>Ga0180007_10003210_pt1 | contig 18466 bp, 40 predicted proteins | sample MM_PC_MetaG_FD_121122 | JGI IMG/M metagenome (GOLD analysis project Ga0180007, IMG submission 121122) | Groundwater microbial communities from the Aspo Hard Rock Laboratory (HRL) deep subsurface site, Sweden - MM_PC_MetaG | ecosystem: Environmental > Aquatic > Deep subsurface > Groundwater... | reverse complement strand
CTTGACTTGTGCAACACGGTGCGATACTCTGTCCTTGGCGAAGAACGCCAGGAAAAGGGAGGACGGATGGACAAGCGAGAGAGGATGTATGAGCGCATCAGGAAGCATGGGGAAGACCTGCTATTGATCTTCCCGCACGCAGCCCCGCGCGATCCCGTCGCGTTGTGTAAGCGCCTGCGTCAGATCGAGGTGAAGGCACACGCCCACGCGCTCCGGCTCTGCGATGGTCCGGAGTACGCTGGGGGCGAGGCCGAGGCCATCTCCAAAAAGCTGCTGCACAAGGTGCACACCGTCTTGCAGTTCGCCCGCGATAGTGTCCCGGTGTTCGTCAACCAAGACCCGCGCGGATACGCGCTGAAGATTGAATCAGAGTGGACCGATGAGAACGCGCCGCGCATGTACAAGGATTGGGGCGGATATGGAATCATCGCCCCGAACCTGTCCGAGGAATAGGAGGACACCATGACCAGTCAAGAGATGGCGGAAGCACTGCGCGAGATCATGGAGGAGTTCGACCAGACGCGGGCCGCGTGGGTTGCTGCTTTCGGGACGGCCGCCGGACACGGCGCATGGTTCACTGGGCAGCTTGCCCGGCTCACGAAGAGGGCATCATGACGACCAAACACACGCCGGAACCGTGGCGGGTTCACAACGTGAAGCCGGAACCGGGGACCGTTCAGGTATGGACCGACGAGAGCCATGGGTCAATGATGATAGCAACGTTCGCTGGGATGGGCAAGGAAAACAATGCCCGGCACACCGTCGCCTGCGTCAACGCCTGCGAGGGGATCAACCCCCCAGCCGTGCCGGAGATCGTCGCGGCGCTGCAAAATCTACTCGATATTGTGGACTGGCTCCAGAAGTCCGGCAACATGAAGAGCCCAGTCACCCCGCATCCGTTTGGCCTCGGGGTTATCGGCGCAAAGCAGGCGGCCCGGACCGCGCTCGCCAGGGCAAAGGGGGAACCATGCGGGCACTGAACGCCGCGCTTGACGCGGTAGAAGATGCAGGATACACCGCCGCCGCACTCGCCGAAGAGGTTGAGAGCTGGCAGAACGAGTGGGCCGCCCAACGCCGGGCGGAATCTCTGACGCTCGACGCGCACGCCCAGCGCATCCTCGCTCAAGGCGCACAGACAACCGCCGCCGCGATCCGCGCGGCCGTGAGTGACGCGGGGCGGTTCTGCGAGGAGCTAGAGGCCGCCGCTGAGGCCGCCGAGCAAGCGGCGCAGGCGATCGAAAGGGGGACAACGTGAACCTAAAGAGCGTGGCGTCAATTACCACGGGGCACAGAAGAGCATACGGGACGGATTGGCCGATTGAGACCGCCGTTTACCGCGCTGGACCGCGACGCTGGGTCGTGGCTTTCAACCTCTGCAACGGAGTACCGAGCGGGACGCGGGTTTGTCGCACCCGCCGCGAAGCGTTAGAAATCGCCGGGATCGAAGGAGGGACAGCGTGAACAAGCTGAAGCGGTACTCTGTTGACGTACTGGGCCGCATATGGCAATCAGGGGAACTCTGCTGCTATACCTACAACCTCGGCCTGAGCGACCACGAGCCGACCCTACAGGAGATCAAGCGGGCGGCGGGGGACTTCTCCACAGTGACAGACTATCGCCTCTCCTGCCTGGATCGGTGCCCGCACTGCGGAGGCGTGCAGCGGACAGTCCTCCGCGACTGGGAAGAGCCCGACAGCGCCGAGCAGTGGTGTAAAATCGCATGGAGCAAGGAATGAACACCACGCGCCGAAGCTGCAAATACTGGCCCGTCTGCGGGTCGCCAGCAAACTGCGCCGCCTGCAAGGGCGGATACGAGAAGAAGGTCTAACCTCCCTGGGGCCGCGCCAGCACGGGCGGCCCCTTTTCCTACATCTCGAGGTGATAGAATGGACACGCGAACGATTGAGCGCAAGCGGCAGAACCTGGACCGATTCGGCGGGACGCTGATCGTCGAGCGGTCCGGCCTTTGCCCGGAGTGCGGCTTGAGGGTTAGCGATCTAAACATTGCCCACGGCCCCCTGGGCGGGAACCTGTGCTGCGGTCACCCGTCTCGAGGCTGGCGTTACAGATCCGTTGTTGTGCTCGTTGGCATGACGTACCCCGCGAGCCTGTTCCCCCGGGTCGCGGCAACGCTCGAGGAGGCGGAAGCGCACGCCCGTCTCGAGCGCCGCTCAGTAGTAATCAAGCTCGAACCCGCGGAAACGATCGACTGAGAGGCCTCGCCAATCGCCCCGGACGGGTCCTCCTAGACTCAGGGCCGGGGCTTGACTTCTTCCCGGCAACCCACTATACACGGGGCGCAGCAGGTATACCTAGACGGACACGAGGTATACCTAGAACGGAGGGCGCGACACAGTGGCTGATACTAGGTGCAAGGGATGCGGAGCCCCGCTAGGGGCGAAACAGGCCACCCTGACTGGCGGACTGTGCCCCGCGTGCGCCCGCCTACAGCACCCTGACCTCTCAGGCCCTCACGACAAGCCAGCCGCGCCCGAACACCGCGACGCCCCACAACGCCCGCCCCGTCAAGGTATACCGAACACGGGCGGCAGGTATACCTCGGAGCCGCTTGCAGATCCAGTACCCCGCCAAGCGAAATCCAGACCCCGCCAAGGTATACCCAAACCGCATGCCAGGTATACCGAGGCCCCAAGCGAAAAACACACTACGACCGTCCCTTGCAAGGTCTCGCCGGAGATGTTCGGACAGATTCAAGCTCTGGCCGCGTCGATGGATACCTCCGTCTCAGCTCTCGTCCGGCAGGCCATCGCCGACTATCTCAACGCACACACACCCCATAGCTAGGCGACTTCCTGCCCACACGGGTGACTTCCCCGCACACCCCACACCTGGGCGAAATATCGGGATCGTGGGCAAAATCTGACCGCAAGAAAAAGCCTGGGAAAAGCTCGCGCCTGGGCGAAACGCCCTGCGCTAGCCTCATCTCTGTCCTCACTTCTCCGCACATCGGTGTGTCTGGGCGTGTGCGTCTGCGATACGGATCTAATGGCGTGTCGCTTGATGGGCTCAGGGCGTGTGATGCTTGCGTGGATAGCGCCACGTAGGGGAGACCGTGTAGGGCGTCTTGGGGGATGGGATGCTTGTGTAGACGATGGGATAAGGCAAGGGGTCGGTGGCAGAGCAAGCGGCGGGGAGCGGGGAAGAGCAAGGTGCGTGCTGTGTGTTGGTTGTTGAGGGATCTGGCTCCCCGCCGTGTGTCATCGACTGATTCCTTTTGAGCGGAAGGATTCACGCAAAGCGCGTTCGATCTCGGCTTCAGTGAGATCGGAGAGGTCGGTTGGGACGGGAATGTTCTCGATACGTTCAGTCGCTTGTCCGCCGAGCAATTGGTTGGTCTTTGCGATTCCGGAGAGGCGCTCGGTGCCCGCAACGATGAGTTGGGCGGCAATGCTTGGTTTGAGGGAATGGAGTCTCGTTTCACACTCCTGGCGCTCGCGTTCGGTTGCGTCGGGTTTGGGGATGAAGAGCTCAATGAGGCGATCAAGGAGAGTCTGCATGCGCTCGGTTGTGGCGGTGTAGCGCTCCCGGAAGGTTTTGAGGGATTCGGCTTGGTCATCGCCAGCGTCATTCTGTAGCCGCTTTCGGGCGATCTCCTCTACTTCCCGCAGGTAGCGGGCACGTTTCTCTTTCCAGTTGCCACGCTCGGGTGCGCCATGATACTCGACGGTTCGCGGTGAAACTCCGTAACGCTTAGCCAAAGACTCATAGGAAACGCCGGGACCAAAGACGTATTCGCTCTCAATCACCGCCCAGTCGGCTCTTTGGTTCGGTTTACGTTCCTTTTGCACGGTTTCACCTCGAACAGGACCGAACCCGGAGAGTCGGTCCCGCCCTATTGTTTCGCTCCCCCTCAGAAGCGATGCGCGGGGCGGTGCCACCCAGTCTTGCCCGAAACCGGAGTGACCTGCCCCGCGCGTACGGAAGAGTGGCCGCAGGCGTGAAATATGGGGAAAAAGGAGGTTGAACCCCACCTGCCCTGTCGGCCACTGCGTCTAGCCATCTCTATGAGATCCTCCTTGCGAGCGCGATGTCGCATCGATTATATCGCGCCTGTCACGGATTGTCTAGTCCTCGGGGCATCCGCAATCTGCCGTCAATCTTCGCCGCCTCTATGGCGCTTATTATGGCATCATACAGCTTCTCCTTGAGTTCGAGTTCCTTAACCCGCGCCTCAAGCTCCGCGAGTTGCCCCTCGTGGAGGATGGCGTTGGTGCGCCTCTCCCATAATTCGCGGGCACAGGATTCAGCAACGTCCTTGTTTGCAGACGTGCATGGGCCGCCCCGCCCCCCGCATGCCAAACACTCACCGAATGCCAGCCACGTTGTGTCGTTAGGCCCCTTCACTGCTACTACGTGTACGTCATTCTGCCCGCCGCAGAACGGGCATAACTTCAGTCGCTCACTCATCTTAGGCCTCCTTGCTATCTTGCACAGATGCGAGAGAACACAGGCGCAGGGCCTTCAGCCCATCGTTGAATCCATCGTCCAGGTCAAGTCCGAGCCGCATCAACTCCAGTTCTGAATCGCACATTTGTCCCCGCGCTTTTTCACGGGTTGTTCTTGCATCGCGTAGTTCCTCCTCACTAGCCTCAGCCCACCAATGAGCATCGTAGGCATACTGCCAGAGCGCAAAAATCCGCGCATCCCTCTCGGCCCGCTTCTTCTCTGCTGCGGCGAGGTGGCGGTGTATGATACCCGCCAAGTCGTGCCGACACGCTTCTACCCACGAATCCTCACCCGGATCTCGCGGCAGTAATAGGAATTCCTCCGCGATCCGCCGCGCTAGGTCAGTCATCGCCAACCACCACGCCTTTCCACGAAGGGGCCGCCCCACATGCTTTGCACCGACGCGGATAGCCCGGAGCCTCTTCGCCCTCAGAGACGAGGACGACCCCACAGCATTCACATAGCGTTCCGTCTAGCATCATCTCGGCGATCTCTCCCATCCTCTCCTCCTTCCTATCCCGTCAGTCAGGCGTCAATCCCGCCTCGATCTCCTCATCGGCCACGCCGCTGAGAATTCTCATCGCTGATTCGCCCCCTTTGTTAGATCGATCATCGGCGGGTCTGGCACGTTCTCGTACTCCGACGGATCGCGGCCACGGGCTACGTTCCGAGGGCCGCTACGATGCTTCGACGACGGCCGCCCGCGTGCATCCCATTCCCGTGCCAGTGCCAGATTCCCCTCGACGTTCTTCGTGTTGTACAGCGTGTTCGGCACGTAGAACTTGCGCGAGTTCTCATCGCTGCCGTCCGCTACCGCGCGATACTCCGCGATCAGGATCAAGTCCGCCTCAGTGTAGCCGTCGCGCAACCGCCCGCCAATATGCTCAACATTTTTGGCATACTTGGATGACAGCGGCGTGAACTGACACCAATCCCACGAGGACTTGCGAAGTTCGTTGATTCGTGCGAGGATCTTTTCAATAGCGAGGGGGATCGACTCCTTTTTCTTCCGCTTCGATTTCGATATTTCAGAATGCTCGTCCCCCTTGGGGGGACTATAGGGGGGTATTGGATTCGGATTCGGATTGGATTGGATTGGATTACGGGGACATCTGGACGCAGGCGCTTGCGGTTGCAACCCGTTGATATCAGATGATTGCAGAATGATGGATTCTCCGTTCGGGTCAGGATATTTGCTTCTCTGGGCGCGAACCTGCTGATGCTTTTCCCATTTCACAATCTGAATGTAGGGCAATCCATCCGATTCGTAGATGAATATCAGTCCGGCGCGAGCAAGTGATTGCAACATCTCGCAGATGTTCTCGTTCGATATCCCCTCTTTCAGCGGAAAACAGCTTCCTCGAAGGATCGCGGGTCTTCCGTCGAATCTGCCATGGTCATCGCATTGCACCATCAAGCGATAGAAGAAACACTCTTCTAATGCCGACAACCGGTCAATCGTGTCGCTGCGGCAGATGCTTTCCTTGATGATTCTATTCGGCATCGAGAGCCGCCTTTGATGGGTCTTCATTGTCGATGAATCCGTAGGTAGAGAGCATGTGGAGACGCCAACGGGCGGCCGAATTAGTAAGTCCGATCTCCTCAAACAGCTTGAAAACAGACCACAGATGATCCTCGCGATGTTGCATCCCGCTCCCAGAAATTGCTGAGAGTATGGCCTTTGGCCTCAGATCGAACCATACCTTGTTAGAATTACAGGTATTGCAAAGTATTTTCAGATTGGATGGGGCGTTAGTTCCACCATTTCTGCGCGAGAAGATGTGGTCAACCACAAGGTTCTGGCTAGACCCGCAAATTGCGCAACGGCTGTCAGGCGCGATTTGCTTCCATCTTCGCCCCATGGGCACCAGTGCGGGACTGCGCGATCTCTGTTTTTTCATGCTTCCACCTCGTGTTGTAGGTGTGCGGCGGGCGTCGTCCGCCAACACGACGACCCGACGAACGGGCCACGGAGTCTGCCCGCCGCCACCACAGTCTACCACAACCTCTGTCAGGAGCCAAGATAATCACTCCCGCCCTGCGTCGCGCCTGATTGGTTCATGCTAACCATGCCTCGCTCCTCGCCTCGCCCTGCCAGTCCGGGGTCTGCCTCGCCTGGCCCTGCCCCGCCGCGCCTCACTCTCCGTGCCCAGACCTAGATAGCGATTGTTCCATGCCGCGCACTATCCTCCTATTCCCTAGCTACCGCGTGTCCCTCACCGTCGAGGATCTGCACCTCAATCTGCTCCGATGAGGACACCAGCGTCCCCACAACCTGCGCCCCGTGCTCGGCGGCAAGCTGCGCCACAAGCCGTAGGTGTTCGTCGTCGAGTTCGGAACCTTGGTCGATCAAGACAAGCGGCAGATCGGGCATCATCGCCAGGCCGATGGCCGTCGAGATCCGCAGCGACTCGGAGAACGCAAGTTGGCCGATGAGCGTCCCCTTGTAGCGGACGCCGGCATCGTCAAACGCGAGACCTGCAACCGGGAACGTTGCGTTCTCGATCGCAAGCGCCTTCTCCGCAGAGATGGCCGCAAGTGAGGCGGTGTACTCGTTGGCCTGCTTTTGCAGGTCGGCCAAGGCGGAAGCCAGCTCGTTGCGCTGTTTCTTCGTTCGCGCGGCGGCGTTTTGGGCGTCGAGGTTTTGAATCTTCGTCTTGATCGGCGCGAGGTCCACGGGCGAGAGGTTCTGGAGCACCATCTCGTGCATCTGGATGCCCAAACTGTTTCCCTCGATCTCCTCGCCGATGGCCTCAACTCGGGCGAGCAGTTCCTCGCGTTCGGACTCAAGGGCCACGATGTTGCCGCGCAATGAAGCCAGAGCCCTCTCAGAGGCATTGATCTCTTCGTTACGCTCCTTGGCCGCGTCTAGCTCCGCCATGACGTTGGAGGCGGCAATCTCTTCATCGGGGGCCGAAGGATCGACCGTCATCCCGGCAAGCCGCGATTCGAGTTGCTTGATCTCGCGGTTGACGAGCGTGCGCTCATCGAAGATCTGCGCCGCCTCCGCGTCGAGGGCCGAGAAGTCCAGGCCGGCCAGTTCCTTGAGTGTCTGGATCTGCGCCTTCGGCTCCGCCACGGCGAACGCCCTTGGATCGAAGGCGATCCCCGCACAGAGCTTGTCGAGCACCGCTTGCGGAGATGCGCTCTTGAATCCATTCGCATCCGTCACGATCAGCTTCTCGCCCTTTCCGAACACGCGCTTGACCTTCAACTCGGCGAGCGGGCCTTCTGGATGGAACTCCCCAAGATCCAGCTCGACGAAGCCAGCCGTCTGTCCGTAGCGCAAGGGCTCGTCGGGACAGAGCTTCTTGCCGCCAAGCGCCATCGCAATCGCGTTCAGCGCCGTGGACTTCCCGATGTCGTTCTTGCCGGAGAAGAGCGTTACCGCGCCCTTGGGGTGGAACGCTACCTCCAGGGCCTCCAGTCGCATGATGTTGTTGATTTTCAGCCGCAACAGTTTCATTGGTCCTCCTCTCCTTAGATCAAGATGCCAACTTCCTCGGGCATCTTCGTGTGCTTCGCCAGGTTACAAGCCGCACAGGCTATCGCCAAGTTGCTCGCTGTGTGTAGGCCGCCCTTCGACAATGGGATGATGTGGTCAACGTGCCGCTCGCCCTTCGGGGCTATCGCGCCGCAGAGATAGCAACGGACACGCTTGCCGTTCGCGGCTTTGTCGTAGATGTGCCGAATTGCCGCGAGATCACCGACCGTGGCCTTGCGCTTCAGAGCGCGGCGAGCAGCGTTAGACGCGCGATACTTCTCTGGATGTGCATTGCGATATTCGCGGCTGTATCTGTGGTAATATTCGGCTCGCTCGGTGCGGCGAGAAGTATAGTATGCGCGGTTGTATTCGCGGATCATTTCCTTGTTCGCTGCACGATATGCGATGCTTTTTTCTTGATGGTTTGCCCGGTAATCTCTGGCGCGCTTGGCGATCTTCTCTCGGTTGGCCGCGCGATATTCGCGATCATGCTCAAGGACTGTCTGTTGATGGGCGAGACGGTATTGGCGACTGTATTCGCGGAGCATCGCCTGATTGGCTTCGTAATACTTGTGGTGCCGCTCGCGAATAATCTCTTTGTTCGCCGCGCGGTATTCGAGGATCTTCTCAGGATGAAAATTGCGGTATTTTATGGCATAATCACGCCTATTCTCGTGATGGGCCTCGCGATACTCACGGTCACATGCCTTGCACTGGGTTCGAAGCCCATCATCTCTGCTCCTGTCGCGGCTGAACTCAGATAGCGGTTTCGTCTGTCCGCACTTAGTGCATGTCTTCACGCCGTCTCCGTACCGTCGGTGATTATTACTTCCGTAAAGTCGGTGTCATTGATGACATCATTCGCGGCTTGCAGTATGTCTCGCCGCAGGATCTCCCTTTGCGCCAATGGGTTCCCGGCCAACAAATCATCAGATATTGTAACTCCGTAGATCATCTCAATCCGCAGCACTCCGTCACGCACCCTCTGCGCCTTCAGCGGTCGCACTCGGCACCTCCTCTTCTCCGATGTACTCAATCGACCTACGCCAACTCGTTCCTGCCTCGACTGTATATCCTTTGCGCTCGACCGGTTTGCCGGTGACAAGGTGGTCCCCACAGATGAAGCTCTTTTCCACGCCTTCGAGCATCTTCTTGATCTGGCGGTCCACTTTCTCGAACTCCTTGCCCGCCGCGAGCAATCGATGTCGCTGGTCGAGCAGGTCTTCGAGTTCGGGGTTGTGCATGAACTCTGTGGCGCTCGTGTTGATGATGTCCGGTGTGCAGTGCGTCAGGAAGGGGCACCGGCGGCAGTGTGATCCCTCGCACCGTTCGGGGGCATCGCCTTCACCGACGGCAAACTCAACCGCGTCAGCCTTGCGGAAGGCATCTTGGATGATCGCCTCGTCTCGCTCGGCCCAAATATCGCGAATGCGAGAAGCATTCTTCGGCTTGAGCAGGAAAACGCCAAGTTCTTGCCCCGTGCCTTCGAGGTAGATCTGGAGTTGGCAGAGGTAGCCGCGAATCCAGTAGTGATCCGAGTTTGCCATGTTGTCCAGCGTCTCGATGCCAGCGAAGATATGCTGGTCCATTGACTTGATCTCGGCGGGCACGGCGATTAGCTCGCCGCGCTCGTCCTTCGGCCAGTCGGGGTAATCAGCGGGGATCACGGGCACCACCTTGCCGTCGATATGGCCGGTGATGTTGTGCTCCTTGATCGTCAACTCGCGTTGCGACTCGATGATCTCAAGCCCGGCGTACTGCCGCAAGAGCCTGTTCGCCGACCGCTCTTGATCGTTGCCCTCCTCCCAGATCTCCAACAGTCCGATATCGGGTAGCTCGCGGATCTCATGGGCCGTGCGTTGGTAGTACAGATACCGGATGCACGGATGGCCGAGTGAGGAGGCGCGGTTGGCGTGGACAGGATAGTCTCGCCGTGCACGCATAATTCCTTCACGTACTTTAGCGCCGATCATGGTGTTCCTCCTTTACTCTGCTAAATAAGAATGCCGACTTCCCCCGGCGTCTTCGCTTGCTTCTTGAGATTGCACTTCACACACGCCACCGCCAGATTCGATGCCGTATGCAACCCGCCTTTCGACTGGGGATCAGCTTGCCACAGAGATAGCATCGAACACGGGTACCGTTCTGCACCAGGTCATAGATCCGCTGCGCCGTCAAGTCACCGACTGTGACCTTTGCTTCCAGGGCACGGCGCTTTGCTGCATTGGCACATACCTCCGCGGCATAGTACTTACGACCACAAATACGCCTTTTCTCGCGATTCGCTATGCGGTATTCACGGGCGCATGCCTTACACCATGATGTGAGCCCGTCCTTGCTGTGCTTGTCCTTATAGAACTCGCTCAGGGGTTTCATCTCTCCGCATTTTGTACATGTTTTCATGGATGTGCCCTGCTCCCGCCTTCTGTTGTGTCGCTAAGTTCCGTCTGGCTCAGCCGCGTCGCTTATCTCTTGGGCGCGGATCTTCAGCATATCGGAGACTTTCCTGTAGGTGACTTCGAGCCGTCGCCCCTTGAGCGCCGAGAAGGACTTCACGCCGGGGACTGCCGTTCCGTCCTTGCCAGTGAACGCCGTAACCTCGGTGAGCATCTGGAGCGCCTTGCGGGCATCCCCGCTGCACAGTTCGGTCAGACCTTCGCGGACCTTGTTCTGCAACTTCTTCTCCTCGTCCGTTGCCTCGGTCTTCGAGTACCGCTCGATCTTCTGGACGCTCTTCGGATCGATGTTGATCTCTTCCCAGGTCATGTTGCGCAGCCCGAGCAGGATGGAGATCCCACGAGCGAGAGCGTTGGTGTAGCTGGCTTTGCGGATGTCCCCTTCGTCTACCTCAGACATCGGGAGCAGTTCCCCGTCGCGCTTGGCGTAGAGCGGATCGTCGCTCGCCCGCGTCCCTTCGACCTCGATCTCTCGGCCCCACGGTGCGCGGAACCAGAGCGACGTCTTGACGAGATACCGCTCCCCGAGGTCGATCTTCTCTGGCTTGCCCTTGAACCCCCAGGAGAGTCCCCACGCATCAGCGACCTTCTCCAACCCAGAGGACTGCGGGTACGGCTTGCCGTCTTGGTCGATCCAATCGCCCGGCGACATCATCTTGAGCGTCGCCCGGCGGATCTTCTGCATCGCCAAGACGCGCTTCTCGGCGGTCTCCGCGATGTCGAGCAGCAGGTTCAGGTTCTCGGAAATCATCGGGCGCGTCTCGCGAACGCCTTCCACGAGGTCGTTTGCAACCTCCACGATCTCTCCTCTCTCGAACATTCCGTCCCTCCTTATATGCAGATCTTGCACCCTGGCAATGCTGCACGAAGCCCCGCCAGCGACACGTCCACAATCTGGTTGCCCCCTAGGGCGAGCCATGTCACGCATCGCCGATCCTCGTCGGTCAGCACATGATCCTTTGGCAGACCAAGTGTTATTCGGATTGCCACCTCGATCTTCTCTCGGTCAGTCATCACCCCTCCTTTACCGCTCTCCGCGAGCGATCCTGTCCACGCTGATTCCCTTCCGCAGCGTCTCGCGCGTCCAGTCCGAGATCGACATGCCCAGCTTCGTGACGCGCCGGATTTCTGCGACGATGTCCTCGTCGCGATCTGGCGTGTCGTAGAGCGCAACGCTCAGTCTGATATTGAGATCTGCCATGTTCCTTCACCTCCGCCATTGATTGTACCACAACTACTCGTCTTCCACAAACCGCGCTCCGCATTCTGAGCACTCGTAGAGGAACGTACCGTCTTCGTTGTCGTAGAGCACAACGAGTTTGTCCTCGCCAGCTCCGCAATCCGGGCACCAGATTTCGGCCATTTCAGCCCTCCTTTTCTTGCTCATGGGGCACATTATACGGATGCGGCACACGTTGTCAAGCCCCCGCTTGACTCAGGGGAGAGAATGCCTATAATGTGTCTACGAAGGAGGTGCGGGATGCACGATCTACCCAGTGGGCGACTCGGAAGAGCTTCCCTCGCGGTTGCGCTGATTCCGTGTGCGCTTGCGGCCATTGTAGTCTTTTGTGCCATGGCGGTGCGGCGGCATATATGGGGGCGGCGGCGATGAGGACTTGCAAGGACTGCCCGGCGTTTCACTCGTTTGCCGGGGAAGATGGGGCGGTCTTCGGGTCATGCCGACTGCATCCACCGGCGGTTGACAGATCCTGGCCGGTCGTGGAGGCGGATAGCTGGTGCATCGACGGACAGATGGTCGGAGAGGAATCATGATCTGGAATCGACACCACGAGACAAGCGAGCGATACGCGGCGGAAGCAGCAAGTGCGGCAAGGAACGGCAATCTGCAGTTGGCTGGTGAATTATATTGCAGAGCTGCTGAAGAAGAAACACGTTCCCTTGCTGAGATAGATGAGACGAAGCCCCGAACCTTAGGCATCATAGCTGTGAGCGCCGCCTCTCTCTGGTTTAAAGGAGGAGACCTCCGAGAAGCAGAGCGCACAGCGTGCCAGTGCCTGGCAAGAGATGGCTTGCCTGTCTTTGCTGTTTCTCAGCTTCAGACGGTTCTGAACTCTGTGTGGAACGAGCGTGTGCTACAGGAAGCGGGGGTCCAATTCGCTCCGGGAGAGGTTCTTGTTCGCATCGCCGGCGGCAAGGTGTGTTCATGGAGCAGTTGTCCGTGGGTGCCGAGGTGGATGCACTACTTCTGCAAGCAACGGCCGCACTACGCAAAGGTCTTGCGCAAGCGGCGGTCCGAGGAGAGAGGAGGGATAAATGGGCAAGAAGCATGAAGAGAAGCCGATTCACGTCATTTGCTTGAGGCATGGTATTCGCGAGGAGCTATGCGGTTACGTTGAGGACGAACGTGAGGCGAAGCGAATGGTGGCCGAGCGGCGGGGAGAGCTGACCTTCTACACAATTGGGCGAATCAAGGAGGTGGCGAATGTCCAAGAAGAGCAAGCCGGACCCGAAGAAGCGGCCAAAGATGTGGGGGCCGAAGACGACCCTCAGTAAGGTCGTGAAGAAGGCGGAGAAGCCTCTGGCGATGAAGGCGTGATGGAAACGGAAGAGGGACGATTAAACGAATGGACAATCCGGTGTGGGAGGACGGCTCTCGTGAATCTGGCCGGTCGCGGGATGCTGGATGGAACGACTGTATTCGATCTTGCGTGCATGCCAGATGCCGAAGTGCTCCGGGCTTGTGTCTCATTCATCGAACACCTTACACAGCCGATCATCTATGATTGGATGCGAGATCGGATATTTCCGGAGTTGCAGCTCCTTGGCGAATTCCAGGAGTGGTGGGATTCTCTGCCCCAGGAAATCAAGGACGAACTCTCACGTGAGGCGACGTAGAAAGGAGGGCCAATGAAAGAACTTCCGTTTGACGTTGGGGCGGCGTTGCTGGAATTGTACAAGCAGGGGGAACTAGAAAAGCTGTTGGAGGAAGACGAAATTAACGCCAAGTCGAAGTTGTGGGCAGCGGCGGGATCTGCCGTTGGAGAATCGGTCTTGGAGGCGTGGGAATGACGCTTGAGGAGCGGGAGCCAATGATGTGGAAGGACAATGGCTTGCATCCTCAACTCGCTTGCACCGAAGGAAGACGCGCCTTGCGAGGAGAGGTGCTGTGTGAGAGCGGTGCATGAATTGCGGCTGGACCGGAACGGAAGAGGGCAAGCTCCACTACGGCTTCGCAGATTGGACAGAAATCTGTGCGGTGGGGGCGGGATTCGAACCCACGTGAGCCGCGAAACTCTAACTGGGTATGAACCAGCCCGAATAGGCCACTCTCGCACCCCACCGTACAACATTCCGGAAGAAGAAGAGAAGGAGCGGGCCAAGAGGGATGCGCAGGTGCGAGATGAGATCCTTGTCGCGATCTGTACTTTGAGCGCAATCGCCTATGGGACAGCAGATCCGCAAGACACTGAAGACACATTGCGCGAAGCCCTGCGCCTGATGGGAGGTGGCGATGGAGACTGAGGCGATCGCAAGAGAAGTCGTGCGCGTATGCGTGGGGAACGAAGACGAGCCTGAAGTCGAGGAAGTCGTGCGGATTCTTCAGCGGGTGGGCTTCTATTACCGTGATCGATGCCGAGAAAGGGAGGCGAGGATCGCGGAACTCGAAGCCGAGGACGAAGCGCACTATCGGCTGATTGAGATGCAGCAGCGGCGGATGCGCCCTGCCGAGGAGATGTGGCGGCGGGCTCATCCGGACATGGAGGATGTGTTGCCCGACCTCGGCGAGCTGATCGAGTTCTTGCTGGCGAGGATCGCGGAGCTGGAGGCGGCCGGGAAACTCTGCCAGATCGAATTGGCTTACCTGATTGAACAGACCAGGTCGCGTCCCGGCGGTTCTGTTGACCGTGCATATAAGGCGATATGTACCACCCTCGCCAGATCGAGCGGCATGGTCGCCGTCAAGCGGGAGATAGTCGAAACCGCCGTGCGCGATCTCAAGGATGCCCTTGATGCTGAGGAGAATGAGCACGAGCTTCCGTTGCCCGTGACAATTGGCGTGATGAACACGATTCTCAACTGGCTCACGGCGAAGCTGAGGGAGGACGATAATGGCGAGGACTAGGCAAGTCAAGCTGTCACTGGCGGAGATTGAGCACCTGTTGCACGTGCTCGCCAAGGATCGTCGCGAAGGCTCCTACTATGGGCCGAAGGAGCAGTATGAACAACGGAGCATCCGACTCACACATAAGCTGAAGGAGGCGCTACGCTTCATTGAGAAAGCACGCATGGATACAACGCCATTGTTGGCCGCCTGGATCGCCTTCGTGGTTATCACTGTGGTAGCGCTCAGAGGATGCATGATTTCTGCAACGCCGTATATGAGATCCGAGAGGACGAGGCCAGCGAGGAGGAAGACGATGAGTAAGGATCTAGCGCGGAGGATCGCAGAGGCGATCTTCCCTCCGGAAGAAAAGGAGAATCGTGTATCGGCGGAATCGATCATCCGCGCCGAACTTGCCACGCTTGAGGCGAGGATCGCGGAACTCGAACAAGAGCGCGATGGGTGGAAAGCTGACGCTAAGAACTACGCTCGCAGTCGCGAATGTCAGGAGTCGATGGCCGATGCGGCTCGGGCGAGGATCGCGGAGCTGGAGGCGGCGAGGCTGGGGGAGGACTAGTCCCGATGATCCAAGGTAGTGTTTTCGGTGCCGAGTTCGCAGACGAGACCTTCCGAACGACGCGCGTCCACGCAGGAAACCAGGCCGGGTTTTCGGCGTGCGAGGACGTAGCGGCAGGGCGGGCAAAGGGCGTCATCCTTCACGGATCGGTCGGTACGGGCAAGACGCATCATCTGATCTGCGCTGCGAGAGAGTTCGAGGATCACGTGTGGCTGGAGCGGCAATTCCCGGAGAGCGGCAGGGCCGGGACGGAACTTGTCAAAATTGACGTGAGGCAGTTAATGGCCGAGGTAGCCGAACGATATGCGGACATCGACCCAGCGAGCGAGCCGCCGCCGGTGCTAACGCGAGATGAAGTCGAAAACCTCGTCGACGTGCGTTTTTGGTACGTGCCCGAACTGGTTGAGAAGCTGCGATCGGAGATCGGCGAGGGGATCCGCTGGACGTCAACGAAGTGCAAGGAGTGTGACTTGCTCGTGCTCGACGATCTCGGCTTGGAGCGGGCGACTGATTTCGTGCAAGAGGAACTTGAGGGAATCATCGACTACCGCTATCGCCAGCATCTGCCGATCGCGGTGGGCACGAATCTCAAGTGGCCGAAGGAGGTCCAGGAGCGATACGGGGACCGCGCGGTGTCGCGCTGGATGCAGCATTGCGTGGTGAGGGAGATGGCGGGGCCTGACCAGCGAGTGAGGAGGGGAGGCAGTAGCGATGGATGAGCGATCCTACACCGATGCCGATACTACTGCAAAGATCCATTGCATCCCAGGATTCACAGTTCTGGAGCCAGTGCCATTCCAGGTTGAACGGATCTGCAGCGAATTCGTCTTGACTGACGCCGTGTTTGGGCGCTACGGGAGTAGTACCGAGTTCTCAGTGGCAAGAATGGATCTTGTACACGCCCTCGCAGATTACTTCGAGACTCTTCGAGCAGAGGAGCATCGGCTTTCACGCGGGGCAAGAGAACACTACGAAGCCATGCTCAGGCATGTTGCTGACTAGCCCATGGATATGAGGCGGGGACGGTCGAGATCTACTGCGAGTCCGTGCTGGATGGCGCGAAACTGGCAGGGTCAATCATCGCGGCGCTGAGAGAGGAAGGAGGCTGACATGCACGCAGCGCTGATCGTGAACGATGATGGTACGTACCGCGACACGAAGCCGGGGCAGGTCTTCCGTTTCCTCGACGAGCAGATGGGCTGGGTTGAGGAGGCCGGCGAGGGCTTCGATGCGTCGCCATGGATATGGAACAGTCGGCTTGAGAAGGCAAACGGAACGCGAGCGATTGGGACGCGGGTATCCGAGATGCGGAAGCGCCTTCCACCCGCGGTGAATGGGCGCATGATCCCCGGTCAAGGCGATCTGTACGTGGCATCGAAGGGCTGCCCGGATCGACTGGAGAGGTACATCGTCCAGACGGATAGGCTGCCGATCGGCGGCGACGGTCCTGTGGATTGGCACACGCGGCTAATCCGGCGGATGCCCCAGGCTGTGGCAGCGGTGGAGCAACTCGCGCTAGGGGAGGCGTGATGCCTTGTCTGAGGCTCGATGGTCCGCGCCCTGGCTTCCTTTGTGGCTTCCATCCGATCTATAAGTTCAGCGGGTGGCGATTCGAGATCCACAGCTACTGTGGTCCGTGGCCGCTGAACAAGGACGGTGAACCGCGTGCAACGCCGCCGGGGCGGAAGTTCTGGGAGATGTGGCAGCGGTTCTGCGTGCTGACGGATGCAGAGAAAGAGAAGTACAGGGAGGCATGATGTCAACAGGACCTAGCGAGAAGACGCAGCGTGAGGTGGCGAACGACGTGACCAACTATGATTCAACGGCAGAACGTGCGGCACGAGAGGCCGACGAGCGCCTGACGTGTGTATGGGCGCAAGAGGACGCGTGGGACATGTCGGATTCGTGGCAGACACAATGTGGCAGCCTGTTCGTGTTTAGTAGTGAAGAAGGTGCGCCGTGTGAGGACGGGATCAACTTCTGTTGCTACTGCGGCAGACCTATTGAGCGACACGACGCGCCGGATGAGGAAGACGACGATGACGATTAGCGAGAAGACGCGGCGCGAGGAATTCATCGAACGTGGGCATATGCGTTTCGCAGCGGAGTCCGGGACGAATACATCGCGCCGGTGTGGGATGGCGACATGGACTGCACGGCCCGGAAGGCAGAGAGCAGAAGATGATGTTTGGAGGACGCCCGTGAGATGGGAGATGGCCGCCTCGGGCGGCGCCGACAAGGAGGCTACCGATGTCCGTCAGTGATGTGGCGCGAGAGAAGGTGAAGAATCGGTGCGGAGGGATGTGCCAACTGTTCCACCGCGAGCCGGTGCCCGGCAGCATGATCGTCCACGCCTATCAGCATCAGGGCATAGGCGGACGCCCAGAGGAATCAGAAGTCAATCAGCCGAAGTATCTACTCTTTGGCTGCCCCAAGTGCCATGACCTCATTGACGCGCGGCGCGAGGTAATGATCCCATACCAGGTTCTGAACATGGACGCCGATCACGTTGATGCAGATGGTAATCCAGATCCGATCCTCGACATGCTCGATGCAGAGCAGAGGCCCGTCCCGCACAGTGAGCTGTGGCTGTTCATGCACCATCGTCGGCAGGAGTTGGCGGAGGTTCTTGAGACGGTGCGCGGGACGTTGCTCGTTGAGGGCGCACGGGCAAAGGCGATGCTCGCGCTCTACGATGACTACGACCTCATCGACCCTCACGCGGAAGATCCGTGGAGCATGTTCGCATCGCAGGGCTTCGACCCCGATCATGCGGTCCGCGAATGCGAGGCTGCTAAGTGGATTGAGTCGCACGATCTCTCGTGGCCTCCAGGGTTGCCGTTGGGAAAGCTGCGCTATCTCTCCGGGGCCGCACAGAAGCGACTGTGGGCAGCGTGCTCGCGGGAAGAGATTCAAGGGTTGCTCGATGCGGCGGTGGATATGCCAAAGGCCGACATTCAGAAGAAGCTCGTGGAGCTAGGAATCCGGGTGACGCAGCCGTGGTTCTACGTCCTGTTCGACCCTGACGAAGTTGGCGCGGATCAGACGAAGGGCACCGTGATGATCGTCCGGACACGAGATCTCGAATCCCTGCTTGCAGCGACGAAGAAGCGCAAAGGGCGCGTCGTGATGCAAGCACAAGCGTGGAGGCAGGGCTGGACGTGCAAGAGGGGCATGGGCGGGACCATTCTCCTCGCCGATGATGGCACTGAGATCCCATTTGAGGACTTGGACGAGGTTGGCATCGATAACTCGATCCTGCTAAACAGAATGGAATCTACTGTTCGCTGATGGCACCAGAACCATCACCCGCGCATTCGTGCTCGCGATGACACAAGAGGAGGATGCAAAATGAAGAAACGATGGCCCGTATTCCTGATCGTTGTTGTTGCGGCGCTCGCCGCATTCGCCGAAGATGT
>Ga0180007_10003209_pt1 | contig 18473 bp, 13 predicted proteins | sample MM_PC_MetaG_FD_121122 | JGI IMG/M metagenome (GOLD analysis project Ga0180007, IMG submission 121122) | Groundwater microbial communities from the Aspo Hard Rock Laboratory (HRL) deep subsurface site, Sweden - MM_PC_MetaG | ecosystem: Environmental > Aquatic > Deep subsurface > Groundwater... | reverse complement strand
CAAGAAAACACCGGATATGGTTTATTGGGCGACATTTCCCAAGAGAGAGACAGCAGCTTGAATAAGCAGCTTACCCACTTAAAAAACAATTTTTGCTGTTCATACAATCCCGACCACCGCTCAAATCGGTGGATATAATCCTTAATTCAAACAAGAGGTGTCTCATGAAAACTAAGAGACTGTATATTCTTTCCATGGAATCAGGGATGGATCAATTAACTTCATAAAACCCACCAGGTCTTTACTACCCTGATACTCAAACAATCCACATGAACCCTTCGACGCTAAAATGAGCGGAATCCCGGGAAAAAGCCCCTGGAAAGCTGCCCGCGTCTTTGTTGAAACTTGTATAGTTTGCATTGCTGATTTTTTAACTATTACGATAGCAAATGTAACAGCCTGTTCTTTAATCACGGCACCAGAAATCTTCATGTTAATCCCCCTTTCCGGGTTAATGATGGTTTTAAATATATTATTATATTAAAGAGTAAGTAATGCATCCGGCAGACAGGCAAAGCGCCTTGAAAAAAGCAGGCTTCACTCAAAAAGATATAGCAAAGGAGCTTGGTATAGGCCAAGTGCCCGTGTCGAACGAAATCAACGGTGTTCCAACTTACGAAAGCATCCGCCAAGGCAATTGCACAAAAGTTCGGGAATGAATAAACGGAAGTTTTCCCGCAGTATTATTTTGGCAATAAACGCCTGCGTAAAAACAAGATTATAAATAATCTATATGCATAAGTAAGTCAATGTCTAAAAAACGGAAAAATATAGATAAAAAACCATACCTTTATTAAAATTAAGAACTGTGATAACTTTTAAATATGTTTTTACCCACCCAGCGTTACTGAAACGGGAACAGATGATTGTGTGGCACTAAAAAAATGCAACACGATCAGAACCCACGATCTTATTATAAACTTTGAGGCTTACCATGACACGACTAAAACTGCTTATAGGCCAATGGATAGCTCACATTGCCAGAAGATTACGCAATAACTTCTATCTTTATCTTGCGGCCCTGTTCACGCTTTTTGTATTGTTTGATGCCGGCGTGTTACATGTGGGAGAAAATATGCGTCAAAGGACATTTGATTTCATGGTCCGTAGCCGCGTGATTGTGCCTAAGCCGGATAAAGAGATTGTGATTGTAGATATAAACGAAGCCAGTTTAGCTGCTATGGCAAAGGAATATGGACGCTATCCATGGCCGCGTCAGGTGTTCGGCGAGTTTTTAGAAAATATCGAGGCACAAAAACCCAAAGCCATCGTTTTTGATATTTTATTTAGTGATGCTGACATAACCAACCCGGATAGCGATGCTTATTTCAATGACACCATAGCTGACACGGATAACACTTTCTTTCCGTTTATACGGTTGTCGGAAACCCAGGATAAACTTAGCGCATTAAAACCTGTTATGCTGCCAGGCGTAACTGAAATAATCAAAGGGCAAGCGGATAAAAATGCCACAATTGCCGTGATATTACCACATTTTGCGGCAGCAATTAATTCAGGCCGTTTAGGGTTTAATAACATATACCCGGATAAAGACGGCATAGTACGTGAATATCGCCTTTATCGGGATGATTATGGCTGGAAGGTGCCATCGCTGTCTATGAAAGTAGGTAATATGCTTGGCTACAACATGCCGGAGACACAAAGCGTGCTTATCAATTGGCGCGGAAAACCCTTTACTTACCAATACGTCACATTCAGCGATGTACTTCTGGATATGAGCAGTAGAGTGAAAAAACGCCCGGAAAATGAATTTAGCGGAAAAATCGTTATCATCGGCTCTACCGCACCCAGCCTGTTTGACCTTAAGGCCACGCCTATGGCAAAAATTTATCCTGGGGTGGAAATTTTAGCAACCGCCATTGATAATGTCAAACATGGTGATTATCTTCATGTGTGGCGCGGTTTTCTATCCTATGTATTTATCAGCCTGTTACTTATATGGCTTACAACCGCAGCTTTTTATAAGAATGCAGATCGCAACAAATTAAACAGGATTTTTAGTAGCAGCCAGATTATCTTACTGGTAATTTCTTATATCAGCATCAACACCACAAACACTTACATACCCTTGAGCGGCCCGGTTATTTGGGCTATTGCGTATTTCAGCATCGCAAAAGTTTATGCACTGGCCACTGACCTTGCGCTGCAACGATGGTTGGCATTTGGCGTAAAAACCGGCAAGGGGGAATCGCAGGCACTTATTATGCCTATTTTGGTGGAAAGCGAATATCCTTTAGGCGATGCGCTGCTTAAAAAACTAAAGCGGCAAATTGAACTTAATTGTCGCACACCTAATAATGTCGATATCCTGAAGGGTTCGCAAAGTGGCATTTGGGGATTATTCGGCGACACGATTGTCGTGAACTGGACTTATTCCGAAGCACTTGAACAATATGCACAAAATGCAAAACAGGACGCAGAACAATTGGCTGGACAATTATCTGCAATATTGAAAAATGTCGGCTTACCCGACGATACTAAAATATATTACTCTATGCATACAGGAGGATTGGCAGGAGACAAGCCATTAGCAAACCAATGGCGCAGCTTGTTTGCCCAAGCCATTCTCAAATTAGAACATAACGGAAAGGTTAATCATGAAAATATATAAAGTTATATTAATAGCAGCCTTATTACTGCCGGGAGTATCTTTAGCAGGTGAAATGGGCAGTGCTCTTAAAGCGGATATTATTCGCGAAGAACCTTATTCCGATGCCAAAAAAACAGGTAGTTTTGTGCGTGGCGATAAGCTGGAAATCCTTGGCAAAAAAGGTGGGTGGCTAAAGATAAAAACCGCAAAAGACAGCGGATGGGTTCGCTTATTATCGGTTAAACGCGGTATCAGCAAAGGCGGTAATGAGGCCGCAGGTATTCTGGCATTAGCAAGCGGCCGTGCAGGTACAGGACAGGTGGTCGCAACAACCGGAATACGCGGTTTGAATGAGGAAGAACTTAAAAGCGCTGAATATAATGCAGCCGAAGTCAAAAAGCTGGAAAGCTATACCCAAACCTCTGAGCAGGGCCGGCAGTTCGCTCAAAGCGGTGGTCTTGAATCCGTCATATTTCCCTACTTGCCGGAATCACAAAATAAAGGAGAAAAATAATGCGCTCACTTTATTCAATACTTATTTTTATGCTTGCCATTGTTATGCTGCAAGCATGCGCTAATGATTTTGGAGCTGCATTAAATGAAGTAGTCAAGAGCAGCACTTCTTGGGAAACCGGCACAGACAGTAAAGAAGCTTCATCCACAAATACAGCAAAGAGCGAAAGCAAACCAGCGTTTAATTTATTAAGTCCCTCCAGGCAGGAAGAAATTCAGATAGGCCGCCAAATCACGGGCAATCTGCTGGGAGCAGCTCCACTTGTAAATGATGAAGAACTGCAAAATTATGTAAATAAAGTCGGGCGCTGGGTAGCCAATCAGGGTGAACGCGCAGATTTACCCTGGCACTTTGGCGTAATCGAAAGCGAAGACATCAATGCCTTTGCCGCGCCCGGCGGCTATGTTGTCATCACTAAAGGGCTTTATCGGAAAATGGAAAACGAAGCACAACTGGCAGGTGTGCTCTCTCATGAAATAGCCCATGTTATCAGGAGTCACCATCTCAAAATCCTGCAAAAAACCCAACTGCTGAATTTTGGCTCAGATTTACTCGGCAAGCAATTAGGCAGGGACAATCAGGTAATCCAAAAATTAATCGGCAGCGGTGCGGAAGTTTGCGCCCGCAGCCTGGACAAAAGCGCCGAGTTTGAAGCCGACCGCATGGGTGTAGTACTAACTACCAGGGCTGGTTATGAGCCTTTCGGTTTACCTGAAGTACTGCAAATTATCGGGCAAACAGGCAGAGATGAAAGCAGAGTGGCCTTGCTGTTTAAAACCCATCCACTTCCTGATGACAGATTAGTAAAACTGGACGATGCGATTGGTAACAGGCTGGATAGTATTAAAGACGGCAAGACACTGGGGGAGCGTTTTTATCGTTTGAGGAATTAGGAATAGTCGGATTCACAAACCTTTTTGGTTTTTAGTTCCCTATGTTTTTGAGACCTTATTTTTATCATTTTAAGGATCGTACTATTACTGCTCTTGGCCCTTATTTTAATCTATCGCTTGCACTACATCATCAGTTTCCGAAGCAGGTAGATATATATTTAATTGTTATCAGATCTTTACTTTATCTTCTTCCCATAATAATCAACATACCAGTTAACAAAATGTCTTATTCCTGTTTCAAGTAAAGTTTCAGGCTTAAAACCAACATCGTTTATTAGATCATCAACATCGGCATATGTTGACACAACATCACCTGGTTGGAGATCAAGAAACTCCATTTCTGCTTTTTTCTCTAAAATAGTTTCTATATTTTCTATAAATTTCATAAGCTCAACAGGATTGTTGTTACCTATATTATAAATTTTATATTTTGCGTATGAGGTGCCGGGATCAGGGCTGTTGCCGCTCCAGTTTGGATTCGGCTCAGGAACTTTATTCATAATCCTTGCAACTCCTTCGATAATATCATCAATATATGTAAAATCACGCGTCATCTTTCCATGATTGAAAACCTTGATAGGTTTTCCATTAAGAATTGCATCTGTAAAAAGGAAAAGCGCCATATCGGGTCGCCCCCATGGCCCGTAAACCGTAAAAAATCTAAGTCCTGTGCAAGGCAAATCATAGAGATGGCTGTATGAATGAGCCATGAGTTCATTTGCTTTCTTTGTAGCTGCATAAAGAGACACCGGATGATCTACATTATGATGAATGGAAAAAGGCATTTTTGTATTTGCCCCATAAACCGAACTTGATGAAGCAAAAACAAGATGCTTAACATCATTATGCCTGCAGCATTCAAGGATATTTGTAAAACCGACTATATTGGAATCAATATACGAATAAGGATTCTCTAATGAATATCTAACACCAGCTTGTGCCGCAAGATTTACAACAACATCAAACTTGTTATTTATAAAAACTTCTTGCAAAGCATCCCTATCTGAAATGTCTGCTTTTATGAATGTAAATTTTTCATGAGACACTAGTTGAGCAAGCCTGGATTCCTTAAGTATAACATCATAATAAGGATTCATATTATCAATACCGGTTACATTAATCCCTTCCTTAAGCAATCTTAAAGACAAATGATAACCGATAAACCCGGCAGCACCTGTAACAAAAACATGTTTAATATTAATATCCATTGCATCCTCCGTTAGTTAAAAGAGTTTTACGAAGTTATATCCAACATGTTATCGGATTTCAACACAAAAACATGAGATTAAAGATGGGATTATTGGTAAGAATTTCTACCTGAGAGATACATAAACTGAAACGTTTTGAAAGTGGCTCGTATGCTTAAAGAATTTCTTTAATTGGATCTAAAAATATAGACTTCCGATAATATCCATTTCTTAGAATGTCGGAATTCTTTACAAATGCTTTTAAACAATTCCTTAGATTGTCGGAATTCTTTACAATCAGTTTTAAAGATTATAATAAGCAACAAACAATTAATATATTTATATATATCATGGTTATATAATGTGTAATCAATATTGATTACTGATTAAAAGTGTCGGGTTTCTTTACAATCTGACAACAGGCTTAGCATTCAACTATTATTATATGCTTTATATTTAGATAGTTATAATATTGGCACTATCTTTGCTTATATATCCCAAAATATTTATAATTGAACCATAAGGTGTTTTCCAAGAACAAATTCTATTTACCAGTAATAATTACTATTTCTTAAATACTTTAAAAAATGAATAATCTTACATACCTAAAACAAAGGAGACGATTTATGAAGAAATTATTATTACTATGTTTTCTATTTGTATGTATTTGGGCCGTACCTTGTTATGCTACACCCACATACGATGCTTCGGGATATTGGAATGCAACATTTACTGTTCAATTTGACCCAAATAATGCAAACATACCAGCAGGTCAGCCTTTCACATCATCATGGAACATGTACATCTCACAAAACGATGCTACTGACACATTTGGATTCAATGTATGGGACCCATCATCCCCAACCTCAACTAACTCATATTTTCTTGGATCGATAGCTGAAGCCCACTACACTGTTACATCGAATATGTTTTCGTTCCTTCCGATAGGATCTAGTTTTCCCGAGCATGCTGATACGGGCTGGTTGTTTCGTATTTTGAACTACGGTGGATCTCAAATCCAGTTAATAGCAGATATGACCAATTGCACAATGGATCTTACATCTTCTACAGAGATGACTATGGGTTGGGAGTTTAGATTGTCTGAGCATATGACATATGAATTGGATCCTTATAAATATCTGACTGATCCAAGTGTATGGTCTGAAGATGATTATTTCAAAGACATTACCGGACACTTTGAGGTAACGGCAACGAAAGTTAGCACGGTACCTGCACCTGCTTCTATACTTTTAGTGTTTACAGGAATGGCAAGTCTTGGGGTGTTAAGAAAGAAATTTAAAATAGCTTAAATTATCAAATAACTATGGATATTGGCAATTTAGTGTGGACAATTGAAATGCAAACCTGGATATCTTTCAGCTGTCCACAATATCCAACTTCCGGTATAATCTCCAATGAGCCAGTTTCAAAACGCCCCATTTTGGCCGATCTCTGCGTTGGGCTCAAATTTCAATCCTCGAAATACTCAATGTATTCCTGCGGTTGAAATTTTCGCCCGTCTTTAGCTTGACCAAACTGAAACGTTTTGAAAGTGGCTCCAATGGTTTACGAGCAAGCACCTTGCTGATAATACCGGCTAAGTTTTATAAATATCAAATATTTTATCCATTTATATACTTTTTTACCGTACGTCTGTCCAGTTTCACCCTGCGCGCCACTTCTTCAAATGTCCCATACTGCTTATAAAGCATCATACAATAATTACTCAAGATCGTCTGGGCATCCATGCTTCCCGTTTCTATACCAGACAGAAGATACGCTTTTTCATCAGGGTTAATTTCTTTATCATCACCTGAATAACTGCGCTTGATAAGCACTCTTCGCACACATTGTTCCAGCTCCCTTACATTGCCGGGCCATGGGTAATGATTGCCAAGTTCTTTTAAGATTACATCTCTAACGATGTCTGCAAGTTCTAAAGAAGGTTTTCCGATTAGTCTTTCAACGGTATGAGACAAAAGCCCGTTTAGTTCATCCGGGTCTTCTTCAAGACGCTGCCTTAATGGCGGAACCGTAATGGTGTCTGAGCATAACCTGTAGAAAAAGTCATCCCTAAATCGTCTTTGTGCACGAAGTTTATTGATGTCGCGATTCGTTGCCGCAAGCACCCTGCCCTGAAAACGTTTCTTCTCGTGACCGCCAACTGGTGAAAATACCCTTTCCTGTAGAACCTGTAGAAGTTTTATTTGAACCGGGATACTTGTCTCACCGATTTCATCCAGAAAAATAGTGCTGTATTGTCCACATTGTTCCAGAATGCCCTTGTGGGTATCTATTGCTCCGGTAAAAGCCCCCTTCCTGTGTCCAAACAACTCCGATTCGATCAATGCCTCAGGAAATTGAGAAAGGTTTAAAGAAATAAGAGAGCTGGTAAAGCTGTCCTCAAAACAATTACTCTTTTCGCTATATGGGATAAAGCCGGAACATCCAATGGCAGCAGCTACAGTTCCCTTGCCCGTGCCCGTTTCTCCAAGCAAAAGCGTTGAAAAATCTTCCATCCTGTTCCACAGATATTTTTCGTAAAGACCAATATCATAAGTAAATACATTGTTCCATAGACTTAACTTAAGCTGTTTCATGGAAGAACTTCTACCAATAAGATTGCTTTCTATAAAGAAAAAGGCCCGCCGCATCTGGTAAAAAATGGCAAAATAGCGGATAGCTTCAGCTTCCCGGAAACCATATTGTGTTAGAGCTTTATAAAAATTACCTGCAAACAATACCTTTAAGGGGGTATCGCCAGCCTTTCGCTGATCCATTATAAACGTGTCAAACTGGGGCGCATACTGATGATAGACATAAAAGAGCAGCGAGTTCTTTACTATCTCGTGATCATCTCCTGAAAAATAATTAATATCGGCACGCCCTTGATTTTCAAGTACCTTTATTTTCTGCTCCACCTCATAAAAAACCTTGTCCAGCAATGTGAAAGAAGAGGTTTCCAAGGAAAGGCCGGATATCTCAAGATCAACCCGCTCCCTTTCCTCACCAAAAGGGTTGGCAAACACCGCGCGTGTAACCAATGAGAAGAATCTGCGTTCCATTTTTGTAAGTATATTTTTTAAGTCCATACAATTTATGTACATACATAACCATTTTTTGTCTATTATTTTTTTTATTATTAAATGACCTGATTATTTAACTTATTGAATATACAACAATAACAATATTGGCACAGTTTCTGTAAACATTATATTAAAACCTCGAAACAAAAGAGGTAAACAAAACAACTAATTTCAAAAAAAGGAGGTTTAAAAATGTGCCATAAAATAAAAGTAAGGGTGGTACAGATAATTTTGTTTGCAGGCTTTTTCATGATGCAGGTATCCGTTTCACAAGCAGCCGGTTTATTAAAACCTGTAAACGGCAATGGTTCAAACATTCACATGAAATCACACAATGTCCAGGTAACCATAAACAACGGCTTTAGCCGAACGGAAGTAGATCAGATCTTTATTAATGAAGGCGATAAGGATATGGAGGCTATCTATTCTTTTCCTTTGCCGGTAAAAGCAAGTTTATCGGAGTTGAGTATCTGGATTGACGGCAAGGAAGAGATAGGTGAAGTACTTGAGAAAGAAAGGGCAAAAAAGATTTATGAACAACAGAAGGCCAAAGGAAATGATTCAGCGCTTGCCGAAAAAGATGATTACAAGACATTTAATATAAATGTTTCCCCTGTAAGAGCCGGTGGGGAAACACGCGTGCGCCTGGTTTACTATCAACCTCTTGAGATTGACTTGAATATAGGCCGTTATGTGTATCCTTTGGCTGAAGGCGGAGTTGACGAGGAAAGAATTTCTTTCTGGTCTGTTGATGACAAAGTTATAGGGTCGTTTTCTTTTGATTTGACATTAAAATCAGCTTTTCCGGTTAAAGACGTTCGCGTGCCCGGTTATCAGGATCGTGCAGAAATTAAACAAGCCGACAATCCCGATGAAGGAACGAACAGCGGCAATACATATCATATCCGAATAACGGAACCCGAAGGCTGTAATCTTTCCAAAGATATTGTTTTCTATTACCGCCTCAAAGAAGACATTCCGGCACGGCTTGAGCTAATCCCTTACAAAGCAGCACCTGACAAGGAAGGGACATTTATGGTGGTCGTAACTCCCGGAGCTTCCTTAAAACGCATTGTCGAGGGTACTGACTGGACCTTTATTCTGGACAAATCGGGAAGCATGGGCGGCGAAAAGATAAAAACTCTGGCAGATGGAGTATCCCGCGTTATAGGCAAAATGTCTGTAAATGATCGTTTCCGTATTATCACCTTTAATAATAGTGCCGATGACTTTTCCGGAGGATACATCAATGCAACGCCGGAAAATGCCAATGCAATAATCGAGCGCTTAAGAAATCTTCAGGCAAGTGGCGGAACCGCACTTTTCGCAGGACTTGAAAAGGGATGCAAAGGACTCGATGATGACCGAACAACAGGAATCGTACTTGTTACTGATGGAGTAGCAAATATCGGACCTACTCATGAGGCTGCTTTTCTTCAATTACTGCAAGACCACGATATCAGGCTTTTTACTTTTGTGATTGGTAACAGTGCAAACAGGCCGCTTTTAAATAAGCTGGCAAAAAAATCCAATGGATTTGCCATGAATATATCAAGCAGTGATGATATCATCGGACGTATTGTTCAGGCAAAGGCAAAAGTACTGCATGAAAGCTTCCATGATGTCAAAATTCGCTTTCATGGAGAAAAGGTTAAAGATCTAACTCCAACAAGTGTGGGAAGTCTTTATATGGGGCAACAGCTTGTAAAGTTCGGCAAGTATAATGGTTCCGGTGAGGTTGAAATTGAAATGCAGGCAAAAATATCGGGTACTCAACACAGTTGGCGATGCACGGCAGTTCTGCCAAAGATGGATACGGATAATCCTGAAATAGAGCGTCTCTGGGCATTGTCTGCCATAGAAGACCAAATGGAAGAGATCCGTGAAAAAGGGGAAAGTGATAACCTGCGAGGCAAGGTTGTGGATTTAGGCAAGAAATATTCTCTGGTTACCGATTATACCTCTATGATTGTTCTTGCAGAAGAAGAAATCGAAAACCTGGGGATTAAGCCAAGTAATAAAGAACGGGTGAATCGCGAACGTCAGGCGCAACAGATTCGCAAAGCAGCGCCTGCAAAAAACTACAGAGCTGATAACCGTAACAATAACGATGGAATGTTTAATGGATTAAAAGCTCCGAGCGTTGGTGTTGGTTCCGGTCCTATCGGACCTTTATCTCTCGCATTTATTTTCTGGCTAAACCGCAGAAAAAAATAAAAACATAGTGCAAAAAAAGTTTATAAAGGGTGGCAACAGTCACCCTTTATAAACAGGAAGGACATTATATGTTTAAGAAAAATAAAAAAAAGCCAACCTCAGCCGGGACAAAGCGTTTTTTCCCTGAAATATGGGCATATATCCTAATGATACTTTTGTGCAATGTTCATATTATTACCGGAAATCTGCCAAATGAACTGGTTTTTTACCCTAACTTGAATAATAGCAAAGCATTTATGAGTATCTTTACACACCCTTTTGTGCATGTTTCATGGTATCATCTGTTGCTTGACGGCGCAGGTTTTTTTGTTGTCTATTCGGGTATTCAACAGACCAAAATGACAACTCGATTGGCATATGTAGCGTTTTGTTGCACAGGAAGTATATTACTGCCACTCTTGTTTTCATCTTTTAAGCTTGCTTATGGTTTATGCGGCCTTTCAGGCATAGCCCATGGGCTCATGGCAATCTCCGCCCTTGAGATGGCAAATGGAAAGACTTTTAAAATAGGTATTATCTGTTTTGCAATTGTTTTCACAAAAAGCATTATCGAAGCCGTTAGCGGTAATGTTCTGTTTTCATTCCTTCATTTTGGTTTAATGGGGCTGCCTGTTGCCTCAACGCATCTTGGAGGAGTTCTTGGGGGGTGTTTTGCATATTTTATGTTTAATGGAACAAATAGGCTTTATGATTTTTTCAAGTTAAAGCAAAAAGCATAAATTTTAGTTTTTATAAATTAAAAATAGTATAGCTATAAACTTGACTCATATTTGTTATAAAAATATGTTTTTATTGAATATAGATTCTTAGTCGTTAATCCAGCCTAAACGAGCCTGAGCGAAATTGCTGAAAATTTACGACAATTCCAATAATCTAATACTAAAGATATTTAAATTTTTATCCGATAATAATTAAAACAGATCAATACTATACCAAATATCATAAATAACGTTCCGTTTGCTTATAGGTACTTATCAAATTGTAGAAACCGGAACATTATTTTGGCAAACAATATATTTGACAGTTTTAAAATTTATTAAATAGGTAAATAATGTTACAGAAATTTAGATTTTTTTCGATCAGACAAAAACTTATGAGCATCATGCTTCTGACAAGCGGCGTTGTGCTCCTGTGTACTTCTTTAGCATTTTTCATCAATGACGTTACATCATTTCGCAGCTGGATGCTTGATCAGCAAAAAATCTTAGCCAATATTGTCGGCATAAATACTACCGCGGCTGTATTATTTAAAGATAATAAGGCCGGGGAAAATGCCCTTCAGGGGCTTTCTTCAAATCCCAATATTAAAACAGCATACATCCTTGTAGAAAATGGAGAGGTGTTTGCTTCCTATGTGCAGAAAGGTTTTAAGGCCAGCAATAATTATCTGCAGATCACTTACAAACATGGCATCCCATATATCAGGGAACCGGACCTTTCTGCTATTACCGCTAAAGGAGATTCTTTTTGGCATTTTTTGGGCAGCACATTTACTGTTCTGCCCTTTTCAATGGATGGTCAACCGGTCAGCACAATAGTTATTGAGTCAGGCAACGGGGAACTAATGACCCGCCTCACACGTTCACTTGTCTCGTTTTTTGTGATTCTGGTTGCCGCATTTATCTTTGCCTACTTCATTTCCCGAAAATTGCAAGGACATATTTCTGAGCCAATCCTGCATCTTGCTAAAATCATGGACACTGTATCTGCCGAAAAATGTTACTCAATCCGAGCCGAAAAGACAACAGAAGATGAAATCGGCAATCTCATTTCAGGCTTTAATGAAATGCTTGCCAAGATTGAAATGAAGGATAGAGAACTCAAAACCCATAGTGAGCAGTTGGAAGATACGGTTAATCAGCGAACCGAACAGCTTTCGCATGCTAACAAAGAAATGCAAGTTGCTATTGTAGAACTTCGCAAGGCCAAGGAGGCTGCGGAAGCAGCGAGCCATGCCAAGTCACAGTTTTTGGCAAATATGAGCCATGAGATAAGAACACCTATGAATGGTATGATGGGTATGGTTGAACTGCTTCTAACCACTAGGATGTCCCCCAAACAGCAACACTTTGCCGAAACGGCCCGCCAGTCCGGAGACATGCTGCTTGCTGTAATCAACAATATTCTGGATTTTTCCAAGATAGAAGCAGGCAAACTGGAACTGGAGTTAACATCCTTTCCCCTGCGAGAGGTAATAGAAGAGACAGTTGATCTTTTTGCCGGAAACGCCCAGAGCAAGGGCCTTGAATTGACATGCCATATCCATACAGATGTCCCTGCACAAGTAAAAGGCGATTATAATCGACTCCAGCAGGTCTTAACAAACCTTGTAAGTAATGCCATCAAGTTTACCGAACAAGGGGGAATTGATATCATAGTGATGACAGCAGAAGATGATGGCACGACAGTACTGGTAAAGTTTGAAGTGCAAGACACTGGAATCGGCATATCACCGGAGGCCCATGCCCGGATTTTTGAAGGCTTTGCTCAAGCCGACGGATCAATGACCCGGAAATTTGGCGGAACAGGTTTAGGTCTTACGATTGCCCAACAGCTGGTTTCCCTCATGGGTGGTGAAATAGAAGTTATAAGCACACCCGGCACAGGAGCTACTTTTTGTTTCACTATCCGATTACAGAAAGAAAAAGCACACGAAATATCTACAGACGGCCTCTTGCAAGGGTTGCGGATACTTGTTGTAGATGATAATGAAACAAACCTGCGCATCCTGGAAGAACAGACCGCTTCCTGGGGCATGATCTGCCATAGCGCATCTAACGGGGAGCAGGCATTGGAGCTGCTCCGTTTTGCAGGTAATGATAATCCATACGACCTTGCCATTCTTGATATGATGATGCCTGAAATGAGTGGTATTAAACTGGCCCGGATCATATATAACGATCCCACCATTCCCACCATGCGGATCATGCTGCTAACCTCGGTCAATCAGGAGATAGGACAAGAACAGGCAAAACAATGGGGCGTCAAATCGTTATTAAATAAACCTATTCGACAATCACGACTCTACGAAAGCTTAATAACCTTATTAAACAACGAAGAAGTAATAAAATCAGACTATAATATCGCTGAAAAGCAAAACCCGGAAGATCAACAAAAACTCCGCATTCTTATAGCAGAAGATAATTCTGTAAATCAGCAAGTCATTAAAGCAGCACTTGAATTGCTAAACTTCGAGGTTGATATAACAACCAACGGCCAGGAGGCTCTCGATTCATGGTTAATCCATCACCAAAAGCTGGTCTTTATGGACGGTCAGATGCCGGTCATGGATGGGTATGAAGCAACCATCCAAATACGTAATGCTGAATCTAAAGATGCATGCGGTTTTGAAAAAAAACATACCATTATTATAGCCCTGACAGGGCATGCTATAAAAGGTGACCGGGAAAAGTTTCTTGCAACCGGGATGGATGATTACATGTCAAAACCATTTACAATCGCCCAGTTAAAATCAATGTTGAACAAGTGGCTGCCGGATTCGACGTCAGGCAAGGAAACAGAGGCCGGGTTTGCCGGTCCGGAAATGGAGGTTATCAATACACAATCATCTATTGCCGAGCGCGAATCCTTGATAGACATGAGTTTCTTAAACAATATAAAAAGTCTGCAACGGCCAGGTCGCCCCAATCTTCTAAGCAAGGTAATTGAGAATTATGTTGAGTCTGCGCCCCACCTCATAGGAGCTATCCGTCAGGGTATTGCGGATAAAGACCCAACAGCCTTAAGAAGCGCAGCTCATTCCTTAAAGTCGAGCAGTGCCAATGTCGGAGCCTCGTCACTTGCCACACTCTGTCGGCAGATCGAATCAATCGGCCATGCCCGTGCAACCGATGGAGCAGATATTCTTTTCCAGCAGATTGAATTTGTCTATCCCCAAGTCTATCAAAATCTTGCAGAAATCCAACAAGAAGAAAGAGTTTAATCATGGAAAGCGCCATTATTTTAATACAGGAGTAAATAAATCATGAACCAAATCTCTGATAATAATGCGACAAGACAAGTCCTTATTGTTGATGACGATACTACAATACGGTTTCTTGCCCGTGAAACTTTAGAAGAAGCCGGTTTTTTAGTAACTGAAGCTGCAAATGGAGCACAGGGCTTAGCTGCTTTCGAATCCAACCATCCGCAAGTAATTCTTTTGGATGTTATGATGCCCGAAATCGACGGATTTGCGGTTTGCAAAAAGATTCGCAACCATCCCGATGGCAAAAATATCGCCATTTTAATGATGACCGGACTTGAAGACATTGATTCTATTCAACGCGCATATGATGTGGGCGCTACTGACTTTATTACCAAACCCATAAACTGGCAAATTCTTGGATACCGCGCAAATTATATGTACCGTGCAAACCAGGCATTCAAAGACCTGAAAAATAGTGAGGTTCAGCTTAGCTCAGCACAAAAAATTGCCCATCTGGGAAGCTGGAATTGGGATATAGCAAACAATAGATTTCAATTATCCGATGAGCTCTATCGTATTTTAAATATTGACTCCACCACTTGTGCCCTCACCTATGAAACATTTATCAACTTCATTCATCCTATCGACAAAGAACAAGTAAAAATGACCATTGAGGAGGCTGTAGCCACACAGCAACCTTTCCACCTTGATTATAAAATCGTAATAGCCGATGGTTTAGAGCGTTTTGTAAGCATTGAAGGACAACCGGTTTTAAATAGTAAGAGTGAAGTGGTCCGGATGGCTGGAACTATCCAGGATATTACTGAACGAAAACAAGCAGAGGCACAAATCCGCTCTTTGGCATTGTATGATAATCTTACGGGCCTGCCTAACAGAATTCTCTTCCGCGACCGTTTAGAACAGGCAATCCGACAGGCAAGCCGGCAAAACAGCATGGTTGCCGCTATATTTATTGATCTTGACCGGTTTAAAGACATAAACGATAGTTTAGGGCATAATGCGGGCGATGAACTCTTACGGCAGGTCGCCAACAGGCTGCTCTCTGTAACCCGATCCAGCGATACCGTATCAAGATTGGGCGGCGACGAGTTTACAATAGTACTCCAGAATCTCACTTCTCTTGATGTTATTTGCTCATTGGCACAGAAAATATTGGATACATTTTCAGAACCTTTTTTGCTTGAGGCAAAAGAAATATTTGTCACCTCCAGCATTGGCGTTGCTGTTTACCCCAGCGATGCCGAAAAAGCCGATGATCTGCTAAAAAATGCCGATATAGCCATGTACTATGCTAAGGATAATGGCAAAAACAATTATAAACTATTCTCATCGGATATGCAGGTAAAAGCTGATACTCGTCTTACCATGCAAAACGAGATGCGCCAGGCTATGGAACGCAATGAATTTTTTCTTAACTACCAACCGAAATTTGACACCAAGACTGGTGAATTAACGGGAATGGAAGCGCTGATAAGGTGGAAACATCCGGAGAAAGAGGTTATTATGCCAAACACCTTTATTCCTATTGCAGAAGCTACAGGGCTTATCGTTCCTCTGGGAGAATGGGTGCTTAAGGAGGCCTGTCGCCAAAACATGGCATGGCAGGCGATGGGACACGAACCCATAAAAATTGCCGTCAATGTTTCAGCAATCCAGTTTAAGAGAAGCAATTTCCTGGCAACTGTTAATAAGGTTCTTAAAAAAACAGGTATGGCTGCCCATTTTCTACAGATTGAAATTACTGAAACTTCACTTATGCAGCAAAGCGAAAACACAGAAAGCATACGAAGCAAAGATCAGCCTGCCAGTATTGCAACAGTATTTGAGGCTGGTACAGAAGGAAACAATTCTATAATCAATACGCTTGATATATTACAGAAAATGGGCGTATCAATTGCCATAGATGATTTTGGTACAGGTTATTCTTCACTAAGCTATTTGAGATATTTCCCGATAGATGTAATAAAGATAGATAGCAGTTTTGTCTGGGCAATAAATGCCTGGCAGGGCAGTGAGATAATTTCTACCATTATTGATATGTCAAAGAAATTGCACTTGCAGGTAACAGCCGAAGGTGTTGAAACCGAACATCAGAAAACATATCTTATAAATCGTGGATGTCATGAATTGCAGGGGTTTCTTACGGGCAAGCCGGCACTCGCAGAAGATTGTGTGAAATATTTTGTAAAACCACAGAAAAAAGTAGTTAACGAATAATATTCATATTACCTCCTATCTTTATGGACTATCAAACTTCTTCACGAAATAGTAGCGATACCATATATAATAAGTCATCGCTATTTCAGTATTCCCAGCGACTTTTTCGTTACTGTATTTACAAAATTTAAATAATTTGGTAGTAATAGAAAATTGAGCCACTTTCAAAACGTTTCAGTTTGGTCAAGCTCAAGGCGGGCGACAATTTTAACCGCAGGAATACATGGCGTATTTCGAGGATTAAAATTTGAGTCCAACGCAGAGATCGGCCAAAATGGGGCGTTTTGAAACTGGCTCTATTATTAATTTACTACAGCTACCAGGCAGTTAAAAAGGGAACAATGAAAATATTCTGTTTTCCAATTAAACCGTTGGTATTTTTTTTTACTATTGTACTTATTATCGGTTTCACATCGCAAGGTATTACCGCCCAGATAGAATCTTCTGATATGAGCCGTTATTTTTACAGCGGCGACGGGCAACTCCGCTTGTATAGCAAAAAAAACGGGAAGTCTTTTTCCGGAAGATACCGTTTAGGTTTGGGAACCTATGATGAATCGGCGTTAAAGAAAATATGCCGGGTTTTTGATGTACCCGATAATGCCCCAAATACTCACCTCTCTTTGCGGCTTATAGAATTTATCGATTATTTACAAGACCGCTTTGGACCTAAGCACCAAATCACCATCACTTCCGGTTATCGAAACCCGGAATACAATACAGGGCTTCGCAATAATGGCAAGCTGGCCGCCAAAGCCAGCCTTCACCAGTATGGAATGGCTGTGGATTTTATAATGGAAGGCGTTAAAGCAAAGTCTATCTGGAATTATGTCAAGACGCTGGGTTTTGGCGGCACAGGCTATTATCACGGAAAGACGGTACATATTGATGTTGGACCTTCCCGCTCATGGGATGAAACAACATCCGGTGTTGGAACAAATATTTCCGATGACAATAAACTTATCGGGATTGTGACGGATTACGATGTTTATCAGCCTGGCACAACGATTACTTTTCGGTTCATAAGAATGACGGCCTTTCCAATCGGCGTAATCCCTGAATTCTCGATAGTCCGATTAGATGATCAGACCGGACCAAAAGTGGTTCTTGATTTTAAACCCGATTTTACCATATCCGAAAAAGGCTCCTGTATTCAGTTTGGCAATATTAACCAGATGGCTGAAATTCAATGGAAATTGCCGGATGGAATAATCCCCGGTCGCTATAAAATCAGGGCCGGGTTTTGCGATGATGCATGGAAACACATGCCGAACCAAATTGAAACTCCTGAAATTGAGATCAGAAAAATATAGCGGCCAACCGAAATTAATCCGATTGGCCGCTATGGAGGAAAGAAGATTTATTGTTAGGGTTACTTTATATATAGCAAATAACTTGCCAATGAGATCTTTTTGCTTACTTTAACAATAGATAATTTTGTTTTATTATAAATACATGATAGTTATGGTTAGCTATTTTTTTCAATTTCTTGTTATTAAATCTTTTTTAGGTTTCATATCGCTATCAGTAAGTTCAATATATTGAACCACTATTTACTATCATTAATATAATTAATTGTATTTAAATGATTTGTCTGCGTTCATTATTTTGAACCGAATTTTTACAGGAAAGACTCAATTCAAAAACCAAAGCTTTACAGTTCTATATTTTTAAATTAGAGCCACTTTCAAAACGTTTCAGTTTGGTCAAGCTCAAGGCGGGAGAAAATTTCAACCACAGGAATACATTTAGTATTTCGAGGATTGAAATTTGAGCCCAACGCAGAGATCGGCCAAAAT
>Ga0180007_10003208_pt1 | contig 18474 bp, 22 predicted proteins | sample MM_PC_MetaG_FD_121122 | JGI IMG/M metagenome (GOLD analysis project Ga0180007, IMG submission 121122) | Groundwater microbial communities from the Aspo Hard Rock Laboratory (HRL) deep subsurface site, Sweden - MM_PC_MetaG | ecosystem: Environmental > Aquatic > Deep subsurface > Groundwater... | reverse complement strand
CAACCATAACTACTATATAAGTTTTTCTAAAACCTGAAAAGCTCAAAGAAAATCTCTGGCTTCCAAAAAGGATTCCATGATAATTTAGCAAAATAAAAATAAACCAAAACAACAAAACTAATCAGGAAAACAGGAACAAACTGAATCCCTTGCTTTATTTTAACTTCTTTATGTTCTTTCCTAATTAACTCAATATCTTTTTTATTCAAACCATCCCAACTTGCCTTAATTATTTTCCCCCCAACTTTCAAATCACTATAAAGCCAATCACCCTCGGTTAAATATTTAGTTTTGATTTTCCTAATCATGCAAACTTCTTCAACAGATTTTGCATACAAATAAAAATAAGGCAAAGCGAAAACCAAAACTCCAAGATAAAAAAACAAATTCTCAATAAAACCAAAAACCATCAAAACCAACCCAATCAACATAACAGGATAAATAAATTTTCTTTTGCCTTTTAATCTTTTTGAAAACTCCCCTCTAAACTTCTTAAAATTTACAATCCCTAAATAAAGACTAACCGCCAAACCATAAAGTGCCCCCACAAATAAAAATATGAAAAACCACCCTGCAAATATCCTCAGATTGATTTTAAAAATTTCAGAAAAAGGCAAAACAACCCCGAGAGCAATCATCAGTTTTGCATCCCCTCCTGCAAACATCCGCCCATAATAAAGTGCATTGCCCAACACAAAAAATATCCCCAGCCCAATTAACCCTTGATAAAAAAAACCAAAATTGCTTTGAGAAAACAAACCATAAAAAAACCTAAACCCCAAAGCAAAAATTATCAACGAGAAATTCAACCAGTTTGCAACTTCTCTCGTCCTTATATCCTGAATTGTTGCAAACACAATCCAAATCAGAGCCAGCACAATTAAAAAAATAACTTCATACATAATCCAAAAAAGAAAACATGATTTAAAATACTTTACTGAAAAGTAATTATATAACCTTATATAAATTAAAAGAACTTATTAAAATCAGGAAAGAAAAATGGTAAGCAAAAAGCAAAAAAGAATTTTCATGAAACCTGGAAAAACAAATCAAGAAGACAGACTTAACTTTGTAAAATTCTGGGCAAAATATATTAAAACCCATTCAGACAAAGAATGAAGCAAACAACAAAATATTTTAATTAACTCTCAACTACAAAGTTCAAAAAGATTGGTAAAAATAAAAACTAACCCTTAATCTTCGTCGTCCTGAATTTTCCACCTTTTTTGTAAGGATTTTTTTTCTTCTCTCTCATCTTGTCTTTCTTTTTATTTCGTTGTTCAGATGCACTTGTCATAATCAAAATTAGAATTAATTGTTTATAATGTTTCTTATCCAGAAGAAATGTCCCCAGCAACACAAGGATGTTCTTTCCATTCAGTGCCTTCTTTATAAGAACGCTTCTCTCCAACCCTTTCACAAAACTTCTTTGCATCTTCTAAAGAAGTACCCAAACAAATTTTTCCATTTAAAGTAGCTTTTGAAACTATAGAAGAAGAGAGAGAAGAACAAAATTTGTTAGTAGCAGTAACAGAATCTCCACAATTAATTTGACTTAAATCAGTATTCTTTCCTTCTAATTGAGTCTTAATAGAAGGAAGTTCGCAATTAATATAAGTATTTTTAACATTATCCAATTCAGTAAATTTGCAAAAACTATCAGTTGCTCCAAGAGTTGCAAAACCTTCGCAAGCAAGAACTTTCACATCAACTTGCTCAGGAGTAAAAGCCTCTAATCCTTGTGTAATAGGTGTAAAAAAACCACTCATAAATAAATATCCAAAGATAAGTGCAAGTATCCCTAAAGCAATTACCACAAACATCCCAATAGAATTTCCCTGTCCCCTCTTATCCATCACCATCTTTTTCATAACTAACTTAAGAATATTTTCTTTTTAAACTTTTCTAATTTTTTAAATCAAACCCAACAGAAATTTTCGGAGTGTAAGTCACACTAATCTCTCCCAAAGAATTTTTCAAATCTAAATTCTCAAAAATAATTTCTAAAAATTCCGAAGTTTGCGAAACTTTAAAATCTCCTTCGCTAACAAGTTTCTTCAAATCATTAAGATAACTTTCTGTAAAATTATACCTCGCAAATTCTGTTTTAAACCTCTCTTCAAATCCATTCACCCCTCCTTTAATCACATCTTTTCCAACTTTCTCAATGTAAATTTCCATAATCTCTTTTTCAGAATAAGAAACTTCCAAAAATCTTGCGTCATAAATATTTGCCTCAACTTTCTTCGGATTTGCATAAAAAGTATAAATCGAAAAAAACACCAACCCCACAATTAAAAAAATAAAAACTGCAATCTCAACTTGTCCGTTTTTATTTTTCATTTTTAACAGCCTCCTGACTTGCAAGCAACGCAACATTTATTTTCTCTGAAGAAGAAATCAAAATTGGATAAACAAATAAATTTTTACAAGGAACACCAACACAAAAACCAGAATTAAAATTCTCAGAAAAAATCTCTTTAGAATTAAGTTCATTTTCCTTGTAAATTTTCAAAGCAAAACTTCTTCTTCTCAAATTCTCAGTATTTGAATTAGTATATTCAAATTCAAAATCAGTCAAAATTTTCTTCCCTTCCTCTTCTAAAAATTTCCAATCTTCTTCTTTTCCAAAATTCCAATTCAAAATCAATTCTTCCAAACTAATAGATTTTTCTCCAATTTTAATTTGTGAATTGAGAATTTCTGAAAGCCCCACAGAATAAACATTTTCTTCAAAGCTAATCTCACTATCCCCCTCACCAAAAATAGGGATTTTCTTTTTTCCTGCTAAATAAACAGAGGATGTAAACAACAAAACTAATAAAATAACAATCACAAACAATGAAACAAACCATATAATTCCCTCTGCAATTACTCCTTTTTTATTCATAATCTTCCTCCAATTTGATTTGAAGCAGTCAAAACTTCAACCCGAATTTTATTAAACTTTCCATCTTTAACATTTACAACATCCCTTGAAACTTTTGAGCACTCTGGAAAATATTTTGTTTCCAAATTTTTATCTTCAGTTAATTTACATTCTGTTTCAAAAACAACTCCTTTAAAAATATCAGAATAAATTTTCATATTTTTCTCATCAAAAACAGAAATCCTAAAATAAAACCCTCCTTCTCCAAACACTTTCTCACTAATTTTACACTTTTCAAAAACATTAAAATTTTCATCAAAACCCTCTATTAAAAAACCATTCTCAATAACACAATCTAAAATTTTCTTATTTAACATTTCTGCTTCTGCTCCCCTTACATCAACCGGCGCTGAATAAAAAACATTCACACTCAAAATAATAGCACCAGCAACAACAATCCAAATAAAAATCCACCAAAAAGCAAAAACCTTATCTCCTTTTTTATTTCTAAGCAACATTTAAATCCCCTCCTTCTAACAAAGCAAATTTATCTTTCACTTCTTCAACATAATTTTTATGAAAATCATCACAGCCCCATCCAACATAATTTCTTAACGCCCTCTCCCATCCAGAATAAAAAACATTTTCACATTCAAACTCTTTTGGATTTTCATTATAACCTTTTTTCAAAATTTGAATACCAACTGGAATATTAATCTTAGGATTCATCAATTCCTTTCTGCAATCTTCAACATTCTCTGATAAACCATAATCTCCACAGTGTCCCACTTTTTTATGATTATCTTGCCTTTCAAAGACAGTATTAATCTGCATTAAACCATAAGAACTTTCATCTAAAGAAACAGCCAATTCATTACAACTCGATTCCTGCATCATCAATGCCAAAACCAGAACAGAATTAACATCATATTGTTTTGCATATTTTGAAATCAGCTCAGAATAACTTTCACAACCACTTCCTTTAATTGATTTCTTCAATTCTCCCTCACTAACTTCCTTATCAAAATCAACAATAACTTCTGACCAAACTTTATCTCCAATATTTATAATTATTAAATTTTTTCTGACATCATCATAAACATTAACATCATAATCTGAAAAATATTTATAACTATAACTCCTCTCACTTCCCAGATTCACCCAAACTTGATTTGTTTTACTATCAACACCAACCAAATCACTTCCTCTTTTATTTTTCTTAGCAACCCCAATTCCTTCTTCAAAATCAACTAAAATCTGCATATCTGGTTTTGCCTCATCAATCAGCAACGCAACTTGCTTTGCGTAATTTTGTTCATAAACTAAAATACCTGCTGAAGCACTTGAAACATGATATGCCAAAAAACCTGCAAAAACAATTCCCAAAACAATATATGCAAATGGAGAAAAAGTCAATTCAATCCCTCCTTTTTTATTTTTCATGATTCTATAAATAAAAACAATATTATAAATTTACCTCTCTACCTAAGGGATATTTTCAAAAGAAGTGCATTCTAAATCTTCTAAAAAATCTGCATTATAATCTACAAAAAATTCACTAGAACCAAATTTTTCTTTTACAAAAGCATCTCCTGCTTTTTGACCGCTAATCCACCCATAAATAACTCCTGTTGCTAAACCTGCTGTCGCACCAATTGCTGTCGTCCCCGGGATAGGAATTAATGCTCCAACAACTGCTCCTGTTTTCAAACCAATTGCCCCCCATCCAACTGCACTAAATTTCTTAAGAAAATCAGACCAAAAAGAAGAGCTTCCAACTTCCATAAAAATAATTGATTTTTGTTCTGTTGAAAAAGATTTTGAAAAAATTTCCTTAAAAGAACTTTCACTTAAAGATAAACCTTCCTTCCTTAAATTTTCAGAAAATTCCGTCGGTGTTGAGCCAGTCAAATATTTAAAATAAGACATATTTTGATTAGGAACCTCATGTGTCAGCATATAATTTCCAAGCCCATCAACTTCATTTTTTAATTCTGCTTTTAATTCTTTATCAAAAGAAATTCTTGAACAAACAACACAACTTTTCTTTTGAGAATTCTCCCGAGTAAAAATTTGGATTTCTCCATTGCCCATCATACTCCAACAACCTGCAAGTTCTCTCGCAACAAATCTATTCACATCTTCCCCTGTACTAACTCTAATTGTTTCATATTCTCCTTTTTCAAATCCTTTCTCGTCTTTACAATCTCCTTTTCCAAAAGTCTTGCTAGTCAAACAAACTTTCCTCGTCGTGCATTTTAAATTAGCAACTTCTTTAAGATTCAAATTATCAGGAAGCGCCCCCCTTAAAAGAACAGAATCATGACAAATTTCCCTATCAACTTCTTTTTCATTTAAGAGTGCAGGAAAAATCAACATCACAATTATAAACCCTATTAATAAAAGCGCAATACTCACAAACTTGCTTGACATAAATTCCCCTTGTTTTTCCATATTATCTTTAATCATTTTTCACTTTTATATTTAACCAGTTAATCGATTTAAAATATTCTTCAAAATAAATCCCAACAAAATAAAAAAAACTATTATTGAAATTAATATTAAAAAATGTTTCATATCTGCTTTTTTATTTTTTAACATTTTTAATAATTATTTTTCCTCCTTCTTCATAAACTTCCAAAAATGTTAGCCCTTTAATCACGATATTTTCATTTATACTTACTTCTTCTAAAACAGCCATGCAAGAACCTTTTTCTTTTTTATCACATTCATTTAAATAAATATTTTTTCCAACCTTATCACTTTTTTGAAATTCACAAATACAAACACAATAATCTCTCCCACATTGAAGAGGTTTTAATTCTCCAAAAGGAAAACTAAAAACCCCCCATTCATTTGGAGATTCTAAAAAAAATTCAACAGGTTTTCCCTCACTATTAGCATAATAAATATTCTGTTCAATTTTCAACAAAGATTTTTGCGCCTGCTCAAAACTTGTATTTTGCATAAAAATATCAAAAAAACTAATTACAAAATAAGCAAGAATTGCGACAACCACTATCGCAGCAATCGTCTTTAATGTTTCTGGTTCTAAAATTCCTTCTCCTTTTTTATTTTTCATTTTATAATTTCGTACCCATTCTTTCACTAATAATTTGCTTGACAATTTCACTTTTCGGCTCTAAAAATTCTGCCCTCTCTGTTCCAGCAATATCCACCATCTTATTAGCTAATTCTTCTTTACTTTTTGCATCAAAAAGCATTTTAATTTTCAAAATATCTTCCTCATAAATTTTATTCATTTTATCCTCGGAAAAAATAGGATCTTCTTTTGAATAAGTCAAAGCATTTTGAATCAGGTTCCCATTAGGAAATAATTTTACTCCAACTTTTTCTGAAATCCAAAAAACTTCTATTTTATCTTCAAACCCTTTAATAAAAATAATTGTTCCAACCGGAATTTGTTCTTCTTTAACAACTTTCCCCTCTATTACAAAACTACACTCCCCTCCTACACAAATCTTTTCACCCCCGCAAGATTTTTTATCACAATCTTCATCTGCACAATCAATTTTCCCATCTTCATCATCATCAAATCCATATTGACAAATTTTTTCAAAAAAACAATAATCGTCAGTTGGAGCACTTATCCAAAATTCTCCCAGACTATCTCTGCAGTATTTCCCATTTTCTACATCAACAATTTTACAATTTCCCGTATTAACATTATTCTCATTAAAACAACAACAAACTTTTTTTCCTTCAATTATCCGAGGGAATTCGGGATTTTCAATAACATTGTCTTTTTCAGAATTTCCAAAATTAGGAAGAAATTCTCCCATACCCGGAATATTAACCTTAAACAATGTCCACAATACCAACACAATTACCATTCCTACAAGTAAAAATTTTATAACTTTATCAATATGAATTGCTCCTTTTCGGTTCATCTTCCAAACCTCAGAAAATTTTTCACATAACCAATTGCACTCCCCCAAGCTTCTCTCACATCAACAAATAACACAATAAAAAGTGCTAAACCAACAATCGCAAGAATCCACCATCCAGATAATTCCAACTCCATCCCTCTTTTATATTTCATAACCCAACTAAAAAAACCTAATTAATAAATTTAACTAAACCAAACCACCCAACACAACTGTAGATAAAATAAACAAAATCATTGTTGCTAAAAGTGCTGTAATAAAATAAAGCACAATCCCCTTCATCAAATTCTTCCCTGTCTTGCTTGTCTTCTCAAGTTTGTCTTCCCCAGAATCAATTGTCACCAAAGTTCCAGTCAAAATAAAAATTACCTGAACAAGATAAATTCCAATTGCAATTTGCAAATAATAAGGTGGAATTGTTTTCGCCACATCAAACATTTCTAAAAGAGTTCCCACACTTATCCCTCCTAAAAATTCCGAACCCCCTAAATCTGCTAAACCCAAATTATTCAAAATTGCAGTAATCATCGCCGCCAATCCAACAACAACTCCTGACAGCAACGGCGCCAAGAAAACCATATTACTCTTCATATCAGAAATAACTTCTGCTAACATATCTCTCAACCTATCAGTAATTTTCTGAATATTCTTAACATACTCTGAAATACTCATCAAACTTATCGCAGCAATCTTCAGACCTTTTTTCGCAGATTCAACAAGAACCCTCATGCTCGTCGCAATCAAATCAGACGGATAATAAATTATTGCTCCTCTTCGCCTGTCAAAAATCGCCCTCTCAACACTCATCCCCATTTGCCGAATATTATAATTCACTCTCTTAAAAAAATCCTCTGTCTTCAATCCCCTCGACGATTCTGCAACTTTCCCAAAAACAAGTTCAGGAGGCATACCATTCCCTAACCGATTCCCTAACTGAAACAACGAATTATTAAACTCCTTCTCAAGTTGTCTTGTTTTCTCTCTTTCTAAAATCAAATCTTTAGTTTTATTTTTAAAAGCTAATGAAAAAAACAACGCCAACCCCAATGGAATAAATAAACTAAAAAGCAACGCCCCCATTCCAAAAGGTCCAACAGCACTTCCTCCAACTTCTTTAAAATCAAACAATTTACTTTCACCAAAAAAACCTAAACCAAGTTGAGAAAAAGTATAATCTGTTTGCAATCCAAACCAAGCAGGAAAAGGGGTATACTGAAAAATCAACGGCAAAAATCCAATTATAAAAAGAGGCAAACAAATCAGAAACGGAATAAGATAATTTTTATTACTTTTATATTTAGGATAAAGAGGATTTCTCTCCAACAACGAACTTTCACCATAACCTCCTGGTCTCAGCATCAAAGCTTTATCTGTAAGATAAAAAACAAAAAATGGAATAACCATATTAAACAAAATAAAAACATGAACCCAAGTAAGCATCCCCTGAAGCATTGCCGAAGCCAAAGGTAAAAGAGCCAACCCCAGCGTCGGCAAAACAACCCCAAGCATATAAACATTTGTCAACGGACTTCGAACATTATGCGTAAACTTCAGCATCTTATCATAAACCCCGTCAAGAACAACCTGCAAAGATTTTTCCAAAGTAACAATCCTCCTTGCATTATCTGGTTCAAACAAACTACTCTCAATCAAATGAAACGCCTCAATAAATTCAACAGAATAATCTCTCCAAGTCTCAAGATAATGATCCAAACTCTCTTTTATTGAAGAAAATTTCCCAAGAGAAACTTCATAAAATATTTTCTTAAAATCAAGTGCAAGAGGATATTCCAAATGCTCTGACGCAAAAGCAATTGCCTTTTCTAAATTAGAAGTATGCCTCATATAAACAACAACATACAAAAGAGCAGGAACCATCTGCGACGACGCTTTAAGTCTCCACTTATTCGCCAACCGAGCAGGATAACCATTAACAAAATAAAATAAAAACAAAGACAAAATAAATATCAAGAACAAAAATAAAAAAGGAAAATTAGCAAAAACCCCACTTACCAAACCTCCTTTTCCAACCCCTTTAATCAAAGCAATAGCAATAGAAATAAACAAACCAAGAGCAAACATACTAATAAAAGTCATCACACTCAAAGTCAACGCTTGCCACGGCTCAATATCAACATGCGCAATTTCAAGTTGCCTTCTAATTCTCTCCTTATCTTTTTCAGCAACACTCAACTTCACAACATTACCCAAACTCTGACACCACCTCTCATACCTCGACAATTCCGGCGCCATTTCTTCTTTAAACTTAATATATTCCTGACTAAAACCAACACCGCTGACATTTGTAGATTCAATTTGCTCTTCTATCTTCGCACTATGCTTTCTGAGAATATCTTTTACGTTTACCATTATGTAATTTGGTTACAAATTATATCATGAAGAATTTTTTTAAAATTCTTCTTCTTTTATTATAAAAAAGAATAAAAGTAAATTAATAAATGTTTAGAAATTAAATTCGCTCTAAAATAAGATCAACCAATACCTCAATCTCTTTTAATTCATTACGAGTGAAACATATAAGTCCTGGAACAAAATATCTCACATCATCAAACCTTCCACTCTCTCTTTGCTCATGGATATATCCTACTGTAACCTCTTCAGGACGAACCCTCTCTTTTTTAGCAATCAAATTGTTAAGGCTATTTTCAAATCCTTTTCCATATTCAAGATTATTCATATCTAAATTAAATCTCCTATGTTTAAAAATATTTGGAAATTAAATTCTCCTCTTCTTAATCTCCTCATTCAACCAGCGCTGCCAAGCAGGAAAAACCCTATCACTCATCGGCAAACCAATTTCCTGACTCACTTCATCAGAAATTTTATGAAACTCATGATTAGAACGCGTGTTAAACTTCGCCTCTAAAATATTTTCATCACCTGTAATTTTCGCAACATCAACAATTTCTTTTTTCATCTTTGCCCTCAATAAAATGTTGTCATAAATCGCATCCCAATTCCCAGCCCAACCTTTTACATTCGAAGCAATTCCTTTAATTATTTCACTATCTCCGTTAATCAAATCCTCTGAAACTTCTAATTCATCTTTCTCCACATTATAATTCATTAAATCAACAAATCCTTTTTCCAATAAAGGATCTTCTTTCCAATGTTTTCTAACTTCTGAAAGTTGCACAACTCTTCTAAAAGAGTGCAAACCGTCTGGTGTTTTAATTGGATTGCAAACCGCAATTATATCTGTCGCTTTAAACGACGTCGCTGGAACCCCCAAATCATTCACCACTCTATCAAAAACTCCATAAGGAGACGCACCATGAATCGTCCCTGCAACAACATTTGCCAAAGCTCCAACTCTCATTGCTTCGTAAAGTGCCTTTGCCTCAGTATTATGCAATAAAATTCCTCCAAATCCTCCAACAAACCTTTGGGTTGACTTAACTGCTAAATCATAAACATGCTCTGGCTCAGAAAGATTAATTATCTCAATAGATTTAACCTTATCAATAAAAAAATCTCCATTAGCAAAATCATATAATTCATCACTGCACTTAACTTCTTCTGTTAATCTTCTCAAATAATCTTTAGAACAGCATTTAGTTCTTCTCAAATGTCGGTATTTCCTCGGTAATTTGACATGCTTCTCTAATTCTATTGGCTCAAAAGAAACAGAATCATCTTTACTATGAGAAAAAGATTTGCTCAGCATCTTTGGAGATTTATGAGTAAAACCAATATTGTTTAAAAAAAATTCTACATAATCTCTTTTTTTTATTTCTGCAAGATAACAAATCTTTTTTCCTTTTTTTCCAGGCTTATTTTCACGCAACCTACAAACAATTCCTAAAGACAGCAAAGCATATGCCACATCCTCAATTAGTTTTTTTGAAGTAGAGTAATATCTAACAATATTCCCCGCTCTCTTAGTAGAAGAAAAAGAACCATCTCCGCTGTAAATTCCCTTCAGCAAAGCACAAATCTTTCTTTTACTCAACCCGTAAACAAATTCAGGTATTCTCTTATAAAAACTCGTCTTCCCGCAACCTAAATAAACAAATAAATCCAAAAGAGGCTTAGACATAATATGCATCTGAACAGAACTGCCATAACCTTTTACATCCCTGTGGGTCACATTTAATTCAAGTTCTTTTTTGCAGATAGATTTAACATCTTCAATAATTTCAGGTTTAGAATTAGTTATCTGAATCTTATCCTTATCAATATTTCCTTCTGCCAAATAGTAACCAATTAATCTCAAAGTATTTTCATTAATAGGAAATTTGGCGGGGATGCTTTTGGAAGTTCCTCTCTTAATTCTTAAATCTTCAAGAGCATATTTAATCTTAGATTCCTTCATTAATTTTAAAAAAGACTTTATAGGAATCCTTGTTTTTTGCGTCGACAAAAGATACCTGTAGATATCTGAAACTTCACAAATTTTACTCGCTTTTTTCCAGCCAAGAATCTTAATTGCTTTTCTGATATAAGATTCTGCATTTTCCAATCTATAATCATTTTTAAAAATTTCAAGAAGATTAAAATAATTAACATCATTAAACCCGCAGGGAATTTTTGAAGGGATTATTAAAGGCTCTCCAACTTTTAATTGGTCGCTATTTATCGCCGCTATTTTAAAATTAACATGGGTAAAAACACTATGATCAGGGGTAACAATAACATCCCTCCCTGTGTTAGTCGTAAGTTTTAAAAGTTCTTGTCTTTTCGGGTGCTTTACAAATCCAGAAAGAGGTTTTAATTCAACTTTATTATCTTTTGTTAAGGTGGGAAGAGAAATATTTTTCACACCAACATTCTCAAGATTTTTTATAGGAATTCTTTTAGTTATCCCTTTATCAATAATTACAACCTCTTGATCCCCTCTCAAAGAACTTCTAACTTCTCCCATAATCAAGCAACTATCTCCCAACCTCAACGAAGTTCTTATCCCGTCGTCAGCAGAAACTTCCGCAGTCGTCTTCAACAAAGCCGAACGAACCTTCATTCTCAAAATATCATACTCAAGTTTTCTCAACGACTCAACAGGCAATTCTAAAGAATCCTCAACAACAATAATTCTATTCTTAGGAATAATTTCCAACATTAAACTACCAAGCAAAGAAGTTTTACCTGAACTTCTCGTCCCTGCAACCAACAAAGTTCTCGAACCATCAATCAAAAAACTAAACAATCCCGCAGCAAAAGGATTCAACATTTTATTTTTTACAAAAAGAGGAAGAGTCCAAGGTTGCTCCCTATGTCTTCTAATCGCATACGCCAAACCATCTGGTGACAAAGGCTGTTGAATTATAGCAATCCTCGCTCGAATATTTCCTATCTCCAACTGAGTATCTAAAATAGGATTTGCTTCGTCAAGCGGTCTCCCAGAAATCATCCTAAACTTAGCAGCCCACGAATCAACATCTTCCTGACTCGGAAGAATATTTGTAGAACACTCGTCATAATCCTGGTGCCTCAAAAAAATATTCGTCATAGAAATAGGCGCATTCAAAACAATATCTTGAAGTTTCTTATCTTGCAACAAAACCTCAATAAGCCCAAACCCAACTGTATGTCTAACAAGAATTGTCGCCAATTTATTCAAATCAGAATAGTTCAAAGTCATATTCTTACTCTGTGCCAAGTCCTGCAACAAATCCTTAGAAATATTAAAAAAAACTTGCCTCACTCTCTCAGTATCTGTAAATTCTTCTGCCTTTGGCTGATGTTCAATCAACACCTCTCTCGCAAAATTCAACAACATACTATGTTCCTCACTCAAAGAATTCTCAGGAGGATTCAAATGATAAATCAACTTCGCCTCGTCCTTCCTTCTCAAAATAGTCACCAGCGACTCGTCATAATCTTTACTAATAATTTTATACTGGTCAACAATCTCAGCTTCCCTCGGCAAATCTGAAACAAGCCGCGTAAAAGTAAAATTCGGAATTACATCTGGTTTGAAAATCTTATGATAAATTTCCCTATCTCCTCTTTGATACTCCCCGAGATAAGGGAACACAGCTTGAATCAATTTTGTCTTTTCAAACAACTCAAAAATCTTTTCCAAAAAATGAATATAATTTAAAACATCTGTTTTAGATTCTTCAATTGTTTTATCCAAAAAAATTTTAGCTTGAATAATAATTTTCTTTAATTCGCTATAAGCAGCAATCGGATCCTGTTTCAACAAAAGCAAAAAAGAAAAAACCTCATTATACCTCTTAGTAAAAAACTCCTCGCGATTTGTAATAAGTTTCTCCTGCGACAAAACCTTTTCCTGCTTCACTAAATAAACATAAAGCTGTGCAATCTCCAAAAGAAAAGAAGTTTCTTTAAAATCATAGTTGTAGTTTTTCTGCTGAACAAAAATCACTCTCGAAATATTCGGGTTCTCCATCAAAACATCAACTGTCCTCCCCATAACTTCTGGATGCTCAGAAATACTCGGCACATAAGGCGCCCCAAGATAATTAATATAAATTATGTCCTCTCCTCCTTTTCTCTGCACTTCATATGAATAAAGTTTAGTTTCTTTATTGAATTGCATGACAATTACAAATCAAAGACATTTATAGATTTTATTATAATAAAAAACAAAATAATTTAAACCCATTTAACATAATTTTCATATGGAAGAAGAAGTGAACTACTCTGAACAAGTTTTCGGAGAAACTAATCTTAAACTAAGAGACCTCGAAGAAAAACAAAGAATTCTCAAAGACCGACTTCTTTTAATAGGGCAAAATCTTTTAGAAATTAAAGAAAAGTCAAATCATGAAATATTAAACATTAAAAAAGATGTTGAAAAAATTAAACAAGAAATGGAACGAATGATAAATTTTTTAGAAACAGCTTCGAGCGAGTTTTCAAAATTTGCAACAAAAGAAGATTTAGAAATTTTGTCAAAACAAGCAAAAATGTTCCAACCATAAGAATTAAAAAAAGTAAATACTATAATGAATAAAAGAGGATATTTTAAATGAGTGTTTTAGACCAAGTTATACAAATGAAAAATCAAGGAATTTCTGATGAAGAAATCACGACTACATTAAAAGAACAAAGAATTTCTCCGAGAGATATCCATGATGCCTTAAGCCAAGCTAAAATAAAAAGTGCTGTTTCAAATGAAGAGGAAATGCAACATTCAATTATGGAAACTCCTCCAACTCCTAATGAAGAAGATGTTTACGTCCCTCAAACTCAAGAACCAGAACAAGAAGAACAACCTCAACAAGAATATTATCCTCAAGAAGGATACACAGATTATTCTGCTCCAATCGGAACTGACACAGATACAATGATTGAAATTGCTGAACAAGTTTTTTCTGAAAAAATGCAAAAGATACAAAACCACTTAGAGAAATTAAATGAATTCCAAACACTCTCTCAAGTAAAGATGGATTCAACTGCAGAACGGCTCAAACGAATAGAAACCATTATGGACAACCTGCAAATTTCAATTCTCGACAGAGTTGGCTCTTATGGAAAAAACTTGGACAACATAAAAAAAGAAATGTCTATGATGCAAGATTCTTTTAGAAAAATTCCAAAACAAGCAACTTCTCAAATAACAAAAAAGATTTCTAAAAAATAAATTTAATCTTTCATAAAAAAAGGCGTATATTTTCCAGAAGGTTTAGGATTTGAACCTGCAACAATTATCCCTATAATTCCTAAAATAAAAGCAACCCCTACAACCATTGGCCAATTATCTTGCCACCACCAACCAGAAGACCATCCTAATGCACCAGCAGTTTTAACTAAAACAACTACTAAAATAATTCCTGCAACAACCAATAAAACCCATTTCATAGGATCATTATCTTTTTCTGAATTCAAAAACAATCCAAGAAGAATCATTATAACTAAAATTATAGATAATCCAATCCCCAGCCTCGGAAAAATCTCAGAAAAGAATTGAGGCACCATTGGAAACTGCAAAGCCAATAATCCGACAACAAGTGCAATAATTCCATTAATAGATTTACTATCCTTGAATAATTTAATCTGGGTTAATATCCCAAAAACCAAAGCAAATATCAAAAGAAACGGAAGAAGATATGTAAAAAATCCTGCTTGCTCCCATTGAACAAACATATTCCCAATAGCAGTTCCATCAAAAAAAGTATATGAAGCCAACACCAAACTTTTTAACATAATAGAATTTAACAAAATATCTTTAAATATGTTTCGAATTAGTTAGATTTCTTTAAAACAACAGCTAAGGCCGCAACAACAACTGCAACAAAAATAAAATTAGTCCAAAAAGTATTACTCCAACTTTGCTTAAATAAAAAATCAAATGTACCCGTACTAATCCCTGTTGCCCAGAAAACAGCGACAATAACTGCAATAACAATTGCAATTCCAATAACCCACTTTAATGGTTTAGGTGCGTCTTCAAATTTAAGCCCTTTCTCTCCAGAAACAAATCCCCAAAGCAATAAAACCACAAACACAATTACAATTGCAACAGTCAAAAATAAAATCATATTTTCAACAATTAATCTTGGTTGAACCACACTTAAAAAAATCAAACCAATAACTCCTGCAACAACTGAATTAAGTTGTTTTCCTTCTCCTAATAATTTAGTCTTTTCAAGAATTGCAAAAACAATAAAAAATATTAACAAAAAAGGATAAGCAAATTTAGTTGCAACCTCATGCTGAAAAATTGTTTCTAAACCCATATTATATTAAGTCCTCCTTGATTTCTTCAAAATCAGAATCTGGATTTGGCAAAGCAGATTTATTTATAATAAATATATCACTAATTGCCTTAACAAATTGATGAGGAATTATAACTCCCTTTGCACCTCCAATAAGAGATAACACGCTTCCACCGACCCTGATTCTCCAACCATCAACTTTATTTTCAGTTAAATTAGCTTCTTCTATTTCTCCAAAATAATCTCCAGAATCAGTATAAACTTTCGCCCCCACAACTTCAGTTACTTTTTTAATCCTCATATCTTCCTCAAACCAAACTTGTTTATAAATATTTCTATGATTTACGCTATAACAAACTTTATAAAAAATATTATCTTAAATTTTACCATGCTCAACAGAAAAGAAATAACCGTGATAATCATACTCACCATTATCTTAGCATTTATCATCAGTCTCGTAAAAACTCTTGAAATTTTTCTTTATGTTTTACTTTCAATATTTTTAATCTTCATGATAAACATAACCGCAAAAAAAGTCGTGAGTTTTTATTTTGACACAGAAATAGAAATCAAATTATGGGAAATTAAAAGAGTCGGACTTTTTTATTTCATTGGTTTAATTCCGATAGCAACACCTCACCCTTCGCATAAACTAAAACGTCCTTTTCCAATCGGAGCATTTTTCCCAATAATTGCAAAAGTTCTTTCAATAGGATATTTAAATTGGATGGCTTGTTTTGTTTTTGATGCAAAAGCAAAAATTTACCGGGCTGCAAAAAGACACGGCCTCTACACATTTTCAGAAATTAATGAATCCCATCTCGGACTAATTGCCGCAGCAGGAATCGTCGCAAATTTAATTTTTGCAATAATTGGATATTCCATTGGGCTTCCAGAACAAATGAATTTTGTAAAATTAAGCATCTGGTTTGCCTTCTTCAACATGTTCCCTATTTCAGATTTAGACGGAAACAAAATTTTCTTCGGAAACTTGGTTTTGTGGAGCTGTTTAGCAGCAATAGTTTTAATAGGATTATTTTATGCTATATTTGTAATATAAAAATATTTAAATCAAGAACTTTATTAAATACTATGGAAGAAAATTTTTTCAAAACAAAAAAAACAACAGCATTTTTCGCAATAATTGGTTTAATCGGAGGGTTCATATCTTTAAACAAAAGCATCACAGGACAAGTCATTCTAAACAACACATCTTCTTTTAATGCATTTTCATTAATCAGCATTTCGCTTATTTTATGCTCAGTTATTGTTGGGATTTATTCTTTAAGAAAAAAATAAACTATCTAAAACTATTTAACTCTCCTCCCTTTTTTCTTCTTATGAAATTTCTAATCGGAATTGAACCGCGTGAATATCAAAAGAACATCCTTAAAACATGCATAGAAAAAAATTGTTTAGTTGTGCTCCCAACAGGATTGGGAAAAACTCTTATTGCATTAATGCTCACAATAAAAAGAATGGAAGCTTTCCCCGGAGAAAGAGTAGTGCTTCTTGCCCCCACAAAACCTCTTGCAGAACAGCATCTAACTTCTTTTAAAAAATATCTCCCAGAATTATTTGCAGATATGCAATTATTCACCGGAGCAGTTGTAGCAAGTCAAAGAAAAAAAATCTGGAAGACTGCAGATATAATTTTCTCTACTCCTCAATGCGTTGCAAATGATTTGAAAAACAAATTATATGATTTGAAAAATGTCTGCCTGCTCATCGAAGATGAAGCACACCGATGCGTAAAAAATTATGATTACAATTATGTTGCGCAAATATACAAAAAGCAATCAGAACACCCAAGAATAATGGGTTTAACAGCCTCGCCAGGAAGCGAAACTTCACAAATTAAAGACATCTGTTGGAACCTTGCTATAGAAGAAGTTGAATTAAGAACACGAGAAAGCCCTGATGTGAAAGAATATCTCCAAGAATTAAAGTTCGATAAAATTATGGTGGATTTTCTTCCAGAACTTGAAGAAATAAGGCATATCCTAAAAGAAATGTTTGAAAGATATGTAATAGAATTGAGAACAAGACATGTTCTTTTTGGACCATGCTCAAAAACACATTTAATTATGCTCCAAAAAAAAATTATGACAACATTAGCAAGAGGAGGAAAAAACTATAATTATATGCTCGGAGCAAGTGCTTGCGCACAAGCAATCAAACTTCAACACGCCTTAGAACTTCTTGAAACACAAACACTATCCAGCTTCAACAAATATTTAAAAAATTTATTTGAACAAGCCGCAAAAAAACAAAGCAAAGGTGTTATAAAACTTGTTGCAAAACCAGAATTCAATTTTATTTACATGTCTTCCAATGAACTTTTATCAAAAAATATTGAACATCCAAAATTAGAAAAACTTGTAGAAATAGTGAAGCAAGAAAATGCCAAAGGAGAAAAAATAAAACTAATGGTATTTACACAATTCAGAGATACAGCCACGACAATTTCAAAAAAACTTAATGAACTTGAACATATAAACGCAGAGATTTTTGTGGGCCAAGCAAAAAAAAACGGAACAGGATTAAGTCAAAAAGAACAGAAAAAAATAATTGAAGAATTTTCAGCAGGAAAAGTGAATTGCTTGATTTCGACCTCAATCGGGGAAGAGGGTTTGGACATCCCAGAGGTTAATGCAGTTATATTTTATGAACCAATCCCGTCGGCAATTCGAGCAATTCAAAGAGCAGGAAGAACCGCAAGATTAATGAAAGGGAAATTAATTATATTAATAACTAAAGGCACACGCGACGAAACTTCTTACTACGCCTCGCGAAACCGTGAAAAGAAAATGCACAAATCAATAGATTCAGTAAAACAAGGTTTGGCAAATAATAAAATAGATTTTCAAAAAAAATTAGAATGAAAACCCTCCATAACATCTTCTCAACAAAAAAAGAAATAATAAGAGAAGATTTGCCCAAACCAAAAATAATAATTGACTATCGTGAAAAACAATCTCTTGTCGCTGCAGAACTTGTAAAACTTGGTTTTGAAATTGAATTCAAAGAATTAAAAGTCGCAGATTAT
>Ga0180007_10003207_pt1 | contig 18478 bp, 15 predicted proteins | sample MM_PC_MetaG_FD_121122 | JGI IMG/M metagenome (GOLD analysis project Ga0180007, IMG submission 121122) | Groundwater microbial communities from the Aspo Hard Rock Laboratory (HRL) deep subsurface site, Sweden - MM_PC_MetaG | ecosystem: Environmental > Aquatic > Deep subsurface > Groundwater... | reverse complement strand
TTATGAACTTTCAACTCTATAACTTACATCCCCGGAATGTTCAACCCCATCTCCCCCATCAGCCCCTTGGTTTTATCGGCTGCTACTGCTTGCGCCCTAGAAAGTGCTTCGGTAATTACTTTCATTATTGTTTCCTCGAGGTCGCGCTTTTTCTCACTCTTTAACATCTCTTCGTTTATCGAAATTGATTTCATCTTTTGGTCAGCAGTAAAAACCGCCGTAACCAATCCATCAGAGCTTTGTGCCTCCACTTCTGTATTTTTAAGCTGCTTCTGTATTTCCTTGGCTTTCTTCTGAAGTTGATACATTTCTTTTGCTTTATCAAACATGGTTCTCCTAACGTTATTATTTTATAATTCACACGATTTACACAACTTTATTCTTCGAGCGAGCGCAGCGATTCGAGAAGTATAAAGATGTTTTACGTAAGTTGGAATTCAGTAGTTGTTAATTTTCTTTAATTTTATTTTCTGATTTATACTTATTATTTAGCATTTGAATTTTATACTTATTACTTATAACTTAGCATTTTTTAGATACGCTTGTATAAACCCGTCTAAATTGCCGTCCAAAACCGTTTGCGGATTGGTTTCGGTATGTTCGGTTCTATGATCTTTGACCTGTTGATACGGCTGAAGCACGTATGATCTGATTTGATTACCCCATTCGGCCGAGGTGTGCTCGCCACGAACGCCCTGCTCCATCTTCTTGCGCTCGTCTAATTCTAGTTTCTTTAATTTAATTTTCAATATCTTCATCGCCGTTTCTTTGTTCTGAAGTTGCGATCTTTCGTTTTGGCAAGATACCGTAATTTTTCTTGGCAGGTGGGTAATTCTAACGGCTGAATCGGTTGTGTTAACCGATTGACCGCCATGTCCCGAGGATCTGAAAACATCAATTTTGAGATCTTTTTCGTCGATTTCGACATCCTCAGTTTCCTCGAATTCGGGAATTACCTCTACAAGTGCAAACGATGTGTGGCGGGCCTTGTCGGCATCGAAAGGGCTGATTCTAACTAATCTGTGAACTCCCGCCTCGCTTTTCAAATTGCCATAGGCATTAAAACCGCTTACTCGCAATGTTGCACTCTTGATTCCCGCTTCTTCGCCGGGTTGTTTTTCTAATATTTCTGCATCCCAGTTTTGACTTTTGATTTTTGAGTTTTGACTTTGAGCGAAGCGAACATACATACGAAGCAGCATCTCAGCCCAGTCCTGCGCTTCAGTGCCTCCTGCGCCGGCGTGAACGCTCAGAATTGCCCCCATGTGGTCATATTCGCCCCCATAAAGGGTTTCCTTCTCTAGCTCTTGAAGTTCATCCTCGCTCTCGGCTTTCTCATATTTTGCGATAAGGTTGTTTAATTCGGTCAGTTTCTGGCCTTTTGCAGTCGCTTGTTTTTGATCACGCCAAAAATCTGGCAAAGACATCTCTTTTTCAAGTTCCCCTGCCTCTTCGCGTTTTTGGTCAATCTTTAACAACTTCCCTAATTCTTCCTTATCCATACCCGTATTATACCTGATATCGGTCTGTTTTTAAAGCTTTGTAAATTAAAAATTTATTAGTAATTACACAACTTGCGCAAAATATCCCTATTCTTCGAGTGAGCACTGCGAGTCGAGAAGTATAGGTAGTTTGGCGTTCCACCCGCCAAACGCGACAGGTTCGAACAATAATTTTGCGTAAGTCGTATAATTAGAAATTCGAGTTGTTTTTTTAAATAAACAAAAATCTCCGAGCTAAGCCCGAGGATTTCTGCCTGTTTGAGTACTGATTTACAGGTTCTCTTTAATGAACTGTAATTTCTTTCTGGCTGAAAGCGCTAAGGTTGAGATTGTACCTACTAGAAGAGATCCAATCGCAGGGATAGCGGCTCCGACTCCAGATTCAGGAAGTTTTCCTGATGTTTCAACTTTTGCAGGTGTAGAGGCGATAGCAACTTTTTGACCGGTTGCTGTTGCGCCTTTCGAGTTTGTTTTGGCAGATGTTGAAGGTGTTGAAGCTGAAGCAGAGCTATTGCCTGTTGAGGCAGCAGCGCTTGATCCATTATTGCTTCCATTTGAAGACGAAGATGAAGCGGCAGCATTTTCACCTGCAGCAGCAGAAGCTCCGGTTGTGGCTTGCTGACCATTCGATCCGCCATTTGATGCGGCACCAGTTCCGGCAGCAGCAGCGTTTCCGGCAGCAGCAGCGGCATTACCCGAAACTGCTACTCCGTTCGAGCCATCTTCATCGCTTTGACCGGCTGAAACAGCTCCGCCGACAGAAGCGGCAGCTCCGCCTCCATCACCGTCAGTTCCAGATCCACCGTTATTTACGGCGACGGCTGTGTTGTTAACTACGCCAACATTGGTGTTTTGATCACCGCCAACCAAGGTGTTTGTGTTGGTATTTTCGTTGGTGTTAGTCACCTCGCTGATTTGGCTTTGGAACTGCTCTTGGTTTTGCCATTCCCACTGGTGTTGTTCAAGTCCAACTTGATTAAAAACACTATTAATAATACTGTCGGCGTCAGTTGCATAAGTTGCACCTGTTCCGATCAGAGTAAGTGCGCTTATTCCTATAAGAATTCCATACAATTTGTTCATACTTTCCTCTTATCTTCTTTCTTAATTTCTACTTATATTTTGTTTCTTTAATGAGTGTGTCTTATTGAAACAAAATACGAAGTAAAAGTCAAGCAATTTTCGCTGTCATTGCGCCTGTCCACCGTAGCTTTAGCGAAGGCGGGAGCCGTTACTGCGGCGCGGCAATCTCCCTCGTTCCTCCCCGTCTGTCATTCCGAGTGTTCCTGCTATTGGCAGGAAGTCGAGGAATCTTGTGCTATAACGAAACGGTGTCATCCTGAGCTACCTGGCGAAGGATCTCTGGCGAATGCCAGTTCCTTATGCTTTTTCAGTAAATCTTGGTGACGGGGTAAAGATTTTATATATCTCATTTCGCTCATTTTAGAAAAAGCTCTGGAGCGGTCCCGCCGATGGCGGGACCGCTCCAGGAGGTCGTGGGGTGTCGCCGTCATTGGCTGACGGCGACACCGATGCTGGTAGAGACCCCGACGTTCGTTGTCTGGTCACCACCCTGGAGGTAGTTCGAGTTGTTGTTCTGGTTCGCGTTGGTGTTGGAGTTCCATGACGTTTGTCCCTGTCCTTGGTACTGTCCCTGTCCTTGCGACTGCCAGGCGTTTCCGCCTTGCGCGTAGGCGCCCGACCATGAATTGCCGCCGGCTCCGCCGGTAGCGTTGGACCAGGAATTGCCACCTAGTCCTCCGGCTCCGCCGACACCTCCCTGACCTCCTTGAGAATAGGACGCGTTGTTCATCGAAACGGTGCTGGTGGAGCGTGCCGGGCGAATGCCGGCATTCGCGATGAATCCGCCAAATCCCCCTGCAACGGCTTGTCCCAGGTAGTCCAGGAAGCCGGGTTGCCGCTGGACCATGTACGTGGTCACTTGTTGCTGACCCGCATAGATTGGTCCCATTGCGACGGGGGCTTGATAGACGACCATGCTGCCGGGTTCGCCTTGTGGTCCTTGCGGGCCTTCGGGTCCCTGGCATCCACGATCACCCTTGCGACCGACAATGGACTGTCCGGGAGGTCCTTGAGGCCCTTCTTGATCACCTACTCCAGCTGGGCCTTGTGGTCCAGGAGGGCCAGAAGGTCCCTCCACAACCGGTACTTTCATCGTAACGCTACCGGTAGTGGTGACGTTGTTCCGGGCCTCGCTGGCCTGGATAACGCGCCAAACATCGGCTGACGATGTCATTCCGGCTGACCGCGCCTGCTCGTAGCAGAGATAACGGCGCTTGCCGTCTGCGCCGGTCACGAACGGCGGGTGCAACGTTGCCGTTCGTGAATCGTCCGAGGTGCGGAAGCCGGCTTCGTATGCGTCACGAAATCGGTTTCCGTTGCCATCCAGAACAGGCACGGTGTTCAGGAAAGCCTTTTCTTCAGCGGTTAGTTGCCGGTTTGACCGATAGAGTCCGGTCGTCTGGCCCCGAGTTGTGACCTCGCCCGTGACCTCGATAGTCTGAGGGGTGGGCGCTTGAGTCTGCGACAGTGAGGCCAGTTGCGCCTCGGCCGGGCTGATCGTCCGGTCGGGGCTGACCTCTACGGCCGGTGGGATCGCCACCGAGCCTCCGTCTTGCGTCTGCTGGGCGATCCCCAGCGAGACGATCATGAGTAACAGCATTACGGCAACGACTGGTGTCTTCATGATGTTCCTCTCTTGTTATCCGAAGTGTTTGTGCTCGAAAGTCAGCGGAGATCGGGTACTTGCCAGGTGTACCATCCAGCCTGGCCGGCATCAAACTCAAATATCCGCGGCCTTCCCCCTCGGACTATGTACTCGATCCTGACCCTTGCTCCCGGAGGAGCGAAGGCTACGCAGACACCCCGCCTGTTGCTTCCGTCCCACCATGTCTGTGGGCCGTCAACAATGTCTCCGATTGCTCGGATCGGGTTTATGGGTGCGGGAGCACCGTTGAAGAACAGCCTGAAGGCGCCGTCTTCAACAATCTGCCTCTCGCCTGAACGGAAGCACAGGATGATGCAGTTCCGATCCCGTCTCTCGCGAGGCGCGGGGAACGTGCATGGTTCCCACCACTCACGATCGAGCAGCTTATCCACCAATCGGAACCATCGCGCTACCTGTATCGGCATGTCCTCGTAGCGCATGCCTTTACCAGCGGGCGGTGTGTACGGCTGGACGACCGGCTGTGCGACAGCCGGCGGAATCGGACGTGTAGTCGATGCCGGTTGGTCAATGTCCACTAGCGGCGACTCGACGCTGACCACGCGGTCATTGAGGGGCGTGGCAGGCGGTGCCTCGGTTCGTGGAATCTCGCGTCGAGGTACAGTCATCGCGCTCATATGCGCGATCATGAACTGCGCGGACGCTTGTCCGAACAGTTCGTCCTGCCTCTTCCTCTCCGACTGCTTGACAAAGACCGAAAAATAACTTGGTCCGTCGAGCAGGTTGGACAGGGGTGCCGCGATGATGATCCGCACGGATCGTTGCGGAACTTGTAGCTTGATTGATCCGTCCTTCTTGGCCACCGGATTTCCCTCGGACGAAATCGCCAGGAACGGCGGGAAGTAGGGGTTCATAGTAGACACCCCTTCGTCTTTGCGTACCTGACAGATTGTCTCACGAAGCCATGTGGTCGCGTCTTCCCAGTCCTTGGGTGGTTCAACGAGACGAGTGATGGTGTGCCCGTCGTAGGTAGCATACATCTCGCCTAGTCGGCCGTCTCCCATCAACACCTTTCCATTGCAGACACCCATGATGGGGCTGTTCTGCTTCAGGATGGTGAAGTTTTCCTCAAAGAAAGCCGAGGAGATCGTGATGGGGTTGCCCTTCTCATCGACGCGACTTGCCACTTGAAAGACAAGCGGATCAAGCGTGTCAATGAACCGCGGCGTCAGTCGGAGCTGCACCACGGGAAGGGCGTCGGCCCCGAGGTGTTCGGGGACTCCCGTCAGCCAACCAGCCGACGCGGGTGTGATGGCAACCGGCATCAGAAGCGCCAGCGCCAGTGCTACTAACATTACCTTTCGCATCTTTCACGTCCTCCTTGCTACACGTATCGCGTAGCTATTTGATTCTCTTGTTGTCAAAGTCCTCGCCCTCTTTTCCCGCTCTAACGCGGTTACAAAAGATGGGCAGGATTCCAGCCGGGAAAAGGGAAGGAGGGGCACTGCTTCATTTAAATTGAAGCAACTCTCCGCAATTCCCAGCTGGAATTCTACCAGTCTTCTACTCGTCAATTTTCAAATTAAGACAAGGGAAAAACATACCATATTACGCCCGATTTGTCAATGGCTTTTGCGCGTGGGATTTGTACTTGGAACGCAAACCTTCAAGACAAGCCCGTAATTTCCCATTAAATAAATTCCCCTCCCGTTCATACTCCCTATAGATTTTTCAGCTTCCACCACTCTTCCATCAAATCCATAACTAATCTACGATCGTAAGTTAGTTATGGATTACTCCTTAAATAAATCAAACCGTTGACGTAGGTTTTGATCATTTTCTACCTCGTCAGCTTTAGCCATTAAAAAATTTACATATCTTTCAATGCCATATTCGTGTCTTATACTGTTGAGTTCATCAAAATTACCGTAAGGACTTATAAATACGCTATTTTGAAGCCGTATAAACCCTTTTCGCTTTAAAAGTGATCTAAATATATCTCTAGTCTGCCTTGCATCTTCCGGTATATCAAAAATGACAATTCTCCATTTTCCGTCCCACTCTTGTTCCTCTTTCGGTTTTGTTCTTTGTAGCTTTAAAAACTTAATTTTAATTTTTCCTTTTGGCGTGATAAGGAATCCATTCCTGGTTTTTCTGATCAGAAATTGTTTCTCCAGGGATTCTATCGCCGATCTGAACTGATACTCCCCCATTTGGAGTTTTCTGGAAAAATCGTATATTCCTCTTCTTCCGCGCAGGGAGGTCAGACCCGTCATATCGTCTACCATTTCCATTGCCAAACCCAAAAGCACAATAGCGCGTAAACTATACCTCTCAATTTTATGTATAAACTTTTTTTTCATCATTTATATTTTACATAACTATTCTACGATCGTAAATTAGTTATGGATTTATTCCCGTTAATAGTACGTTTTTGATACAGCGTCTGTGGGCTTATCAGGGTTATTTTATTGGTCAGCCCTTGACAAATTCCTAGTTTATGCTATAATTCTCCTCTTCCTCATAATCGGGGAAGTTTTTATGAAGAAATATCTTCTACCCCTAATAATGCTTGCCTTGGCTTGGGGAGCGCTTCAACCGCTTCATGCAAGTTCGCAGGGCAAAAATGTCCAAAGTGAGAAAATCGCTCTTAGGGTTCTACCGAACCTTAAGATAGAGAGAATTCAACCTAAAGTCGAAATAGTTGTTGGGTTGTCGGAGGCGCAAAAGAAAGAAAACGCCACGATGAGCCAAAGAAATCTGGTTGCTCGTGAAAGAGTCCAGATTGCCGAAGTTTCTTCGCCTTCTATTTCATACTCGCTTGAAGATTTAAGAAATCTTTACCGCGAGGCAGCTTCCAAGTTTTCGATTGACTGGAGACTTATTGAAGCTGTTCACCAGGTTGAAACTGGTAAGTCAACAGATACATGTAAAAGCTCTCATGCTGGTGCTACCGGGCCGATGCAATTCTTGCCTTCGACCTTTAGGCACTATGCCAACGAAGGAGACAACATTTGTGGTCTTAGAGACTCGGTTTTCGCAGGTGCGAGCTTGCTCGCACAAAGCGGAGCTGACAGGGGTGACATCGATAGTGCCCTTTTCAGCTACAACCACTCTAGAAGCTATGTTGAGCTCGTTAAGAGCATCATGAATAGTATCTAAAGCACTAGAGAGTGAAGAGGAAAAGGCCCCAGGTGGGGCCTTTTCTAATTAGCGGTTTAAGATCCTCTAGATAAAGCTCGGAGTTACTTCCGGAGGAATAATTTCATACCAGGTGTTGCCTGGGTTCATCGTGATTTCCTTATTGGACTCATCGAAGAACTTGGTCCTGCTCTCGAGCTTATCTTTTTTCCACGTTGCGTTTATTACCTTGCCATCCCTAAGGACAGTAGCAGGTCCGGAACCGATATTGGTAAAGACGTAGTTTGATGAACCATAACTCCCGGTTGGCTGATAGGTTCTCTCAACGGTCTGGATTATGATATTGCGCGAGGTAATCTGCTGGTCGGTTGTTCTGTCTTTGTGCGGCGCTCCCGCGAGAGATCTTGAGTATTTGTTGGTCGCAGGGTCAAAGCTCCATGTAACCTTATATGATGGCGAAGAAAAGTTAATTTCGACTCCCTTTCCGGCTTGATCAACAGGTCCCAGTGGCTTGAACTTCATGGCGGTGAAACTCGATTTTGAGATATCGAATTTCTTAATTGCAGCATATTCATACAATTTGTCTGTCGAAGAGTACAAGGTGTGCTCTGATGCTACGTATTGCCCCTTAGAATCACGATAGAAATAGTCGCCAAAGTGACTAAGGTCCTTAATCGAGTAGGCATCTATGTTTGCCATTGCGTCCTCGTTTCCACCGGCATGAGCGTAAAAGGCGTCGTACTCCTTAACGTAATCCATAAAAAACAATCTTGCAGAGCGGATTGGTCCAATTTCCTTGGTATCCGTTGGTCCATAAATTGCCATATATCTAGTAATTCCGCCCTCTGTAATTGCCTCATAAACGATAGATGCATCAATCAAACCTGACTGCGGTCTGGCGTCAGGGTGGTTTTCTATCATTACCGCCAGAGGGTGTCTGGTGGCTTTGTCTTTTGTGTAGTTCTGTCCATCAAGCAAACAGATTGTATCTGCACTGTTTGGTTTCTTAGCTGTAACCAGCGAATTCTTTTGGCCGGCATATCTTTTTGCTGCAAAAGCTCCAACTACAATTAAAACAGCCAAAGAGATACATATTATAAAAACTGTTCGATATTTCTTTTCTGCAAATATTCTCTTGAAGAACGTAATCACTTTCCCCTCCACATCGAGTTTTGCTCGGCAAAACCCGAGAGCCCCTGCAGCTGACGCACTGCAATAACAGGATGTAATCCGTTTTGCAGTAAGGAATTGTTGCGGGGCATGTTAGTTTATTTTATTCATTATACGTGTTTAACTGCCTACATATCTATGATATCAAATTAAGTCCTATTTCACTATCGGCGTATCTTTCGATTGCCTGATCAGATTCAATTACGACAACCTCTAGTGTTGCCCCTACCACTGCTTCCTTGAGGTGTCCGCCAAAGGATTTAAAACTTTTATCACAAAGAGTGATGTGGGGGTGAATATGGCAATTCCCCTCGGGGTCCTTTCCGATAACTGCGATAAAATTAGTGACCTCAATCGGACCTTCTAGGTGCTTAGAGAGATACTTTTTTGTTTTAAGATTGTAAATCATTAGATCTGCTTGTTCCAGAGCGCCAAGCGCCAACAAAACCCCTGATTTTATATTGTTTTTCTCAACATACTTGGTTAATTTCTCAACCACTTTGTCTTTATTTTTTAGCGCAAATATTGTCATTAATCCCCTTTTATCTTTTTAATCGAAAAGACCAGAACATTCAAAATTATAAGTATAATAAGCGAAATGATCAAGCCGATGTTGATTTTTGTAAAGATTGATTTATCACTGGAGAGGAAAAAGTAGCTTACGCCGATTACTGCGATGGTGATGTATACAGAGGTGGCATTCAAAACATCCTGTCGGCTTGGAAGCATAGTTATTAGAACGCTTGAGGTGAAGTAGAAAAGAAAAAATGTTGTCGCGTTGAATTGTTTGAGCTCATATTGATTTTGCAGGAAGTGAAAAGAAAAATAAAGAATAGCAAGACCGAGAATAACTGGGGCGGCAGAGATGAAAAAGCTTACAAACAGGAATCTTGGTTTCTGATGGAGAACGAACCCACCTGATTTTGAGAATAGCTTTAGGGATTTAATCGGAGTGAAAGAGATAATGCAAGCAAATGTGTGCGAAAGTTCGTGGACAATAACTCCCGGGAATAGAATTAAATAATAGATCAAAGGAAGGCTTGCGGTTTGTCTTATCAAGACTTCTCTAAGAATAACAAAAGCTAAGAACAAGCCCACTACATAATAGATTGAGCTATTTAGCTCCGAGAGCAATAATTGCGTCATAACTACCAACGGTTGAATCGGAAAGCTCTGTTTTGGCGCTGTATAAACTTGAAATATCGTTTTTGATAGCTTTGGCCAAGTCTTCTTGACCGGTCTTGTGGTATATGATTGACTCGTCGTAAGTTCTGGAAGCGTTTGCAACCGATGCTATAGAATATCCCTTTCCTTCGAGAAGATCCTTTACCTTGGCCGCTTCGCCGGAGACACCGTTACCGTTTACTATGCGAATTGATTCATCGGTGTATTTGAAAGAGGATGTGGCGGAGGTTGCAGTTTCTTGTGGTTCTGTCGTTGCCGTGGCACTCTCGGTAGCTGTTTCAGAGCCGCTTGGGCTTACTGTTGCTGTTTGAGATTTTTGCGCTGAATTTGTTCCTGTGCCTCCATCGTCTTTAAATAGGATGTAGAGAGCTAAGGAGGTCGATACAATAACAGCAATGATTCCGATTACTAAATAAAATACTCCACCGCTTGATTTTTCTTCCGATCCTTCGGCATTGACCATTTCTTCCTCCTCTTTTGGTTCGTCATCGCCTAGTTCTTTTTTTGGGTCGATAATATCTAATGATTTTGACATGATAGATTTATTATACCAAATCTTAGTGTTGTTGTGTCAAATCGCTGTCAATTTTTTTTGCTAAACCTTACGCGGGTGAGAAACTGTAATTTTAACTTTTGATTTTGATCTTATTTCTCTACGCATACTTGCGTATTACACCCTTCACTCTTCCCTGTACTAATGCTTTGCGTGTGTAAATCGGTTTGTAATTTGAGTTGGCCGGTTGAAGTCGGATTCTTGTTTTCTCTCTAAAAAATCTCTTTAGCGTGGCATTGTCTTGGTCTGTAAGCGCTACAACGATGTCTCCATTTTTAGGGTTTGAGGTCTTTTCGATAATCACATAATCGCCATCAAAGATTCCATCATCTTTCATAGAATCTCCACTGACCTTAAGTGCGAAAATGTTCGGACCAATCATATCGCGGGGAATATCAATTGTTTCGTTTGTTCTGATCGCCTCAATCGGATGGCCAGCCGCAATTGTGCCGATCAACTTGACTTCAAAAGTTCGTTCATCCCAGGCAGGAGTCAATTGAAGTGCTCTGGCACAAGACCCTTGCTTTGTTAGGTATCCTTTTTGCTCTAGTACCGATATATATTCTGCCACAGTTGCAACTGATGATAGTTTTAATAATTTTGCGATTTCACGATAGCTCGGCGCATAATCATTTTCTTCGATGAAGCTCTTTATTAAACTAAGTATTTCCGATTGTCTTTTTGTGAGTGGGAGCTGTTTATTCATTTACCCCTACACCAATTATTTTTCATTTGTGTTTTGTCTGATAAATTGTTTTTTAAATTCATATAATCGTTCTTTAATTGCGAAGTGAAGTATTGGTGTGAGGGGTTAATTTAATCGTACCAAACAAAAAACGAACATGTCAAGCCCCGCCTTTTTTTACCAAAGGCGGGGCGCAGACCCCTCACTAACCGCACTGTGCGTAGAGGATGCAATCCCTTGCACAGTAAGGTTTGGTGTGTGGGTCAAGCGAATTTTCTCATTAGGACTTTACAATCAGTAAGAATAAATTGAAAGAAGTGTGGCGCAGACCCCGCACCAAGATACGATGCACTTTCGAAAGTGGAGCTCGAAAGCTCTCTCTCCCACGGACGAATAGCCAGCCGTGAAGCATTCGAATTTTTGGTGCTGGGGTCAAACCGGCCCGCAGACCCTTGCAGACAGCGTTTTGGTAAATGGCTTTGTCATCCTGAGCAAACTATGGTGAGTCGAAGGATCTCTGGCGAATGTCAGCTTCCTATGTTTTACAGAAAGCTACTCTGACAGGGTCAAGCGCGGGTGATGTTGAACTTATCTTAAAAAACTTAGCTGGGGAGTTTAGGTCTTTTTCCCTTTCGTCGTAATTTTCAACGACTCATCAGAACAATTGAATGTTGAGGGAGGGCAGAGTGTATCTGCCCAGGTAAAACGAGGGTGCAGAGTGTGGCTGGTTGCCAGATCAGCTAACTTACCACTAGCGCTCACTTAACGTGAGATTAGGCCGTTGCCGGCCTGGGACGGTCTTGGCCAGCTCCTCGTAGAGAAGTTGGAGCGGGTGTTTCCGGCGGAAGAGCCCACCGCTCTTGTACTTACAGCTACCGAGCGGCTCGTGAGTATTCAACCCGATACGGTCGAGCGAGAAACTCTCTCTCCGATCGTGCTGTACGTTGGCGAAGACGATGTCATGATGTGTTACTTCGATCTCCCAGCCATCCTCGGCCGGAACAATGCCCGGCTCTGCATACTTGACCGTAGCTCGAAAACTCCTGGAGCCACAGCTCCCCCGGTGGGTGATCGGCCGACTGGTTAACATTACTGCTAGCCCACCGGTAACCGTGGAGTCGGCGGCCTCGAACTGTTGTGATTCTTCGGGACCGCACCTCCAGAGCTCACGCGGCATCTCTGTCAGCTGCCCAATAATATCGCGCAGCCATCTTTCTCTACTACTCATATTCGTCCTCCTGTGCTGAGTAAGTACAAGCCCGAACCTGTTAAGGGACAGTAAGCTAATATATACTTTTTTTCTTTTTATGTCAACATAAAGAATACCTTACGGTGTCTTAATCTCGAACTCTACCATCCTGTCTATGCTAATTAACTGTTCTGGAGAGTTAAGTGGTCGCTTGATACTAATTCTTCGAGAACGTAGTTTAGGTGCTACTTTTAGTTCAGGTTTTCTATCACTCTTTCAAATCCGAATGCATATCCGACAGCTGGCAAGTCTGGGCCGTTAAGTTCGCGGATGAGCTCATCGTATCTGCCGCCGCCGCCGAGAGAGTTTTGTCTTTCTTCGTCATCCCCTGTAACATATTCAAAAACAACGCCGGTGTAATAATCAAGTCCTCGAACGAGGTCGGCTTTAACAACGAACTCAATGTTCTTTTGTGTTAATTCGGATTGAATTTTTTCAAAAAAATCTTTCTCGTCAGGTTCTAAGGAATCTAGAATTGAAGGTATTTCTCCCGGGTTGCAGTTCTCTGTTTTACAGTCCCAAACCCGTAGCGGATTTTTGTCGACTCTTTTTTTGCAGTCATCGCACAATTTGTCCAGATTCTGTTTTAAATAATCCTTTAGTTCTACGCTGTATTTTTCTCTTGTACTTCGACTTCCAAGAGTATTTAAATTAACAACTACATTTATTGAATTTTGTTTTAAGAATTCATATCCGTCAGCAATAACCTGCGCATCAATTTCCGGAGATTTTTTTCCAATAAGTTCTATGCTTAATTGATTGAACTGTCTTTTTCTGCCTTTTTGGGGTCGTTCGTAACGAAAACATGATCCGACGGAAAACACTTTTACAGGAAGAGGCATGCTTTTTAGTCCCCTCTCAATCAGACTTCTTATAACTCCTGCGGTAAATTCCGGCCGCAAGGAATATACTTCCTCTGATTTCTTTTCGAGGTCAAATAGCTCTTTTGAAACTATATCGGTTTCTTCTCCCACCGATCGAACAAAAAGATTTTTTTGTTCAAAAAGAGGCGTTTCGATGCCCTGATATTCTTTTTCCAAATAAAAATTTATGAACTTGTCTTCAAGTTCTCGTCGAATTTTGAACTCTTCACCAATGTAATCTTGTGTCCCGCGGGGTTTTTGTATCATAATCGCATTTTATCACGGTTTGTGTATCAAACGCAAACCTTATGCAAACCTTAAAGCACAGCTTTAAATCTAGTTACAATTGTCCCTTAGTCACCTTCTTTATTTGTGATCGGGCGTGGCTGGTTTTTGTAAAATTTAGCCAATCGGAATGAGGATGTGCATTTTTCTTCTCGATAATCTCTACAATATCGCCGTTTTGCAATTTGCTGTTCAGTTGGGCTATTTTGCCGTTTATTTTTGCTCCCGAGCAATGATTACCAAGCGCGGTATGGACATAATAGGCAAAATCAACAGGGGTGGCTCCTTGCGGCAGGTCCTTTACGTCGCCTTGAGGAGTGAAGACAAATATCCTATCTTCAAATAGATCCATAGTCAGGGATTTAAAAAGTTCTTCTGGTGATTTGATGTTCCGCGAGAGTTTATTAAATTCGTCTATCCACTTTAAATCGTTTTTGCTCGGCAGCTTCGACACTTTCTTCTCCTGATATATCCAGTTCGCGGCAATGCCGAATTCAGCTTGGTGGTGCATCTCTTTGGTTCTGACTTGGAATTCAACAATTTGTCCTTCGTCTGCGAAAACGGTTGTGTGAATTGACTTATAACCGTTTGGCTTTGGCAGAGCGATATAGTCCTTGATTTTCCCCACAAGTGGTCTCCAGTCAGCATGAATTAGACCCAAGACAGCATAGCAATCCTCTATGGAATTTACGATTATTCTTACGGCAATGAGATCGTGGATCTTATCTAAATCGTCGTTATATTTATTTAGTTTTCTAAATAAGCTGTACCATTTCTTGGCCCTAAAATTGATTTCATGTTTGATTTTGTTTTCAGACAAAATCTTCTTGAGTTTTACGGTTATTCTTTTGAGGTATTTCTCCCTTTCCTTGATCTCGGGGATGGCTAATTCCTTGATCTTTCTGCTTTCTTCGGGATAAACGAAAGGAAAAGACAAATCCTCCAAGAGCCCCCTCCATTCGCCCATGCCGAGTCTTCCGGCAATCGGAGCATAAATCTCTATTGCTTCTTTGGCGATCCTTTCTTGCTTATCGGGTGGAAGAAACTTAAGCGTTTCGAGATTGTGAATTTTGTCTGCTAGTTTTATGAAAATTACTCTGACGTCACGGCTCATGGCGATCAGCATTTTCCTAATGGTTCCAATTTGACGCTCGTATTCGCTTATTTTTTCATGGGTCGTTTTTCCAAGCGGAAACCAGCTTTTATTGATTTTTATATTCGAGAGTTTTGTAACCGATTCCACTATAGTTGCTACTTCAGTAGAAAAAGCTTTTCGTATATCGTTGACCTCAATCGATGTATCTTCAATTGTGTCGTGAAGAAGCGACGCTATTATCGTCGCTTGGTCCATTCTTAGCCGTGATAGGGAGTACGCGATTGTCACAGGATGTACGATATAATCGTCGCCGGAATATCTTTTAGTCCCTTTGTGCGATTCTTTCGCAAATTCGTAGGCTTTCTCTATTTTAGAAATATCATCATCAGTGAGATACTTGATCAGCTCATTGAATAATTTTTCCTTAAGCCGTGGTAATTTTAATCTTTCCGTTTTTAGCGGAAATTTTAATACTTTCATTTGCTTTTATTTTAGCACTAATAATCAGATTGGAAATCTGGTCTGATATTAGCTCCTCTATCTCTCTAATTAACGGTCTTGCTCCAAATATACGATCGTAATTTTTGTTGGCGAGGGTCTTAATCGCCTCTTTGTTGAACTTTAGTGTAATCTTTTTCTCAAGCAATTTTTCCCTTAAAAGCTCTAGCTGAAACTCGGCTATTTTTTCTAAGTCATTCTTGGTCAAAGGATCAAATACAATCACTTTATCGATTCTATTTATCATTTCAGGCCTAAAAACCGTTCCCAATATTTCTTTGATCTTGTCCTTAACTTCGAATTCCTTTGTTGTTTCGTCGTTAAAACCAAATTGGTTTATTTTGTTATATTCCTCAATTCCAATATTGGAGGTCATAATGATAATGCTGTGCGAAAAATCTATTACTCGTCCTTTGGCATCTGTTAGTGTACCTACATCGAGGATTTGAAGAAGAATATTAAAAACCTCGGGATGCGCCTTTTCAATCTCGTCAAATAAGACTACGCTATAAGGATTGTTCTTAATCGCTTCGGTGAGTTTACCCGCATCCTCAAACCCGACGTATCCCGGAGGCGCGCCGAGCAATCTTGAGGTGTTGTGGCGCTCCATAAATTCACTCATGTCTATTTTGACCAAAGATTGATCTGATCCATAGATATATTTTGCCAAGACCCTGGCGACTTCTGTTTTACCAACTCCGCTTGGGCCAAGGAAAATAAATGAACCGATTGGGCGAAGTTCGGATGAAATTCCACTTCTATTTCTCTTAAGGGCTTTGGTAATTTCCGAGATTGCTTCTTTTTGTCCCGCGATGTGTTTAGAGAGTTCCTTGTCGATATTTTGGAATTTTTTGATCTCTTCTTCTAGTAGATTGCCTGTCGGTATTCCAGTAATGTCAGAGGTCAATTTGGCAATATCGTAGTCGGTTATTTTCTCCTCCCCCGTTTTTTCATTTTTCAGGATGCTCTTTTCTAGCTCTGTTTGTTTGAGTTCCTCGTCTCTGACTTGTGCGGCCTGCTCAAATTTTTCCTCGCTGATCAAGTTTTCTTTAAGCGCTGACAGTTCCTCGATTTTACTTTTTATCTTTTTTAATTTTAAATTTAGATCCGAGCTGTTTGACTCAAGCGTTTTTGCTGCCGATGCTTCGTCAATAAGATCAATTGCCTTGTCCGGTAAAAATCGATAAGTTATGTATTTTTCAGATAACTTGGCCGCCGCCTCGATAGCGGACTTATCTATTTTGATTTTGTGATATCTCTCATAGGATTGCTTGATTCCGTTCAAGATACCGATTGTTTCTTCTACGGAGGGTTCTTTGACTTTAACCATTTGCAGTCTTCTCTCGAGAGCCGAATCTTTCTCGAGGTGTTTTCTGTATTCATCGTAGGTTGTAGCGCCTATTAACCGTATTTCGCCTTTAGCCAGCGATGGCTTAAGTAGGTTTGCCGCATCAAGTGATCCCTCGGCAGATCCAGCTCCAACTATCATGTGGAGTTCATCAACAAACACTATAATTCTAGGATCTTCTTTTATCTCTGCGATTACTTTTTTTAATCTATCTTCGAATTGTCCGCGGTACATTGTTCCGGCAATCAATAGTCCCAAATCCAGTTGATAAATCTTTTTTCCAATAAGTTGCCTCGGTACATCGCCTTTGGCGATTTTCTGGGCCAGTCCTTCAACTATGGCTGTTTTTCCGACCCCTGGATCACCAACGAAAACAGGATTGTTTTTTGTGCGCCTTAACAGAATTTGGATGGCTCTTGTGATTTCCTTTTCTCGTCCCCAAACAGGATCTATTTCGCCTTTTTTGGCCTTCTCAACCAAGTTTGTGGCAAAATATTCTAATATCTTTTTGTTTTTGTTTGAAGCTCTAGCAGGCATTGGCGGCAATTCACTCTCGGCAAATGGTGCGGGCGGCAGGGGCGGTGTCTGATCAAACGGTTCCGGGCCGGGTTGTTCCATTTCCCCCGCTTGACCTTCGTGCGAAATCATTTGATCCATCTGCGAGATATTGGTAAAAATATCCCTGATTTGGTTTTTTACCTTTTCCGGGTCGATCCCGACCTTTTTTATCATCTGGAAGCTGGAAAAATTATCGCTCGAGAGTACTCCAACTAGCAAATGTTCAGTATCAACGCTGTAATGCCCAAAGTCTGCAGCTACTCTAAAGGCAATTCTAAGAATGTCCTTGGCTTCGTCACTGATGGGCTCTTTTTGATTTCTTTCCTTATTTCTAAGATCGATAAGCATCCTGATCTGATCTAAGTTAACGGAGTATTCTTTGAGGATGTCATGGGACAATGTTCCGGGTACTTCGATCAATGCAAGCAGGATATACTCGCTCTTTAAGCTATTCCTGTCAGCGTCGGCGGCTTTTTGAGCTTCGGTCAAAATAAGCTTGGCGTTCCTTGTTAGCTTATTAAACGGACTGTTGCTGATCATTAGTTTCCTTGCCTTCTGTTTTTTTTGTCTGCCTTAGTCGATTTTTTCACCTTTATCGTAGTTTTCTTGTGTTTTTCAGTTTTTGAATCATCCTCGCTCTTGGGTTCTTCTTTTTCGGTATTTTTCTTTTGAGTCGGTTTAGGTCTGTCTTTGACTATATCAATTTCCCACTCAACAAGTTTGCTGGCAAGTCGCACGTTCTGACCGGATTTTCCGATGGCGAGTGATAATTGGTCGTCCGGAACCCAGATCTTGACCACCTTATTTTTCTTGTCGAATTTTATCTTGTCGATTGTCGCAGGAGAGAGTGAGTTTTTAATCATGGTTTCGATGTTGTCGTCATGCAGGATTATGTCGATTTTTTCTCCGGCAAGTTCGCTAAGAACGGCTTGAACCCGTGTTCCTCTTTGTCCGACAACGGATCCTACAGGATCTAGGTTTTCATCGTGCGACATGACGGCTACTTTCGTTCTGGAACCGGGCTCTCTTGAGATAGCGGTGATTTCGATCGAACCCGCTTCAATTTCGGGAACTTCCTGAATAAACAGACGCTTTACAAACTCTACGTCAGATCGCGACACTAAAATTCTCGGACCCTTGGCGGTCTCCTCAACATTCTTAACATAAACCTTTAACTTCTGGCCGGTATAGTGTCTCTCGCCGGGAATTTGCTCGCTGACTAACATAATACCGTTAATTTTACCCATGTCGAGAATAACGTTTTGACCTTCAACTCGTTGAACTGTGGCGTTAACGATCTTGTGTTCTTTGGATTTGAATTCTTCGTAGAGGACTTCTCGTTCTGCTTCACGGAGTTTTTGAATAATAACTTGTTTGGCGGTTTGTGCTGCCACTCGTCCAAATTCATATTGAGCTTCAAGCGGTATCTCTACTTCGGAACCCTCTTCGGCCCTTTTATCAATCTTTTTCGCCTCGGCAAGAGTTAACTGCGCTTCGTCATTTATTTTTTCTTCATCTTTCTCGAGAACTGAAAACACTTGAGTTACCTTCATAGTGTTCTTTTGATGATTTAATTTAACTCTAATAACCTGACCCGATTTTCCAAAATCTTTTCTATAAGCCGCTGCTAAGGACGATTCCACTGCTTCGAAGACTATC
>Ga0180007_10003206_pt1 | contig 18481 bp, 14 predicted proteins | sample MM_PC_MetaG_FD_121122 | JGI IMG/M metagenome (GOLD analysis project Ga0180007, IMG submission 121122) | Groundwater microbial communities from the Aspo Hard Rock Laboratory (HRL) deep subsurface site, Sweden - MM_PC_MetaG | ecosystem: Environmental > Aquatic > Deep subsurface > Groundwater... | reverse complement strand
CGAAAATATGTCCGATGCGAAGGCAATTTTAATATTCGGGCCAGGCCAGGCAAAAAATGAACTGAAAAACAGGATCAAAACAGAAAGGCCAACCTGGAACACTCCCGACATCGAACCGGCAGACAAAATGACATCCCAGGAAATCGTCGAACGCCTGCTTAATTACAGACCCTACAAAGCAATGGCCGCAGGATAGTATTTGTTAAAAGTCCTCCCCCAGAGATCCCCGATAAAAATCGGGGGTTTTTTTATACCCTTGAAATGCCTTCCAAGGCAAAATCCGCTAATCCAGTAAGCATTATGAATCGACATCAAGAACGCGAGCAAGCTTCAAGTCTTGCAAAGACAAATATTCTTACCCGAGCTTAGACTCAGCTTAAGCTTCATTTCGCTCCTGTCCCGTCTCCAACGCACGAGTCAGGGAAAAAGCTTCCGAGTTCATTTCGTTCTATAAAATTCCCGACACCCAGATAATTAAAACGCAATGAGCTCCTACGATATTTTTTATTGTACTGCTTCGGTATCAAATAACCTGGCACATCAAGGCTTTTCAAAAGGTTATCACGCTCAATGACGTCTAAACGCTTCTCTATGAAGCATTTTTCAACATACTCCCTGAACTGCGTCTTAATTTCTTCGCGATGCTCGACCAGAATTGATTTGGTATCGTCATGGCTAAGGAAACTGGCGTGACGAGAACTAGTCATAAAAATCGCATGATAAGTAAAAACGCCAAGGATGATAAGGACAATCAACTCTGACTGTGTCAAAGGTCTTTTCTGAATCATCATCCACAAAAACACGAAAAGAAAGGTAATTACCAACCAGGCGAGCCTCGTCTGCAGGCGCTTTGTTTCGAGCAATTCATGCAAATTACTCGCCATTAACCTGCGCTCTTCAAGCTCTCTAGTAACAGCCTGATTTCTTATGAACCCTGCGAACGAGAATAGAACTGGCCCCCATGGGACGTGAATGAAAGCTTCGCTGTCTTTAACATCTGATGGCGGCGGAACAAGAGGGAAATCATAGAGGTCCCGTAATGGCCCTGAAACGAGCAGATAAGACTTAGATGCAGGAGTTGGCAATACGGCCCGGGGAAACTCCCCAGGATCCGCGGAAATTTGTATCATTACTGACGAAAATCCAAATGGATTGGCGACAATTGATGCAACATCAGTCAGTTCCTGAAGGCCCTGTTGAAGATCCTGGAGATAAGCAATGTTTGCAGATGATGTACGTCGAATAACAAAATCATCCAGTTTCGGTTCAGCCAACAACCTCTCAACAAGGATTTCTATCGGGCAGAAAATAGGATAGACGGACACGGCCAGCAACGAACCGACAATTCCTGACAGCGAAAAAAATAGTATTATCAGGGTGATCATCCATGAAGCATGAGAGTAGGGCTCTCTATCCTGCATAGAATCGGATCTTTCTGGCAAATTGTCCTTCATTGGAAACAATCTCCTGTTAAGCGTTTAAGCCCTCATAACAATACAATTCAGCCAGGAAAAAGCGCAATAAATAATCCAGGCATGAGGATAGACTAATCAGCACATGATTGCGAAACATCTTTTCTCCAAAAAGATTGCGATTCCATTTATTGCCAAAAAAGCGCTTTATTGTTTTAATTCAGCAAACAATAAAATAAATTGAACCTTCAGCTGATTTTGGCGTAATGGTTGTGTAAACAGAAAAGTCTTTCAGGATGGTCGCAACAAAAAATGGAAACACGGCAGGAGCTACAGAACTGGTTTAAGGTATACCACCAGGATCTGTTTCATTTTCTTATAAAACTGACAAATGATCGGTGTGTCAGTGAGGACATACTGCAGGAAACCTATGTTAAGGCATATCTGAAACTACATCTATTTGACAGCAACCGTGGTTCGATTAAGAACTGGTTGTATAGGATTGCGATCAATCTTTACAGAGATCTGGTCAGAGCAAAAAATCGCGAGATTAGTGCTTTGCAAAAAGTCGCGATGGTGTACAATGACAGAGATTCGTATTCTAACGAAGTGCCTGAAAAAAAAAAGACGGAGATGATGAAGAGAGCGTTCGCAAGCATCGGCGAAGAAAAGAAAACGCTTCTACTGTTAAGTGTAAGACATTCTCTGGAAGACATGGCCGAAATCTTTGAGATTCCGGTTGGAACAGTGAAAAGTCGCATTCATTACGCCCGTAGAGAACTTAATAGCCGCCTTGAACAAATTCAAAGGAGTAACTACCATGAATAATCAGATTGAAAATGACACGCTGACGAGCTTTTACAATGAGAATCCAACCGCGGCGCCGGGCGAGGTCTTTTTCGAGAAGGTGCTAGATGGACTGGCCAACCGAACTGCTGGCTATCTTATTTCTTCGCTGGCCGGACTTTTTCTCCTTCTGGGCATTCTTCCGGCCCTGTATTCGACAATCAAAATTCTTCATTCTGCCGGCATGACTGATATTACTCTACTGGAATCTCTGGACAAAGCCTTCTCTGCAGGTGGCATCATCATGGTTTTTCACACATTACTGTTTCTTGCAGGGGGAATAGGCATGTTTTATTCAGTGCAATGGGCCAAACCAGTCCTCAGCTATGCATTTTGTTTCACTCTTCTGACCGCACTCTTTGAAATGCGCTACGCGGGACTTATTACTCCGGATGCCCAGGGGCTTGTCAATATAGCAATACTGGTCCTGGTGGTCACTGCAGCGTATGGGGTCTCCCGGCTCTATAAAAAAAGCAGTCTGACAGCAATTCGCACTCTGGCAGTTCTAAATGTGATCCTGTCAGGGTTGAATGTGATTGTAATCACAAAATTTTTCTGGAACATCGGACAGTTTGCCGGGGATCGCCACATTCAGTATCTTTCTCTGATGATATTTTCTCTGATTCTGATTCAGACTTACCACCTTGGCCGCGAGTTTATCCCGGTCTGGCTCAGCTCCAGAACTTCAGCACAGAAAGATTCGGCAAGAATAGAATAGAATAGAATAGAACAGTCTGTTTCAGACTTTCGACTCTACCAAACCGCCCCTTTTCCCGTTGGCTTGAAGGAACACGGCTCTTGACTCCAGACGCATTTCGCAGAATAGATTCCCAAGATCACTCACCGTTTCTGTTGAGCCAATCAAAAGATAGCCGTCAGGATGAAGATGTCTGAAAATTTTTCCAAACAACTCTTCTCTGGGCTTGGGTGAAAAATATATGGCTACATTTCTGCATACAATAAGGTCAAAACGATCAGGCAACACAAATGGGCGATGTAGCGATATTTGTTGAAAAGTCAGCGATTCTTTCAAAAAATCCTTTACCCGCCAATTCTTCGAGTTGGGCAAAAAGAAACGTTCGAGCGAAGCCGGCGGGACTCCACGTTCAACCTCAAAACGGTTGTAGCTCCCGATTTTTGCCGCCTCTATCGCCATTCGCGAAATGTCAGTAGCCGTAATGTGATATTCGTCTGGTGAAACCCCCATTTCATGCAGAATCATAGCAATACTGTAAGCTTCCTGCCCGGTAGAACAGGCAGCACTCCAGATTTTCAGTCTGCGATTTTGGCCCGATGCTCGACATTGCTTGAGCAATTCTGGAAAAACTACCCTGTGCAATGCTTCGAAAGGAGCTGTGTCTCTAAAAAATGAGGTCTCTTTGGTAGTAATCTGATCGATCAATTCTTCTCTTAGATCGCCGCGATCTGGATCTCGTGCCATAAAATAAAGGTGACTGAAGTTTGCGCACTGATACTTTTTCAACAGCCCCTGAAACCTCTCACGTATCAGGTATTCCTTATCTTCGTTCAAGCTCATGCCGGTCAGTTCAGACAAAAACTGGCTCCACAAGGCAAGTTCATTGCTATCGAGCTTATCTTTCACATTTTGTGCTCCTGGTTCAGAAGAAAGAAAAATCCTCAAAAAGAGTTATCTAAACAGCATTTCGGGACAATCTTTGTATTCCCTCTGCGATTGCGCTTAACGGCAGAATTTCATCAGCAAGACCAGCTTCTACAATGACCCTGGGCATGCCGTAAACCACGCAAGACTGTGCATCCTGCGCAATTATATAGCCACCAGCAGCCTTTATCATCCTGCCCCCCCCAAGACCGTCCGAGCCCATGCCAGTCATGACCAGAAAACCGACTCGGCCCGCAAAATTTGTTACCACAGAACGCAACAGATAGTCGATGGAAGGGCGACAGTTGTTCTCCGGCGAATCCTTACTGAGCCGTAAGACGTAACTATTTACGGCGCTGCCTCTGGCAAGTCTTACGTGTTCTCCCCCCGGAGCCAGATAGATATGGCCGGATTCGAGAATCATTCCATCTTTAATTTCTTCGACCCATAGCCCTGATCGTTCGCGAATACTTGCTGCTAAAGCTTCTGAAAATATAGGCGGTATATGTTGAACTATAACAACAGGCACTTTTAATGGCTCTTTAATACTGGAAAAAACCTCAGCGAGAGCTGGTGGTCCGCCAGTAGAAATACCAATTACAATCAGCTCTATATTCCTTGCAGACGTATTTTTCATTGTAGCAGCTGCTGAAGGAATCTTAACAGCAGTTGCCATGGCTATTCGCCCGACCTCTGCACTACCAGATTCAGTCGTATTTGAGATATCCATTGTTCGGCGAATCCGCAGACTCTCCATAAATGCCTGAATTGCCAGTTTAAATTCGGGGGCAAGTCGAAGTCTGGTATCTTCAATGGTTTCGGCCACCGGCTTCAGAACGAATTCAAATGCGCCAGCGCTCAAAGCTTTCATTCCCAGGAGACTCATGTTCGGCGAAGGACTGCTGACCACAATAACCCTACACCCGATCTGCAATTCACGGATTTGCCTGATAACCTCAAGCCCACTCATTTCCGGAAGATTCATGTCAAGAATCATAAGATCCGGTTTAAGATTCTGGGCTTTTTGAATGGCAATCTTGCCATTTGGCGCCTGACCGACAAGTTCGATACCCTCTATTTCCAGCAACAAATCGCTGATAATTTTCCGAAAAACCAGCGAGCTGTCTACTACCATGGTGCGAATTAAAAGGCTGTTCATTATATTTCGCTAACAGCCTCTCTGGAGCCAAGCAGTTCATCCATTATCAGCAGCCCAACCATTTTTCCGTCAAGGAAGAAAAAACCTGACACTACTTTGCAGAAAGCTTTTGGCAGATTTTCCGGACTTGCAGTCAATTGGTCTGTAGAAAACGGGAATATCCCGATAAGGTTGTCAACAAGAATCCCGACAAGCTCAGGCCCTGACTGAACGACAAGAATCCGTGATTCACCGTCATATTCCTGAGGAGCCAACCCCAGCTTGATAGCAGGATCAATGACAACAATAACCCGGCCGCGTAGGTTAAATACGCCCCTTACGTAATCAGGAGCATGATGAACCGGCCTTATATCAGGCAATGCAAGCACCTCCTGAATCGGCCCGGAAGAAATGCCAAGCAGGCTGCCACCAATACTGCAGATTACAACGAGCTGGCTCTCATCTTCGAGCAAGCCTCCGGCCAGTTTCATGAAGTGCGTCATCAGATCTTAAACTTTCCTATCATTGAGTGAAGCTGTTCGGCCAGCATAGACAACTCACGCGCGCTCGAAAAGACCTGCTGACTCGAATTGGTGACTTCATTCGAGGCAGAGTTAACTTTCGCGACATCCTTCGCAACTTCTTGAGCACCAAGAGCGATTTCGGCCATGCGCATATTTACAACTCTGATCCCGCCTGAGGCATCTGAGATGCTGCTAGCAATACTTCTGGTCACACTGGCCTGCTGTTCGATACTACTGGCAATGGTGGCAATAATATCGCTGACTTCTTTGATAATCTTACCTATGTTTTCGATATCACTGATTGCACTAACCGTAACATCCTGGATTCCGGCAATTTTCTTGCGAATGTCTATTGTTGCAATTGAAGTCTGCTGCGCCAGCTCTTTAACTTCGTTGGCAACTACCGCAAAGCCCTTGCCGGCAGCACCGGCTCTGGCTGCTTCGATAGTGGCATTAAGTGCAAGCAGGTTTGTCTGCGATGAAATACTGGTGATCGTTTCGGTAACCTGGCCTATCTCATGGGCTGATTTTTCCATGGCCTTGATAATTTCAGAAACGCCACTTGCCTGTTGGCTGGCATTTTGAGCAATACAACGCGCTCTTTCCGAATTAGCGGCGATATCGGTGATAGTAACACTCATTTCTTCAGTAGCCGTAGCGACAGTGGTCAAATTCATCGTCGTCTGTTCCATGCTGGAAGCTACCGAGACCGTGTTCGAGCTCATCTGTTCAACTGCAGATGCAACCAGCGCCGATCGATCAGATGAATCGCTGGAATTAGTTGCAAGCAGCTCAGAAATAGTTGTTAACTGGGTTGAAGAAGATGCCAGAGTATGAACACCATCGTTAAGTTGGCGAAACACCTGAGAGAGCTGTTTTACCATCAAAGCCAGAGCCTGCATCTGCTCATCCTGGCTTGAGCGTTCGTGCACCTCGACCAGAAGATCACCGGCAGCAACTTTCTTAGCAACGGCCGTCACACCGTGCAACGATCCGATCAGAGTATTTATACTATCTTTCAACACATTGAACTGACCATTATAATCTTCTGAAACCAGCGGAGGTATTTCGCCGCGGCTGAGTCGCTCAATATTGGTCGAAACCATTACTATCGGCCGTGATGTTGCTTCAAGAATATTATTCATCTCCTGCACCAGTTTGGCGAATTCGCCATGGTTGCGGGTCATGTCGCATCTGACCGAGAGATTGCCATCAAGAGCGGCCCGGGTGAGAGTGCGGCTGTCGCTGATAAGACTTGCGAGTGAGCCCCTGACCTTTTCAAGACTCTGAAAGATTGTCTGAAAAAGCTCGTAAATCGGTTTAGAAGCGGTATCTGGCGGAGTAATATCCCATTGCCAGTCAACATTGCCCTCAGACAGGCTTTGGAGACAGTCAGCGAGCCTGGTGAGTTCCTGATTCTGGTATTGGAATACTTTGCTCGAAGTCTGCGTGAGCCCTTCTATTTCCAGATGCGCATGTTCAGCCTTTTTAAGCAGATAATGATGGCAGTTCTCAACTCGATTCAGGTTGTTATGAATGGCGGTGGCCATTATTTCGCATTTGCCATAGCCGCATGAATTACAGTTATAAAGATCTTTTTCTTCATACTTTTCCATCTGCTCATAAATTTTTTTCTGCTCGGCCGGGCCAGGAATACGCGTAATATTGCTTTGAGTGCGATTCTCATAGCTTCGAGAATACAGTTTTGGTTTCCAATATTTACTAATCAGCTTTTCAAGTCCCTTGCGCGTACGATAAGCAGACATCGGCCCCCATCGGCGGTGCCTGTTCTGCATATGCTGGCTGCGCTCTTCGACCAGTCGCTCAACCTGATCAGGAGAGCCATGCTTGATGTCAGTTCCTGTACCACCATTGCAACCCATTTCGCAGTTAAGACAATCAACAAGCAGGGGCGCCTTTTTCTCCTGACGTAGACGATCCAGGTCATTGAGATAGTTGTAAATTGTATGCGGCCCTTCGATTTTTCGAGTCACCTTTTGCACATCAGGGTTCCAGCGTTCAGCCGTTTTGAGGAGCCCTCCCGGCGTAGAGAACAAAACCGCGCGCTCAGCTGGCGGATTATCGTATTCAACTTCCTGATAGCTGATCAGGCGGATATTCTCTTTCTCAAACCAGGCTTTCAGATTCGACATGGTAACGTTGTAATCGCCCAGTCCAGTCTGAACAAATTCACGTTTTTTGGCAATACAGGGCGAAAGAACGGCAATTTTATGGCTCGCGAATTGGGGCCAGAATTCACGAATAAGTTTGATAGTATGCAGCATGGGGCTGTCGGCAGGTGCAAGCGAAGGAAGCAATTCCGGGTGGTAAATCTCAGCATAGTTGACCAGAGCCGGGCAAGGTTGCGCAATTACCAGGTCAGGCTTGTTGTTTTTAATATGCTCAAGGTATGACTTTACCGTCAGTTCAGCGCCAAAGCTCACATCAAAAACACCAGTCACACCTCTGGCTTTAAGCCAGCCATTCAGACGCAGGTATTCATTTGGAAAAGATACCGAAACGGCTGGTGCGACGACCGCGATCATTGGTTCATGCCGCGCCAGAGCTTCCATAAAGCTGGCAGTATCATCCAGAGGCCGTCGCGCATCGTGCGTACAGGCTTTCAGACACTGTCCACAACCGATACACATGTCGGTGATAATTTCAACGGTGTCTCCAGAAGCATCATTGCAGAGCTTGACCGGGCAGGCGGCTATACATGCATGGCAATTAACGCAGTTATCTTTAACAACCTCAACAACTTTAGGTAACGGGCGCAACATCAGGTTTTCTCCCGGGAATTAGATTCAATTTTGCGGCGAGATGCCGTTTGGTATAGCGGAACTAAGCCATTCAGCCAGATACTGGTTCTCCAGCTTCTGAAAAACCTCGACAATTCCTTCAGCGGCAAGAGTTCTGGCATAATCGCCGCCATTCATTCGCAATGCCACAATCATGGCACCATTGAGCTTCTTTTCCTCACGCAGCCTGCGAACACTGGCAAAATTGTTCTGCCGCAGAAGATTCATATCCGCAAACAAGGCTTTATAGTCTGATCCAGGATTTGCCAGGCACTCGTCTATTTCAGTCCATGATCGCGCAAGTTTTACAGAAAAACCCTGATTTTCAAACTGAAGACGCAACTGGTTCTGAAAGTAATCCGATGGCTCAAGAACCAGTAACCGAGGAGCCTTCCCATGCTCGAAAGCCGATTCATGACTGAATTCAAGCAATTCAGGTCGTTCTCTGGTCAGGATTTCCCAGATATCTACAAACAGAACAGACTCATTATTCCAAACTTTAGAACCACCAATCCCTGGCTGCCGAAGAACGGTAACATCAAGGTCAGGATTCATCTCAAGCACCTCAATGGGAAGCGCAGCAACCAGACCAATTTCGCGGTTGCGAACTCGAATGACGATTACCCCGCATTCCTGATCATTGCGAATCGGAGCTACTTTGCTGGTGTCACTGATCATAAAAACCGGCAACATCTGGTCGCCTTGCTGAATCGCTTTCCAGCTGCCACATGACACGACATTCTTGAGCTTGATTTTTTCGAGTCTCGCAATAAGAAACAGAGGCAGCACAAGAGTTTGTGGCTCGCCACAGCGAAAAGCCAGAAATGGAACGGTGTTCGCTTCGTTTCTGGCGTCAACCACCGCTTCAACCATGGCTTTATTTAGTGAATGGTGCTGCCCCATTATATTGGCGCGAACGGCAAGTCCAAACACGTCAATAATAAGGGCTATGCGGCCATCGCCCATGATAGTCGCGCCAGAATATTCTGAAAGACCCTTTAAATCGCTGCCGAGTTGCTTCACTACAATTTCTTCGGTAAAAAGCGGCTTATCAACGACAATGCCATAAGAAAAGCTGCCAGTAGTTACAATCACGACATTAATATCGCTGGCAGCATGATATCGGCGACCGTTTTCCCGGGCTGGTTGATCCTGATCACCAATGTTACTGACCAGACCTTTAATTTTTGAATCGTAACGCGGCGAACGGCGATCGGCCAGTCGCTGCCGACGATCAGATTTTTCAACACCCATTTCCTTATCAGCAAATGTTCTTGCGTCACCAAGAAAAGCGTTCATTGAAATCAGCGGAAGCAGCTTGCCGCGCAAAACCAGCACATCCTGATTACCAATGACTTCAATTTTTCTCTTGACCATTTCAGCCGAAATCATCAGCATTTCAACAACATTCAGCTGTGGAATAGCAAAGACTTCACCACTTGTGGAAAGAATCAGCGAAGGAATAATAGCAAGAGTCAAGGGCAGTTTGATACGAAAAGAAGAACCTTTGCCAAGCTCAGAAACAATTTCTACCTTGCCACCAAGATTATCGATATTGGCTTTGACGACGTCCATACCGACGCCGCGCCCGGACAACTCAGATACCTTGTCTGCCGTCGACAGCCCTGGTAGAAGAATCAGATTCTGTTTTTCTTTAATCGATAGACCTCGGGCTTTTTCGATTGGTAACAGGCCTCGTTCGACAGCTTTTGCGCAGACTTTTTCACCATCAATGCCGCGGCCGTCGTCGGTTACTTCTATTATAACCCGACTGGCTTCATAAAACGCCTGAAGTTTAATGCGAGCCGGATTGCTTTTACCAAGGAGAACGCGCTCTTCAGAAGACTCCACGCCATGATCTACAGCGTTACGTACCATGTGTGTCAGAGGGTCGCTAAGTCCTTCAATCAAAGTCTTGTCAAGCTCTACTTCGCGCCCTTCCATTGTCAGCTGAATCTCTTTGCCTAACTGCTGCGAAAGATCGCGAATCATACGGGGAAATTTTGAAAACACTCTGTCGAGAGGTTGCAGACGTGTCATCATAATGGTTTCCTGCAGTTCGGTGGTGACCTGACCCATGCGTTGTCCGCTGGCACGGATAACCCGCATATCATTGCGATTTAAGCCTTCCCTGAGCTGATTTCGACTTAAAACAAGCTCACCCGCAAGATTCATAAGATCTTCGAGCAGGCTGACCTTAACGCGCAAAGTGGGTTCAGTCTTTTCATGAACCTGGATGACTTCGGTTTCCCCGGCAACAAGTTTGACTGAATCTGCAACAGCAGTGTTTGCGCTCAAATTATCTTCTGCCACGGCTTTTTCATTATCTTTTGAAAGTGGAATGTCAACTGATTCAGCAAAAATTGTTGATAGATCCGTCCCCTGTAATTTGTTTTCGAATAAATGAAGAGATCCTGGCGGTATTTCCAGCATATCGTCAAGCTCTTCAGACTCCATTTCTGAGCAATAAAGAACTTCCATCGGCAAAACATGTAACTGTTCTTTTTCGGATTCGATAAAGGCATCAAAATCAATTTCACAACGCATCACTGTGCCAAATGAATCTAGAGATCCATAAAAATCCAGAAGTGATTTGCCCCGGTTATCTATATCTCTTATCAGATCAAGCTTGCATAAATATATTTTCCAGCCAATCCTGTGAGCCTCGGCAATCTCATCGTCAGGCAGTTTAAAAAGTCTTGGGATCAGACAATCAGGAGATTTCGCGTCTGGCTTGCTCTTAGTTTTCCCGTCTATTTTATCAAGGGTTTTATTAAGGGAACCAAGAACTTCGGAAATATCAATTTTATTGCTCTGAGCTGAGTGTTCAATCAGATTACGCAAACAATCGAAGCATTTCAGCAGCAAATCAATAAGGTCGCTTGACGGATCAATCTTTCCGGATCTGAGAAACTCAAGCAACCATTCAGTTTTATGAGAAAGTTCATAAATTTGCGTAAAACCGAACATTCCGCTAGAACCCTTAATTGAATGAGCGGCGCGGAAAACTCGATTTGTAAGACCTTCCCGATCTGCAGCAGGCGCTGATTCAAGTTGCAAAAGCAGAGGCTCAATACCCTCCAGATGCTCGACAGAATCTGCCAGAAAACTCTCCAACAGATCATTACATTCGCTCTTTGAAAAAAAAGAATTCCCGTTCACAAGCTTGCCGATCTAGGAAAAACAGGAATCTGCTGCCGGTTAAAACTGTTAAAACGCCAGCAAGCTCTTATTCCGCGCATGTCAGTTCCTTCTCCGAAGATCTACTTTATATATAATGCCTTAGCTGTTGGTAAAAATATCACAAGCAGAAGCACTTATACAAGCAGTTTTTTGTTGTACAAGCGCGGCAAAGCTTATTAACAGGCCAATCTAAGACCCATAGGCAAGCTGAACAATGAAGCTACAAAGCAGATTCTCACCATTTTGAAAAAGCAGTCTTTTAAAGTTCACCAGATGTGACAAATCACTCTATAGTCATTTTCTGTAATGCGACGAAATCAATCGAGATACTTTTTTATAACAGACAAAACGCGTTCAGGGTGCAGAGGTTTAACAATAAAAGTTTTGGCGCCGGCTGTTATCGCAGCTTTCACCTTGTTACTCTGACCCATTGCCGAGCACATGACGATTTTGGCTTTAGCGTCAATCTTAAGAATTTCTATAACTGCCGTAATCCCGTCCATGTCTGGCATGGTGATGTCCATGGTTACCAGATCAGGTTTGAAGGTCTTATACTTTTCTACCGCTTCTTCACCTGTTTCGGCCTCTAAGACGTTGTAATGGTAACTTTCGAAAAGATGCTTGAGGGTCAGACGCACTACTGAAGCGTCGTCTACAACCAATATTTTTTTACTCACGATCCCACCTCATTTCAGATTAATACAAACACCTCTAAAACACTATTCAGAGCTGGATTATGTTCAATTTACTACCGGATAATACCTTCATGTCGCAATAATATAGCACCTGTCATTTGATTTGAGACACGTGTTCAAATTTTAAAATCTGCTGCAACTCACCCCACTCACACTCGAATTTGCTGACAAAAGAGGGAGATGCTGTGTCAATCTGCTTGCCACGAGCTATCGAAGGAAATGTAATGTCGCAATTAAAGCCAATTTCAAGCAACCTCTTGCTGGCTTCGCCAGCAACCATATTGCAGAGCTCGCGCACGGCGCTATCTACCAGATCACTGCTATTGTTGACCGGCACGCCTGCCATAACGACGGATGTTAGTTGCAAAGCCATGGGTTCATTAAGTATGAGCATAAATTGCCCCTTAAAAGCTCCGGCAATACTAAGAATTGCAGCAATTTTGGCGGAGACCTTATGCCCGTCAGGAAAATATTCCAGATCAGTTTTAGTCAGGCTGACATTAGTGACCTGGGCAAATATGCTGGTCAAAGCCTTGATGAATTGATTGACGATTTTTGAATCCATTGTTTTTCCTTGCCATTTCGTTCTTTACGTCAAAACTTTAACTTCCAGATGCTCTCGGTAACGATTAAAAATAGCAAATTTTAGCCAGCGAATCAACAAAGCAATCTTACCAGCTCTCATACTGAGACAGTGTCTTATTCAGCTCCGGCCTCATCTCGTGCGCAAGAGACGGAGAAAAGGCCTTTGCGTCTATTTCGATCGATAAGTTCAGAAACGCCAAAATAGCGCAACCGAATTGATCCAGTGCGAAATCCTCTATTGAAATGCTCCGGAATCGAATGGCCAGGCACTTCAAGGCCTTTTAAAAGGGTATCACGAGCGCTGGCATCTAAACGTCCGTCTATGAAGCATTTTTCAACATATTCTCGAAACTGTGTCTTTATTGCTTCGCGATGCTCAACCAGAATCAATCTGGTATCGTTTTCGATGGAACCACTGCCTCGTCCTATACTAGGCACAAAGATCATATTGTAAGGAATGGTGCCGATGCAGATAAGAATAAACAGTTCCAGCAGTGTCAAAGGTTTTTTCTGAATCCTCACCCACAGATACACGCCAAAACAGGAAATCACCAACCAGACGCATACCGTCTGAAAACGCTTTGTTTCGAGCATTTTCTGCAACGTGCTCGCCATGGCCTGGCGCTTTTCATACTCATTGTCAAGCGCCTGTCTTCTCATGAATACGGCAAACGAGAAAAGGGCTGGACCTCCAGGTATCTGAAGAAATTCCCGACTGTCTTTTATACTTGGCGGCGGCGGTACCAGAGGAAAATCATAGAGATCCCGCAATGGGCCTGATACGACAAACGGAGCCGCAATATCTGGAACATGCAAAGCTACAGGCGAAAACCCAAATGGATCAGCAGCTATTGATGCGACATTAGACAGCCTCAAAAGCCCCTGCTGAAGAGACTGAGTATAGCGATTGTTTGCATACCACGTATTCCGAATAACAAAACTATTCAATTCCGGCTCAGGAAGCAATATCTGAGTAAGCTCTTTGGTCGGGCAGGAAAAAGGATAGACGAATACACTTAGCAGCCAACCAACAACTCCGGAGACTACAAAAAACATTAAAAACAGACGGATCAATGAAACCCGGGCAATTGTTTTCCCGGCCAGGTTGCTGTCAGGATTTTCTGATAAAATATCTTTCACGAATGTTATAATCTCCTGACAGGTTGTTTAAAAACGCCGATCAAAATACTGCCCCACCACAAAAGAACGCAACAGTTATCACCTGTCTGTAATTTTCAAAAAGAAGCATCTGCCAGTTTTGTGAAGCCAACGCTATTGCCAATAAAAATGAACCTGGTGGGAAATAAGGTGCTGGTCAACCAAAAATAGATTTTAGAAGTTGAACTATTTCAGGGCCATTTCTTCCGATTGTTATAAGTATCGCAATATATGTAATGGCTAAACCAACTTCTAACAGCGACTGTTTGGTCAAATCAAGCCAGGAACATTCATAAAAGCTGAAACTGAACTTATCTCCAGATTTTTTCTCGATGGCATAACATCCCGGCAAGCCTTTTACATATTCAGCACCGGTTATGGTAGAAATCTTTTTGGCTATTCTATTCTGCTTTTCCAGATCTTCACGAGTTTCATCGCTTAAATAGTAATTTTGCCCTGTATTTAAAATGCACTTAACCCGGTAGGTATACCACTCCTCATCTTTGTCACGATGATACTTACCGCTGGAGGTAACCGCGTGAACATCGGCGAAGTTGGCTACAAACTCTACTTTTCTGTAGAAGAAAAATTTGAAATGATAAAGCATCTGCTGGCTTTCAAGGTCGAAAATGTAAAAATTATCAGTGTTGAAATACAAACTACCAAAAAAAACCAGACAAAACCCGGCAACGACCATTACTCCCTGAGCCTGGGGACTCAATTCCCGCCCGGGGCTAAAAATCCACGCCAGTACAATCGCAATTATACTCAAAACACTTAACCACCAGAAGGCGCTTTCCAGAGGAGTTGTTAGATCAACCTTAATCTCCGAGAACTTAATACTCTTAAAGTCACTTTCTACTGAAATGTCGTTAAGATCATACATGCTCTATAAAAACCTCTCTATATGTAAAATCCAATTACAATTTAACATATTCCAAGCTGCGCTTGCCCTGTCGGATTTAGCTGAAATATTGCAAATTTGCGTAATCGTGATAGTTTAGACATCAAATTCTATCAAAATGACATAAAACAGGTAAACACAAATGAGCCTTTCAGCAAAAGAACTTAAGAATTTATTGAAAACACATAACGTTGCAGGTGTTAGTTTTGCGGTTTTGCGTGACTTTCACTTTGCATACGCCCAATGTGAAGGTTTTATCAACAACGAATCGCAGGAACCTCTCTGGCCAGACAGTCTCTTTCAAGGTGCTTCGATCAGTAAGATTCTTTCAGCGGTATTGACCATGATTCTGGTTGAAAGAGGAAAGCTGGACCTTGATAAACCAGTAAACAAATATCTGAAATCCTGGAAGCTTCCGGAAAACGAGTGGACCAAAGATACCCCCGTAACCCTCAGGCACATTCTCAGCCATTTTTCCGGGATCAATGTTCCGACTTATCGAGGTTTTCTTAAAGAAGATCCAATTCCCACATTCAAAGACGTATTAAACGGAACCGGGCCATGCGATGCTCCTGCGGTAATCGTTGAAGAGCCGGTTAACGAGCAATTTATTTATTCTACCGGTGCTTTTGCCGTTTTACAGATGGTTCTGGAAGATGTTACCAACGAAAGTTTTGAAACCCTTGTGCAGCATGAATTGTTGCAGCCATTAAACATGCACAGAACTTTGTTCGCACAGCCCCTTCCCGAATATCTGAGTGAAAATACGGCATGCGGCCATCGTTCTGATGGTGAATTGGTAGCGGGTAATTGGTTTGTTTATCCGACTCAAGCAGGTAGCGGTGTCTGGACCACTCCTACCGACCTGGCCAAGTTTGCATTGCATTTGCAGAAAATCCTGCTTGATGATTCGTCTGAATTACTGCAGTTACAAACGCTCAGAGAAATGATTTCTCCATATCGCGAACCTTTCTTTGGCTTAGGATTTGCTCTTTACAACGACAAAGGGCCGGGAATGTTTTTTGGTCATACTGGCAATACAGAAGGCTATAGATCAATGTTCATCGCACACGAATCCTCTGGCGGCGGAGCATTCATTCTGGCTAACAGCGACAATGCTGATCCGGTAATCAGGGAAGTCATTAATCAGATCGCCAGATCTGAAGGCTGGGAAGGCTTTCGCTGGTAATCGCTGCGAAAAGGAGACCAGAAGAGAAAACAACACGACAGTGGGCATAAAAATGGGCCTTACATGCATTGTTTACAATCGTTATCGTCGGGTTAACCCTGATGAAGAAGCAGAGGGAGTCGATAGAACTTATGAAGAAATCGATGATGGTACAAGGCGTTAAATAGTCATCTCTGCCGATCATGAGAATGAATGTATCTATTACACCAGTATAAAGTAGTGTGGTAAAGCAATTGTATCCACACAGCTAAATTAAAATTGACGGAGTAGATTTCCTCGACAGAATTCCTCACCGGAAAACCGGCCAAAAATCTTGCTAAATGCTAACAAACCCTCGTCTAAGACGAGGGTTTGTTCGATGTCGGGAACCCGATGTCATGCAAAGGGTTACTTTATCTTCTTAAACACAAATCTGGTACCATCATGATAGCGTGTGGTTGAGATAGACTGGCCATCTTCTGCAATTTTGCCCAGGAAATATCCAGAGCCGCCAGCAAAGGTAAAATCAAGACGAAAATCGCTGCCAGTGACTTTCGCGGTTCCCTTAGCACTGCCAAAGCCATGCTCCTGCGCACGATAGGTGCCGTCTGGATTAGAGTTAAACGTCCAATATTCTCCACCTTGTCCAAATTGCCAGTTTCCTTCTAGGGAAAATTTGGTTGTTGGTTGCGCGATTGGCACCTGTGGCGGTATTGGTGTGACAGCGGAACTGTTATTATCTTCGGTAATGAAAATTCTGCGAAACACAAATTTGGCACCATCATAGTAGCGTGTGGTTGAGATAGACTGGCCATCTTCTGCAATTTTACCCTCGAAATAACCGGAGCCGTGAGCAGAGTTAAATTCAAGACGGAAATCGCTGCCAGTGACCTTCGCTATTCCTTTTGCATTTGAAAAACCATGCTCCTGAGCCTGCCATGTGCCGTCTGGACTAGAGGTAAACGTCCAATATTCTCCGCCTGGTCCAAACTGCCAGCTTCCGCTAAGAGAAAATGCTGAATCTGCAGATGGCAGGGCCGTGGGCGTAGGCGTAGGCGGTATTGGCGTGACAGCGGAACTGTTACTATTTTCTGGAATTGAGCTTCTGCGAAACACAAATCTGGCACCATCATAGTAGCGTGTGGTTGAAATAGACAGGCCATCTTCTGCAATTTTGCCCTGGAAATATCCAGAACCGCCGGCAAAGGTAAAATCAAGACGAAAATCGCTGCCAGTGACTTTCGCGGTTCCTTTTGCGTTGCCGAAGCCGCTTTCCTTGGCAGCATAACCGTCTGGACTGGTTTTTGTAAACGTCCATTTTTCGCCATTGGGGCCAAAGGTCCAGGTTCCAGTTATGTTATAGGGTTGAGCCGCAGCATTTAGAAATGCTGAAAACAATAAAAATATGCTAACGATAATAAAAAGTTGCTTATGGTTCATGAAAGACCCCTTCATATTCTATTAAAAGCTCTTTTGGATTTTAACCCATGTCATATCCACATTGCAATTCAGCTAAAATCATTAATGTAAAGTCTCTATGAATGGCACTGATGTTAAGTTTCCAGAATTGCCTGAAATTTTGGTTGGAGCATTCGGATTGTTGGCTACTTTGAAACTTTGGCAAAATGCAAAAATCAGCGGCATGGGCGAGGATTTAATCGGGGCCGAGAACTCATACCAGACTATTTTCTCGTCCAAATGGGGTATTCATTCGAAATGGTATAATATGTGAACAAGAAATCGTCTGACCAAATTCTACGAAATTTGCACACTGTATAGGCTCTGAGCATGACAAAAAGACTAATACTATATTTGATCGTTTTTCTTTTCGTGGCGGGGATTTCCAGTGAAGCTCAGGAAAGAATTGTAACCGTTCGAAACAAGCTTACCCACATAACATTCGAGGGTATAAATGATTGGGAATTCAAACCAATTCAGATTGGTAACAAATTTGGTTTCGGCACGGAAAATGGCACTAGCCCGTGGAAAGCGTTATCCCATCGGTGACATTGAGATTCTCGCGCTTTTCAATAATTCAACTCAAAAGGCAGATTTACAAATGAATAAATGGCTGCTGTGTTTTGTTTTACAGTTTTTTTTGGTGATGGCCGCGATACCCAGTTTCGGCCAGCAGACGCATATTACTTTTGCCGACAACCGCGCTTATATCACATTTGATGGGATCAGCAGTTGGGAATTCAAGCCTGTTCAGGTCGGCAACAGATTTGGTTTCGACACTGGAACGGCGACTGGAGCATGGGGTTACACGACTAAATCTGGAAATTACGAGATTCATCCACTGTTTGATAAGGTCTGCCACTTTATGCATGGCTATGCTCCGGTAAAACAAGACGGGCAGTGGGGAATCATCAACACTTCGGCCGAGTTCGTCATTGAGCCAGCCTGGGAAAAGGTCTGGTCGCCCGATAATAATAAGGAAACCGAT
>Ga0180007_10003205_pt1 | contig 18482 bp, 10 predicted proteins | sample MM_PC_MetaG_FD_121122 | JGI IMG/M metagenome (GOLD analysis project Ga0180007, IMG submission 121122) | Groundwater microbial communities from the Aspo Hard Rock Laboratory (HRL) deep subsurface site, Sweden - MM_PC_MetaG | ecosystem: Environmental > Aquatic > Deep subsurface > Groundwater... | reverse complement strand
TGAGCACCGGCAGATACCGCTTCATCATATTTTTCAATTCCGCAGTTGGTTCCCATATCAATCACATCATAACCGGCACCTTTTAACATTATCACGACCAGGTTTTTTCCAATATCGTGTAAATCACCCTTGACGGTTCCGACCGCGATTGTTCCTAGAGATTTGTGGTTGTTTTGTGCTAATATCGGTTCGATTATCGTCAAACCGGCCTGCATGGCCCGGGCAGCGATCAGCATTTCCGGTACATAAATTTCGTTCCTGGAAAAACGTTCGCCCATCTCACGCATCGCCGGAATCATCGAATCATCGAGTAATTCATTGACATCCTGACTCTGATCTATTGCCGTTTGAAAAATAGTTTGGACGGTATTCCGATCGCCCTTCAAAATTGCGTTGTACAGTTCTTCATTTCTTGCCATGGTTTCTCCTGATTACCTTTTATCTGTTAATGATTTTACACCAAGTTCAAACTTTGGAAATGCTCTACTACCTTTTTCCGATTTTCGCCATTGATAATAACCGATACACTGGTTTCTTGAACGGATTGCGGCGCCAGTGTCACTTCCCAGCCGGAATCTGAGTAGTCAATATAGTAAATATCATTGTTTGCGACAATAAAACCTTTCAATCTGTAGATATCGTCGGAGACCGGATTTATAGCGGTTTTTAATTTATCAATAGTTACCGATTTATTGCGAAGCAACAGGATACTGTAATGCGGATCACTGCACAGTGCATATTCGCCGGAAAGGTCTGCAGATTTAGAAATAACTGTGAGAATATCTGGTTCTACTTTACAGAAACATGTCAGGATGATTTGTGCGTCGGAATTAATTTCTCGAATGGTTATTGCCGTCTGATCGGTTTGTAATTGGTTGGCCAGGTCTGTTTTATTAATGATAATGTGAGTTCGACGTAAGTGTACCTAAAAATAAACCTCATGAAATATTTCGAAAAACTGACTGAAATTTACCTAAAATTTACGTTTCTATCGATGAATTCTACAAGACTTTCAATCAGATGATGAAAAAAATCAATTAAACCCGGTCCACAGACATCGTAATCGGAAATATAATCTATACGCCAGTGAGGTTGTGACCATTTTAATCGTTTTCCATTTGAGTGGCTATCGACATCTGAAACATTTTTATCTGTTCTAAGTGCAAAAGCATTTACATTCTAAATTTCCACAAACTGTATTCTATAATTGATTTGTTGAATTATCCCAATCCGTAATATTTCCATTAGCCATTGATTTGAAAAAGCAATCTGTCGGAGCATGCACGGGAATTTCATTTGTGGATTTCACCCCTCTAAGAGTCTGCTATAATCGTCGAATTCAGTCTCACGAAGTCTTTAAGGGAATTGCCCAAAGAGGACATTGCAGTATCGGTTGGTTCTTCGGATTCTGCCAAGGGCATTCCTTTGGAAAAAAAACACCTCATTATCAACGACAAGGGTGAGTTATTAAACTTTGTACTTACTCAGGCAAATGTCGATGACAGACAACCGTTAATTGCTGGAAAGATGCTGTAACAGATCTGGGGTAAACTCTTTGGCGATAAAGGCTATATTTCGCAATCCCTCTTTAATACACTCTTCGTCAGTGGAATTCATCTGATTACTAAAATTCGAAAGAATATGAAAAACACCTCTATGAATATGACCGATAAAATCTTTCTCAGGAAAAGAGCCTTGGTTGAATCTGTGAGTGATGAATTGAAAAATATCTGTCAAATCGAACATTCCAGACATCGAAGTTTTATCAACTTTCTGACAAATCTGCTGGCGGGACTCGTTGCCTATTGTTTCCTGCCCAAAAAACCTCGGATTAAGTGCGAATTTGAATCCTCTAACCAACTCGCTTTCTGCTGATCCTTATATCGAACTCACGTTCACTTATGTTTCCGTTAAACTTAAAATGGGTATTTCTCCTAAGGAGAAATACCCATTTTGTTTATTTTTAATTGTTTCTACAGAATTATATACAGTAAGGTTATATTTATATTTGCTAACTGTGATCCATAGACGATTTACTTAGGCCCATTAACGAACCAATATCATTTTCTTTATATCCGTGAATTCTTCTGCTGTAATTCTATAAAAATAAATTCCACTACTTACCTGGTTTCCATTGTTATTACGGCCATTCCAGATTATTTCATAGGCTCCCGGGTTTTGGACTTTATTAACCAGGTCAATAACTTTTCTTCCCAATACATCATAAATAGACAATGTAACTTTTCCTTTTTTCGTAATATTGTAACTCATTGTTGTCATCGGGTTAAATGGATTGGGATAGTTCTGTAAAAGCGCATACTCCATTGGTATGGTTTCACTTTCACGAATGCTCACTGGATAGTTATCACCAGTGTAGAGGAACTGAACCTCATCTTTGCTTAAGGCCCGGCTATACAACTGTACATTATCAATTTCACCATTAAAGTAATGGCTGCCATCCTGCCCTAACCGTGCTATCTGATCCGCTTTAACGTTCCCCGTAAGATTGGTATGAGCATCCATTAATTCACCGTTTAGATAAATCATTGCCTGTGAACCGTCATAAACACCCACAATATGCAACCATTCACCCTTCTTCAGATAAGCTTCCGGAATACCGGGACGTTCAGCTCCATTTGTTGTTGTCACCTTGAAACGAAGTTCTTTGTTCCCTTTGTCCTCATAAATCACATAGCGATCCAAAGGCGCATCGTAGATCGGTCCAATGCTGGTAGGCATTTCTGTGGGGAGATAATCCAGCTTTACCCAAAATAATAAAGTTACCTCATTCGTATCAATATTCAGTAGCGGAGAATTTGGAATCTCTACATAATCATCCATCCCGTCAAACCTCAGGGCATTACCAAAAACGCCGTCAACCCAGGCCGGGCTATTGAATATTGCCGCGTTATTTCCATTGCCGGTAATATCAACAGCAACCGTATCCGTACCTTCATCTAGCGGCCAGTAACTAATCAAATTATCAAAGTAAGGATAAAATTTGAATGTTTTTTGAGTATTGCTTACGATCGTATTTGGAGTTTGAGCCATATCCGTGATGTTATTAACCGTAATGGTAAAGTCTACATCAGCAACGAGTCCCGTTGCATCAATCATCACATTTGAATTTCCGGCTGATATTTTTGCCGAGTTAATGACCACACTGTTATCGATAGCATAATTTGCAATGTTTTCGGCAAGAGTACTGTCAACCGGCTCGGAAAAATGAATCAGGACTTTGTTCGCTTCGCCTGTTGTCATTACATTTACTATTTCCGGAGGCGTTACATCGGCCCCGGTCGTGGTCATTACTTCATTGCTGAAATAATCACTTTCTATGCCCGCAGCATCTACCGATTTGATCCTGTAATAAAAATTTGTGAATTCCTGAGCGGTAAAATCAATATATTCGGCGGTATCACCAACCGTGGCTATCAATATTGATGCTGTCACTGTAGTGTCCCGGTAAATTTTGTATCCTGAAATACCCTGTACCGGATCGGCCTGATGTTGCCACGACAGCGATACTGTCATCTCTTCCACTTTATTAACGGATAGAGTGGGCACACTAGTACCGGAATATAAATAAGCGACTTCCTGTTCAGTTAATCCACGCTCGTAAACTTGTATATTATCAATTTCACCATTAAAATATGTAGTTCCGGTTCTTCCTAAAAATATATCTCCGGAATTTGCCATTATATTTCCTGACAAAGTGTGTGAATCTTTCAGCTTTCCATTTAAATAAATACTAGCATGGCTGCCGTCGTAAACACCAACAATATGCAACCATTCATCTACCACTAAATCAGAACCCGGAATACCAGGTCTTTCTGCCCACCATGAAGCGGTTGTTACTTTAAATCGTAATTCATTATTCCCTCTATCCCCATAAATAACATAATTATCAGAATCTGAATCATATAGAGGTCCATAAGGCCCAGGCATATCAGCTGGTAAATAATCAAGTTTTACCCAAAGAGATAGAGTCACTGTATTCGTATCAATATTCAAACTGGGTGAGCTGGGAATTAAAACATAATCATCGACACCGTCAAAACTTAGTCCATTTCCAAATTTAGCAGGCGCCCATTGAGTACCGTTTTTTAAAATACCACTATTATTATTTGCGGTACCATCGTAAGCCGTAGTATCAATTCCTTCATCCAGAGACCAGTAGCTCACCAATCCTTCAGGAAAAATTTTGTAAGAAAAACTAATCATCGTCCCGGGGTCAATTATATTAGGCTCTTCCGCCTGATCTTCAATATTGCTAACGGTAAGGGTATATGCCACATCATCTGACAGCAACGAAGTACTTAAAATAACAGTTTCATTACCGACACATATTTTTGCATTTGTAATTGTAACTCCGTTGTCGATAGTATAATTTGAAATCGTCCCGGCAGAAAAGATATCAACTTTCTCATTAAACTGAACATATACTTTTGGGTCTGAGCCAAAGGATGTAACGTTCAGAACCTGAGGCGGCTCTTCGTCAATAATCGCGGTCCTGGCATCCACATATAAGAAAGCGACTTCATCTTCATTTAAAGCGCGGTCAAATACATAAATATTATCCATGCTACCTTCGAAATAGGAGGTTCCGGTGCGACCCACAGTCACTGCCTGACCAGCACTAACATTTCCTGTCAGATTATGTGTATCTTTCAACTCACCATTTAAATATACCATTGCTTTCGTGCCGTCATAGACGCCAATGATGTGGATCCATTCATTTATTACTAAATCCGCGGCTGGAATTCCGGGTCGTTCAGCGCTGTTATTCGTGGTCACTTTGAAGCGCAGTTCGTTGTTACCTCTGTCCTCATAAAGTACATAATTGTCCGTTTCAGAATCAAAGATCGGTCCGTACGCTGTGGGTAATTCAGCCGGTAAATAGGCTAGATTAACCCATACTGAAATGGATACCGCATCTCCGCTTGCAGCAAGCCCGGTGCTGTTTATTTCCACATAATCATCAACTCCGTCAAAGGTCAGGCCATTTGCCACATATCCTCCGGACCAGCTCACACCATTCATTATTGTCCCGTCATTTGAATTTCCGGTTACATCGGTCAGTGTCTGTCCCTCGCTCTGATCAAAGTCCCAGGCGGCTATTGTTTGAGAGAGAAAGTTGGTATGCATAAACACAACAACTTCAGGTTCAACTATCAGATTCGGTATCGTGGCCAGGTCAGCAATCCCAGTAATACTCAATGTATATTCTGTGCCTTCGGCAAGGGCCGATGTATTCAAAATAACCGAAAGTGAGTCGAGCGTCAAAGTAACGCTGTTGATGGTAACATCATTATTAATTTGGTAATTCTCAATTGTTTCAGCTGTTGCTTTATCAACCCACTCACTGAATTTCACAACTATTTTATCTGCTTCACCAAACGAACTGATTGCCACAATCTTTGGAGGTCGACTATCGATTTCAGTTGTGGCGCTTAATTCGTTACTGTAATTTAAACTGGTTAAACCGGCAACATTCTTCGCTTTTAAGCGATAATAAAAAGTGGTCTCTTCCTGCTGGGTTTCATCGATGTAAGATGTTGTATCGGCAACCGTTGTCAGGAGTGTTGTAGCACTGGCCGTAGTATCTCTGTATATTTCGTATCCACTAATACCGCCTTCCATGTCTATAGCCGCATCCCAACTTAGTTTTACTTTGGTGATATTTACTTTTGCTTCCATCATCACAACATCGGATGGTGGGGTGCTATCCATAACTGCAATGGCTGTTTGTGGGTAATCTGTTGTAATAGCATCAACACCAAGGTCAATAAGGTGAAGCATTTCATCAGCGCTATTAACTGTCCACTTATTCATAAACATACCTTTGATATGCGTCGAGTCGAGCAGGGCCTGAGTAACTATTCCGCCCGTACCAACCCATTCACCCCCAATATTACTGACCTGGTTTATATTTTCTTGTATAATGGTTGCAAATAGCTGGACTGGAATAGAGGAGTCAATTTTTTTGGACTGTTCAATCTGTTCAAAAATAAAACTACTGATAATGACCCTGTCCTGCATGTTTCGTTTCTGTACTTCGTCAATTACTTTTTGAACGATTGTTGGTGTGATAGCTTTAATTTCGATAACCACACCGATTTCATTAGGACTGGCCAAGGCCAGCTCAAGCGCTTCGGCTAATGTAGGAATTTTCTCACCTGCAAACTCTTCCCCAAACCATGAACCGGCGTCAAAATAACGTAAATGGATATAATACATTGAACTAACATTGCCACTTCCGTTTGTGGTACGATCTATGGTATCATCGTGTATAATCACCAATGAGTCATCCAATGAAACTCTTACATCAAGTTCAAAATAATCGGCACCAACTTCTATGGCTTTTGAGAACGCAGCCAGGGTATTTTCCGGCGCAAGCGATGCCCCGCCACGATGTGCGATTATCTCTGTTGAAGCTGTCAACTGACAAATGCCTAACATTAATAAAATTGTTAACGAAAAAATGAATTTTTGTGACATAATCACATCTCCTTATCGGTTGATTATAGATTTAGAAAATTTAAATTTATTTTTTTGTAGTTTATGTCGCATATATGAATTTTTTTTACTATATCAATACAATTCCTTTCCGGTGTGCAGTCTTAGTATAGTTTCATTATTTAAACTTGAAATTTCAATCTATCGCACTGAAAAATACAATTTTAATAAAACTATAACAATCACACGTTTGTGTTATTTTGGGGAATTAATTGATGTTTAAAGAACAAAATGTTTCATTTACCTTTTCGTAGAATGTAAAAAAGTTGTTAATTGCTGGAAAAGGAATGATCAAATACTGAAGTTATAACAAGTTCTCTTTATATACTTTTGAAACTGCTCCGGAGCAGGTATGTACATGGAGTTTACTGTATATGTTTTTAAGGTGGGCGTTAACAGTATGAAAGCTGAGGAAAAGTTTATCAGCAATCTGCTGTTTTGTTAGACCGGTTACTAGTAAATGAAGAATATCCTTCTCACGATCAGTCAGTTTATAATCAGTCTTTTTCGGCTTAAAATTTTTAAACATTTCCAGAACCTTACGGGCTATTTGCATATTCATCGGAGCGCCGCCGCTAAGAACTTCCCTGATCGAGTCAATGATTTTGTTAGGGGAAGAATCTTTTAATAAATACCCGGATGCTCCTGCGCAAAGAGCATTAAATACTTTATCATTGTCATCATAAATCGTGAGAATAACTACATTGATCGTAGGTGAGAAATTTCTAAATTTTTCAATGCCCTGAATACCGTTCATCCCCGGCAATCCAATATCCAGTAGTATTACTTCCGGTGATGGTTCGGTATTTAATTTTTCAAGAGCGTCCTCACACGTTGCAAAAGAAAACGGACAAAACATACCCGGAGAGTTATTAATTAATCCGGACATTGTCTTTCGATACCGAGAATTATCTTCTACTATCCAGATGTTAATATCGTTCATGCTGGTTTATTTATTTTTATCTTCGTCATTTATTATCTTTCAAATTCGAAATTACAATTTATATTAAACTATAACCATACCACATTTGCGGTATTTTCAATTATTGATCAGATATAGTTATTTTATCCTTTTAATGTATTTTTTGAATTTATCCGGCAAAAAGGTAGTGAATTTTAATAAATCCTTTTTTTGATATTTAATTTTGACTTTTAATGGTACCTGTAGATTAATTTGTGCACCTTTTCCTTCTTTGCTGGTTATTTCTAATACAGCGTTTATTTTTTCAGCACGCCTTCTAATGCTATTCAGACCGGTGTTTTCATTGGTTTCATTAACTTTAAATCCGATACCATCATCTTTTATTAATAATTCTATGTTATTGGAATTTGCGTTAATTTGGATATTACAATGCGTAGCTGATGAATGACGCAATACATTGGTTAATGCTTCTTTATAAATTAGAAAAACACTGCGTCTGACTTCCAATCGGAGTTGATCAAGCCTGATCCCTTGAGATGTATTGAATGTCCAGTGTATTCCTGCAAGAAGCCTTGCGGCCGTTTCTTTCATTTTAAAAATAACATCTTCACTAGACGTGTTTTTGGGATTAATGAACCAGATAATATCCCTGATTGCATCAATAGTTTCTTTTGCTGTATTGCTTATATCTTTTAATTGTTCCCGCTCGGATTCGCTCATTTCGGCTCTTTCCAACAGCATCCGGCTTTCGACATTAATACTGCTAAGATTACTTCCAATTTCATCATGAAGATCGCTGGAAATATTCAAACGGATACGGTGAATTTCAAGCAATTGGTGTACTCTGTATTTGTAAATTGCATAGCTCAAAATAATCACAATAGCTGCTATTAATAATTTAGACCACCATGTCATCCACCACGGGGGAAGAATTATTATAGATAGTGAAATTGGTTTACTCCAAATTCTGTCGACATTGCATGCTTTTACCTGAAATGTGTAAGAACCCGGCCGAATGTCAGTATAGGTGGCTGTTGATTTTGTGCTTGAATCGACCCAATACGGGTCAATTCCTTTTAAAATATAAGAATAACTATGTTTATTCTTTGGGGCTATGTCAAGTGCCATAAATTCTATAATTAAAAAGTTTTGGTTATGAGGTAGCGTGATCACTGAAACAGATCGGAGAGATTGATGCAATACTGCCTCTTTATCAAAAATCTTAAATGAAGTTATTACAACTGGCGGAGGTATAGTATCAAGTTTAATATCATCCGGGTGAAAAGAGATAAATCCATTGATGCCGCCAAAATACATTATTCCTGAACAATTCTTATAACATGCACGCCAGTTAAACTGGTTATGTATAATCCCGTCTGTTTCATCGTATGTGCGGAATTTTTCGGTATTCGGATTAAACTTCACTAATCCTTTCATCGTGCTTATCCATAGATTGTTTCTTGAATCTTCAAGTACGCCAAAAACCACATCATTGGGAAGACCATTTCTGGTTGTATAAATTGAAAATTCACCTGTTTTTTTGTCGAATTTGTTTAAACCTCCGCTGTGTGTACCAATCCAGATAAAGCCTTTTGAATCTTGATATATGGTAGTTATTTTGTTTGTACTGAGGCTAAAAGGATTCTTTAGATCCGGCAGGTAGTGGTAAACCTTTTTGCTTTCAGGATCGTAACGCATAAGTCCGTCCAGCCATGTTCCAATCCAAAGATTTCCTTCCTTATCTTCAAATAAAGCATTTGTTTGAATATTTGTGTGAAAAGATTCTGAATCGGGACCAACATCCGGTGAATACACTTCAAAAGATTCTGATTTTCTGTCCAGCACCTGGAGCGCCTCATTTGTGCCAATCAGGAATAAGCTATCACGTGTTTCCAAAATATGCTGTACCCAGTTGGATCTTATACTGGTTGGAATATTCGGATCGTAAATGAAATGTTTATATTTTCCTGTCTGTGGATCATACCTGTTTAAACCGCCATTTCTGGTTCCAATCCATAGAATTCCATAACGGTCTTCATAAATTGTAACAACATCATCTTCAGTCAAACTATTGCTATTATTTGGATCATGCTTAAAATGTGTGATTGTATTGGTGGTTTTATCAATACGGTCAAATCCTCCACCTCCAAGGCCAATCCACAAAACATTATTCTTTCCCTCAACAATACTACTAACTACTCGTCCACCAAGACTTGTTTTCCGTACTGGCAAATATCTGTACTGAATAAAAGGTTTAACTGCCGGTAGCTTATTTAAACCATCTTCTGTTCCAATCCAGATATTATTTCTGCTGTCCTGGTAAATACACCTGATACGATTGGAAATAAGAGAGTTCGGATTATCATCTTCGCGCTCAAAATGTGTAAACCGGGTACCACCGTTTTTTTTGTTTATAAACTGAAACAATCCATGGTATTCGTAACTGCCTGCCCAGATTCTGCTTTGACGATCCCTGATTATTTGCCGTATTGGAGTTGTAAGAAGTAATTTTTGGTTTGACGGAACACCAGGATGATGTGTAATTCTGCGAGTATTTAAATCGAAACAGTCAATGCCTGATTCCGTACTTAAATACAAGACTTTGTTGGAGTCATTATAAACAAACTGAATTGAATTGTTGGCAATGGAGTTTATATTATTTGGATCATGAATGAATTGTTCAAATTCTCCGCTACCTGGATTAAATTTTATAAGTCCTTTTCCGATTGTACCAAGCCACAGTATATACTGTTTGTCTTCAGCAATGGAAGTAATATTGTCAGCCGGGAATCCCTTTATGCGATTTGATTTTGTATTAAATGAAGTAACCTGATGGGTTTTGGGGTCGAGTTTATTGAGACCACCGGTTGTCGTTCCATACCATATAAATCCATGGTGATCTTCGATTATAGATTGTACGTAATCATCGTTTTTATCAGGTGCATCACAACGCATAAATAATTCATAATCTGGATCAAAATGACATAAACCGCCCCCCCATGTTCCTATCCAGAATGCACCATCACGACTTTCAAATAAAGACATAACATAATTTTCAGGTAATGAAGCTGAATCAGTCGGATTATGGTTAAAAATTTTGAAGTGATTTCCATCGAAACGATTCAATCCATCTTTAGTGGCAATCCACAAGTAGCCGTCATTGGTTTGCAGAACATTATTTATTGAATTATTGGAAAGACCTTCATTAATGGTGAGACGCTCGAAAGATAATGAATAGTGCTGGGCATTAGTGGGAATCCATAAAAAAAATACGCACAGAGAAATGAACAGTATATTATTAAAAAGTTTTATCATGTCAATTTATAGTTTCTATTATTGCTAAAAAACGAGGTTCTTTTAAATTAATTTACGACCATATTGCATTAGTTAAAACTAATTTTTCTTTAGGTGCTCTCTAAACGGATTAGGATAATTATTACCAAGGAAATGATTGTCATTTATTGCGAATAAATAGAATATTGGAATGCGGATCACTGCACAGTGCATATTCGCCGGAAAGGTCTGCAGATTTAGAAATGACTGTGAGAATATCTGGTTCTACTTTACAGAAACTTGTCAGGATGATTTGTGCGTCGGAATTAATTTCTCGAATGGTTATTGCCGTCTGGTGCAAACATTACGTTTCATCGCCTGGCCTGGGATACCGGGCATGAGTCGATCAGTCTGAATGCCGGTCCCGATTTGCGTTATCATACGTTGGTCAGTGACGCCACAGCTCTGCATACGCATGAATTTGCCGAGTTTTTCCTGATTATCAGCGGCAAAATTAAACATCTGGTGAATAGTGAATATCAGGAACTTCAGGCCGGAACGCTGGTGTTTATCAGGCCTACCGATGTTCATGGGTTTGAACATCTGGCAGGGTCCGTTTGTGAACTGGTCAATGTTGCCTTTAAACTGGAATTTCTGCGGGACTTAAGCGCTTACCTGGGGAATGATTTCTTTTTGCGGAAATATACCGGACCGGTGACGTCGCCGGTATTTAAACTTTCACTTTCAGAAACGGATGAGCTGGCGACCCGGCTGATTCGGATGAATACGCTTCAAAACACTGCCTATGACATAGCTCGCTTGAAAATTAAAATAATGATAGCTGAAATATTTACGCGCTTTTTCCTCGATACGGGATTTTTCAGTATTAATAGTGAACGCCCCGAATGGTTTGAGCAGTTGAATCTTGAAATGGCTAAGCGCGAGAACCTGTTTGGGGGGCTGAAGAGAATGAAACAGCTGGCGCCCTGCACTCAGGAACATTTGTGCAAATGTTTTCGCAAATATCTGGATAAAACGCCGACGGAATTTATCAATGAACAACGCATTAAACAGGCGGCTAAGCAAATTGTGGAAACCGATGCGAAAATTCTGGCGGTTGCGATGGAATTGGGATTTATAAGTCTCAGTCGTTTTTACAGCATGTTTAAAAAATTCTATGGTATATCGCCGGCTAAGTACCGATTGATGAGCCGACAGAACGATATTCCCCTTTAACAAGAAAGGAACACCATGAAACTGCTTATGAATTTTAATAATCTTTCTTTAATTTTACTGTTGCTGATTCTTCCAATGCAATTACTGGCTGCTGTACGTTTGCCCGGAATATTCACGAATAATATGGTCATACAGCGCAATATTCCTTTTAATATCTGGGGCTGGGCGGCCCCCGCAGAACCGGTTTCAATTAAAACCAGTTGGGGAAGCACTGTTCAAACAGTGACTGCCGGGGAAGACGGCGCCTGGCGGATAAGCATTCAGCCGCCTAAAAAAGGTGGTCCATATGATATAAAATTGCCGGCGAAAATACGATTGTACTGGATAACCTGTTATGCGGCGATGTCTGGATTTGTTCCGGCCAATCCAATATGGAAATGGGAATGAAACTCGTTTTGAACGCAACCGAAGAAATCCGACAGGCCAATTACCCTGAAATCCGACTTTTCGATATCGGCAAAGCCGAAAGCGATACCGTTTTTTCTGATGTAAAAGGAAAATGGAAAGTCTGTACAGCGGAGACAATCAGTGAAGGCGACTGGGAAGGATTTTCAGCGGTCGCCTATTTTTTCGGACGGCGCATTCATAAAGAACTCAAGGTTCCTGTCGGGTTAATCGATATATCCTGGAGTGCGACGCACATTGAGCCGTGGATTGCTCCGGAAGGATATCACACAGTCAGGGAAGTGTCGGAATTATATGACAATCGTTTTCAAACAGCTGCCGGAGGTGTCTGGGGTGAGCCTTATCGGCCAGCCAGGATTTATAACGCTATGGTGGCACCGGTCAGTACATTCTCAATCCGGGGTGTGCTCTGGTATCAGGGCGAATCCAATGTAGGCGACGGTATGCAGTATTATTATAAAATGAATGCATTGATTACCGGCTGGCGGCAGCTATGGAAACAGGGTGATTTTCCATTCTATTTTGTGCAGATTGCACCATATCGGGACTATGCTGAAGGGGAACTGGCAAAATTGTGGGAGGCCCAACGCAAAACTCTGGAAATTTCAAATACAGGGATGGCTAAAACCGAAGATATTGGCGATTGGAACGAAATTCATCCGAAGAATAAACTGGATGTGGGTGAACGTCTTGCGAAAATTGCATTGAAGCAGGCTTACGGGATCAAATAATTTATTTTTGCCCATTTGGACTTATTAGTGGTTTAATCCGTTTTGTGCTACTACTATCGAACAAATGAATCATAGCCGGATTGACAAACAGCTCAATGGAGTTCTCATCGTAACTCTGAGGATCATACTGTTTGCTGATACATGTCAGACTTTGGGGACCTTTTGATAAATATAAGATTGTCTCATTACCTAATGGCTCGACCAGCTCGAGATTTGCTGTGAATTTATAATCCTTTTGGGATTCGCTGTGAATTGCCAAACCATCGGGGCGAATGCCAACCACGATCTCTTTGTCAATTTGATTATTCAGTTGCGACTGATATTTTTGTGGAATTGGGAGTGTGATTTTAGTGTCTTCAGAATAGAGCATATTATCATTAGAAACTTTGGTTGCAATGAAATTCATTGCCGGACTACCGATAAAACCGGCGACGAAAAGATCTGCGGGTTCGTTAAAGATGTTCAGGGGTGTATCTAATTGATGAATGACCCCGTCTTTCATGACGGCTATCCGGCTGCCCATTGTCATTGCCTCGACCTGATCATGGGTAACGTATACCATCGTAGTTTTTAACTGTTTGTGAAGTTTTTTGATCTCAGCGCGCATCTGGACCCGCAATTTCGCGTCAAGATTGGAAAGCGGTTCATCAAATAAAAACACCTGTGGTTTGCGAACGATCGCCCGCCCCAGTGCCACCCGCTGGCGCTGACCACCTGACAATTGCTTGGGTTTTCGGTCGAGTAAATCGGTGATCTCTAAAATATTTGCCGCTTCGTTTACCCGTTCCCGGATTTTATCTTTTGAATATTTGCGCAACTTAAGTCCAAATGCCATGTTATCGTATACACTCATGTGCGGATAGAGGGCGTAATTCTGAAATACCATTGAGATATCCCGGTCTTTTGGTGGAATGTTATTGACCAATTTTCCGGCAATAGAAATATCTCCGCTGCCGGCAGTTTCCAGCCCGGCGATCAGACGCAGGGTGGTACTTTTACCACACCCGGAAGGGCCGACCAGAACCAGAAATTCTCCATCATTAACGGTGAGATTGAGGTTTTCAATGACCGGTTTGTTGGAGTCAAATCCTTTTGTGATATTCTTTAATTCAATGTGTGTCATATAGGTCCCGTTAGTATTAAGAAAGATTAAAGTGACTTTTCTCAATATGAGTTATTCTGCATGCAAGATCCAATTCACCGGAAGCAACAATGAAATAATCAGTCATCTCTTCGATTCCAGTAGTAAAGACAACGCCATTTAGATAAATCTGTTCGGAATATTTTTGTGTTAAATCATTACTGGATTCTAATATCGGATCTTGGTCGTTGATGAATAGTATTTTTTCCGGACAATCTTTTTCAGCAATTGCATGAAATGTGCGGTAGCAGCCGATCGGGCCGCATTTATCTACTCCGTGGAAAAGAATCAGCCAACCCGCATCGGTTTTAATCGGCGGCGCCCCACCGCCAAGTTTCAAGGATATCAGAGAATTGTTCCTGGCTCGAATATAGGGAGTGTCAGTCGGTTTCCAATGGAGAAGATCGGGAGATTCGGCGAGATTGATGGATGTACCCGGCAGATACTCCGAATTACCCGGAACGGTAAAGTAAAGTTCTCCTAATGGACGGGTCAGCGCATAGTATTTGCCGTTTATTTTTTCCGGAAACAGGACCATATCTTTATTTTGATGATCCATAATTATTCCCAGTAGTGTATAATCCAGGCCGTTTTCGGAAGAATAAAGCGTTGTCGAGTGTCTTTCAGAGCTGACTGAACAGCTTGTCATATAGTAGGTATTTTCAATTTTTGTGATGCGCGGATCCTCCACGCCATATTCCTGGTAACTTGTCAGGGGTTCGATGATTTTATCATAATGGATGTTGATGATATCCAGACCATCGGGGCTTAATTCGACAGGCAAGAGCCAGGAAAAGGAGGTCAGACCAAATACCTTTAAGTGGTCATACTCAAGGAACCGGAATTTTCTCGGATCAGAGGTGTCCAGCTGAAAGGTCGGATGTTCTTCGACAACATATCCATTTTCGCATGACCATCGGATATAACGGAATTTTCCTTCTTTGATTGGTTCTTTGATGGATTCGGCGACCCTCACCATTATCAGGAGATTGCCATTTGGCAGACGGGTAAGACCGGGATTGAAAGCGCCCAAAATGTAAGTCTCAAGGCCGGTGCTGTTGTGGATCGGACATCTGTTTAAACTGATATTGTTTGGTGCAAAAACAATTTTGTCGTTTAAGTAGTTCAAATTTTTCATTATATCCCTGAAAACATACAATAAGATTACCGGGAATTTGTTTCAAATTAAAAGTAGTGAATAAATTGGACATTCAATACCATTAAAAAAAAGCTTGACAAATAACACATGATATAATATATTGAAACGTTTCGATAAAACAAATGAGAAATTAATGGCAATAACAATTAAAGACATTGCAGGCAAAGCCGGCGTATCCATATCGACGGTTTCTTTGGTGCTGAACCAAAAAGGGTATGTTGCTCCGGTAACGAAAAAGAAAATTCAAACAGTAATTGACGATCTGAGTTACCGCCCGCTTCATTCTGCCCGAAAACTGGCTACCAAACAGACCGGGAATTTTGGCTTTATTGTATGGGAAGGACATTTCTCTGAAGTTGAAATGTTTTATAGTCAGGTGTTTTTGGGTATGGAATATGCCGCCCGTAAAAATGACTATTATATCCTTTTGACAACGGTCAGGGATAAATTTGATCCCAAAGAGGATTTACCTCGTTTTTTAAGATATAAGGATGTTGATGGCGTTGCCCTGGCTGGTCGGGTTCCGGAACCGCTGATTCGGTATCTGGATCATCAACAGATTCCCTTTGTACTGGTTGATTATGAAATCCCCGGAGAAAATTATAATTGCATAAAGATTGATAATTATAACGGTGCTTTTCGGGCTGTTGAAAACCTGATTCTGTCGGGTCGAAAACATATTGCGTTTGTGGGTGGTACGTTCTTTCACCCCTCTATTAAGGAGCGGCATCGAGGCTATTGGGAAGCACTTGAAAAGCACGGCTTGAATAATAACCATGGTGATAATTACAGCTATTGTGAAAACGTCGAAACATCCCGGTCTATTGGTGAAAAAGGGGCGCTTCACCTCCTTGAAAAATATCCGGAAATTGATGCCATATTCAGTTGTAACGATACAACGGCCATGGGTGTTATCAGCGGTATTCAGAGATTGAAGAAAAAAATCCCGGAAGATATTGCGGTGTTTGGATTTGATGATATCCCGACGGCGGAGTTCAGCACACCAAAGTTATCGACGATTCATGTTCCCAAACTTGAAATAGGAAAAGAGGCGTATAAACTGTTGTATGAATTGATACAGCATCCCAAAATGGCGCCGCAAACGCGTATAATTTCCGTAGATACATTAATACGTGAAAGCAGCAGTAATAGTTAAAAGCGGATTGGTGATTTGATATTTAAAAATAAACAGGGCGAGAACATATTTTTACTGGGCGTGAATTACTGGCCAGCATCATCAGCCTTAAATATGTGGATAGAGTGGAATCCGGAAGAAATTCGGGACGATGTAAAACGGATGAAGGACCTTGGGATGAATTGTTGCCGTCCGTTTTTGTTCATGCCGGCATTTATGGACACTCCCGACCAGGTCAATGCGCAGATGATTGAACGATTGCACTTCTTCATGAACCAGTGTGAATCTCATGAATTATATACATTTCCAACATTTATTGTGGGCCATATGTCCGGTGAAGATTGGGATGTTAAATGGCGGGAGGACGCCAATTTCATTACGGATCGCAGGGTGATAGATATTACCAAACATTATATATCTACGGTTGTCAAAGAGGTCAAATCTTATTCTTATGTCATGGGCTGGTTGCTGTCGAATGAATTGCCGAACTATATTGGGAGTCAATCGGCTGATGATATCGGGAATTGGGTAAAAGAAATAATTTATACGATAAAAAAAGAAGACCCTCTTCGTCCGGTAAGTATCGGAGATGGCGCCTGGTCGCCGGAGATTATTGGAGAACAGTCCGGATTTATTCTCCGAAAACTGAATAAGTACCAGGATTTTGTCGGTTTGCATTACTATCCCCGTGGAATGAGTCCCTGGCATCACAGCTATACGACGGCTTTCCGGATCCGGCTTGCCCGTGAGTGGAACCGGCCTGTTATTGTCGAAGAGTTTGGTACGTCAACGACTCTATGCTCTGAAGAGAATCAGGCAAATTACTATCGCTCGGTTTTTTATAGTGCGTTGATCAATGGTGCTCAGGGAGCGTTATCGTGGTGTTTGAATGATTTTGATTTTGAAAATAAACGGCCTTATTCCCATCATGCTTTTGAGGAACGGTTTGGTATTGTCAAAACGGATAAATCCCTGAAACCGGCGGCAGAAGAATTTAAAAAGTTTAAAGACATCGCGTCTGAATTAGTCCAGGCGGAGTACCAGCAGATAGAACAGCCGGCCACGCTGCTTATTCCTTCCAATTATTATTATGAATATCCCTACCAGTTTCAACCGGAATTCAAGCAGTGGTACGATCTCTATCTGGAAACCTTTTCTTTGTTAAAAAGAGCAAATCTCGATGTCAGGATGGTTTTTGAACCGGCTCAGGAACTGGAAAATGACAGTCAGTTTTCTCACGAACTACAGTTAGATCCTGTAAAAACGCCGTTACTATTTATCCCCCGGATGAAACTGATGACCAAGCCAATGCGTGTTGCCCTAGAACAGTATATTCAAGAGGGCGGCGTTGTCTATTTTAGTTTTGCCAATGACAGCTGGGTGTTGGACTGGCAAGAATTAGCCGGAGTTGAGACAGATTGCAAATTTGGTGTGCCGGATTTCAAGAAAACCGATTCTCTTGAAATTCTTGTTAAAAAGGATTGGGGTGGTTTTCAACGCGGCGAAAAATTGTACATTCCACTAAACAATACAAATGCCGAATTCAGCTACTGTCCTGTTCTTAAAACTTCCAGCAAAGTAATCATGGAAGATAAAAGTGGTTCTCCTTTTCTTATAGAACGATCGGTGGGAAAAGGTACGGTTTATTTCTGTGCCTTTCCCATCGAAATGCTTGCCCTTTCCAGTCATAATGAGCAGTGGAAATATGCACTTAGCCGAATTTACCGCTCAATTTATCAGACTGTTTATACCAATCCGTTATTTTCAATCGAGGGTGACGGTTTGGAAATGGGTGTGTGGAAAAACACCGACTTGTATCAGGTGTTAATTTTTAACCATGGCTGGAGTGAACAGCAGGGATTATTGACAACCGATTTATCAAACTGGAAGGTAGAACAATCAACTATTGCGTATGAACATAAGGAAAGTAATAAAATTGAATTTTCATTGAGTCGAAAAAG
>Ga0180007_10003204_pt1 | contig 18483 bp, 13 predicted proteins | sample MM_PC_MetaG_FD_121122 | JGI IMG/M metagenome (GOLD analysis project Ga0180007, IMG submission 121122) | Groundwater microbial communities from the Aspo Hard Rock Laboratory (HRL) deep subsurface site, Sweden - MM_PC_MetaG | ecosystem: Environmental > Aquatic > Deep subsurface > Groundwater... | reverse complement strand
TGAAGTTTGCGAAGAGCATCCATTAGAGGCTATTAAAACTAATGTGCTTGGCACCGAGAATGTAGCCAGGGCAGCACATTATTTGAAAATTACCAAAGCAGTTACTATCGGTAGCGACAAAGGCGTCGATCCAACAAACGCTTATGGCATGACTAAAGCTTTGCAAGAAAAACTTTTTATTGCATATAATTTCAACTGTGTTCGTTATGGCAATGTGTTTGGTAGCAGAGGTAGTGTAATACCACTTTTTCACCAACAGATGGAAAAAGGTGAGCCACTTACCATCACAGACCCAAACATGACTCGTTTTATCTTAACTATTAATGATGCGGTTGAGTTAATCTTGCTTGCTCTAAATAGTCCAATGCGCGGCGATGTGTTCATTAAGAGATCACCATCGGCTAGGTTGTCTGACATTGCTCATGCTTTTTCGGATAACGTTAGAATAATCGGTAAAATGCGCGGAGAAAAATTGCACGAGGCATTAATTTCTGCCGAAGAGTTTACTCGTTTAACTGAAGCAGAAAATGGGCACGTAATAATTGGCAAAGAACTCGTACATTCGGAATATAGCCTACCTTACACTTCCGACAAAGAGCGACTGCTCACTGTTCCCGAGCTTAAACAGCTTATTAGTCAGGTGCTAGCCGACCCTACTTTCAAAGGCTCAGAGACTTTAAGCATGACCAGTGAGGATAAACCAATCTTAGTGCAAAAATGATAGCACCTAGACCTAAAGTGGCAATTTTGGGGGCTACCGGAATGATTGGTAGCTCTTTTTATAATTCTTTTAAAGATAAATACGATTTATTGCTATTTGCTCGTAGCAGTGAAAAACTAGCTTTACTTAATCGAAGATATGGGGGAGTGAGCCGGCACAAAGCTCATCAACTAGACTTGAAATATGCCTATCAAGAATATCTGCAAGACGCGAGTGGAAAACTGGTAAGCCCCTCATTAGAAAAACTATTAGAGGCACTAAGCTCTGCCGACTGGATTATTAATGCCCTAGGCATCATCAAGCCTTATTGCGACGAAGATACATCTTTGGCATATTTTGTGAATAGCACTTTCCCACAAATTTTAGGAGAAGTGTTGGGCAAAAAGGTTATTCACATTACCACCGACTGTGTTTTTAACGGTAGTTTAGGTGCACCATACGATGAAAATTCACCTAAACTTCCACCAGATATTTATGGATTAACCAAAATGTTAGGGGATACCACCAAAGCTATTACACTTAGAACTTCTACCGTTGGTCCAGAATTGATAGGGAATAGAGGATTGCTGGCATGGCTCATGAGTCAAAGTGGTAAAGAAGTGAATGGTTATACTAATCATTTATGGAACGGGATTACTTCCCAAGAATTAGGAAACGTTTGCCAAAAGATTATTAACCGTGAAGTTCTGATTACTTCAGGGGTTTATCATATTTTTTCGAATGATATTACTAAATACGAACTATTAGTTAAGTTTAACCAACGATTTAACCTTGGTTGCAAAATTAACCCAGCTGAAGCGCCAACAGCGATCGATCGACGTTTACGTACAGCTAGAGAATTAAACCAGCAACTTCAAATCCCGTCTCTCGACGAACAAATTTCCAACCTTCAGCTCTAAACAGTAAAGCAATATTTTTTGATGTAGTATGACCATTTGATACAATAAGCTCATCATCTTCTATCTCATTCCTTAATTCCTCTCGCTATGCTAAAAGATTGGCAAAAGAAAATTCTATTTACTACTTGGATTACTTATGCCGGTTTTTATTTAACCAGAGTTAACATCTCAGTTGCTATCCCCGGAATGATTCAAGAATTTGGAATAACTAAAACTGAAATGGGCATAGTCCTAAGTGCTTTATTTTTTGCCTATGCAGCAGGTCAATTCATTAATGGTCAGTTAGGAGATAAATTTGGAGCTAAAAAATTAGTAGCAATTGGATTATTAGGCACCGCTATCATTAATGTAATCTTTGGCTTCACGGGCAATTTCTTGGCCGGGATGATATTACTATGGACGCTAAATGGCTTGTTCCAAGCTATGGGTTGGGCCCCAACTGTTAAGTTAGTGGCCAATTGGTTCCCAGTGGATGAACGTGGGCGGGCAGCTGGCATTTTGGGGTCGTCTTATCAGATTGGCAATGTGTTAAGCGTGGCCTTAGCAGGAGTAGTAGTGGGGGTCCTAGGATGGCGATGGGCTTTTTGGGCACCTGTTGCCATCACAATATTCTTGTTTATATATTGGTTATTGAGAATAAAGGAAAAAGCAGAAGATGTAGGATTAGAGCCAGTTGAAGTTGCAACTAAAGCTACCGGTTTTCGATCAACCATTCGGTCTGTGTTAACTAATCGATATATTTGGTTGGTAGCCCTCGGTTTGTTTGGTTTAAATATAGTTAGATACGGATTTTTGGATTGGGCCCCAACCTATTTCTTTGAAGTACAAAATGCTCACATTACTACAGCTGCCTATAAATCAATCATTTTCCCATTAGCGGGGTCGCTAGGCGCGCTAAGCGCCGGATGGTTATCGGATAGGTTTTTTCAAAGCCGTCGAGCACCTATATCTGTAATACTCCTAGTTATATTAATAGCTGGGATTTTAATCTTTCCTCAATGGCCAGATCATCTTTGGTGGGCTGGTCTGATTAACTTGGCAGTTATCGGTTTTGCTACTTATGGTCCACATGTCTTGATGGTAGCTGCTTTGCCGATGGATCTGGGAACAAAAGAAATGGCTGCTTCAGCCACCGGATTCATTGATGGCTGGGGATATATCGGAGCGGCTCTCACTGGGGTAGGGACTGGGTATTTGCTAGATAATTATGGCTGGAACTATGCCTTTTATTTTTGGGTAATCGGGGCGATAATTGCTGCCTTATTAATAGCTAGTATGTGGAATTACAAGGCGTCCCCTCGGTTAGCACCAGCCGTGTCCATAGAGGGCGATCCAGACATCTAATAACCATTGGGTTGAATATCCTATCAGTCAGCTATATAATTAGCCCGCAGGGTAGCCAATTTTTATTAAATATACAATATAACAAAGATTTCCTTAATCTTATGTCTCCCAAAAAGATTGTTTACGCTTATGTGGTAGGAGATATAGTCCACATCGGACATATCAGGCACTTACAAAACGCCAAGCAACAGGGCGATTATTTGATTGTGGGAGTACTAACTGACAAAGCAACTATGGAAAAAAAATCAGTTCCGGTTGTTTCTTTTGCTGAAAGATTAGAGGTTATTAGGTTTTTAAAAATGGTAGACGAAGCTATCCCCCAGACGACTTATTCACCTCTAGGTAATGTTCAACGTATTAGACCAGATATATTAATGGAAAGTGATAGTCACCCAGAACAACCTGCTAATGAATTCGTCTATAGTTATGGTGGAAAAGTAATAATAACTCCTTATTATCGCCCTCAGAGCTCGACTAAGATCAAAACCAAAATTCTTAAGACCTGGCAGTCGCCGGTGTTAACTTCTACACAATCGGTTTCCGTGACTGATAAATGAGTTAAAGAAATTGTTTGTTAGAATAGCAATCGTCAAGGTCAGCAGAATACAGCTATCCAACTTTTAATATTTACCTTCTCTTTTGCTGTATGCTCCCATGAAACAAGACAAAACCTGTAATCTATCTTGTTGGTGTTTTTTATATAATTTTTAATAAATATCAGCGTAGTAGTAATTGGCTATCAGAGCCGATTACTGCATGGACGACTAGACCATAAGGTGGTAAGATACATCCGTAAAGAAAAAAGGGTGATTATGGCAAAAAAGGTTTATGTGGGCATGGCGGCTGATCTGTTACACGAAGGACACATGAATATTATTAGTGAAGCTCGCAAATTAGGTGACGTTGTCATTGGTCTTTTGACAGATAAAGCCATTGCTAGCTACAAAAGGTTACCCCTCCTTACTTATGAGCAACGTAAAAAAGTTATCGAAAATGTCGTGGGAGTTACTGATGTAATTCCACAAGATACTTTAGATTATGTGCCTAACCTATTAGCTGTTAGGCCAGATTATGTAGTGCATGGTGATGACTGGAAAACAGGAGTACAAAGCAAGGTTCGCCAAAGGGTTGTTGAAGCATTGGCCAGATGGGGGGGCGAGTTAGTCGAGCCAAAATATACTGAAGGAATATCTTCGACTAAGTTAATCAACACAATTAGATCGCGAGGCACTACTCCGGATGTTCGTCGAGGGTTGTTGAAAAGGCTTATACAATCTAAGCCAATTATTCGTATACTCGAGACTCATAATGGCCTAACTGGGTTAATTATCGAAAAAACCAAAATTACCAGTGATGACGGGTACGTAAGAGATTTTGATGGGATGTGGTTAAGCAGTTTAACTCATTCGGCGTCGAAAGGTAAACCAGATATCCAATATGTAGATATTACATCCATTGCTCAAACTGTTGGTGAAATTTTTGAAGTTTGCGCTAAGCCAATGATTGTCGATTTGGACAATGGTGGGCTCATAGAGCATTTTGTTTTTGCTATTAGAAACCTAGAGAGGTTAGGAGTTTCGGCAGTAATTGTAGAAGATAAAATTGGACCAAAGCGCAATTCTTTGTTTGGCACTGATGTAGAACAAACTCAAGATACAATTGAAAATTTTTGTGACAAAATTAGAGCTGGAAAATCTGCGCAAGTTTCGAATGATTTTATGATTATGGCACGAATAGAAAGCTTGGTTTTAGGCGTTGGGTTAGAGGATGCTTTAATGAGGGCCAGAGCATATATTATTGCTGGCGCTGATGGAATTATGATTCACAGTAAAGCAAAAGATCCTCAAGAAATTATAAATTTTTGCCAAAGCTACGCCAAGTTTGAAAAAAAAGCTCCTTTGGTAGTAGTGCCTTCTTCATATAGTCAAATTACCGAAGAGGAATTAGCGGCCGCAGGAGTAAATGTAGTTATTTATGCTAATCAATTACTGCGTAGCGCATATCCAGCGATGGCAAATACAGCTAAATCGATTTTAGAACATCACCGTGCTTATGAAGCGGATCAACATTGTATGCCAATTAAAGAAATTATTACTCTTATCCCGGAGCCAAACTTTATTAATGGGGCATCGGTCCCAGTAGCTCCTAATATACCTAATACTGTCATTCCTCAATATGTCGATAAATAGCCAAGCGTTCCATCAACTTCTGTCGAAACAGGGGGTGGATTTCTTTGTGGGGGTGCCAGACTCCACTCTTAAGGATTTTTGTGGCTATATTACCGATCATTTACCTCCCAACCAACATATTATTGTAGCGAATGAAGGTGGAGCTATTGCGTTAGCTTCTGGTTATCATTTAGCTACTCAAAAGATTCCAGTAGTTTATATGCAAAATTCTGGGCTTGGGAATGCAGTTAATCCACTTATTTCTCTGGCTGACCCATTGGTTTACAGTATTCCAATGATATTGCTTATAGGTTGGCGAGGTGAGCCGGGCGTAAAAGATGAGCCACAACACGTCAAGCAAGGACTAATTACCCTGCCTATGCTTGATGCTTTACAAATTCCTTATGCTGTTTTAGACAACAATATGTCTAATATCGAGAATTCAATTCAACAGGCGATAATCTATACTCGTGATAAAAATGCCCCGTATGCATTAGTAGTTAGAAAAAATTTATTTGAAAAATATGTTTCTACAAAAATACCCACTGTCCAATTATTATTACAAAGAGAGCAAGCTATTGGCATAATAGGGGATACACTCAACCCTATGGATATAGTTGTGTCCACTACTGGGGTAACTTCCAGAGAATTGTTTGAATATAGAGAAGCCAGAAATCAAGGACATGAGCAAGATTTCTTAACAGTTGGTTCTATGGGACATGCTTCGCAAATTGCCCTGGGCATTGCTTTAAATAAATCCACCAGGCAAGTATATTGCTTAGACGGTGACGGTGCAGCAATTATGCATTTGGGTTCAATGGCAATTATTGGTGCGCAGAAACCAATCAATTTTAAACACATCCTGTTTAATAATGGGGTTCATGAGTCGGTTGGTAATCAGCCAACTGTTGGTATGCAAATAGATTTTCAAGGCATTGCTCGTAGCTGTGGTTATAAAACAGTTTTAATGGCCGACAATGAAGTTTCTTTGAGAGCACAAATAATTTCCCTTCAAGAAGCAACTGGACCAGCCTTTTTAGAAATTAGAGTGGCACCTGGGCATCGGAGCGATTTGGGCAGACCGACTACTAGTCCGCAAGAGAACAAACAATTTTTATCTAATTTTTTAATCCAATAAAGTGCTATGGAAAATGTTGTAGTTTCCGATATAAAAACTATTGAACCGCAAATTAAGGCAAACTATTATTTGCCCACCAAAATTTATTTCGGCCGTGGTCTTTTCGCGCAGTTGTCAAATTTATTAGTCGGAAAATTTCATAAAGTACTAATAGTTGCCGGGGAACATATTAAAGCTAGCCCAGAGTGGCAACAAATCATTTTTCAACTTTCTTCACGTTTAACCGTGGAAATTTATCCAATGAAGGTTGACCAATCGGTGCCCCATCAAATTAATCAGTTGCTTGGTGTAATTAGGCCTGGAAATTTTGACCTAATTGTGGGGGTGGGAGGTGGCACAATTTTAGACACAGTTAAGTCTGCCGCTTATTTAGCTAATGCCAATGGAACAGTCGAAGATTATTTAACTGGCAAGCCTGCAGAAAAACCAGGCGTTGCTTGGGCAGGCGTGCCAACTACAGCTGGAACTGGTAGCGAAGTAACACCTTGGGCCACAATTTGGGGAGCTGATAATAAAAAACACTCTCTGCATCATTCAACCATGTTTGCGAAGTTCGCTGTAGTTGATCCTGCGCTCACTGACAACTTACCAGTAAGAGAAACTGCTCTCACGGGCACAGATGCTTTGGCTCAAGCCATTGAGGCATATTGGAGCAACAAACACAATTATCATTCAGACCAATACGCGCTTCAAGCAATTAAAGTATTGGTTGCCAACTTACCTCTAGCAATTGATAACCCTAGTGCTGAGGCGCGGGATCAAACGATGTGGGGAGCATTATTAGCCGGTATGGCTTTTTCTAATACCCAAACTACTATCTGTCATGCGCTTTCGTATCCATTAACTATTGGTTGGAATGTGTCACATGGTCAAGCAGTGGCAGTAACCTTACCTTTGATAATGAGTAAAATTTTGCCCGCAATAGAACCATTCAGAAAAGATCAATTACTGGTAGCTTTAGGTGCCAACGACACAACTACAGCGGTCAATAAAATTGATGATCTTATTAAACAAATTGGGTTATTTAACACTTTAGATAAATTGGGTATAACTTCTGTGGATATTACAGGCATTGCTGAGGAAGCATTGTTATCCAATAGGTTGTCCAATTCACCAGTAATTCCTTCGTTAGAGGAATTGATATCTTGGCTAAACACCCTAATGAACGCAAATGGCTCTGCTCCTGTTGTGAATCGGGATATAGCATCAAGAGATTTACAGTGGAAAAAAGGTTTGACCATAGTAAAGAAAATTTTAGACGATGCTAACATAACTCATTGGTTAGATACGGGCACTCTTCTTGGTGCTGTGCGAGAAGGAAAATTCATAGGTTGGGATAACGATATCGATATTTCGGCAATGGTTACTGATGCCCCCAAAGTGCTGGCACTAACTCACAAATTTGGAGAATTGGGATACCGGGTTGATGTAACAGATTCATCCATTTATCTTAGTGGTAAAAACAAACCCACAATTGGAATTGGGTTCTATTCTGTACGGAATGATAAAATTTGGATCCTATTCTTGAATAAACCAACTAAGTTTGATTATATTTTAAAACATGTCAGAAGGGTAGCTAATAAAATTACTTACCAGCCGTGGCACCAGAATCTCCCTCGATTAGAACAAATTTTTTACACTAGTTGTCCATCTTTTCTCCGCATTGCCATCCGTAAGTTTGGTTTTTGGCTGTGTGATGTATCAGGAGAGCGCAATTTTGCTTTAGTTCTACCTAAAAAATTTGTATTTCACCTGTCTACTATTAACTTTTATGATCTCGAATTTAAAACACCATCCCCTCCAGATGCTTATTTAGCTTGGATGTATGGCGACGATTGGCGAACTCCAAAATTAGACTGGCGGTGGGAGGATACCAAGTCGCTTAATTACGAGTTTGTTCCTTTTACAAAGAGGAATGATTACAATTTATTAACGGCTGAAAAAGGTAACCTAGAGCATCGTATTGTTGAACAATTTGATATCGCCGGTAATCAGTGGCTCGAGAGTGAAGTTGATGAAAACAATTTCGAGTGGCGAGCATTGATAAATGAAATTAAAACTTCTAATCCATCCACTACTAAAATTCTAGAGGTTGGTTCTGGCAAAGGAAAATTTATTGGTAAATTAAATCGACTAGGTTTTGAGACGATAGGAGTTGAACCATCTGGTAATTTATTAACAACAGCTAGTAAATTGTATCCTGAGACCAAGTTTGTTTTAGGATCAGCTACTGCTATCCCATCTACTAACAACAACTTTGATGTTGTGATTTGTGTCGAAACTTTAGAACATATTCCAGACACCAACAAGGCGATTATTGAAATGCATAGAGTGTTAAAGCCAGGCGGTAAGTTAATTATTATCGATAAAAATATTAACTCTTTGCATTATTTGTATTTTATACCTACCGCTATTTGGAAATGGTTTAAGGAGAGCACTAACCAATGGATGTACAAGAGAAGTTTTCCTTTTCGGGAAAAGTATTTTGTGTCTAGCCAGTTATCTGCAGTGCTACAACAGTATTTTTCTTCGGTTAGAGACACTAATTTATTATTCCAACCAACGCAAAAATTACGCACGGGATTAAAATATTTATTTTGGTGGGTTCACCAAACTGTATCAAAATTGTTACATCGCATTGCCCCCCAATTAAGCTTTTATTATCTATGGGTTGCAATTAAATAGAATTAACAGATATGTTTCGTCGCTGGCTTGCTAGTTTAGCAACAATCTTTATAGGAATGTTTTATGTACTGTGGTCATATTTACAGCGTAAATTTTGTAAGACTACAAAATCTTCAGTTAATGTAGATCATCTTAAAATAGCCATCGATTGGCTGCTCATTGCTCATCAAATGTCAGGTAGGCTTGGTTTCGCCGCTAATTTCTCTCTTAGATCTGGTTGGGGTATGTCGTATCCAGAAACTACTGGCTATTTGATCCCCACCTTAATTAGTTTTGTTAGGCAGTCTAATTATCGTCAGACAGATGTGCTCGACGCTTGCCACAAATCCGGGGAGTGGTTGCTTTCTATACAACATTTAAACGGTTCTTTCCCTGGCTATAATACAAATGAACCAACAGTATTTGATACTGGCCAGGTAGTGTTAGGGCTGTGTGCTTTATATCAACTTTCTCACGATTCGAGATATTTAGGCGCAGCTATGAGGGCAGGCAATTGGCTCTGGTCAGTCCAAGAAGAAAATGGCTCTTGGGTAAAATATACTTATAACAAATTGCCAAGAGCTTATAGTGCCTTCGTGGATGTTCCTCTAATTAAATTGGCCAATTTGAGTGGCATGTCTCTTTATAAGGAGGTTGCTGTGCGTAATCTAGATTGGGTGATAAGCCAACAACTTTCTAATGGTTGGTATAGAAAGAGTTCTTTCCGAGAAGATGATAAAGCAGTTTTGCATACTATCGCGTATACATTGCAAGGATTGTTAGAGTCTGGTTTTTTATTGCATGATGAGAAATGTATTATGTCAGCGAAAAAAGCCGCAGATGCTTTGCTTGAGAATAGCGCTAGGAATATCTTGGTGGGTTTTTATAATCACAAATGGAAACCAGCTAGTTTCTCAAAATGTTTAACTGGTGTAGCTCAGATGGGTATTGTCTGGCATCAGTTGTATAGTTACACCCAAGATCGAGCATATCTCATTTCCGCCCAGCAAACATTTGACTATTTAAAATCTAAGCAAAACATTACAGCACATGATGCCAATTTAAGGGGCGCTTTAATGGGTAGTTATCCAATCTGGGGAGCATACATGCCGTTTAATTATCCTAATTGGGGTGTGAAATTTTTTATTGATCTAGGATTATTGCTAAAGCTTAATTACGAATCAGAGAGTAGCGTCGGTCGATCGATAAGCGAAATCTCAAATTAATATCTATAATAGATATATGGAAACTCAACTTACAAAAGAGGAGATCGTAACAGGCCATCGGCCCTTAGTATCTCTAGATAAGGCGGCAACTGGCAATGTTGTAAATCTATTACAGGCATTGAAAGAGCTCAAGTCTTTATTTGATAGCGCTAAGATTAATTACTGGTTAAATATGGGAACTCTCTTAGGGGCAGTGAGATCAAATGAATTTATTGATGGAGATGGTGACATTGATTTAGGAGTGGTAGTGGATGAAATGCCAAAGATATTACCTCTTTTATCAGAGCTCGGCAAAAAAGGTTGGCGCGTGGATGTCACAACATTTTCATTATTTTTATTGCGCCTAGAATCCAATGTTTTAATAGAGGTTATTATTTATCAAAGGCAGGAAGATAAATTATGGACACCATTACTTAAAATACCACCTCGCTTTAATAGTTTTCTTAAATATACGGATCTCATTGCCGAAAGAGCAATTTATAGATCTTATCATCAAAACATTCCACGTCGGCATGCCTTAGCGTATGCTTTAATTCCTAGTTGGCTTGATCGACCAATTCGTAAATTACTATTCAGCATAAATGACTTATGTGGTCAAAAACATTATGCCATGTCGTTTCCTGTTGAGTTATTAAACAATCTACAAGTTGTGAAGCTGTATGACCAAGAATTCTTATCTCCTAGCCCAGCCGAAACCTATTTAACGTTAATCTATGGGCCAACATGGCGGGTCCCGAACCCTAACTGGAAAACAGAAAATACAGTAGCCATTAATAAGGGCCTATTTAAGACCAGCGATCAAGCTAATTATGTGTTGATTAAATAATATTTTGTGAAAAAAGTTCTATTTATCTCTTATTTTTTCCCACCAATTTATTCTGTTGAGAGCACAATGGCTTTAAATACAATTAAGTATTTAACCCAGTATGGTTGGGAACCACTAACGGTGGCATCCAATCATTCACGAGAATTTGGCATAGATAGCTCGACCATTGTAGCAGTTTCAGCTGGTTTGAACATTACGAGAGCCGATTCTACTGAAAACTTTATTTCAAGATTTCTTAATTGGTTGGGTATAGTGCCAGATGCTATGTTTGGCTGGAGAACGGGTGCAACGGCAGTAGCCCGGGAGCTTCTCGCGCAACATAAAATTGAAGCTATCATTTCAAGGGCCAACCCTATTACTTCTCATCTAATAGCCTTAACAATTAAACGCATTCATCCAGAACTACCCTGGGTAGTTCTCTTTGGGGATCCCTGGACACAAAATCCGTATGTTAAATATCGTTGGCCATGGATAAAGCCGTATCGTGAGAAAATAGAGCGTCAAATATTGAATACTGCTGATACCGTTATAGTTACCACCGAGCTAACCAAACAGCTAATAATTAGTAAATATGGTTTAGCTCATAAAATTCATGTCCTACCCAATACTTATGATCCATCTGAGTTTGTTCATTTAAAAACACGCTCAGGAACATCTTCTCCGGTAGTGTTAACTTATGCCGGTAATTTTTACGGATTACGTTCGCCGGAGCCATTGTTAAAGGCACTTAAAATCTTACGTGAACAAGATGTAAATATTATCGAGCATTTAAAGATCCAATTTGTTGGTTCGTTAGCAAAATTCATCAATTTAATTGACCAACATCAGGTCGGTGATTTAGTAAAAATAATAGGACAACTTCCTAGGGCACGAACTTTAGAGGTGCTAGCTCAAAGCGATGGCTTTATCTCAATTGACGCTGGGTGGCCGGTACCAAGCATTTTCTTGCCTGCTAAGCTCATGGACTATTTAGCACTTAATAAACCTATTTTGGCTATTACGCCAGATGGTGAAGTTGATCAGCTTATTCGTGCGACTCGTACTGGTTTAGTCGCATCTCCTGATGATCCTGTGGCAATTGCAAATGCTCTTCGACGGATCTATCAACATCAGGTTATTGTTAATCCTGACATGTTAGCAATAGAGCGCTATAGCGCTGTCAGCTATGCCCGGAATTTAGCCAAACTATTAGAAGCATTGACGATCAAGTAATCTTTATCTTTGATCTAAAGTTTCTCTGCACCACAATTCAATTACCATCAATAGCCAGATAGGGGACCAGTGTAATCTTCCAGACAGAAATCGTTGTTTTAATTTTTCTACTTCCGTAGGGGAGAAGAATCCACGCTTTTTGATAGACTCTGTTGATAAGCTATTATCCATGATCGCACGGAGAGGCCCTTTTAACCAACTACTCATCGGGATGCTAAATCCTTTTTTTGTTTGTTTGTCGAAGTTAGCTGGCAGTAGGTCTTTAACAACATCAATGAGAATACGCTTGGCTCCGGTCTGTCTATAAGTGCCGTTAGGGGATAAAGAACTGTTAATCTTGAGTTTAGTATTATCCGGTAGAGCCAAAACAAAATTAACTAACCCGGAATCAAGGAAAGGGACCCGTAGCTCTAATGAGTTTGCCATAGAAACTGCGTCTGCATCACGAAGCAATTGGTTCTGAGTGTAAGTTCGTAGTATTAATGCTGAAGTACGCTGAATAGTAGTACCAGCGGGTAGTTGGTCTGCTAGCTGAAAATTGTTGCTGGGAAGTGATTGAAAAATTTCTGGATTTAAAATTAAGCGAGCACCCTCTGGCCCAAACACCTGATATTCCCTGACAAATTTATGCTCAAAACTATCAAGGCCTCTAAGTTTGCTAATAATTCGGCTGCCAACTCCTAGTGACCATCGGTCAAATAAATGAATGTTGGCTAATTTAGCAATTAATTGATAGTTCCAATGGGCTAATCTACCAAGGTTCTTTTTTTGGTAGTTAAGGAGGTTAACAAACCAAGGATAACCAGCAAAAATTTCGTCTCCGCCAAGCCCGGACAATGCCACTGTCACATTTGTTTTAGCAGCTTTTGATATTAAGTAAGCGTTGACCCCATCTACCGACGGTTGATCCAATGCCGATATTAAAACATCTATTTGTTTTGCTACATCTTCTCCTGTAACTACAATTCTGGCATGGTCGGTTTTAATATGGTCGGCAATTTTTTGTGCACGATTTGTCTCATCTAAATCAGCTCCTTCTCCTCCAAAACCAACAGAAAAAGTTTTAATTTTATGAGGACTATTTTTTGCCGCTATACTGGCTAAAGCCGCCGAATCAACCCCACCACTTAGAAACACTCCTAGCGGTACGTCGCTAATCATTTGGTCTGCGACAGTCTGCTCCAGTTTCTGGCGCGTTAAACGAACCAATTCAGGATATGATAATTTCGCCAGTTCGTTTTCTGCGGTCAAATTAAATTGCCAATATCGATCAATCTTTATCTGGCCTGCCTCCCAAGTTAGTCTATGAGCGGGTAACAACATTTTAATTGGGGAGATGGCAGTTAATGGTTCTGGGATAGATCCGTAAGCTAATAACTTAGTTAAAGCCAACGGGTCGAGCTTGCGTTCGAATAAATCGCTAGCCAGCATTGCTTTTAGCTCAGAAGCAAATATAAGATTGCCGTTAATTTCGGCATACATTAATGGTTTAACTCCAAGTTGATCACGGACAAGAATTAATTTTTCTTTACCATCTCCAGCTCTTTGGTCGTAAATTGCTATGGCAAACATTCCTCGTAGGCGTTTAACAAAATCATCACCATAGCACTGATACATTGCTAGAATAACTTCGGTATCAGTCTGTGAGTTGAAAACATATCCTCGTTTTTTTAATTGATCCCGTTCCTGCAAGAAGTTATATATTTCTCCGTTATAAGCTATCCAAATCGATTGATCTTCATTGCTCATTGGTTGATGACCAGATGCCGAAAGATCAATAATAGCTAACCGACTTACTCCTAGAGTTGCTTTATTTCCTGTCCATATCCCAAAATCATCTGGTCCTCGATGCCGAATGGTGTCTAGCATTATTGTAGTTCTGGCTTCTTGGCTAGGAACGGTACCAACAATTCCACAAATTCCACACATATATTTTATTTCCTAAGTAATGTCTGCAAAATAGATACATTTTTTTGAATATCATGATTAGCGAAAAAAGTATTCTTAGCATTTTGTACTAGTTGTTGTGATAACTCTGGTTCGGCTATTAGTTTTCTGATAGCAGTTTGTAGGTCGGTTATACTTTCGGTGTCTACTACCATTGCAAAATTATTCTCTTTGGCATACCTGGCCAAATGGCTCTCAGCTGGAGCATGAACTAACATTGGCCTACTGGCAATTAAGAAATCAGTCAGTTTCCCAGGAGTAGCAGTGTTAATAATGGTGGGACTTTTGGTATGCCACGCCAATGGCACAAACAAAATATCTGCTTCACTTTGGATACGTGGCATTTCACTCCCTGGTGCTACGCTATAATCGATTTTGGGGCTATTAATACCTATAGCTTTTAAATATTCTGGTGGATTTGGGGAATAAAGTTTTAGGCGGATATCAATATCATTAATTTGGTCTATAGCTTTAACTAAATTTTTGATGCTCTCAGCTTGGGCCCAATAAACATTGCCAGTAAACACTATATTATACGGCGGTTGATGGTGAGTAATGGGAGTTTGCAAGGGCAAGTATGGCGCGGGATCGGTTGCGTTATAAATAAGAGTTAGCTTATTGGCTATCTTGTCTCCATATCTACGTAGATAGAAATCTCTTGTTTCAGCATTATTAACTACAATCTTAGTGGCTGCTTTAAAGAGTTTTGGCTCAAAGATAGTGGCCAGTAGATTTCCAGTCAGCGGAAAAAAATTGCCCTTGTAAACATCAAACATGTATAAGTGAAAGGGCACTTTAGTTGTCTTATGAATGTAATAAGTACCAACCAGAGCTGGCCCATAATCAGAGAAGCCCGTTAAGAGTTCAATGTTTTGTTCATGAACCACCCGTACTCCGGCCCGGATAATTAACGGAATCTGGCCAAGAATGAGTGGTGCACCTAGAAGTGTTTTAACAAATTGGTTTCTTTTGAGAAAACGTTTTAATTTGGCGATCAGATCCATTTTAACTACTGCTGAAAGAGGAGTTTTTACCCACATCGGGAACAGGAAGCTTTTGCGAAGAAATTTTTTTAATCTTACGATAGGGTTAGTAATGGCTTCTTCTGGCTTAGTTTCTTGCTCTTGCCGATTTAACTTAGAAGCGGACGGATTATCGTAAAAAACATATTCACCCGGTAACCAAGTACCAATTTTAGCAGAAAGGTTGTCTATATTATAAAAACTCGTCAGGATGGTATATGATTCGGGGGGAAAGCTAGCTAAAAGATTAGCCATAATCCGGGGGGCTCCAGCTAACAGAGGGGGAGCGTAAGTAGCGATAAATAAAGTTTTTTTGAATTCTGTATTATTCATGAATTAAGCGATGAAGAAAAAAGTTGTTTTTATTATCAATAATTTTGTAGTTGGTGGTGTCGAGTTATTTATACGTGAATTGTGGACAAGATTGGATCATAGTCAGGTCGAGGTGTCGGTTATTTCTGTGTGGGGGTCTGGGGTGCTAGTCGACACCTATAAGCGATTAAGTGTCCCTATTTATTGGGCGGGTAGCCGGTTGATTTACAACAGTAAAAACCCTCTCCTGAAGCTATACTTTACCATTATATCACCTATAACTTTTCTTAGATTAGTGGGTTTATTAAGGGTAATTAAGCCCACGGCGGTGCTTACTTGTCTTACTCAAGCCGACCTTCTAGGCATTCCTGCAGCCTATCTGAGCGGTGTACCAAGAAGGATTATTAGGCAAGCCGACGTCAAGTCTCTTCAACCAATTGTTAAATGGTTAAAACGGAAAATATCCATTCGTTTGGCCACTAAAGTAGTAGCTAACTCCGTGCCTACTGGTGAATTTGTTCATCAGTATTTTAAAACCCCCAAGGAGAAGATTGTAACCATTCCTAATGGCATTGAGTTATCTAAATTTGGCACAGTAGCAACTCAAGACATTCGTGCCACAGTGCCTACTATTGGATTCTTGGGGAGATTAGAGTCGATTAAGGGCATACAATATCTAATTGACGCCCTGTGTATTCTAAAACAAGAATATGGCTTAACCCCCAAAACATTAGTTTTTGGTGATGGTAGTTTGCGATCTCAATTAGAAGAAAAAACAAGCAGTAACAATCTCTCTTCAGTAGAATTCAGAGGAGAAACGTTAGATTCGGTTAATGCGCTATCAGAGATCGATATTTTAGTGGTGCCATCTGTCAGTGAGGGGTTTGGCTTCGTTTTCTTAGAAGGGTTAGCTGCTGCCAGAGCAGTGGTAGCGTCCAATCTACCTTCTTTTCGTTCGATTATGGGTTTGGAGGAAGCGGCTTTGCTATTTCCAGTAGCCAATTCGCCGATCTTGGCTAAAACCTTAGCTGACCTACTTAAAGACCCGGCCCTAATGACTACCCTACAAAACAAGGCCCGTTCTTTTATTAACGGGCAAGGCAAGCAATACGATTTGGCTAAAACTGTTGAGAAATATCAGGTCGTATTGTTATCAGCAGGTGACATTTTAGATTGAAGCGTAGACAAAACCCACTTAATTAAAGGATCCTTTAGTACAAACAAACCAGCAATGTAGGTCGTAGCTCCTACAAACAATTGGATTAAGAATGGTACGTGCCACTCTTTCATTAAATAAATTTCTAAGCCCATCACTATACTGGCAATTAAAGCCTTGTAAACCATCGGCCATACTATAAAATTAATTCTTTTTTGCAGAGCTAAATAAATCCAACCATACGCTAGGTATTGCGAGGTTACGGTGGCGATTGCGGCTCCTAGTGCTCCGTAAATTGGGACTAGCCAAAGGTTTAATCCAATATTAGTGATAGCACTGAAAAACATATGAGGGATAAACTTCTTTTGTAAGTCGTTAGCAAAAATTGCGTGATAAATGATAAATGTCGGAAAAGTAATTAAGAAAGCAGATATTAATGTAAGTAGAATTACAGCTGAGCTACTGTAAGTCGGGCCATACAAAAAACTAATAATTTCTCGGCTCATCAGTATGCCCCCAATAGTTAACGGGAAAGCTAGTAGCATTGAGGCAGCTATAGTTTTTTCTAAAATAGAAACAAACTTTTCTTTATGAATATGGGCCAACCTTGAAAGTAAAGGCAGGGCGCTACCTGCAATTACTGCTGGCACGACAAGAAGTAATTGAACTGGTCTTTGAGCTGCTGCATAAATACCTATTTCACTGGCAGTTCTCATCCATCCCAGCATTAGAGTGTCGGTATACACCAATACTGACCACAAGATATTCATAAGGGCAAATGGCCATATCTCAAGCAATAGTGGCGGAATCATTCGTTTGTTAAAGTGTGTTTTTAAGTTTGTTAAGTCTTTTCGCATGACTACCATAGTAACCACAGTACCGATCAAACTCGACAAAGCGTAAGCTACAGCTAATGCCATGGGGCTGCGGTAAACGATTATTAGCCCTAAAGAAATGACAACTGTGATGGTGTTAACAAAAGTATTTAACCATGCTTCCCATTCCATTCGCTCGACAGATCGGATCATAGCATAGAAAAAATTTCTTACTCCGTCAGAGAAGAACAGTACTGCCATTATTGGTAAAATAGGAATCGCTTCCGGGATTTTAGCAAAATGAGGGACAAGGCTGATGATAATAAGAGTGATAGTGCTTAGGAGCACCAACTTTAAGCCCAGAGTGGTGGCAATATATTGGCTTCGAAGTAAAGGGGATTTGGACGCTTCTTTAATTAAGATGCGGTTAATCCCAAAATCTGAAAAAAGAGACCCAAGCCCTATGATCGCAAGTGCATATGAAAATACACCATATCCATGAGCACCCAGAATACGAGCAGCGTAGATAACAATGATGGCTCTAATGGTTCTGCTAGCAATCTGACTAATGCTAAGCCAAAAGGTATTCTTAACCATAATCTGGCTATCGTTGTTATTGTTTAGCAAAACCTGTTTAAATTGTTTTAGCATAATGAAGAGAATCTCATACATCCAGGTTATCAGATACTTGAGGAGAGAGATATGGTGAAGGATAAATTAGTTTTGACTGACAACGAGGTATACACGTATGCTAGAATCAATAGTTATTGATTCATGCTTAATGTTTAAGTATCGATATCCCAAACAAATTACTAAATTTTATCAGACAATTATATTTGTTGTTTTAGCAGTAGTGCTTAGTTGGTTAGGAGTTATTGGTACATTCAACAATACAATTAGCAAAGATAGGTTAGTAGCACGTTGGGAAATATATAAAAGCAATAAGGTATTAGAAAAAACCCCCAATAACTACAATGCTTTAGTAAAACTAGGCATTAACAGCTATATTCTCAGAAACTACGCAGACGCGTTA
>Ga0180007_10003203_pt1 | contig 18492 bp, 16 predicted proteins | sample MM_PC_MetaG_FD_121122 | JGI IMG/M metagenome (GOLD analysis project Ga0180007, IMG submission 121122) | Groundwater microbial communities from the Aspo Hard Rock Laboratory (HRL) deep subsurface site, Sweden - MM_PC_MetaG | ecosystem: Environmental > Aquatic > Deep subsurface > Groundwater... | reverse complement strand
TATCAAAGCAATAGGCCCAAAAGAAAAACTTACGTTTCCTTTCATTTCGATTTAGGCCTCCTTTCAGTTGTTTCTAACAACTGAAAGTTTCTTCATTTAAAGTTAACTGGCGAGGTCAAGTTGCAACAGATAATTTTCCAGCTGCAGGTGGACCATAGATATAAATTAACTTCATAAAATAACCAATCAAAACAAGTATAAAAATCTTAGTTTTTATTTAGTTAGTTAAATGGCCCCACGCAGAATCGAACTGCGGACTATTCGGTGTAAACGAATCGGTTAAACCACTAGCCTATGGGGCCATTGTCAGCTCCATTGGCGCGAGAGCCGTCAAGCATTCTCTAGCCTATGGGGCCTAAGAACTAAAAACCCAGATAGTTTTTAAAGATTTACATCTGCTCCAGAGCAACAATTCTTATATCTTTACAAAACATCGCCCCACATGGTGTCAATTACAATCAGCAAAATTTACGGCGGATTCTTGAGGCAGGTTGCCCGCCGCCGAGAGCTTGCAAAAGAAATTACGCTCGAGGGAATGTTTGAAGGAGATTACCAAACCAGGGAAGGAGACATGACAGAAGGCTACACCTACGCAGGTAAAAAAATCCGGGGAGGAATTGGAATAATCTTTTACAGGGGACAAACAGAAGGCCAGCATTATTTTTACTTCGTGCCAACGCCAAAACTCGAGAGGACAAGGAATAGAAAGTTATTAGACCTTGCAGGAAATCTCGGGAATAGAAACATCATAAAAAATCTGGACATTTTTCCAAATCATGTAACAGTTATTAATGACTTATCTGAAGAAGAAAAAGCAAAAATTGAAAAACGAAAAAGAGGTTACAAAGAATCCGGGAAGCGTTGGAATAAAATGCCAAGGCGCAAAAAAGTTAAAAAGGCCAAATCTGTTGGATAATCAATGCGCTGGTAGTACAGTGGTTAGTATGTCTCGTTGCCAACGAGATGACCCGGGTTCGAGTCCCGGCCTGCGCATATATGTATTTTGTGATTTTAAGGAGGTGGATTTTTGACAGAATGCTCGTATGAAGTATTTAACCTTCAACGGGCTGAAATCCACAATGAAAACAAGTTTATTAATGCAAACACTTAAACATTTCAATAATCTTGTTCTAATTGAAAAATGGAAAACAAAAAATGTTATCTTGATTCATGCATTTGGTTGAATCTGTTTAAGAAAGAAAGCGATTCAACTTCTGGAGTTCAATGGTGGAAATTAACAAAAGATTTTATTGAACAAGTTGAAGAAAGAGATGGCAAGGTTATTGTTTCAACAATCGTGTTAAAGGAATTATATTTCAAGACAAAAGATAAATTCAATAGAATTCAAAAATTCTTTAAGGAATCGGAGTATATTGAGATTGTAAAAACAACATCAGAAGATTACGAACTAGCTAGAAAATGGGAACAAGAACATGGTCTACTTAGTTTTTATGATTACATTCATGTAGCCATTACCAAACGATTAAACATCCAGCTGATTACAAGAGATAAAGATTTAATAGAGTTTGCAAAATCTTATGTTGAAGTTTTCAAACCAGAAGACCTAATCCGCTAATTTATTAATCTCGTCTAAATCAATTTTTTCTTTAGATAATTTTTTCCTTAACTCTCTGATTTCCTTTACACTATCGCCTTCATCTTGAAGAACACCTACCAATTTATCAAGAACCAATCTTCTTACAGCGTCTCTGAGAACATCTGATCTGCTTGAATAAATTCCTGTTTCAACTAATTCGTCTATTTTGTTCACAATGCCATGTGCTAATCTTACCTGAACTGTGTCCATTACCATAGTAATACTATTGTGTTGGCTAGTATTTAAACTTTTCCTTGATCGGTTTTAATTTAGGGAAACGGCGCATGGAATATTATAAGACTCAAGAGAGACATCTTAAAAGAGTTTCCACAATTGCGTGAGAAAAGAGAACAGTTTGATTATAAAATGATCATGCGCAGGTCTTTTGATGATTTGAAAAAAGCAATTGCTGAAATGGAAACTAGTGAGGGTGTTGTGCCCATTTTTTTGTTTTTTAGGAGGAAATAAACTAGGAAATCGAAAGATATACTCCACCTCGACAATGTTTTTAAATCAAGACAGTCTGGAAGGAATAGCATAATAAACTAAACAAAAAACCCACCCCAAGATATCACATAAAACTATCTTACGCGGCCTGCGCACTCTCCAATGTTAAGAATTTTGAAGAGAATCCAAAGGTTTAAAACTCCAGATCTTGCCGTATTTCTATGGAATTAAGAGATATAACGGAAGAAGATTTAAAAGATCTCAGCGATGGAGAGATTGAGGCAGGATACTACTGGTTGTCAAGGATTGGTGATAAGCTAGTCGAAAGAAGCAGTTATATACGGGATAAAACGGCAGGATATATAGGAGACCCTCACGAAGTTGAAATGAGCGAGCGAGACCTAAGAGAACTAAAAGATTTAAGAAATTTGTCAGATTGTATCGGTGGATTATATGGGCTGATGGAATGGTATGAGTTTGAAATGGATGAACGGGGAATTGATCTGCCCAGTTCTCTAGCTTACAATTATTGATTCTTATTTACATTCAAATGCGCACTCGTAAAATCTTAAAACTCCACCCAGCAAAATCAAAAACTTTTTATATCATCTTCCTGGTTTTCTTCTATGAGAAAAATAATGGAACGACTAAAACAAATCGGCTACGAAACTCAATCAGATGTAGCAAGAGCTTTATGCAAAACTGATTATTTTTCACCCGATCAAGTTAATGCCGTCAGACCTTATCTCAACCAAGTAATGAACGGAAAAAAACCAATGTCAGACAACCTAAGAAACGGCTTAAGTGCTCTCGCCCCTGAAGACGAAAAATTAATCGCCTTATTAGAAAGAGTCCCGTCAAAAAGAGAAAATCCTTTTAATCGTGTTCCTAAATGCAGAACATAAATCCTTAAATTCTCAAGTCGCCTCTAAAAAGCATGAGGAAAATCTCTGTCGGGGATGTGATGACGCGGAATTTTGTCTCAGCAGGTCAATCTGCTTCCTTGCACGAATGCGCGAAAAAGATGGCAAGAGAAAGAGTTGACAGCATACTTCTGACAGACAGAGAGCACCTTCTCGGCATTCTCACGGCAAGAGACATTCTCTGGGCAATAACAAAAAAGTCCGGTCTGGACTTGAAAAAAATAAGAGGCATCGACATTTCAGCGCGAAAACTCGCAGTAATCAAACCTTCTGCAGATATTTCTCAGGCCTTAGAAAAAATGCGCGCGTCCAATTTCAGAAGATTGCCTGTCCTAGCCCACGGAAAAATAATCGGCGTTGTAACGCTAAAAGACATCCTCGCAGTTGAACCAGACCTCTACGCAGAAATGCGCGCAGTCATGGGCGACATCAAGGAAGAAGGGCGCAAATTAGAACAAGCAGAGACAGACTGGCCGCTCGAAGGCCTTTGCGAAAACTGCGGCGCATTTTCAGACCTGCTCAGCATAGATGGAAACCTGCTCTGCCCAGATTGTAGGGATGAGATGTATTAAAAAGAAATAATTTTTATACCCTTCTAGTTTGTATCATGAATGGAACATTTTCCATTAGTGGACAGATTGCACACAGATGTTTTAGAAAAAAGGTATGGGAAAATTACAGCAAAGGTAATAAAACATAATAATCTAATCAGAGAATCTCATCTGATAGACAAGAAGGGAATTTCTTGGACATATGCTATAACCTTTTTTCCAAAAAAAAGAAATCCCAAGATACTAAAGATTGACGAAGCAATTAAAAATGGAGCTCCAATCGGGATGGCTTTTCGCAGTAAGGGTTACTTAATTAGAAAAAATGTGGTTGATGTATTCGCAGTTAAACTCTCAAATCACCTCAAAAAAGAATTTAACACAAAAGAAACTTTTGCTAAGGCGAGACTTTCAGAATTTTATGCAAGAAAAGGAAAAAATCCCCCCATTATTTACGGGACTGTTGTAGAAATTTACTCTCCAAGGTTTAGAAAGGCAAGAATAAACAAGGTGGACCGTGCGCAAATTAATCCAACAACGAAACAGTTTGGTAAAATAAGCGTAACAAAAGAAGAAATTTGGGACAGGATTACTCAGGGCAATAAATGGAAAAATATCCAGGAAAAACACGAAAGGGCAAAAAAATCTTCCTTGCCAGAGGTATCAAGGCTGAGGGAAAGAATCAGCTCCTGCTTAAGGCGTTAGAAATATCTTCAGGCAATCCTAACAAGTGTGCAACACCTATCTTAAATCCTCCATGCAGGTGATAGGTCTCTAAGTAAGAACCCTCACCTATATGTTGAATCTCTGACACTTTTACATCTCTGGGTTCATCTGGCTCAGATCTAGAAAAAATACTAATATGATCGTATGTTCTTTTTCCAAGTCTTTCAGTAAAAACTGCCACAGCATACCTCTTATTATCTAATTCAACCTCGACAGTTCCTTCTCTTGGTCTCAACGAGTTTAAGCCAAACAAAGCACCCCAAGTTATAACTGCACCAATCACTCCTGAAATTACGTGGCTTCTATTAATTACGGTCATAGAAATAGCACAAAACATTAGTTTTTAAAACTTTCTTACAACCTCATTTGGTGTCACCCTAAACATCCCCCCTTAATCTAACATCTCCAAAAAAATAAAATATCAACCCAATAACCAACCGACCTGGATTTATCACTTAATCTTTTTCTACAACCCAATCAATTCAACCCTTGCCCCAGAAACAGACGCAAAATTCGTCGCCGCTAAATATGAAATTCCCTGCTCGTCGCAAAGGTTTATCAAGTTCGCAGTTGCAGCCCCGTCAAAAACTATCGCCGCAACTTTTGTCCGCGAACCTTTGACGCTGCGGGCAATTTCCCTGCCACCGACTTTTCTAATAACATCAAGACCAGAATCTAACAAAAGCGCGCCTCTTGTTCCGCTGACTTTACCGTAATTCTCCCGCAGTTTTTCCTTAACATCTCCGCTGAACTCTACATTTGTTTTTTCAACTTCCTCAACTTCTCTTCCGTTCGGCATTCTCCCGCCAACATAGTCAGCTGATTCAACCTTCCGCCTCAACGCGATAAGAATCTCCTTCCCGGTTAACTCTTCAACTTCTTTTCCTTCCGGAGCAACAGCAACATATTTCACTCGCGCATTTTGGATAATATTATTTGCAATGAGTTTTCCTCCTCTGTCTCCATCAACAAAAAGCGTGAGTTCTTTTGTCTTGCCAAGTTCAGCAATTTCTTTCGGCAGTTTTGTTCCGTCCATTCCAATAACATTATTAACGCGATTTCTCAAAAGGTTGAGAACATCTGCTCTTCCTTCTGCAACAATTATTTCATCTCCAGAAATATCACCGCAAGGCAGCCGGCTTTCTCCGTATTCTTGTATTTTTTCAGTCCGCGATTCAACTTTCAAACTTTCTGACATCTCCTTGAAACTGCCTTCTTCTTCAATCTGGCCCATTAATTTTTTCGCCCTTTCAAGAATAAAATCTCTCTTGTTGCTTCTAACGTCTTCGATTTTTTCAATCTTTATTTCTGCTTCTGTCGGCCCGATTTTGTCAATTGTCTCAAGAGCTGCAGCAATTAAAGTTGTAGCAGATTTGTCCATCGCAGTAGGAACTTTGATTTCACCAATAGATTTGCCATCAACTGATTCCAGCTCAACTTCAATTCGGCCAATCTTTCCTTCTTTTTGCAGCTCCCGCATTTCCATATCACTGCCAAGCAAACCCTCAGTCTGGCCAAAAATCGCGCCAATCACGTCCGGCTTCTCGAGAGGCCCAGCTGTTTTAAACGATGCGTAAATCATGTACTTTATCGATACCGGGCTTATTTTTGCCATTTTTCTCCTAAGACGTTCGTCTCATTCAACCAACAGAAAGAAGTTTTGCCCAATCAGGGCGTGAACATGAGTTTAATAATATCCAAGCGCTCCTTTCCACTAATCACAAATAATTTGCAAGCGAGGTATTTAAAGTTTTTGGTGGATAATTTTTTCTGGAGAAAACAATAATCAAATTATTTTTTAGATTTTACAAAGAAACTTACAATTAATCCAATGATAACTCCTACGATTGTTCCAGTAATTGATCCAATCGCCTTATATGTTCCAGGGTCGCCCATGCAATCTGTTATTTGTCCAGTATCTGAATCAATTGGGCAAGTTGGTTGGAAATATGAACCCCAGATGAAACCAACAATCGCTCCGATTAACAAGAATATCAAAACATAATGCCCTGTTTACATAGGATATCGAATTATCTTTCTTATTTAAGTTTTTCTTTAACTTGAATTCCATTCTCTCCAGACTTCCTAACCAGTTTCATCCCAACTTTTATAAATTCTCTTTGTCTTTCCTTGCTATGAAAATCATAACTCTTCACTGCGACTATATCAAGTTCAAAGCTCTAAAAGCTGCAATAAAAAATCCAGAAGAAGTTTCCAAGGAAGAAGTCCAAGTGAAAGAACCTCTCGTCGTCCTCACCGCTGTTGAAAAAGGAGATTCTGATAAAACCATTTCCCAATTAGTTGAAGCAGTCAAGAAAACAGGCAAAGAAGTCGAGGCAAAAAACATCGTCCTTTATCCTTACGCTCACCTGTCTTCAAACCTCGCCGCTCCAGAAACAGCGTTAAACATTTTGAAAGAATCAGAAACACTTTTGAAAAAAGACTTCAAAGTCACGCGAGCGCCATTCGGCTACTACAAATCTTTCGAGCTAAAATGCAAAGGTCATCCTCTTTCAGAATTAAGCAAAGAATTCATAGAATCATTCACTGAAAAAGGCGGAACAGACGTTGGAGAATACAACTCAAAAAATCTTTTGAAAGACATCTCAAGAACAAAACTCGACACCTCAAAACTAAAAGACAACGACCACAGAATTCTCGGACAAAAGCTCGACCTTTTCAGTTTCAGCGAAGTCGCGCCCGGAGCCGTCTTCTGGCACAATAACGGCTTGATAATTTATAACGAACTGTTGAAATTCGCCAGAGAGCAAAACCAAAACGCAGGTTACGAAGAAATCTCAACGCCAGAAATATTAGATAAAAAACTCTGGCAGATTTCCGGCCACTGGGAAAAATACAAGAACAATATCTTCTTGACAAATTACGAAGACAGAAATTTCGCAGTCAAGCCGATGAACTGCCCAGGCGGAATGCTTGTCTATAAATCTTCAACAAAATCATACAAAGACCTGCCGCTAAGAGTCGCTGAAATGGGAGTTGTTCACCGCCAAGAACTTTCCGGAGTTTTGGCCGGCTTGTTCAGAGTCATAAAATTCACGCAAGACGACGCCCACATTTTCTGCACAGAAAAACAGCTCGAATCTGAAATCATCAAAACCATGGAACTCTGCGAAATATTCTACAACCAGTTTGACCTTCCTTATCACATCGAGCTTTCTACTCGTCCTGAAAAACGCATCGGCAGCGACGAAATCTGGGACAAGTCAGAAAAAATTCTTGAAAGCTCTCTGAAAAGAAAAAAAGTAAAATACAAAGTAAACAAGGGCGACGGTGCATTCTACGGTCCGAAAATTGATTTCCATGTCAAAGATTCGCTCGGCAGAACCTGGCAGCTCGGAACAATCCAGCTGGACTTCTCAATGCCAGAAAGATTTGAATTAAGTTACGTCGGCAAAGACAACAAGCGACATAGACCAATCATGCTCCACCGCGCAATCTTCGGCTCGCTCGAAAGGTTCATCGGAATCCTGCTCGAACACACAAACGGCAATCTCCCGCTTTGGCTTTCCCCCAAACAAGTCAGAATAATAAACTTCACAGACAGAAATACAAAAGCCGCAGAAAAAATAGTAAAAGAGTTGAAGGAGAAGATACCAGGTTTAAGAATCGACACAGACTTGGAAAACTCAACTGTCGGAGAAAAAGTCCGCAACGCAGAAATCCAAAGAATTCCCTACACAATTGTCATCGGCGACAAGGAAGAAAAGTCAAAAACTTTAGCTGTTAGAGAAAGAGGCAAGAAGCCGAAGTTCGGAATTAAAATAGATTCTTTCGCCAAGGAAATTCGAGAGAAGATTGGGAAAAGAATATGAGATTCTTTAAGCCCAAACTATTGGCGGTTGTTATAATCTTTCTAATCGATATCTTCCTTTACTTTCAGACACTGAATATTGTCTCAAAATCGGGCGGAACACCTTCAATTTTTGATAGCATAATAGTCATCGCGTTTATTATCTTCATGCTTCTTTCTTTGATTTACTTATTAATCTGTTTGGTTATTTTTCTATTTTCAAAAAAAGGAAACATTAGCAGAAAAAATATCTTAAACCTCCCAGGGAAAAATAATTCAATCCAACATAAAACCTTAAAAACTCCCAAACTCTAGTAAAACCATGGAAACTTTCACAGCAATTATCGAGAAAGAAGAAGACATGTATGTCGCGACATGTTCAGAAGTTGGAACAGTTAGCAGGGCAAGACTGTTGAAGAAGCCATTGAAAATCTAAAAGAAGCAGCAGAACTTTATCTTGAGGAATTTCCTGTTGAAGAAAAAATAAGACTGCTGTAACAACATTCGATATAACTTCAGAGAATGTTCATGCGCAAACTCAAAAAAACATCGGGTAAGGAATGCATAAAAATTATTTGTAACAAACTTGTTTTGAAGTAATTAGACAAACTGGCAGCCACGTGATTCTTAAAAAAGAAACTCCTGAAGGAAAAGTCGGAACAGTTGCCCCAAACCATTCAGAATTAAAAATAGGAACGCTAAAGAAGATTCTGAAGTTAGCCAAAATAGACGAAGATGATTTCTCACAACATTAATGATTAACATAAAAACTTATAAACTCCCTTTCGTATTTAGTTCCATGAAAATCCGCCCCTACTTTGAAAAACTCGAGCAAAGCGAAACTTACAAAAACTTCAAGGTGAAATATCCTGATTCTTTTTTAGTCGCAGGTTTTTTCGTTCTTGATTTAGAAGAAAAGCGAAACGTCCACCAGATTGACTTTTACGTTCCTAAAGAAAAAAAGATTGCCGCCTTCACGCTTGACGGAGAAATAACATTAAAACTTCTTGAAACAATGAACGACAAAGTTCCGGAAAAACTCGACCTTGAAACAAACATCGACCTTGACGCTTTGCAAGGAATCCTAACAGACGAAATGCGCAATAGGGGAATATCTGAAGACATAAGAAAAATAATCGCAGTTGTCCAAAACATCGAAGGAAAAAGAATATGGAATCTCAACTGCGTTTTGACAGGAATGGAAATTCTCAAATCCCATGTAGAAGACGAATCAAAAAGTGTCTTGAAAATAGAAAAATCTTCAATCATGGATATCATGAAAAAAATGCCAACCCCTCAGCTTTTGAAAGCTCCTGAAACCAAAGACGAGATAAAAAATGAAATGGGCAAACTCGACAAACTCGAAGAAGAAATCGAAAAAGCAAAGTCAAAACTAAAGGAAGAACTTAATGAGAAAGCAAAGAAATAAACCTTCAATTAATTCTCCAACCCAATTATGATGATTAACACTCACCACCAAACACACAAGACGAGATTGTTGCAATAATTTTAAAAATTTAATTCGCCAGAAGATTATTCCCAAATGCAACACATTCATTAATAAATCCTCACCACCAAACCCACCGAACAAGATTCTTTCAATAACCATTTGGGGCGGAGGAAATTATTAAGGCTGAACAACTAAGTTTAAATATCTCAAAAATATCTAACTCTATGGAAGATGAAATTAAAAAATCTGGGCTTGTGCCAAGCATAACTTTTTCTGACAATCTTTAAATATCCAACTCCACTCTTTCTTTGATGAAAAAAGGGGAAATATTGTTAGTCGGAGCTTTAGCTATCCTGCTCATTGCGGCTGCGTCAGCAAATACAGCTCCAATCCTCGGAGAAATAGACGAAGAAATAATTATCTGCGAATCTTCTGCGCTTTCCTTCACATTTAGCGCAACTGATGTTGACGCAAACGAACTAACTGTTGGAATTTTTCCAAGCGGCCCGTTTTTCATAAGAAAACTTTCTTCAGACCCGCCGCTGACGCAAATAGAAATTTTCTCTGAAAATTTAACTGAAGAACAAGCAGACAAAACATACAATGAAACAATTTTCATATCAGATGGAGAACTCACCGACACTAAAAGAATAAACATAAAAGTTCTCAAGGCAAATTCAGCTCCAGAAATACACAACATCGGAGTCCAGACAATTCTCTCAAACGAAAGTCATACTTTCAATAAAAAAATATCTGTCCTTGACAAAGAATCCGGGAACGAAGATTCAGGAAATCTCACATTCACAATAAATGACCTATCAAATAAATTGGAAATAACAATCGACAATAAGGGGAGGATAAATCTAACTAATTCAGAAATAGGAATGCACGAAATTAAGGTCTGCGTCACAGATTCCGGAGTTCAAAACATAAACGAACAAATAGGTTTCTGTGGGCAGGGGGATTTTAAAAAAACATCCTGCAAAAGATTTGACCTTCTCATTACAGAAAACAACACAGCCCCAACAATCCTGCTTCGAAACTCAACAAATCTAATAGACAACATTGTCGGAACCGAACCAGTCTCCTTTGAAGTTTACAAATTCGACCCAGACGGATTAATACCAGACACTTACTGGTATGTCGACAATTCGTTAAAACAGCTCGACTCTGGAAGCTCTTCAGATAAATTCACATACACTTTCGGCTGCGGAGTAAAAGAAAGCCACACAATAAAAGCAGTAATCACCGACGGCAAACTAAACGATTCTGTAACCTGGCAGCTCAACGTGATGAAAATCAACTGTGCTGACAACATACTGCCTGGCGGCCAAGTCGGAAAGCAAGATTGCGAGGAAAAATGGGGATGCTACGACTTTGGCCTCTGCCAAAATGCAGAACACTCTTCCGAAATAGGAGTTTTATCAGATGGCGATTATCAAAAAATAAAACAGGGCTGTTCAGAAAATAATTGGGACGAACAATTTTGCGGGTTTCAAACAAGAACCTGCATCGACACAAACAAATGCGGCACAATCGCCAGCAAACCAGCAGAAATAGTCGAATGTTATTTCTCTCTCGGGCCAAGCTGTTCAGATGAAATCAAAAATTGTCATGATGACGCTTGCGAATTCATTGTTGATTGTGGCGGACCTTGCGAGCCATGCCCTACTTGTTCTGACAATATCAAAAACCAAGACGAAGAAAAAATCGACTGCGGACCGCCTTGCCCAGGCCAATGCAAGGTAAAACTAATTTCCGCTAAAGAAATAACTCTCAAACAAACAGTTCTTCTTCTAATTTTAATTTTTATAATCCTTGCAGTTTTCCAGATTACGCGAATTGCCAAGACAAAAAAAATAATCGCAGCGCCATCTAAGAGAGAGAAAAGATTAGCCAGGAAAGCCGCGCTATTATTCGGGGTTTTTATCTTGTTGCTTTTCCAAGTAAGCGCTGCATCAGACTGCTCTCCGCAATATCACTGCAGTCCATGGACTGAATGTATCGACGGTTTGCAATCAAGGACGTGCGAAGACACAGCTTGCGGGAGAAGAGACATTGTTGAAAGAAGTTTCTGTGAGAAACCAGGATGCAAACCAAAAATTGAATGCAGTCCATGGACCGAATGCATCTACACAGAAAAAACAGACAGTTTGATAGAGGGAAAAATAAGTTTTGGCGGTTACAGAAACAGGGTCTGCTACGACGCAAACGACTGCGTTGAAAGTTTCATTCAAGAAGGCACATGCGAAGAATCTTACAACCTTGAGTTAGTAGAAATCCAGGAATGCGATACAAATTTCTTAGCTGTCATAGATCCGGTCTCTGAAAGAAAAATCGCAAAAATAAATCTCGACTCCTGGAAGCTGAACCAGTTTGACCTGACTTTTGTCCAGGGAAATGTGAAATACTGCCCGTCATGCTACAACACAATTCAAGACGACAGCGAAGAAGGCATTGACTGTGGCGGCGATTGCAAACCCTGCGAAAAAGAAAGACTATTTCTCCTCGCCTTCGCATTATTCTTTCTTTGGACCTTGTCCGGCCTGTTCTCATTTTTGTCTGCAATGGAAATTATCACAATAAGAAAACAAAAACAAACGCTGGAGGAAATGAAATGAAAATACAAAAGAATAGAATAAAAAAGGCAAGAGACCGTCAACAGCTTTATATACTAATGGTGTATAATTATACACTAAAGGTGTATACATGTTAACTGAAAATGAAAAGAAGGTGTTGCGTTACATAGCTATTCATTCTAAAGAATCTCCATCAATAAACAAGGTAGCAAAATCGTGTAAAATAACACCAAACGGCGCGTATAAGATACTTAAAAAATTTGAAGGAGAAGGCATACTTAAATTTAAAAAAATCTCTAACATAAAATCCCCATTTATAGATTTCAAGAATAATAAGTCATTAAACATGCTGGAGCTCGCATTAATTCCCCAAATTACTAAAAACAGAATTAAATATAGAAATGAAGATTTAGAGCCGTTAAAAAAGATAACAGAAATATGCGCGCTATTTGGTTCATATATAGAGAAAAAAGAACCAAACGATTTGGATGTCCTTTTTGTTTTTGATAAAAAAAACTATGCTGAATATAAAGAAAAATTAAACAAGGTAAGGGAGATAACTCCTATTGAAATACACGACATCATACAAACAAAAAAAGATTTGTTCAATAATATAAAAAATGAAGACAAAACAATAATAAATATCTTAGAAAAAGGTATGATTTTGTGGGGGCAGAACATTTTAGTAAAGGTGATAAAAAATGCCAGTTAAAGAAAGACTGAAAGAATGTTTCAAGGAAGGAGAGAAAGGTGGAGAAAGACATAAAGGATTAAGGAAAACAGAAATAACGAGAGATAAAATCAAAGGGCATGTAAATAAGGCTAATAGAAATTTTTATGCTATATCTGCATTTAAGGAGATAGGCTATTCTGACTGGTCAGCTTCTGCAGCTTTTTATTCTTTGTACCATTTGTTGCTCGCTGTCTTGGCTAAAAATGGAATACAATCCAGAAACCAGAATTGTACTTTTGCTTTTATTGAGTCCCTAATAGATGAGAAAAAAATATCTTTAACAAAAAATGACTTAAAAGAAATATTTGACAAAAAACTCAAAGAAGATTTAGAACACAGCGATAAAATATTGGATTTAAGAGAAAGCATACAATATTCAACTAAAACAAGCATGGAAGACAAGGAATTTGAAGATATGAAAAGACGAACAAAGCTTTTATTAGACAAAATAAAAAGAGATATCGAGGCAGAATAGAATGAGAAAAGAGGCAAAAGCAGCATTACTACAAGTCATATTTTTAGTAGTAATAATGTTCGCCTATTTAGTTAGTGCAACGGAACCACAATGGAATCAATCAATATCATTTCCGTTGGATATTGGGGATTTTGTAGAAGATCAATTGCCAATATTCACATACAATGTTAGTGCAAATGTATCTGACGCAGATGGAGACACTTTAACTTTCTCTTTTTCAACAGGAGATGAATCGAACCCAATATGGTCAAGTCTTCATGGCTCACAACCAACTTCTTTCTTTACATGGATATCATTAAACTACACAACAGGAATCTTAGAAATTAATTCTAGCATCGATAACCAAACAGGTGAGTTTAATCTTTCAATTGATGTTTCAGATAGTTCCCAAAGCGCTGGAGCAAGAATCTTTTTCATAATTGGAAACGCAACAAACGACGCCCCCATCTTCGTTAGTTTAGTAAATCAATCATTTAACAGGTCAGAATTATTTGAATACGTCATTAACATAACAGACGAAGAAAACAACGTTCCTTTCACTTACAATATCACTTTCTTAAACTGCAGTGTTGCAGAATGGTCAACAAGAAATTGCAGCAATATCACAGGAAAAGAATTGTTCAACAGCTCGCAATATACCACAAACACAACAGCTGGATGGATAAACATCAGCTTCACCCCAACAAGAAACGACGTCGGAGATTACGTGATAATGTTCAATGTAACAGACCTAAACAATAATGTGACTCCGTATAACGCAACAACAAGCAGGATAATCAACTTCACAGTTCTTAACGTAAATGAAGACCCTTATTTTACATATGTCTGCGATAACGAACGAAACACAACAGAAAACACACCTTTCATCTGCTACATCAACGCAACAGACATAGATGAAACAAACAACTTAACTTTCACAGCAAATTACACATGGTTTACGTTCAACAGCACAGGCACGAACTGGACGCAAATAACGACAAATAGTGCGTCCAACTACAATGCAACAGCAGTAGTTAACTTCACACCAACAGATGCTGCAGTGGGGAACTGGTCAGTCAGCATTAACCTCACAGACACAGGAACTCCGCAGGGTTCAAATCTCACGACCTTTTACTTTTTCATTGACAACGTCAACGACTCATTAAGTTTAGCATTCGTCCCAAACAAAACAACATACACCAGCGAAATCTCTGCAGTAATCCAAATAAACGCAACCGACGACGACCTGCTAATCCCAGACAAAAGAGTTTACAACGAATCCTTAAACTTCACCACAAACAATTCAGGTTTTAGCGTAATAAACGTTGTCCAAGTTCCAGGAACAAACCGCACAAACGCAACAATCTCTTTCAATCCAAGCGCGCTCGGAGCAGGAAACCATTCAGTTAACTTAAGCGTCCGCGACGCAAATAACTTCTCACAAGCATCACAAGTTTTCACAGTCCAAGTTATAACAAATAACGCGCCTGTCTGGAACATTTCTCTTCAAACAGAATATGCCTTAACAGAAGACGTAGAATTCTACCTAAATCTCACGCAAAATGTCACAGACGCTGACGGAGATTCTCTAACTTTCTCGTCAACAATAAATGGAGGCGACACCTTCCCGTCTTTTTCTATCAACATAACAACCGGAGTAATCAACATCACACCAGTTGACGCAGATGTAGGAGATTTTAACATAACAATCACAGCAACCGACGGAAAAACAGCTGTATCAAAAGAATTCAACTTCACAGTTTACAACGTTAACGACGCCCCTTCTATTATAATCCCTCCAATTTCACTAATAAATGTAACTTCAAACTCTGATTTCACCCAAGTAAATGTCAGCGAGGACAATTACACAAAAATAATCTTTCGTATCGATGACGAAGATTATAAAATAAACTCAACAAAGCGAGCAGGTTTTTACAATGAAGATTTAACCCTCAACTTAACAATTCAAGGTCCAAACACAACACTATTTAGTTTTACAGATCCAGGAGAAGTCCCAGGACATCCCGATGGAAACGTGACGCAGTCCACGACAATCTTCACGCCCCGCAAAGCAGATGTCGGGAACTACAACATAACAATCAACGTAACAGACGCAAGCAATGCTTCAACTGTTCACAATTTCAACCTCACAGTCCTTGAAACACAACACTCACCAGTCATGACAGCAATAGGAAACCAAGTTGTTTCCATTCTTAACGAAACACTCTACATCGACGTAAATGCAACTGATTTAGAAGACGGAAGCGATGGGCCAGAAAGCAACTTAACTTTCAAAATAACAAACTTAACCGCGCTCTCCGGAATTTTAACAAACTCTTATCCGATTAATTCAACAACAGGAGAAATGAACTTCACGTTCAACCAAACGTTCGCAGGAGTTTTGCAATTCAACGTCAGCGTCAACGACACAGAAGGAAGAACAGATTCAGAAGTTTTCAACATCACTGTTTATGACTATCCGTTGATTCTTCTCCCTGCATCAAGCTACGCATACAATCTCCAGGAAAATGTGTCAACTCAATTAAATTTCACAGTAAACCACACAGTCCAAGACAACTTGAATTACACGCTTCTTGTCAACGGCATAGTCAGAAATTCCACAACAGCCAATGGAAACGGCACAGAATTTTTGTGGACGTTCATGCCAAACTTCACAGACGAAACAACTTGCTCTAGAACAATAAACCTAACTTTAAATGTCTCAAACGAAAAACTTAGCAATTCAACAACCTGGAACCTGACAATAAACCACACAAACTATCCGCTAAGTTTTGACACAACAATACTCAGCCAGTCAGGAGCAAGCCCTTTGACACTAACTCTTTCAAATTATTTCACAGACATTGACGCTTCAGATTCTTGCGTTAATCAAACAATAGTTTTCACAGAAAACCTCGTCGCCAATTCAACTTCTGGAGGAGCAATCATAGTAACAATAACAGACTGGATTAATACTACAATACCTCTTGCAGTTTTCTCAGCCACCAGCGCAGGCAGTGCAAACTACAGTTTAACTGGAACAGAATACAACCACTCAAATTCCTCCCAATCAATAAGCACAACACAAAGCAACAATTTCAGCATGGCTTTAACAGTAAGCTCTACAACAACCACAACTCCCCAAAGTAGTGGCGGCGGCGGTTCAAGCGCAACAAAAATAATCTCCTTAAAAATTATCGTCCCAGAACCAGTGTCTGCAAAACAAAAAGACCGCTTAGTTATCCCGCTAAAACTCATCAACGACGGAACAGAAGACCTTTACCAAATTCTCTTGAGCGCAGTAATTGCAAAAGACGGACTTTTAAGAAACGACTTAGTCGCTTCGTTTGATAAGTCATCATTTTCAAGTCTCAAAGTAGATGAAAGCGAAGCTGTAATCTTAATCGTAGACATTGACACGCGCGCAACCGGGATGTTCGAAGTAACAATCAACGCAACAGTTGAAAATCCCGAGTACAGCGACTGGGCAAAACTATATATCGAAATAGAAGAAGAATTTGACTTGGTGGAAAGAATACTCTTCATAGAAGAATTCATTATCGGAAATCCACAATGCGCTGAGTTCGTTGATTTGATTGAAGAAGCAAAGATCTTGCTTTCTCAAGGAAGATTAGAAGAGGCATCACAAAAAACAGAAAGTGCCCTCGAAGCCTGCAAACAAGCAATCTCCCAGCCCCCCAGACCAAGGATTTTCGAAAAAATAGGAGAAACATTCTTTAGTTATGCAGCCATCGGGAGTTTAGCAGCATTCGCCTTAGGTTTTGTTTATTATTACTACAAAAAAATAAGATTAAAACGGCAGTTAATGGGATATTGACAGCACCAAAATCCATTCAAGTATTAACAAAACCCGCTTCATTGCAATATACATTTATTAATTAGTTTTGTTGCAACTAAAAAAATAGCAAGATTATTTTACAGCTCTCGCCCCACCAAACCTTTTCCGTATAATCATTATCAAACAACTATTGTTAGCTGAACAATTACGAATTTGGCTATTGTCTGTTGTATCTAAAAATTAAAAAGGCGAACTAATTTTCATATACTGCATAAAACTCTCACCACCAAACCCTCCAAAAAGTTAATCATCCAACCCAGAGAAATTTATGGAGGATTATCTTTCATTGACGTCTCACTTTCCTGTTCCTCTTCAAGATAATAATTTTCTTTTTAGACGAATACCCAGACGAAGTCGGTTATGAGTTAACAAATGCGAGCAACTTGTTGCAAGCCAGCCATAGGAAAACTTTAATAATCACGCAGGATTAACTTCAATATAAAAAGAGGAAACTATGACTCCTGAAAAACAAAAATACAAAGATAAAAAAATACCAGCCCAAGTAAAAAAAGAAATCCCTGCAGAGAAAGAAGAAACTTCGGCATCTAAATTTATTCCTGAAAAAGCCGGGAGGGCAAGTCCAGAGGAAGTAAAAAGCGCGGCAGAGACAGTTTCTCAAATAAAAAAAGAAGTCGGAGAAGTTTTTTTCGGTCACGAAAATGTCGTTGAAGCACTTGTTAGAGCGCTTTTGTGCAACGGCCATGTATTGCTTGAAGGAGTTCCAGGAATTGCGAAAACTCTTGTGATAAAAGCGCTGGCAAAAGTAAGCGGCTGCACTTCAAAGAGAATTCAGTTCACTGTTGATTTGCTTCCAACAGACATTACAGGCCTGACAACCTACGACCCAAAAAAAGGATTCGAAGTTGTAAAAGGACCAATCTTTGCAAACTTCATTATCGCAGATGAAATAAACAGAAGCCCTCCAAAAACACAATCTGCTCTGCTTGAAGCAATGCAGGAAAATCAGGTCTCAATCGGAAAAGAAACTTACAAATTACCAAGGCCTTTTTTCGTCATGGCTAACCAAAACCCTCTTGAAACAGAAGGCGTTTACTCGCTTCCAGAAGCACAAGTAGACAGATTTTTGTTCAAAGTCGTCTTCGGTTATCCAAATCAGGAAAACGAAGAAAAAGTTATGGAGCAAAACGTCACGTTCAAGAAATTTGAAGACATTGAACTGAAAACAATCGCCTCTCCAGACAAAATATTGCAGATGCAGCACCTCACCCATAAAATCTACTTAGATGAAAAGATAAAAAAATACATCATGAAAATTATTTCAATAACAAGAAAAAAGGATTTCAAATACGGAGAATACATTGAAATCGGCGGCTCGCCAAGAGCAAGCATTAATTTGTTCATCGC
>Ga0180007_10003202_pt1 | contig 18493 bp, 14 predicted proteins | sample MM_PC_MetaG_FD_121122 | JGI IMG/M metagenome (GOLD analysis project Ga0180007, IMG submission 121122) | Groundwater microbial communities from the Aspo Hard Rock Laboratory (HRL) deep subsurface site, Sweden - MM_PC_MetaG | ecosystem: Environmental > Aquatic > Deep subsurface > Groundwater... | reverse complement strand
AGCGTCGACATTTTTCTGAAAAGGCAGCCCTACATTCATTCCAAAAATTCCCGAAATCAAAGTGAGCGGCAACATGATCACGCTAAAAATTGTGAGCACTTTGATTGTTTCGCCGCTGCGGTGTGAGATCAAACTTTCATTCGCATCCTGCAAAGTTTCCGCCATCTCCTTCAACGAATCAAGCGAGCTCCACTGTTTCTCGATTTTGTCCACCACATCGTCGAAATAAACTTCGAGAGCTTCGGGCAGAAATTTTTTATTCTTGTGTTCGAGCGCGGAAATCACCGGTCGCTCCGGCTGCAAGATTCGGCGGAAAGTGATGATGTTTTTTTTCAGCAGCATGATGTCTTTCAGCAAATCCCGCACTCCTTCTTCATCAAAAACATCGCCTTCAAGCCTTCTTGCACTTTTCCACATTTTGTCCAAAATCGGAAAACAATAATCAAAAAGTTTGCTCGTCAGCTGATAGAGGAAATAACCACTGCCTCTTTCGAGATATTTTTTGCAGCCCGATTCTCCCCCGCACTCTTCCCGAATTTTTTCCAGCGGAAGCAGCACGCCTTTGTGGAGGGTAATCACGAAATTTTGCCCGATAAAAATGTCCACCTCTTCAGTCGTGACTCGCCCTGTGTTTTGATTCCAAATCGGGAAATGCAGCACAATAAAAAGATAGTCAGAATATTCGTCGATTTTCGGTCGTTGAATTTCCGTCAAACAATCTTCCAAATCGAGCGGATGGAATTTAAAATTTTCTGCGAGAAAATTCACAGTTTTTTTATCTGGATTCGCGAAATCGAACCACTTCAGATTTTTGTACGAGATAGCTTTTTCTCGAGCAACCATTATGAGGACATTTAATCTTGAAAATTGTGCAAAAAATTAGCTCAAAAAGCAAATGGAAAATTTACTAAGTTGAAGGATGAGGTGGGGTTTGCTAATCTTTTCTTTGATGAAAAAAGTTGCCCACGCAATCAAAGGTCTGTCTCGATCGAGACAACTTGCCCTCGCGGGGAGTTTGCTCGCGATGTTTGCAGTATTGATGCCGTGGCACACGATTGGCACCGCGGTGCTCGGGACGGAGCATTCTTTCAACGGATTCGGAGATCAAAATTTGATTATCGGGATCATCACTTTTGCTTTTATGTTTGCTTCTCTCACGGTGGTGGGGCTGCCGCTGCTCGGAATTCGGCTGCCTCGAAGCGGGTGGAAGGAAAGCGGGATGTTGATTTTTTTCGGCGGGGAGTCGGCGTTGCTTCTTTTTGTTTTGACAATCATGCACGCCACTTCGATTACGCGCTCCGCGAGTTATGACTTGCGACTTGGCATTCATCTCGCGCTGATCGGGGCTGCTCTCGTTTTCATCGGCGGTTACCTTCTCAAAAATGAAGAGCACTTTTATTCCTCTGCCCATGCGGAGCCACTCGCGCACCTTCCTCGCTCGCGCGTCTCTCATTCTTCGCACCACCTTGATCTTCGCGAAGATTCGCAGGAAAAAGAAAAAGAAGATGCTCGGATGCGGCTTGATATTTAAACAGTTGACAGCTAACAGCTTGTAGTTAGCAGTTTCTTAAACTTAAAAATGGCTTCAGATTTACGAACGATCACGCCGATTCCAAAAAACGAGGAGGAGATTCCTCTCGCGAAGCTAGTTTTTTATTGCAAAAAATGCGAAGAGTTGGTTGCCGCGAAACAGACAAAAAAGAAATTCACCTTTCGCTGCCCGAAATGCGGGAAGGAGGAAATCGCTTTTGGGACGGAAGAATCGGTGTTAAATCATTACAGAATTAAAGTTTAGAATTTCTTATTTTCACTTCAATCTTCCCGAAGATTTCGAAAAAACTCGGCTCGATAAATTTCTCGCGCGCGAGTTGCCGCAATATTCGCGGAGTTTTCTTGCTAAATGCCAGTTGTTTGTGAATTCAAAACCGGCGAAGGCTGCCACGAAAGTTTCGGCGGGAGATTTGATTGAACTAAAAATTCCGCCGCTAAAGCAGCTCAAAATTTTGCCGGAAAAAATTCCGCTTAAAATCATTCACGAAGATTCCGAGATTCTCGTGATTGAAAAACCGAGTGGAATGGTCTCTCACCCTACCGATCACGGCGGGAATGTTTCGGGTACGCTCGTGAACGCCCTTCTTTTTCACCACAAAAATCTGCCGGGAGAGAAAAATCGCGCAGGTTTAGTTCACCGTCTCGACAAAGAAACTTCAGGAGTGATGGTCGTCGCCAAAACAGAGGAGGCGAAGAAGTCGCTTTCGGAGCAATTCGCGGAGCGGAAAGTCGGGAAAAAATATCTCGCGCTCGTTGTTGGTAAATTAAAAAACAAAAAAGGACGTATCGAAGCTCCGATTGGGAGGGATGCCAAAAATCACACGCGGAGGAAGATTTCCCTATCGCCGAATTCTCGTGAAGCAATCACCGAATTTGAAGTTCGCGAGGAATTTCAAAATGCGAGTTTGCTCGAGGTGAAAATTTTGACAGGGAGAACACATCAAATTCGTGTGCACTTCAGTTCCATCCGGCATCCGGTGGCGGGGGATTCGGTTTACGGATTCCGCGCTGCGAATGAAGAAATCAAAACTCCGCGGATGTTTCTGCACGCGTGGAAATTGAAAATCACGCATCCAAAGACGGGGGAGAAGATGGAGTTTATCTCGCCGCTGCCCGATGAGCTAGAAAAAGTTTTGGAAAAGATGAGAAGCCGAAATCTCAAATAAGCGCCAAATCCGAAATTCGAAGCTTTGGTATTTTAAATTTGAAATTTTTCAATTGGTGCTCGAGAGAGGAATCGAACCTCCATGGGATTGCTCCCACACGCTCCTGAAGCGTGCGCGTCTACCAATTCCGCCACCCGAGCAAGTGAGAAGTATTTTAGCAAATTTGGATTTAGAATTAACCGTGAAAAAAATTTGACAAATATTTTTTGATGGGTAAAATGTTACCTTCTTAATTTTTTAATCCCAAAAATTATGACTGAAAAAACTAAAGGTATTACTTCGCCACAAGAGAGTTTAGATGACCTAAAATACCAATTAAAACGAGTAGAGCAGGAACACGCTCAGCTACTTCAGGCATTACAAAATAATCCAAAAGACTCGCAACTACGAGTAGATGCAGACAGGGTTTATGATAGATGGCGTCAAATACAGCGCAAAATGATTATGATTCAATCAGAGGATGTGTCAGATGAATAAGAAGCCAAAAATCAAAAAGGTGAGCTGACGGTGTAAATTTTCACTTGATCTTCCGTAGCGGCGCGACCGAAAACGTGAAACGATTTGTGACTTCCTCAATCTTTCGAGCCATCACCATATTTTTCAGCCAAGGACTTTCGCGTGTCGCGCAGCAGACTTTCAATCCCTTCGCGTATTTCCAGTCTTGTTTCTTTCAGCTCAATTAACTTCTCTTCAAAACATCTCAAATTTTCTTTCACATTAACTCCTTTTTTGTGCGAATTATTTAATACGCCAAGCCTGCCCCGAAGCAGTTGAATCGGATCGTCCGGAATTTCAACGGAAAAGTTTTGAATTTCATTCGGCGTATCTGAATCGTTCGCTGAAAAAAATCTGTTCCAAAGCCGTCGAAAGGGATTAGCGCTTTTTTTAGTGAGAGAATCTCGAATGTTTTCGTTCATAATTTTTCAATTAAAGCTTAATTTTATTCGGATGAATTTGATTCATAAAATTCGGCAAATAAAATTTTCACCCAATCTTCCGTAGTGGCGCGATCGAAATCGCCAACTTCTTCATACCTTCAGGGAAGCGCACATCGATCACTCCTCCCGTCACATTCACCACCACGCCTTCTCCAAAAACCGGGTGGTAAACTCGGTCTCCCGCCGCGAATTCTACGGGACTAAAAACATTTTCATCCGGTAACATTTTTTCCCCGAAACCCCGCCGCTTCAGTTCTCTCCGCGATTCTTCCGCAAGCAAATTCTGCGGAATGTCATTTAAAAATTCTGATGGCGCGTTCATCTGCGTTTCTCCGAAAAACATCCTCGACCGCGCGCGGAGGAGAAAGAGTTGATCCATCGCGCGCGTGATTCCGACGTAAAAAAGCCGTCGCTCTTCTTCGAGTTGTTTCACATCAAGCAGACTCCGCGAATGCGGAAAAATATTTTGTTCCATTCCTGCGATGAAAACGACCGGGAATTCCAAACCCTTCGCGGCATGAAGGCTCATCAGAAGTACCGAGTTCTCTTTCTCTTCGATCTGATCGGCATCCGTGAGGAGCGCGATTTCTTCGAGAAAAGTTGCGAGCGAAATCCCGCCTTCGAGCGCGTCATATTTCGCCGCGACCGAAATCAGTTCCATCACATTTTCCGTGCGCGCTTCGCCTTCCGCCTCGCCGTCTCGCATCCACCATTCTTTCAGCTTCACTCGCGCGAGTAGATGTTTGATAATTCGCGAAGCGGTTTGAGTCCGATTTAATTTTTGCAGACTTTCCACCAATTTAACAAAATCCTTCAAAACAAGCTGTTTGCCCGCAGGAATTTCTGTGCGCTCACAATTTTTCAGCGCGTCCCAAAGAGATGGGGTTAACCCTCCAGATATCTTGGAGGTTAACGAGTTTGCCAAATTTTGCAAAACTTCGACGCTCCGCAGCCCGATTTTTCGCGAGGGAACATTCAGCACGCGCAGCAAGCTGATGTCGTCGCGCGGGTTTTGGATAATTCGCAAATAACTTAAAACATCTTTAATTTCCTTCCGCGCATAAAATTTCACCCCGCCGATAATTCGATGGGGGATTCCGTGTTTCAGAAAAACTTCTTCAATCACGCGCGATTGCGCATTCGTTCGATAAAGCACTACACAGTCGCGATAAAAAAGGTTCGTCTCTCGAATTTTGCGCTCGATTTCTGCAGCGATAAATTCCGCCTCATCGCGCTCGTCGCTCAATTCCAGCAAATAAATTTTCTCACCCTCCTTTTTTTTACTCCAAAGTTTTTTTTCCTCGCGCCTCCTATTTTTCGAAATCACTGCATTCGCCGCCTCCAAAATCGTCGGCGTCGATCTATAATTTTGTTCGAGTTTTACGATTTTTACCTCCGGATATTTTTTTTTGAAATCGCGAATGTTCGAAATTTCCGCTCCCCGCCAGCTGTAGATCGATTGATCCGGATCGCCGATCACGCACAAATTCCGGTATTTTTCCGCAAGCAAATTCGTGATGCGGGCTTGCGCGAAATTGGTATCCTGATATTCATCTACCGAAATAAAATGCCACTTTTCCTGATATTTCTCGAGGATTTCAGAATGTTTTTCAAAAAGCTCCACCACTTTCACCAGCAAATCATCGAAATCGAGCGCGCCGAGTTCGGCTAATTTCTTTTCGTAAATCGGGTAAAGTTCGCCCACTTTTTCCGCGAAACTTGAGTTCACGAAAAACTTTTCCGGCAGAATCATCCGCGACTTCGCGCTCGAAATTGCGGCGAGTACTGCGCGCGGGTTAAATTCTTTTTCCTCGATTTTTCGTTCTTTGAAAATCCGCCGCATCAAAAGTTTTTGGTCGGTGGCATCGTAAATCAAAAAATTGTTTTCTCGTCCGATGTGGTGAATTTCTCTTCGCAAAATCTGCACGCAGACGGCATGAAAAGTGCCGACGGTCGGCATCGAAATTTTTTCGCCGAGCATTTCTCGAATCCGCGATTTCATTTCTCCCGCGGCTTTATTCGTAAAAGTCACCGCGAGAATTCGGTGTGGCGAAATTCCATTCGCGATCAAAAAAGCGATGCGGTGGGTGAGTGCGCGGGTCTTGCCGCTGCCGGCTCCGGCGACGACGAGCAGCGCGCCTGTCTCAGTTCGCACCGCTTCCTGCTGCGCGGAATTCAAACTCGCTAAAATTTCGTCGCACTTCACCGCGCGATTTTAGCAGACTCTAAAATCATTCTTCCTTTGAAACTGCAATCGCTCCCACCGGACACGCCTCCGCTCCTGCTTTTGCTTTTTCCAAATTCTCCTCCGAAAAATCCGTACCTTCTCGCACTTCACTTTTTCCCGTTGTCGAATTAATTTCGAAAACTTCTGGCGCGATTGTCGCGCAAATTCCGCAGCCGATGCACGCGTCGCTTACTGCAACTAATTTTGAGTCATCTTTTTTGTAATTTTCGCTCATTCTTAAAAAGTTAATTAAATAATAAATGTGAATGTCATGCTTTTTGCGTGAAATCAATCAACTCTTCGAGTTTCTTTTTCGCTGCTCCCGAGTCGATTGATTTCTCCGCCAGTTGAATTCCTGCTTCGATGGAGTCAACTTTATCCGCGACTTTCAATGCCGCTGCCGCATTCAAAATCACCACATTCCGTGGCGCTCCCGCTATCCCGTCGAGCACCGCGCGCGTGATCGTGGCGTTGTACTCCGCGTCTTTTCCTGCGAGCTCTTCGACTTTTGCGAGGGGAATTCCGAGAGTGGCGGGATCAATTTTGAGGTATTGCACTTCTCCATTTTTCAGCTCAAAAGCAGTGTTTTCTTCGCCGGTAATCGTGAGCTCGTCGAGACCGTCGCCGTGCACCACGATTGCGTGCGTGGTGCTCATTTTTCGCAAAACCTCCGCGATTTTTGTCACGAGCTCCGCTGAAAAAACGCCGACAAGTTGATGTTTCGCGTCTGCCGGATTCGTGAGAGGACCGAGCAGATTGAAAATCGTGCGCCGCCTCAACTGTTGCCGAACGGGGGCTGCGTGGCGCATCGCGGGATGGAAATTCGGAGCGTAGATAAATCCGATTCCAACCTCTTCGATTGATTGCTCGACCTTTTCGGGTGATAAATTAATCTCCACTCCCAACTCAGTCAAAACGCATGCGCTTCCCGAATTCGAACTCACTGAGCGATTGCCGTGTTTTGCCACTGCCACTCCCGTGCCAGCCACGACGAATGCGACGGTTGTCGAAATATTGAAAGTGCCGCTTTGATCTCCGCCCGTTCCGCAAACATCCACGAGCGGTTCGCGGTCGGGCATGATTTTCACTGCATGTTCGCGCATTACTTCCGCGCTGCCAGCGATCTCATCCGCGGTTTCCCCTTTTTCTGAGAGAAGCACGAGATATTCAGCGAGTTGATCATGTTCGGCTTTTCCGTTCATGATTATCTTCATCGCTTCCGCAGCTTCGGCTTTCAAAAGGTTTTCTTTCCCGCGCAATTTTTCGATAAATTGTTGGAGCATGGTGAATTAAAATTTAAGATTCTAAATTAGCAAAATTAAAATTATTTAAGAGCTTCTACTATCTGCTATTTTACCAAATAAATTCTTTCCTTGATAATTTTACCGAAGTTTGGCAAATCCTAAAATCAATTGAATCACCTAAAAGTAAGATTTGGAATTTTAACTTTTTGCTGCGTGACAAAATAATACAAACCACGGAAGCTAATACTTGAATTTTTAGAGGGACGAAAAGATTAGACTTAATAGCTTCCCAATTCTACCACGCTTGCGATCTTTGAAAGTTTTTTCAATACCGCCGACAGTTTTGGATTCATCTCACATTCCACAAAAAAGAAAAACTCCCCTCGCTTTTTTTCAGTAGGGATACTTTCAATTCTCGACAAATTAATTTTCCCCTCCGCGAAAATCTGCAACGCGGCGGCAAGTTGACCGGCGCGATTTTCGCGAAAGAAAAACGCAATCGAGGTTCTAGACTTTGGATATTGGACTTTAGACTTTGGAAAATTTTTACAAATTGCCACGAATCTCGTTCGATTATTTTTCGAATCTTCGATTCCTCTTCGAAGAACTTTCATCCTCGCCTTTTCGGCGAATTCCGCTGACGAAATTGCGGCGCCGGCGCGTTCCGATCTCGCCCGCTCGATTGCTTCGCCCGCATTCGCCGCTTCGATTATCTCCGCTTGCGGTAAATTCCGCTGCAAAAATTTCGCTGATTGCGCAACAGCTTGCGGATGAGCAAAAACTTTCCGAATCTTTTTTAGTGAGATTTTTTCTGTAGCGAAGAGAGCGTGTTCGATTTTTTTTGAAATCTCCGCGAAAATTTTAATTTTCCCGCCACTCTCAAAAAGCGCGCGCATCGTCTCGCGAACCGGTCCAATCGAAAAATTTTCAAGCGGGATGAAACCGATTTTTGCCCTTCCATTACACACTTTTTCAAAAACTTCAGCAATGCTGCCACACGAATTGAAAGGAAGTTCGAGTTTCTGTTCTTGCAAAAACTTTGTTGCCGCAAGTTCGGTTTGCGTGTTTTGTCCGAAAATCGCAATGCAGTTTGCGGTTTTCAGTTTGCAGTTTGCAGAGATTAACCTCTGAGATATCTTGGGGGTTAATTCCTCTTTTCCCGAAATTTTTTCAAAAATCCTCTCGCTTTCTTTTTCCGCGAAATCTTTCCATCTCCCGAAAAACTTGCTTGCTTCTTCGAAATTTCTAAGCAGCTTCGCTCGTTTGCCGCCCGCTACTTCATTCGCGAGTTCGCCAAAAATCTTCGCGAGCGCCATCGCTGTTTTTTTAGCAGCCGGATTCGCGAGTTGGATATCAGTGTACATTTCCAAATCTTGATTCAAAATTCTCCCGCTCGTGAGCAAAAAAAGTTGTGTGCTCGGCGAAGCGATTTCGAAAAGTTTCGCGGGAGAAATTTGCTGTTTCTTCAAAAGTTGCGCGAATGCGAGATTCAAAAGATGTGCGGCAGCTTGATGAATCGCTGCGAGTTCGTCGTGTTTTTGCGGAGAAATTTCGTGAATCTTCAAGCCGGAATCTTCCAAAATTTTTCGCAGCCATTGCCACCACTTTTTCCCGCGAGCCGGACACGCGAAAATATTTTTTCCGCACAGATTTTCCACCGCGCCAAACATCGGGTGTAATCCCACCACTTCCGCTTTTGATTCGAGCATCGCCGTGACGGGTCCCGATTTCAAACTCGCGAGATCGACAAAAAGTTGTCGTGAGGACAGCAGCGGAGCAAGCTCGCGGATGACTTTTTCTGTATCTTTCAAAAAAACGGAAACCATCACGACATCCGAAACTTTCACGAGATTTTTATTCGACAAAATTTTCTTTCCATCCGGCTTTCTCCCCGAAATTTTTACTTCGCAACCCGCCGTTTCAAAAGCCTTTCGAAAGATTCGACCGAGAACTCCACGTCCTCCGACAATTCCAATCACGGGATTTTTCGGCAGTTTTTGCACCTTTCCATTTTAACTGAATCGGAAATCTAAAACTTCAAATTCCGCCGAATTCGTTCCGCCGCCTCTCGCACTTCCGCCACCGTCGGGACGAGCGCAAAACGGACGAAACCTTCACCCGGATTCGCGCCGTCTTCTGTCACGTCTGAAATCCAACTGCCGGGAGTGGCGACGACTGCGATTTTCGGCGCGAGCAATTTTCGCGCAAAATCTTCGCTCGTCATCCCGTCCGGCACGCGCTGCCAAATATAAAAAGTCGCGGCGGGTTCGCATTTTTCGAGTCCGATTGATTCGAAAGCTGCTGTCAAAATGTCGCGCTTCTCGCGATATTCCGCAATCGATTTTTCGACATGCTGTTCATCTGTGAACGCTGCGATCGCGGCATCCTGCAAAAAATTTGGCGTGCCGCTGTCGATGTTCGTTTTCACCTTTTTGAGACCGTCGAGAATTTCCGCGTCACCCGCCACGAAACCAACACGGTATCCAGTCATCCGGCTTCTTTTTGAAAATGAGTGAAATTCCACCACATTTTTTCGCGTGAATTCGAGAATGCTTTTCGGTTTCGCGCCGAAATAAATTTCCGAATACGCGAGATCGCTCGCGAGAATGATTTTATTCCGCCGACAAAATTCCACTGCCGTCTCAAAAAATTCATCTGTCGCAATCGCCCCTGTCGGCGAGTTTGGATAATTCAGCCACAAAATTTTCGCTCGCTCCGCCGTCTCCGCCGGAATTTTTGCGAAGTCGATTAAAAAATTATTTTCTTTAAAAAGCGGCAAAAAATAAGGCTTTCCGCCTGCGAATTCGCAGCCGCGAGCGTACGGCGGATAGCCGGGTGTCGGAATCAAAACTACATCGTTTGGATTCACGAATGCGAGCGGAAAGTGGAAAATCGCCTCCTTCGAACCGATCGAAGAAGTAATTTCAGTTTCAGAATTCAACTGCACTCCGAATCTTCGCTCGAACCACTTCGCGATAGCTTCTCGAAAATCCGCGCTGCCGATGTAGCTCGGATAGCCGCTCGCGGCGTGCCGGTCAATCGATTTTTGCGCTGCCGCGCGAATGAAATCCGGAGTCGGATCGGCAGGATCGCCGACACCGAAGTCGATCGGTTTCACTCCCGTTTTTTTTAAATCCGCGACAATTTTTTCAAGTCCCGCGAATGGATAATTCGGCAGTTCCGCAATTCGTTTTGAAAGTTGCATCAAAAAAATTTAAGCTGCTTGATTTTAGCAAATTAACTTTCGAGAGTACGGAACTACAAGAATCCTATTTAACAGGAATCCCAAAAACAATCACAACAATTCTTGCTAAAAATAATTCCTGTAGTTCAGCTTGGATCGCTCACTCGCCCCAAAAACAAAATACTCCCGGTCTCTTTTTCTTGAATCAAAAATACGAACGGATGATCCGCGCGAAAAATCGGAATCGATTCTGGCTCTGCCACCATCTCTTCATCCATCACCACCGCTGTCGCTGCCGCGGCTTCCGTGCCCTCTTCATTTACTTCGACGAAAGCTTGATGAATCACCGCGCTGATAAATAAATCTCGCTCGCCAGTCATTCCCGAAAAATCCGCTGCACCGGAAAAAGCCGTCGGCATTCCCATTTCTGCCAAATCTTTCGCCATAAAATATTTCGTTTCAAATTTGAATTTCGGGATGAAAACTTTCACTTGTTCTTTTCGCAAATCTTTTTTCCATGCCGCCAAATTTGCGAGCGTCAAATTATTTTCTAGAAGATCCAGATCGTCATTTTTCGGCAGCAAAATCAGCATCGACAATTCTTCGCCGGAATATGGTAGCTCGAGAATTTGCAGCTCTTCATTCTCCGCAAAATTAAATTTGGCTTCCTCATCCGTCTGCTGCATCATCGGAACTTCGATTGTCTCGCCGGAAGACATTCGGAAATCGTCATCTCGCGTCTCGTCTTCGTTGAATTGCTTGAGCCAGTCGCCTTTAAAATAAATCGCGTTTGTGAGCACCAATTTTGTTGAACCCGTGATCCCTCCGACAGGAATCAAATCTTTTATCTTGTCGTTCGTCTGATCTTCAACCCAGTTATTAATAGTGATCCGCGAACTTTCCGTTTCTTTCGCGAAATCCAAATTCGTCACGCCACCACCGTAATATTTTTCCACCGTCTCAAAATATTCATCCAAAAATTTGTAATTCTCTTGCGCCCACAGCGCGTTCGCAGTCGAAAGTTTGTAATTTTCGTTTTCTGCATTAATTTTCCCGAGCAGCCCTGAGTAGCCGAGTTTTCTTTCGTCTTCATTTTCCGGGAAATGAAAAACTGTCTGCATTTCCTCTGCCGTCTGTCCGCGCGCGCCTTCGAAAGTCATCGCGAGAGCTGTCGAAATGCTGTACGGCGAGAAGAAAACATTGCCCCCTTCTGCTTTGTATTCCGAATAAAGATCGAAAGCGAATTGATTGCTGGCATCGACGACTGCCGCAATCTCGCTTTCACTCGCGGAAGTTTCGGGAGAAATCGCAGGCGGTGAAACCGGCTCGCTCGGAATTTCCGGCTCGACAATCACGGGCGGCAAAAATGGTTCGCTCGGAATTTCCGGTTCGGTGAAATTACCGTACCAAAAAATCCCCGTGATCACGGCGGCGAGGAGTGTGATCATTCCGATTGTGATTTTGAGTTTCGGGGTCATTTTGAAGTTGAGTTAAAAAGTGGTTTTAAAACAAACTTTCCAGCGCGTTCGCAAAAATTACCGCAATCTCTGCGCGGTTTACCGGATTCGCGGGACGGAAGCTGCCGTCGGGGTAGCCATTCACGAAACCGAGGCAATTCGCCTCGTTCACAAATTTCGCGAACCACGCGCCAGCCGGCACGTCGGTGAATCCAGCCGGAAGGCAGACGCTTTCTTCGATTTTTTTCTCAACCAAATCTTGAAATACGACGAGAGCCATCTTCACCGCTTCCGCGCGATTCACCGGCAAATTTGATCGAAAGACTCGATTCTTCCCGCAATCTTCCGACGGGTAGCCGGAAAGCCAGCCATTCGCGAACATAAATTCCACCGCGGGCGCAAAATCATCTTCCGGTTCGACATCGCAAAAATTTGTTTCCTCTACATTTTCAGGCAAGAATCCCGCCACTTTCACCCCCAAAACCGCGAGTTCGCCGCGCGTGAGATTTTCGCTCGGTTTGTAATTTTGCGTCCCCGTGGCAGCCAGAGTTTGCGTCTCGTAAAGTTGTCGCACCGCCGGCTCGAACCACGCGTATGCTGGCACGTCTTTATAAACTTGATTCACATTTTCGAGTCGCCAAACGGGTGCGAGTTCGAAATCAAATTCTTCGTCCGCTGCTTTCACAATCACGCTTGTTCCGACATAATCAGTTTTTCGCACGCGAATTATATCTCCCGCAGCTGTCTCCAAAATTTCGAACCTACCTTCGAGATCGGTGTGAGAATTGAAATTTCCATTCAGCCAAATCTCCGTGCGAATGAGCGGCTCTCCGACTGCACTAGAAAATACGCTTCCCGAAATCGAAACCGCTGCTGCAGAAACGGCTGAAATAAAAATAAGAAATGAAGCGAGAAATGAGAGTGCGCGAAATTTCATTCTTGAAAATTCCGAACTGAAATCAAATTAAATGCTATTTTCGGCGAATTGTTTTTTTTGCTCGCGCGACTTTTTTTCTGCCTTTTTTTGCTGCTGCTGGCGCGATTTTTTGCACAGCCTTTTTTACTGTCTTCCGCGTTCCCGCAGTTTTCCGCAAAACTATTTTTTTTGTAGCAGTTACTTTTTTTCGTGCCATTTTTTCGATTCCGCCGGCTTGCTTTTCTACCTCCCTCAAAACTTCTTCTGCTTTTTTCTGTGCGAATTTCACCGCGCTGCTACCCTCCGTTTCAGCTTTCTTTTTTAGCTCTGCGAGAATTTCTTTTCCGCCTTTCACGAGTTCTCGCATCGCTTCGCTTTTTTGCGCTTCATCAATCGCGGCTTTTCCGACTCTTAAATATTCTTGGAAAAGCGCTTCGAATTTTTTTTGCGGGGTGCGGGCAGATTTCAATTTTTCGCGCAAAGTTTTTCCGCTTTCTCGCGCAAACAAAAGTCCCACCACGCTACCGATAATCGAACCGATAAGGAAAGTGGATTTTTTAGAAAAGAGTTTCATTTTTAAAGAGTTAGATTCGAACACAATTTTAGCTCATACCGCTTCGCAATGTAAATATTGCAGCTTGTATTTTCTATAAATTAATTTTATCACAGCTAATTTTTTTAGATGCCAAAGCTACTTGCCTGCCGACAGGCAGGCGCGGCATTGATAGCTTTTTTTTATCACGAATTGGTATCACATTTTATCGCTTCAAATAATTCCGCGAGTTTCTCCGGATCTTTTCTGCGTGGATCGTTTTCGGTCTCCACTCCGCTGCAAACATCCACCACATCGGGTTTCAACTGCTTCACAGCTTTCGCGGCATTTTTCGAATTTATGCCTCCCGCGAGAATAAAAAAAGGAATTTGGTCGCGGACGCGGTGAATCAATTTCCAATCGAAAGTTTGACCGGTTCCGCCGAATCGTCCTCGCTTGAAAGCATCCAAGACGATTCCATCCAAACCTAAAAACTGCTGCAAATCATTGAAAGAATTCTCATTTTTCACGCGGAAAGCTCTCCACACTGGCAGCTCGAATTGCGCACAAAATTTAAGGGATTCGCTTCCGTGAAATTGCAAAATATCGAGTTCGCAAATTTCTGCGAGCAAACGAATTTTTTCTACCGCCTCATCCACAAAAACTCCCACGAGCTTCACATGCGGAAATTTAGTTTTAATTTCGAGCGCGAGATTGGCAGCCGCATCCGGCGTGAGTCCTCGAGGAGAGTCGGGAAAAAAATTCAAACCGAGATAATGCGCTCCTTCTTTTACAGCAGCTGCCGCATCCGTGAGATTGGTGATTCCGCAAATTTTGACGAGAGGCTTCATTTTTAGTTAGAGAGTGGTAAGTTCGAGGAGTTTAGCTTCGATGTTATCCGAATTCAAAATCGATGTTCCTATGAGGACTGCATCTACTTTTCCGCTCAATTTATCCAAATCTTCGCGCGATTTAATTCCACTTTCTGCCACGATTATTTTTTCTGTCGGAATTTTCGGAAGCAGTTGAAAAATGGTTTCGAGATTGATTTCGAGCGAGTCAAGATTACGGCTATTTATCCCAATAATTTCCGCGGAGGTTTTCAAAACTTTTTCCAAATCTTCATTCGAATGAATCTCCACGAGACAATCCATACCCAATTTTTTGGCTTCAGCAAGCAATTTTTCGATTTCTTCAATTTCCAAAATACACGCGATTAGTAGTACCGCATCCGCCCCGAACTGCCTTGCTTCGAGGAGTTGATATTCATCGAAAATAAAATCTTTCCGCAAAATCGGAATTTCACTGGCGTGGTTCGCTTCACATAGATCCTCCAAACTCCCGCCGAAGAATTTAAAATCAGTAAGGATTGAAATCGCGGCGGCGCGAAGATTGTAAATTTTTACAATTTTTTCTACATCTAAATTTTTACAAATTGTTTTTTTTGAAGGACTTTTACGTTTTAGCTCGGCAATCAGTTTCGGAAGAGTTTCACCTCGTCCACCCAGGAGCGCGCCTCGAAAATCGCGAGTCGAGGGTTCTATGATTTCTCGTAAAGTTTCAGAAGGGCAGGCAGCTTTCGCGCGCGCGATTTCGGCGCGTTTATTTTCGAGAATGTCAGCAAGAATTTTGGTCAATTTATTATAAAATAATTGTAAAATTAAGCAACAGCCAAGACTTGAAAAAAATACTTACTTTTGCTAAAATGACCAGATAAATTGTAAAATAGCAAGTGTATTTTATAAAAAATAAACAAACAGCGCATCTTGTTTTACAAAAACCAAAAATCGGTTAAAAAGAGCGAAGTTCACCGCGGCGAGCGGTTTTTTTCGATAATTCTCGCTGCGCTGATCGCGATTTCGAGTTCGCCGTTGCCAGTTTGGGCTGCGGGAACCCAAAAAGTCGAGGCGAAGTTTTTGGAGGGAGATATTCTCACCGCGGAGATAAAAAAACTTTCCGAAGTAAAACCCGAGCTCGCCAAAACTCACGATGAGGAGCGGGAAGAAAAAATTCAAACAGCGAGAGATGATTCCGAAAAATGGACTGAGCGGATGGTACTTGGAAAAATGCAGCGCGGAAGCGCGGCGGAGGATGTTCTCGGTAAACGAAAAGATGCGGAAAAAGTCGTTGCCGATTTAAAAGAGGCGGGCGCACTCGCTACTTTTGCGGACGAGATTACCGGTAAGGAAAAAGAAATTAATCCGAATCTCAAAAAAAATTCTGACAACGCGGAAATTCTCGAAACTGAGGATACGCCGTACGCGGTCGAAATTTCGAAAAAATCTGCCGAACCGATTGTGCTGGCGGAAAATTCTGAGGCGGCGGGAAATATTGTTTCCGCGATGGAGAGCGACAAGCAGGTGGCGGAAGATGCCACGCCGGAAGTTCGCGAGGAGATACGGTATTTCAATTGGAACGCGAATGAGGTGGAGGGCAGTCATGAGGAAAATAAAATTTTGTACCGCGATTTGTGGCAATCGACCGATTTGCTCGTGACGGCGGGCGAGATGGGAGTGAAGGAAGACATCATTCTAAAAAACTCGCTTGCTCCCACTGAATTCAATTACATCGTCGAAACAATCGGCTTAAAGCTTCAAACAACCGATGACGGAGGATTCGTTTTTGTCGATTCGACCGGTGAAGAAAAATTCTACACTCCCGCGCCGAACATCACCGACGCGGAGGGAAAATTCGCAGAGAGCGGAGTCCGCTACGAGCTGGGCTGGAGAAAACAGTTGGCAGATTCCAGTTTGCAGTTAACAGAAAAAAAGATTGAGGTGGATCCGGTTCTCGCGGAAATTAAATTCGACGAGGGCGAGGGAGAGATCGCGAAAGTTGAGGATTCCGAAAAGGAGGGGAAGATTTCCGGCGCGGAGTGGTTTGAAAATGGAATTCGAGGAAACGCGCTACTTTTCGATGGGGAGGATGATCTCGTGGAAATTCCGCGCGATTTCGAAATCCCGCAGCAACTTACATTCTCCGCGTTCGTGAGATCAGGCGCGTACCAAAATTCCCAAATTCTCGGAATCGGGAGGCACTCGCTGTATCAAGATTCAGAAAAAGGTTGGAAGGTGATGTTTCGGGTGAACGATAAAAATTTGAGCGTGGCATGGGATACCTCCGCGCTTTACCTCGAACAGTGGTATTTCCTCACCGCTACTTTTGACGGTGAAAAGATTCGCATCTTCGTGGATGGGGAGGAAGAAAATTATCTCGCGGCAGAAGGGAATCTCACATCGAACGATGAGCCGATTCTCATCGGCGGCGGGAATGGAAACTTCGCGGGAGTGATTGACGAGGTTCAGATTTTCAACCGCGCTCTCTCGGCTGCGGAAATTAAAAATTTGTTCGATTCGTATTCAGAAACGGATGAGGAGGAAATTGAAGAAGCCTCGGAAAATATTGAAGACGAGATCGAGGTTGTGGAAATTACGGAAATTGGAGAAGACGAGATCGAGGTAATCGAAGAAGACGCGGTCGAAAAACTTCTCGAAAAACTCGGCGAGCTCGAAGAGCAAGTTGTTTTTCCAGAAGAGAGTTTAGAGAGCGGAGGAGAGTTGGCAGTTGACAGTTCGCAGTCGGCAGACGGTGAGGATTTGGAAATCGAGGAAGTTTCGGAAAATGTCGAGGAAGTCGAAGAGGTCGTTGACGAGGAGGTTGAAAGCGAGATTGAAAATGAAAATGAAGAAATTTCTGAAGCTGAGACTGAAAGCGAAGAAGTTGTTAAAGAAATTGAAACTGAAGAAGAAATTGGAGAGAGCGAGGAACTTGAAATTTTACCCGACGAGGAAAATATCGAAACGGAAACTTCAAACGAGGAGACTTCGTTTTTTGATTTGCTGAAAACTTTTTTCATGCCGACGGCAAAAGCGGAAGAAGATTTTCCGCAGATTAAAAAATTCGACGAAAACATTTCAATCGAAGAAATTATCGAAAGTAATGAGAGCGTGGAGAGTGAGCGGGAGGAAAACTTAGAACTTAAAACGGATAACGAAGAAGAGCCGGCAGAAGAGGTTGATGAAACTGAAAGCGAAGAAGAAAACGAAGAACTTAAAACGGAGAACGAAGAAGATTTGGCAGAAGACGAGGATTTGGAAAGTGGAGAAGAGTCGGCAGTTGACAGTTTGCCAGTCTTCGTCCCGCTTAGCGAGACTACGGTGGACGAGCAGTCGGCAGACGGTGAGGATTTGGAAATCGAGGAAGTTTCGGAAAATGTCGAGGAGGAGGTTGAAAGTGGGGAGATTCTAGAGGGCGAGATTCTAGAGGAAGAAATTGCCGCAGAAAGTGAGGCGGATTCTGTCGAGGAGGAAAGTGAAGTAGTCGAACAGTCCGAAGTGGAGAAGTTTTTTGCGCCGGAGAAACATGAAGAAATTGTGGAGGCTTTCGAGGAAGAGATTGAAGTGATCGAAGAATCCGAGGTGGAAAAGTTTTTTGTTCCTGAGAAGCGCGAAGAAATTGAAATCGTGATTGCGGAATCGGTGGAACTCGGCGAGATAGTGGTTCTCTCCGAACAGGAAGCTTTCGCGCAATCGAATTTAATTTTTGAGGAGGTAGTGGAATCGGACGGAACGATTTTGCGGAGATATAAATTACGGCTCGTGATTGATACGAAGGAGTTCGAAGAAATTTTGGAAGAAATTAAAGCTGAAGAGATTATTGTCGAAGAGGAGAATGCAGAACTTAAAACGGAGAATAAAGAAATTTCTGGACTCGAAATTGAAAGTGAGGAAGAGGATTTGGAAAGTGGAAAGTTGAATGTGGAAAGTGGAGGAGAGTCGGCAGTTGACAGTTCGCAGTCGGCAGACGGTGAGGATTTGGAAATCGATGAAGTTTCGGAAAATGTCGAGGAGGAAATTGAAAGCGGAGAGATTTCAATGGAAGAAATTTCCGCAGAAAGTGAGGCGGATTCTGCCGAAGAAGTCGAAGGGGTTATTGGCGAGGAGGTTGAAGTTGAAAGTGAGATTGAGAACGAGGGAATTCAGGAAGTTGAAATTTCAGACGAGGAAAGTTTGGAAGTTGAAAATGCGGAGGATCTAGAAGGCGAGGGTGAAGAAGTTGATGAAGAGGTGGTCGGGGAGAAAGAGGTTGAAATTGAAACAATCGAAGAAGAGGATTTGGAAAGTGAAGAAGATGAGGCGGAGGCTGAAGAAATTTCCGAGGAAGACGAGAAAGTTTTGAAAACTTATGAGGACGAAATTGAGGAGATTGAAACGGAAGAAGAAATTCCGGCTGAAATCGAGGCAGAAAATTTAGGTGCGGATGTTTTACAGTTGGCAGT
>Ga0180007_10003201_pt1 | contig 18501 bp, 8 predicted proteins | sample MM_PC_MetaG_FD_121122 | JGI IMG/M metagenome (GOLD analysis project Ga0180007, IMG submission 121122) | Groundwater microbial communities from the Aspo Hard Rock Laboratory (HRL) deep subsurface site, Sweden - MM_PC_MetaG | ecosystem: Environmental > Aquatic > Deep subsurface > Groundwater... | reverse complement strand
CTGTCGCATCGGACGCCAACCCACCACAGGTCGCAAATCGCTGACCGACCAGGTGAGAACCACGCCACCATCACGCCGTTCGGCCCGGAACGTGTCGACTTCGTAGGGAACGCGTACCGGGATCTCGGTCGTCAACAGAACCGCCAACCCCGGGCCGACAGGCGCCATGCCAGGCCTGTTGATGTTGGCGTAGCTCAATTGCAGGCCGTCGGTCTCGGTCGGGTCTTCAAGACCGATGGTGGCGTATTGCCGCGCGGAGTCGGTGTTCAGCACCTGTCTGTAGAGGAACAGGATGTCACCGTCGCCGGTCGTCGTGGGATGCACGGCCGGATCGAAGAGCACCAACTGGAAAGTCTGGGCGTCGACGACTTCGGGCCGGTAGTGACGCATCGCGCTCCACTCGACGGTGAGGGTGCCGGCCTGGTCGTCGTAGCGGGTGAAAACACCGCCGGTACCGGCGAGCGTGGGGTCGAAGTTGTCCCAGAAGGCGCAGACCATCGAATGGTTGCCGTGGCTGTTGGGGATCGGCCAGTTATAGAACTCGTACTCGTCATTCGTGTCGAAGCTGATCCAGCCGTTCTCCGACAGCCGGATCTGATCCCCGTAGGTGCGCCCGTAGAAGGTGAAGTCGAAGGGCAGGTCGATCAGCACGACCTCGTTGTCGAATGCGAAGGGAACCTCGACGCCGTCCCCACCCAGATCCGTGTCGAGTTCACGCCAGCGATAGACCGGGGCCAGGGCGGGATAGTCGAGATCGGCGCTGTCGAGAGCGCGGTAGCCGTAGGCGTCCGGACCGACCGGAGCCCCGGCGTCCGGCGAACCGACGATCGTCGAGATCAGCGATGTGCGGGCCAGACCCTCGTCCGTCGTCACGGTCAGACGCAGGGTCAGACCGGTTCCGACCGGAACCCCGGCATGGACATCGAGCGTCAGGAACGACTCCCCCACGACGCTCCCGCCAGGTGCGACGGGACCGAAATCGACGGCGTCGGCGCTCAGTGTTCCCACTCCAGGAGTGAGCAGTTCGGCGGTCAAGGATCCACCGGTCGTGGGGAGCGAGCCTGCGTTGGTCAGGGTCATGGTCAACTCCGAGATCTCGCCCGGGTCGACGACGTTGTCGCCGTCCGCGACGAACATCGATACGGAGAGCGACGGCGCCGCCACCGTCCAGCTGACCATCGAGACGTCTTCTGTTCCGTCGTGAACAGCGGCGAACAGCAGTTCGACCACATCGCCGTCCTCGGCATCGATCTCGATCTGCAGGGAAACCGCTTCGTCTCCGGAACACTGATAGGAGTCGTCGGCAGCGATGCCAGGAACGCTCAGGAACGAGTCGGTCACCGTGGCCGGGCCCCGCACAGTCAGGGTCAGATCGACGGTTCCAACAGCCATGGCCCCGGTGTTGGTCAGCTCCGGCCGAACCGTGAGGATTTCACCGGGATCGACCGTGTCGCCAGGATTGAACACGACCAGGTCGGTGACCTCGACGAAGTGATCCGCCACCTCGACCGACACGATGCCGACATGAGCGAAGCGGTCAGGACGAGTGACCGTGACAGTCAGGTCCCCTCCGTCGTTCCAGCCCTCGATTTCAACGACCGCCAAGCCGTTCAGATCGGTCCGCGCCGAGCCGACGATCTCCCCGTCCGCCACCACGCCCACCTGGGCGTCGGCGACCGCCGTGACTCCGTCGTCCTCACGCACAGTCACGTCGAGGCGGCGAGCCTGGGCGGACAGGTCGACAGGATAGTCCACCGTCAGATCCCGGGGTGCGCCCTTCCACATGTTCAGCTCGGGGTCGCCCAGGAGATTGTAGATGTGGAAGTAGAACTCCACCGATTCCTCGCCGTATTCGGCGGCGGACATCTCATGGGGAAAGTAGGCCATAAATCGCAGGCGTCCGGCCAGAGTCAACATGCCCAGGTCGGTGATGCCGGGATCGGGGTAGGTCTCGAAATAGGCAATGGCCATGGCGTCGTTGTAGCGCGTGTGGCTCCAATGCTCGCCGTTGCCGATGAACGCCACGATGCCCTTGGCCTCGGTCGGCGTGCCCTGGCGCAGAAAGACCTCGCCGAAGCAGGGTTCCGGGGCGGCGAAATCACCGTTGAGGCAGACGAAACTCATCAGGATGGGAGTCATGGCGCCGTTGTTCACGTTGGGAATTTCGTCCACGGTGAAATGAGGAGGCTCCCACCCGGCGGTGCCGTACGCCCAGCCGCGGTAGACGCACATGCCGACGCCCTGCTCGAGACTCATCGTCACCGGGGTGATGCCGTTCCAGAACGGCGGAAACAGGACCTCGACGGCGGGATCGAATCCGAGCGACTCGAGCTGCTCGCCGACCCATTTGACGGTATGGGTCGGCGTGGTTGAACCGTAGTTACCGCCCACCATCAGCTGGCGAGTCAACCAGCCCTCGTCCTCCCGATAGGGAGCCTTTTCATAGGCCACGGTCTTGTGCACGATGGCCTGCACTTCGAGAGCATCGGCCACGGGAAAACGGCCCAGCATGACGTCCGGCAGCCAATCACCCTCGTTCAGGTGCGTGTAGGGCAGGTCGGTCACGTTTTCCGAGAAATTCCAGGATGGGATGTGCTCCACGTCGCCGACGATCAACACGTACTCGGGCGGTGCCTCCCAGGACACATAGGCATTCCGGAGCCAGGCCTGGATCGAGACGTTGGTCGCACCGGTTTCTGCGGTCGTGGCGAGATAGGTCGGCAATCCCTTCTGACGCTTCCAGGCCAGCAAGGGTTCGATCGCGGCTACGAACTCGGGGGTGGTCACCACGACATAGGTGCCGTGACCAGACGGACTCGGCGGCGCTGTCCAACCGGGCAGGGCGGCGGCGACTGCGGCGTCGAAGCCACGACTCGCGAGCCGAACCGCATCGGCGGAGGCGTCCCAGTTCCCGTCATGGGTGATCCTGGTCACGGCGCCGACGTCGGCGTCTTCGACGATCCAGGTCACCACAGGCAAACCGCGCAACCGTCCGAGAAGCTCGGCCTCCACTTCGCGCTCGCCCTCGACCGAAGTCACCGTGACGCACCAGGAGGCGGCATCCGGCGGCAGGACAGCCGATTGACGCCAACTCGTCGCCAGATCCCCGGTCCCGACGGCCAGGGACGCAGGCTGGGCGACGATGGTGGTCTCGCCGGGTTTCACATGGGATCGGAAAACAGGAACGGCGCGCTGATCGGCGGGCACGGCGGCCGCATAGGCCACCGATGCCGCACCGAGTCCGAGAGCGAGCCACAGGAGCGTGGTTCTCATTTTACTAGGATCATCCGCCTCGTGTGAGAGGTTCCCAATGCTTGGAGCTCATACAAGTAGACGCCGCTGGCCACGGATTGACCGGTGTCGTCGCGGCCATTCCAGACCGCTTGATGGCGACCGGCGGGAAGATCGCCAAGGGTGAGGGTCGCCACCACCCTTCCGGAGACGTCGGCGATCCTAACGGATGCCCTGGCAGGCACGTCAAGAGAGAAGACGATCGTCGTAGCGGGATTGAAGGGGTTCGGGTAGTTGCCCAGCAGGGTCGCCGAAGCAGGAATCTCTCCCGCGTCGGTCGCGCTGCAGCCGACCGGATAGGCGCCGATGGCCTCGCCGCAGACATCCAGGCACGGGCTGCCGGCTCCGAGCCGATCGTCACCAGGGGCACAGAACAGGGGATCCGCACTGATATTGCCTCCGCCGTCGACGCCGCAGAGGTCATCACCCCCGGCGTTGCCCCACACGTCGCTGCACAGGATGGTCGGAGTCCCATTGCTGCAGGCGATGCCGGCGCCCGACTTGGCGTCGGCGATGATGCACTTGTCGAAAACAGGGGTCGAAAAGAACTGGACGAAGACGCCACCGGCACTGCCGCCGGCGCTGGTGGAGTTGCGGACGATGGTGCATCGAATGAAAGTCGGTGAAGGATTGAAGATCGTCGATACGCCAGCTCCGTCACTCGAGTTGCCCATGCAGGCGTTGCCGGCGATCAGGCAGCCCTCGATCACCGGATCGGAAGAATCGATCGCGACGCCGGCGCCATACATGAAGTCGTCGATCACGCTGTTGCCGGTGATCACGCAGTTTTCGAGACGTCCACCCGAACCGAGCTGATAGGCCACACCGCCACCGTTGCCCCGGGACACGTTGTTCGAAATGTCGCAGTCGCTGATCCTGGGGCTGGAATCTCCGATGAACAGGCCTGCCCCCTGCCCGAACGGGGAATCGATCGTGTTGGAAGTGATGACACACCCGCTGATAATGGCGTCGCTGTCCGCCCGGATGAAGATTCCCGCCCCGCTGGGCGCCTGGTTGCCCGATACCGTGCACTCGAGGAGAAGGGGACGGCTGTTTTCCTCGATGGCCAACCCGCCGCCCTGCTTGGCTGCGTTGTTCAGGACCGACACCCGTCGCAGGGTCGCATGGGCGCCGTTGATCAGGATGATGCCGCCGTCCGTGCAGTTCTGGACCGTCACGTCGGTGATTTCGTAGGCCCTCGACACATCGCGCGCCAGGATGCCGGCGCCGAACACGGCGGCGTAGGCGTTTCGCACCTGCAGATTCTCGATGGCCCCCGAAGTGAGACCCTCGACGAAGATGCCCCGTCCGAGACTCTGGGCATCGATGATCGTGGAGCCCTGTCCCGAACCGCGCAGAACGACGCCGTTCTTCATGATCACACAGGCGAGAGTGCTTCCAACACCCTCGGTTTCATGGGTGCAGTCGGAGTAGATTCCCGGAGCGACCAGGACAACATCACCGGCGACAGCCGCCTGGACGGCGTCATGAATCTGGGCGTAATCGGCAGGCACATGAATGGTCGCTGCTCCGGCGGACAGAGCCGCCAGAAGGCATGAAGCCGAAACCAGAACGCTCGTGAGCTTCTGCATGGGGTCCTCCCGATGATGGATCAAGTATCGATTGTTCAGGCGGGGGCGCGAAGTATAACATAGGAACTCCATGAAATCCATATCGATGGGCTAGCCAATCCTGTGGGTCATGGTGTATAATGAGGACTCGACCCGCACACCGAATCGACTCACCGGCCCCGATGGATCCCGCCCCATCTGCCGCATGAACCTGCCCGGAGGATACTATGTTTCTGCGCCCTGGAACCGCCAGCCTGTGCCTGCTGCTCACGGCCATCCTCATGGCGGTCCCCGCCACCGCAACAACTGTCAGCTTGAGTCAGGACCCGGGAATACCGGCCGTCCGTCTCGTGGAGTCGACACCCGGCGGGGTCATTCTCGAACTGATCCTCCCGTCCATCGAAGCCACGGACATGGTCATCAACGATGAAACCTGGCAACGACTGACCATCGAAGGCGGTGCGTTGACGGGACTCGATGGGCGTGCGGCCCTGCCTGTCCTGAGTCGGACCGTGGCGATTCCCGATCATGTCGCGGTGACGCTCAGAATCCTGGATGTCGAGTCCGTGGAACTGAAGGGATACCGCCTGGCTCCCGCCGAGGGAATCGAAGGCGATCCTGTTACGGTCGATCGGGAGTGGTATGCCGCCCCTGAAAAGTCGATGATCCCGAACGCTGCTGTCGGTGAGCCGGCCATCATGCGCGATCTTCGCGTCGTGCCGATCACCTTCCGACCGGTGACCTACGACCCTGCCACAGGGGTCGTCCGGGCCGCCCATCGCATGACCGTCGCCCTCGACTTCGGCGGCAAGGACGATCGCAACCCCCTGGCCAAGAACAAGGGCATGATCGCCGAGTCCTTCGACTCCTTCTACCGCAGCAGCGTGCTGAACTACGACGCTGCGGCCAAATCCCTGCCGGTGGAGATTGGGACCTACCTGGCGATCTGCCCCGACAACGCCACCGTGATCGCCAATATCGAACCCCTGTTGAACTGGCGTCGCCGTCAGGGCTACAACGTCGTGCTGGCCACGACGACCCAGACCGGAACCACGAACACCCAGATCAAGAACTACATCCAGTCCCAGTACGACACTATCGAACCCGCTATCGAATTCGTCACCTTGGTCGGCGACGTGAGCGGGGCGGTGGGCATTCCCGCCTGGAACGAGAGTCTGAGCGGCTACAACGGCGGCGGCGACCACTACTACACGACGCTCGAAGGCGGCGATGTCCTGTCCGACATCCACATCGGACGACTGTCGGTCGAAAGCACCGCCGAACTGACGACCGTCGTGAACAAGATCGTCGACTACGAAACGGCCCCGCCCACTTCGGGCGACCCCGGCTGGTTTCAACGGGCCACCCTGGTGGGCGATCCCGGCATCTCGGGCATTACGACCGTCTTCGTGAACCAGTGGGCGAAAAACCAGCTCCTGCACCACAACTACACCCAGATCGACACGGTCTGGGGCGGCAACTTCGTCACCGAGATGCTCACCAAGTTCGGCGCCGGCGGCACCCTGTTCACCTACCGCGGCTGGTTGGGCATGAGCGGCATGTCGTCGAGTTACATCATGAACCTGGCCAACGCCGACAAGCTCGGCTTCGCCGTGATCATGACTTGCGACAGCGGCTCGTTCGCCAGCGACAGCAACTCCCGCAGCGAGGCGTTCCTCCGGGCGCCCAACGGCGGCGGCGTGGCCAGCATCGGCACCGCCACCACCGGCACCCACACCCGCTACAACAACTGCATGTTCGTCGGAGTCATCGACGGCGGTTGGAATTCCGGAGATCACCGCGTCGGCCCCGCCCTGACCCGCGGCAAGCTGGCGATGTACAACAACTACCATATCGGCGAGCCGAACAAAGTCGAGATCTGGTCGGTCTGGAACAACCTCATGGGCGATCCGGCCACGGAGATCTGGACCGGTTTCCCGGGCGAGTTCACGGTCAACACCGACCTGAACCTCTCCCTCGACGCCACGACCGTCCACGCCACCGTCGTCGACCGCGGCAATGGTCTCCCCCTGCGCGACGCCCTGGTCACGGTCTACAAGGCCGGCGAAATCCAGGTGACCGCCATGACCGCATCGGACGGCTCGGTGAGTCTGCCCATCTCCGGCTTCTCGGCCGGAGACATGGATCTCACCGTGCGCAAGCACAACTTCCTCCCCTCCCAGCGCAAGGTCGTGCTCGGCGGCACCACCGAGTTCGTCGGCGTGCTCAGCACCGTGATCGACGATACGGACTGGGCGGACAGCGATGGACAGCTTGAACCCGGCGAACACGTCCAGGTCGGTATCCAGCTCGTCAACAACGGCGTCGTTTCGGCTCCCGGAACCACGACCTATCTCTCCAGCCACGACCCGTTCGTGACAATCCAGTCCGGCACCGTAAGCTACGGGGATATCTCCGGCGGCGGCAACTCCTGGGGAGCCGGCATGTTCGAGATCACCGTGGCGCCCGAAGCTCCCGGAGGCACGAATCTTCAGCTGGACCTGACGGTTGTTTCCGGAGCCGGCACCTGGCACAACCTGCTCGAATTGACGGTTCTCGGCGCGGGCTTCGGCTATGTCGGCCACGGTTTCGGCGGCACCGGCGGCACCATGGATCCCGGTGAGAGCGGCACGATTTCCGTTACCCTGAGCAACTTCGGCAACGGTCCCGGCCAGGGAACGACAGCCGTCCTGTCCACCGACAGTCCCTGGATCACCGTGACCGACGCCGGCGGTTCCTTCGGCGATATCGGCGTCGGCCTGACCGGTGACAACGCCGGCGACACCTTCGCCATCGCCATCGGCAGCGACTGCTATCCGGGGCACCTGGCGGCATTCCGTTTGGACGTGCTGACGGCCGAAGGCGCCGCCTCAGTTGTCGAGTTCACCGCACCGGTGGGCAGCGTCGCCAGCACCGATCCGGTCGGCCCCGACGCCTACGGCTACTACGCCTACGACAACACCGACACGTCCTACCCCGAGGCCCCGACCTTCGACTGGGTGGAGATCGACCCGACCCTCGGCGGTGCAGGGACCAGTGTCGGCCTGACCGACACCGGATGGGAGGCCGACGACACCAACGCCATCGCCTTGCCCTTCACGTTCATGTTCTACGGCGAGAACTTCGACACCATCTCGATCTGTTCCAACGGCTGGCTCTCGATGGGCGTGGCCGAAAGCAAGCAGTACCGCAACTGGGCCCTGCCCACCGCAGGCGCGGCCGAGGGCATGATCGCGGGTCTGTGGGACAACCTGTTCCGCAGCGGCATCGGCGGTGTCTTCACCTGGTACGACGTGGCCAACAATCGATTCATCGTGGAGTGGAGCCGCATGCGGGCCATGTGGAGTTCCGGCTCCACCGGGCCCGAGCAGACCTTCGAGATCATCCTCTACGATCCGGCCTTCCATCCCACCGGATCCGGCGACGGCATGATCGACGTCCAGTACAACGTCGTGAACAACGGCGACACGGTCAACGGCTACGCCACCGCCGGGCTGATGAACATGGATCATACCGACGGCCTCACCTACGAGTACTGGGACACGCCGGCGCCGGGAGCAGCCCAGCTCCAGTCCGGCCGCGCGATCCGCTACCTGCCCTATCTGGCCGTGCCCCAAGGCACCCTTCAGGGCACCGTGACCAACATCACCGCCGGGATTCCGGCCAAGGACGTGACTATCAGCGTGGTCGGCGGCAACCGCAACTTCACCTCCGCCGCCAACGGCTCCTACTTCGGCACCGTGCCGATCGGGGCCTTCGACATTGTCGCATCACACCCGGAATTCGCGCCCGACACGACCTACGCTGTCATGATCGCCGAGGACCAGATCACCGTAGTGAACTTCGATCTCGTCGATGTCTTCGGGCCGGTCTTCGCCAACACTACGGTCCTGCCGGGGACCGACGACCAGGTCGGCCCGTACACCGTGCTGTCGGACATCAACGACGCATCCGGCGTGGCCGAGAAGCATTTCTGGTACATGTCGACGGTCGACGGCGGGCCCCACGAGCTCCCGCTCACCCTGGTCGACGCCCCCTCCGGACGCTACAGCGCCGACATTCCCGGCCAGCCCGACGGCGCCCGAGTGCTTTACTGGTTGAGTGGATCCGATACAGCCGGCAACCCCTCTGTCCATCCGGCCGGATCGCCGGCTTCGGCCTACTCGTTCATGATCCAGAGCGTGATCACCCTGGTCACCGACGACATGGAGGCCGCCGACGGCTGGACCGTCGGTGATGCGGGTGACTCGGCATCGGCCGGTCTCTGGGAACGCGTGGACCCCAACGGCATCTTCTCCGGCGCCGAACTGGTCACGCCCGAGGACGATCACACGACCGACCCGGCAAACCAGTGCTGGATCACGGGCCAGGATGCCGTCGGAGGCAGTCAGGGCAGCAACGACGTCGACGGCGGCACGACCACCCTGCTGAGTCCGGTCTACGACTTGAGCGGCGCTTCCGCCGTCACCCTCAGCTACTGGCGCTGGTACACGAACGAAACCGGCAACGCCCCCAACTCCGACACGTGGCTGGTGCAGGTCAGTGCCGACGGGGGCGCCTGGACAACCCTGGAGCAGACCCTGGCCAGCGATCGCAGCTGGACGCAGCAGACGTTCCAGCTGAACACCCTTCTCGATAGCCCGGCCTCGGTCCGTTTCCGGTTCGAGGCCAGCGACCTCGGCTCCGGCTCGGTGGTCGAAGCCGGCGTGGACGATCTGACCCTCACAGGTTACACCCTGACCGGAGACACTCAGGCCCCGACGATCACCGTGACCTACCCCAACGGCGGTGAAAGCATCGGCATTACAGGGCTGCTCTCCGACAACGTCACCTGGACCGCTGCCGACAACATCGCCGTCGCACGGGCCCTGGTTCTGTTCAGCACGGACGGAGGCGTCAGCTATCCCGACACCCTCGCCGACGGAGCCTACGACGACACCGCGCCGGTGCTGTGGCCCCTGGGCGCCAGCAACACCTGCCGCGTCAAGGTCGTGGTGTTCGACGCATCCCTCAACGCCGCCCAGGACGCATCGGACGCCGACTTCATCCTGGACATCAGCTCGGCGATCGACGAAGGCGAATTCCCTCGCAACGTCGAGTTGGCTCGCAACGTGCCGAACCCGTTCAATCCGTCGACGGAGATCGCTTTTGCCTTGCCTCGCAACGGCCTCGTCTCCCTGCGGATCTTCGACCTCGCCGGCCGCGTCGTGCGGACCCTGGTCGACGAACAGCTTGCAGCCGGAGCCCACGCGGTGACCTGGCATGGGCTCGATGACAAAGGAGCCCAGGCGGCTTCCGGCACTTATTTCTATCGACTGGACATGCACGGCGACGTCGTGACCAGGAAGATGACGCTCCTCAAATAGGCGACGCGGTGAGCTCCCGATGCGGGAGCTCACCGACCGCTTGACCGGTGGAAAGCCCATGCTCAAGCTCTGGATCATCCTGATGGCCCTGGTCGTGCTCGTTGGTTGCGGAAACGCCGACAGCGGCGACGCCATCGAAGGTGAAGTGACGTTCTGTCGTCGTGTCGGCTCCAGCACCGGCAAGCGTATCGAGGTCGGAACCGAATTCCAGGTCCGTGAAGGGAAGAAGAATCAGTACGTCCACGGCCTCGTGGACCTTCGGAATCTTCCCGAGGGTGTCGATCACCAGATCCATCTGGTCTGGATCAAGCCCAACAGCGAGGAGATGTTCCGACGTTTCGGTACGATCCGCATGGACGCTCACGACGGTGGGTACCGCAGCCAAGCGACCTGGCTCGACGCCGAGGATCTGCACAAGAAAACGATCGACGAAGCCGTTCTGAGCGACAGCGCCGGAGTGACGGTTTCTTCCCGCCTCAACGTCTCACCTGAACGCGAACGGGATCCCGGCACCTATCATCTGAGGGTGTTCTGGAACCGGGCGCTGCTCATCGAACAGGCTTTCGAATTGATCGAATCCGACGAAGGTTGATCGATTTTTCAGGGAAGACGATCAGGCCGTCTCGGCCTGCCTCCAGGCTCGGAGCGATTTCACGACATCGTCCATGTTCCGCCCCGTCCGGCGCCGCAATCTCGCGTCGGCGGAGCGAAGGAAGACGTCCGGCTGACTCCTGCTGCGGTAGAGATCCGGGCGTCGGGAGTCGGTCAACGGACGGCCGATGAAGGCCTCGAGGCGTCGAAATTCTTCGTCGTCGGTCATGAACGTTCCGTATTCGAATACCGCGGCCTGGTGCGCGGTCGTGTCGAGGATGTCGAGAATATTGGCGTTGGACTCGTACCAGCGGTTCACGTAGTCCCAGGCGTACCGGAAATTCCCGAGGTACTTGCGCATCCCCCGCCACTTGAAGCGCGGCCAGATCTCGGCCGGATCGCGCACGATCGCGACGATCTTATGGGCCGGCAGTTCCTCGGCCCAGAGCTTGTACGTCAACGCGGTGCGAGGATCCTTGAAGCCCCAGGCCTCGTGCCGCGAGTCGCAGTCGCGGATGATCGAGCGCATAATCTCGCGCTGCTGGAATGTCATGTCCAAGCCCCGCTCGGCCCCGATGCCCAGCACCCCGTAGCTTTCGGTATCGAGGATGGCCATGTTCAGGCCCAGGGCCGCCTCCCGCTCGTACTTGTTCCCCTTGTCATAGGATACATCGTCGTCGAAATGCTCCCCCATGCTGATTCCCGACTGGTGGAGAATCTGCGACAGGAGCGTAGTGCCGGATTTGTGCATGCCCAGAACGACGGTGATCATCGACATCCTCCGAATCGACTTGGTCTCGGCGTTTCCCCGAATATCGGTGGAAACGCCCCCCCATTGAGGGCGAATCGTTCCTGTTTGTCAAATGAGGGACACATTCAGGGTGCCACGATCTTCCCGCATCGCAAAGCTGGACTTTCCCCCGGCGAAATCCAATCTTCGGGAGGAATGGCCGGCGACTCATCGCAACTCCGTTCCGGAGGAACACCATGCCCCGCTTCCGCCTTGGGATTCCAACCCTTGCTCTGATCGCTGTTTCTGCGATCAGCCTCCCTGCAGTCGCTGACGATGTGAGTTTCGGCGGCGAGGAGTCTGCATGATCATCAAAGTCGTCGTCATCACAGCCTATGCCCTGGCGATCATCGGTATCGGCATCGCGGGACTGCGCCGCACCAGGTCGTTCAACGACTTCTTTCTGGGTGGCGGCGAGGTCGGCCCCTGGATGACCGCGTTTACGTACGCGACCGCCTACTTTTCAGCGGTGCTGTTCATCGGGTTCGCCGGCAAGATCGGCTGGGGGTTCGGCTACTCGGGTCTGTGGATCGCCCTGGGCAACGCCCTGATCGGCGTGCTGCTGGTCTGGGGGGTGCTGGGCTGGCGCATCAAGCGCATGTCGATCGAGTACGAAGTCGCGACCATGGCCGAGTTCTTCGAGAAGCGTTACGACAGCCGCTTTCTCAAGCTCTTTGCGTCGCTGTGCATCTTCGTGTTCTTCATTCCCTACTCGTCGGCCGTCTTCATGGGGCTGTCCTACCTGTTCCAGGCGAACTTCGGCATCGACTACACGTTCGCGCTGGCGGCCATGGGCACTTTCACGTCCATCTATCTCGTGCTCGGGGGCTACAAGTCGATGGCCATGGTCGACGTCGTCTTCGGCATGATCATGCTGGTCGGCGTGACGATCCTGTTCGGATTCACCCTCGACGCCGGGGGCGGGCTGGCCTCGATCACCGAGCAACTGGCCGCCATCGAGCCCGCATTGACACAGGCGATCGGCCCTCCCGGTGTCTGGCCGCTGTTCTGCCTGATCTTCCTGACCAGCATCGCCCCACTGGGCATGCCCCAGCTCGTGCAGAAGTTCTACGCGATCAAGGATCAGCGTTCGATCCGCATCGGCATGGTCGCCTCGACACTTTTCGCCCTGCTGATCGGCGGCGTGGCCTACTTCACCGGCTCCACGGCTCGTCTTTTCCTCAACCCCGAAAACGCTCCGACGGCGTTCGCCGACGGCAGCCCGGTCTTCGACGCCATCATGCCAGAACTGCTCGCCCGCGTGATTCCCGAATCCCTGTCGGTGGTCATGCTTCTGCTGATCCTCTCGGCGAGCATGTCGACCCTGGCGGCTCTGGTCCTGATCGCCAGCTCGTCTCTGGTCAAGGATCTGTACGCTGGATTCGTGAACCGGGAAGCCGGCGACACCCACCTCATGACCCTGATGCGCATCGCCAGCGTCGTGTTTATCCTGATTTCGGTCGTGCTGGCCTCTTTCCGGCCTTCGACCATCGTGGCCGTGCTGGGCATTTCCTGGGGAGCCATCGGTTCGGTTTTCCTGGGCCCGTTCCTGTGGGGACTGCTCACCGATCGGGCCAACAAGACCGGAGCGATCGTCGCTTCGGTGTCGGGCCTGGTCGTCTGTCTTGGTATGTACATCGCTGGTCGGCCGTCGCCCGAGGCCGGAACGATCGGCATGATGGTCTCTCTGGTGCTCGTTCCGGTCGCGGGGACTCTCCAGGGAAAGTCCTGATCACTTCAACAATCCCCCTCGAGCATCGTGATCATCCTCTCGCCTCCGGCTCACCCAGACCGGAGGCTTTCTCCTACAGTCGACCCTGAATCATCCGATAACCAGCAGGTAATTCGGAAGTTCGACAAGGAGCACCCATGCAGTCGCCAATGTCATTCCGCGCTCGAATCCTGGTGTTCGCTGCCGTCCTGAGCTGCGCCGCTGTGTCGTCGTCGGGATCGCCTTTCCTGGATCTTACCGGCGAGCAGGCCCCGACCCAGAACACGATCTCGCAGATCATCCAGTCCAGAGAAGGCCTGCTCTGGATCGGTACCCTCGGCGGACTTCATATCTACGACGGAATCACAACCAAGCGGATCGGACGTCTTGCCGAAAACCAGTTTCTCGAAACGGAATGGGTCGATTTCATTTTCGAAGACAGCCTGGGCCGGATCTGGGTCGCCGGCGCCACTGGCGAACTCGAACGTCTCGACACCGTGCGCAACATCGTGGCCCCCTATACCCAAGCATGGCGCTCAGTCCTGCAGACGAGGCCCTACGCCCAAGTCAGCGGCATGGTGGAAGGGCCGCGAGGCTCGATCTGGATCGCCACGTCCCAGGGACTCTATCGACTGGATCCCCTCACGAGCGAGATCGTGCCCATCGACGGCACGGTTTTCAGCATCGAGAAGTCCCCCGACGTTTTCTCGATCGAGCAGTTACCCGACGGCAACCTTGCTCTGACCACCAAGTCAGGACTGGTCTGTCTCGGGATCGATCCCGAAACCCTGGACCTGTCTCCTGTCGGCTGGTCGACACCCCTCGACCACGGACGACTGACAAAACTTGCTGATGGCGAAGTTTGGACCGCGACCGGCCCCGGCCGGATTGGGCGAGTCCATGTGGTCGGCGATGAGATGACCCTCGACGAAATCGAGCTCCCCGCCCCCCTGAACGACTGGACCATCTCATTGATGGCTGGCGATCCCAACGACGAACTCTGGCTCTTGACTCCTCGTCACGGCCTCGCAAGGTGGAAGAACGGTTCCGGCGTCACGATTTTCGAGCAGGACGGCGCGATTCCCGATCGGCAGAACTTTCTCCATCACTTGCGAGTCGTCACGCGTGACCAGTCGGGCGTGATCTGGTTCGGCACCACAAGTCATGGCATTCACTTCTTCAGCCCGAGCTATTCAAGATTTCAGTCCTACGGTCTGGCGAATGATCCCGACCGTATTCTGACAGACGATTATCTGCTCGGGATCGCCCAGAGCGGTCAGAACAGCGTCAGGGTCATCAGCCGCCAGGAACTCTTCGATGTCGATCTCGAGTCCGGCCAGGCCACTCTTGTATTTCGACAGGAGGAGGCTGGCGAGGGCTACGATTCGAGTCGGGGATTCCTGTCGATGCTGGCCCGCAACGACGATGTCCTGCTCGGAACAGTCGATGGGCGACTCCTGCGATGGGACTCTCACGACAGGACGGCAACGCTGATCAGCGATCATCCGGTCGATTCAGCTTCGCATTCACCGCTCTGGACGATCTTCGAGGATATCGATGGCAGCGTCTGGGCGTGCTACCAAGGTGATGTCAGGCGGTACAGCAAGGACCTGAGCCGGGATCTGCCGATCGACTCCGAACTTCAACGCCTCCTCGATGATGCAACCGTGCGCGCCAGTCATGTCGACCCCGACGGAACGATCTGGTTCGGCACTCTGCTCGAGGGCCTGGTTCGATACGACGAGCGGGAGAACACGCTGAGAACCATCTTCCTGAACGAGACGGAATCCCAGCCTGGTATCCGTGGCCTGCTCAAGCAGGATAATGTCCTCTGGATCGGAACCTACCGCGGGCTCTTCCGCCTCGAGATCGCCCCTGAAACCGGCGAGGTTGTCGGGCGGCGGCACTGGTCGGCAAAGGACGGCCTCCCCGACGGAACGATCTATGACATCCTGCCGGGGTCCGAGGGAGAGCTTTGGTTGTCATCCAACCAGGGCCTCGTTCGTTTCGACCCACGAACCAATCACGTCCGGCTCTTCGATTCCTCCGACGGACTCGCTGCGAACGAGTTCAACGGCGGCGCGGCGATCAGGACATCCGACGGCTGGCTTACCTTCGGCGGTATCGACGGCCTGAGCTGGTTCCAATCCGAACATCTGTACTCCAATACCACTCATCCCCAGCAGGCGATCTCGATCAAATCCTACTTCACCGACACCCCGCAGACTTTCCTACGGTCGACAGAATACGAGATCCCTTGGCATGCTCCACACCTCGATCTGAGCTTCGCGGTGCTTGACTACCAGCAGACCGGGCACAACTCCATCCTTTACCGCATGACGTCCATGGGGGATGAATGGCACACGACCCGGCCTGGTGCGGTCAATCACTTTCCTCGTCTGCCTGAAGGCCGAACCGTCCTGGAGTACAAGTCGTCGAACAACGACGGCGTCTGGAGCGAGATCGAGACCCTGACGATTCACTGCCCTCCTCCCTACTGGCGATCATCAACAGCCAAAGTCGGGTATTTCGTCCTGGTTGCCCTCTTGATCTGCACAGCCGTGCTTCTTGAGCTTCGGCGACGGACCCGCAAGCAATTGCTCATCAAACGACTCACCCACGCCGACAAGCTGCAGGCCGTGGGTCAGCTCGCCGGAGGGATGGCTCACGATTTCAACAACTACCTCCAGGTGATCGTCGGTGAAAGCGAACTCCTCTCCATGGATCTCCCGGTCGACCATGCCGGGCAGGAATCCCTGACCGAAATCCGCAAGGCGTGCGATAGGGCCCACTCGCTTGCCCGTCGCATGCTTTCGCTCTCCAGGAACCCCGAGGGATCACGCACGGTCCAGGATATGGTGGCCGTGGTTCGGGACATGCAGAGCCTGCTCAACAGCATTGTCGGCGAAGGCGTCGAGCTCTCCATGGATTTCGACGACGGCTCGGTGCCGGTGCTCATCGACGACAAACAGGTCGGGCACATCCTCACCAACCTCTGCATCAACGCCCGCGACGCCATGGATCACAAGGGGGACGTTTTCGTCTCCATCCGACGTCATCATCTCCAGGAAAAACGGGCGATGCAATTGGGGCTCCCGCCGGGACCCTATGCCTGGCTGACGGTCACTGACACCGGCCCGGGAGTGCCAGAGAACCTGAAGGAGCGCATCTTCGAGCCCTTCTTCACGACCAAGGATCAGGACAAAGGCACGGGTCTCGGCCTGTCAACGGTCTTCAACATCGCTCAGCAGCATGACGGGGTCATCGAACTGGATGAAGGCCCGGGCGGCGGCGCCCGATTCTCTGTCCTGCTGCCGATTTCAGAAGATCAGATCATCGAACCCAAAACCGAGTCCCCGAAACGCACCGACCTGCGAGGCCAAGGCGAAGTGATCCTCCTGGCTGACGACGACCCTCAGGTTCGCCGTCTCATGGCTCGGACATTGAGCGAGGCGGGCTATCGGGTGATCGAAACCGTGGACGGTTCCGACGCCATCGAGCGGCTTCGGGAAATCAAGGTCGTCGACGCCGCCGTCCTTGACGTCATCATGCCGAAGAAAAACGGTCGGGATGTCCACGACTTCATGCGCAGAATGGGGCTGGACGTTCCGGTAGTGTTCAGCACAGGCTACAGTGCGAGCCACCTGATGCACAAGGGGCTCGACCCCACCCGGACCAGGATCCTGAGCAAACCCTACAGCAGCGAAGAGCTGCTCAGGGCCTTGAAGGAATCTCTGGAGAGGGTCCTGGTATCGTAGATCCCGGATGTTGCGGGATTGCTGAGCTGAAGTCCTGTGGGTTCAAATCCGATCCAACCGCTCCCCCGACCGCAGACGATGCCGCAAACCCATCAGCCTTGCGTCCAGGGCCCGCAGTTCATCGAGGTTGGCGCGCTCGGCGTCGCTCGGCTCCACCACCTTGACCATCCCCCCGTTGTTGATCACCACGCGCCGGTCGCCCATCAGCGCCAGGATCGGATCGTGGGTCGCCATGAGCACGATCTTGTCCTGCCCCACGAGCACCTCGAGGGCCTTCTGACGGTCGATGCCGGCGTTCTCTATCTCGTCGATCAGCACGACCGGCGAACTCGAGAGCACGGCGGTGTCGGCGATCATCAGGGCGCGAGACTGTCCTCCGGACAGCGACGTGACCGGCGTGTCAAGGGCGAAGGGTTCGCCGGCCAGGGCGTTGGCCTCGTTCCAGATGCGCTGTACCTTGCCGTCGATGTCGTCGGCGCGGCGGCTCTCGGCGTGCAGGGCCAGAAAATCGCCCACGCCCATGTCCATGACGAAGTTCATGTTCTGGCTGAGCTGGGCCACCAGCTTTCGGTCACCCGAGGTGCGCCAGCGCTCGTCGCCCTCGACACCGTCGATCAGCACGCGGCGACAGGTCGGAGTGTCGCCGCGGGCCACCCACTCAATGTCGGCCAGTAGACGGCTCTTGCCCGAGCCGGTCGGGCCCACGATGCACACGACCTCACCCACCAGCGCCTTCAGCTCCCGAACGGGTTCGTCGTCGCCGGACTTGTTGCGGCCGCCGAGTACCGTGATGGAGTTCACGGTGAGTTCTTCACCCGACAGGAACGATTCCATCTCGGTCAGGAATGCCGCGAGGTCGTCGAGGGCGGCACCGGCGGCTTCGGCCAGCGCCACGTTCCCGTCTTCGCCCAGTTCCAGGCCTCGGTCGGCGAAGAAACCGTCGGCGTAGGGCCATTGATCGAGCAGGGTGCCCACCGTCAGGGTGCGCAGAAGGTCCTTGGTGACCATCAGCCGTCCTCCCCGTCGGTCAGCGGCGCAGATTGCTGGCGATCCGCATTCACTTCCAGGCCGTCCTGGGCGTCGAGATCGATCTTGCGCACGTTGCCCATCTGATACTTCTCACCAATGCGCGTTTCGCCAAGGCAGTAGCTGCACAGGGCCGCCGGCATGCTGAAACGAAGGCGCTTGCCTTCGACTGTGGCGACCTCTTCGCCGCCGTCCCAGAGCGTGGAGAATTCGAAGCTGCCCTGGCCTGTGATGCCGTTCACGTGCATCACGCGCGCCTTGGGGTTCACTCTTTGCACGCGAGTGGCGAAAACCTCCCGCTCAGCCTGGCTCACCACATCGCCTTTGGTGATGATCACGATGTCGGCCGACTTGAGCATCGGGCCGATCTTCTGGGGCGTGTTGATGCCCGACAGGT
>Ga0180007_10003199_pt1 | contig 18513 bp, 18 predicted proteins | sample MM_PC_MetaG_FD_121122 | JGI IMG/M metagenome (GOLD analysis project Ga0180007, IMG submission 121122) | Groundwater microbial communities from the Aspo Hard Rock Laboratory (HRL) deep subsurface site, Sweden - MM_PC_MetaG | ecosystem: Environmental > Aquatic > Deep subsurface > Groundwater... | reverse complement strand
TTGTGAGCCCGCCAGATATCTTTGTCTCTAGAGTTCCAAAATTCTGTCGTTGACATTTTAGAAGATGTAAGATTATACAGTTCGTAGCGAGGAGTAGATTTGGTGTCCGGCCCGCTACGACAGTGATACCAAAGACGGTCCTCATATAGTGATGCTAAATAAAATCAGAGTTTATTCGTCATCTGTTTGCGAGGGTAGTTCAGTTGGTAGAATATTTCCTTCCCAAGGAAAAGGTCGTGGGTTCAAGTCCCACCCCTCGCTCCAGGCCTGCTTTTACCTCAAGTGTCATTGTTGGGTTTCAAGTTCGGCATACTATATGCAGAGTATTGCATATCATGGAGTGCGGGAATGGTTTTCTCGTATATTTATCCAAATAAAGGGGAGTACTCGGTTTTATAGGTTAGGTTTTTATTCCTTTGTTTGATAACTTTTGCAGGTACACCAACTGCAATTGAGTAAGGTGGAATATCTTTTGTGACTACGGCCCCAGCCCCGATTATTGAACCCTCACCTAACCTAACACCTGTCAGGATAGTTGCTTTTGCTCCAATCCATACATGATCTTCGATAACGACCGGACCTAAAAGACACTTAAATTTAGGGTCTTGAGGGTCGTGTGTAAGAGTTTGTATGTAACTATAATTTGAAATGTTTACGTTATTGCCAATTTTAAGAGAAACGCGACCATCTAAAAAGGTAAATCTGTTTACTACAGTATTATTACCAATTTCAATGTTGTTTCCTTTGATATAACACTTCATTGCTATATGTGTATCTTTTCCTATTTTTATCCCCAGAATGTTTTTTAAGTACCAGTGTCTGATAAAACAGAATGGAATGTTCATTATCAAAGCGTTACAGAGGTATCTTTGAGTTGCTGGTATTAGTCTGTTGATAAAAAAGGATTTCATGATTTGCATACAACGATGAAGTAATTCTTAAACATGATTGACTTTTTTTAGATATTCTTTTCCAAAAACGGCACGAAAATCATCATTATTTAAGTTCATAGGGAATAAGTCTTTTTTAATCTGAGATTTATGTAATGATAATGATTTTTTCTTTAGACACAACTCCTCTTCGGTCAACTCATAAAAGTAATCAATTTCCTCCTCTGAAAGTCCAAAAATATCTGACCAGTAAGAAAGCTTTGGTAGAGCGTCCTCTTCTAGCCGGCCTTGTGCCTCTTGCAACCAAGACAATATTTGCTCACGATTTATAGTAACTTCATATAAAATTATTTCTTGACCCAGAAACTTTTTTACGAGTCTACCTGCTTTATGTACAACAATATGATCTTTATTACCATAACCTCCGTACTTATCATATGAAACCATGAATGCCCGACTATCTAAATTCATTGTTGTTATTTTTTCTATGATTGATTGCGCAAGAGTCTCAGGAGCTACTTTATCTAGTGGCCTTGCGTCTATTTGAGAATATTTTGACTCACAGTATTCTAAGTAATGAATACTTTTAACACCAAGTGTAGAGTTTGAAACCTGAGCTTCATTTTGACGAGTTATGGTTTTGTCCTCTTCTTTTACAAGCGCAGCGGCACAGTAAATAACATGCACGTCGGTAGATTGAGAAAGTTTTATAATTACTCCACCGGACAGAAAAGATTCATCATCAGGATGCGCGTGAAGGAATATACTAGGGTATTCATTTGGAAAATGTTTTTGGAATTCACAATTAATGTTTTGCATTGCTTTAGTTTTCTATTATCTCCCTATATATATTAATATCTGACTCTATCATTTCCTTCGGATTAGCTGCAGATCGAATGAAATTTAAAGACTCTTTTATATGCCTATCACGATTTTCATAACTCTCAACGGCAACTTTAGCAAACTCCAGATAGTCAAGAAGTTTAACAATCTTTACAGAATTAACATCCCCATAATTTACTTGCGAAAAAGGGACATCCCAAGTAACAACTGGCAATCCATAAGCCAAAGCTTCATTTACCACAGCGGGGAAATTATCATAATGGGAAGGATAGAGAAATACCCCACTATTGGGGAGTATCTCATTTTTTACATTATTATCTACCCAACCCTTATATTCGACCAGGTAGTCACCTCGACTTTGATTATTGATTAGTGAGGCTAGTGCGTGTTTGCTTTTTTGGTCATCCATCCTGCCTAAAACAACGATGCTTACACTTCTTCCCATAATTTTCGAAATCAGACTGAGAATCCTCTCAAGGTATTCGACCCCTTTTCCAGATTCTATTCTTGCCATGTACACAAAATCATGTTTTAAACGTTGTTCTCTTTTAGCAATTTTATTTTTAATAATATTAGTAAGAGGAATATACTGCCAGAGTCTCAAATTGTTGAAATAAGATTTTAGAAGATAGGCAACAGTCTTATTTACCGCAATAATATTTAGAGATTTAAATACCTCGTGAGCCTCTTTATAATGCTCCAATACATATTCTTTGCGGAACTTTTCAATATCAGAGTTTAAATATTTCTTGACGTCATTATCGTAATTACCTGTTGGGTGAATAGGAGATACCAAAAAAGGCATTGCATTAATAGCGGTAGCGAATTTTATAGTTCCTTTTAACGCTTGATTTAGTTCTCGAACCAGTTCCCACGCTTCCATCTGTAAGATACAAATATCAGGCGCAATATTCTCTGCAATTTTTACAATTTCTTTTATCGATTTTTCTTTATTCTCCAAATGCCATCCCTTAGTATTCAGTTTGTAATGTATAAAGTTAACTTTGGGGAATTTCCTCTGTGTTTCTGTACGATCTGCGCATTTATTCAAGCAGACTATAGTCACATCATGTCTTTTTGAGAGATCTGGCAAAAGTGATATTAATCTAGCTAGGTGCCCTGGATTTAAATGAATAGGAGTTAAAGTCAAAAATAGAATCTGCATGTCTACTAGTTTGAAAATTTAGCAATTAGACCTTCATATATTCTCACGTGATTATTGACGGAGTCATTTAGTTCTTTTAGTCTGACCATTCCTAGTGGCTTTATGGACGGGCGTTGAGCAATTTCGATCAATGCGTTGGTATAATTTCGTGCAGTCTCAATAGGGTCTTTTTCGTTATATTTATATAAACAAACGTCCTGCCACTGCTCCTTATAAAATCCAACATTAGAAACAACCGCATGACACCCGCAATCCTTGGCTTGTTCGATTTGCCCGCTATGTGTCCCCCATTTATAGGCAATAATTACCGCGTGGGATCTTAAAAATGCCATATTCAACTCATCATTAGTAATTTCTGGCCTCGATAGGATCTCAATTCTTGGATTTTGAACTAATTTATAAAAGAACACAATGTCTTGCCTTAATTGACTGTTTTCATCTATTACTGGAATGGGTTTAAATATTAATTGAAGCTTATAATCAAGCAAATCCGTACACTGCAAAAAGTTCACTACTGATTGAAGAAATTCTTTGTTTTGCCTAAATTCACCTACTAGCATCGTGAAAAGTTTTGAATCTTTTATAGTAGATTTTTGCAGCCGTTTAATATCTCGTGGGTCAGACATAAACCCCAAAGGTATTACTTCAATATTGCTTGTGTGGATCCCTAACGTTGATTCACACCACATTTTTGCACCGGTTGTTGGGCAGATTATTTTGTCTGCATATTTAAACAATAACTTTTGATACTTACCATCTCCATAATTTCGAATTCTCTGGCTTTCTTTGCTGTGCAGAGTCCACACAATTGGCTTATTGTTTTTCTTAAAGTATTGCAGAGCATCTTGTAATCCTTCTAGAGTAAGCTTATCGAACGAGAAATGTATATGTACGATATCATAAGAATTATGCGGGAACTCATCATTCAGGTATTCAGGAGTACATAGCCTCCGACTAAATAAATCACTATTTGGATTTATGAAGTGAATCCTTCCGGTATTAAGCTTGCTGGTATATGGGTGTCTTGAGGGCAAACTCAAAACCTTTATTTTTGCCATTCTAAAGTGTCCGAACGTTCTTGTTCTACAAAAACTTTTTGTACTATTTGATTTAAATCAAACAGAATCATTAATCTATTTTGTCTAATTTTTTCATTTCCCACATTAACCATGGTCTCTCTGAAAAAGTCTTCTAAAATGATTGACAGTGAATGTATTCCCTCCGCTGTTAAACCCTTGTTGGTATTTTGAGTCACGAAATCTAATAAGTTCCTTTCACTCTTTGTTTCTATAAGTGCTTGATTAATGTTGGAACCTTTTGTTTGGCTATAGTTTCTCAGAATATTTGTGATTCTTTTGAATGTATCCAATATTGTGTCAAGCTTCTTCTTGTCAGCGGCAAGTTCTTTTAATTCTCCAAACAAACAGAATTTCGAATTGATATTTGAGGTTTTCGCAAATGCAATTCCTTTTGAGAGACGATCATTCTCTATTTCTGCCCGGAATATTTGATATAGTCTCTGGTTTATAAAGGAACTAATATCAGACAATAACTTATCTGAATTGTCTAAAGGGTTTGAATTTATTAAAGAAAGATCATAACTAAGTAGATGGTTGATATCCAAATTTAGTTCTTTCTCTCTAATCAACCGCAGTAGGTTATATACTTGTTTTCTAATCTCATACGGATCGTTAGATCCTCTTGGAAGCTCTCCAACATAGGCCAAAGCCAGTATGTTGTCAAGCTTATCCGCAAAACTTACATAGCATGTACTAAGAGTACTTGGTAAGGCTGAAGTTTTAGAAGTAGGGAGATTGTGTTCATACAGAATTTTTGAAACATTCTTAGAATATCCTTGCTCTAAGGCGTAGTTCATACCAACAATCCCTTCTAGATTTGCAAATTCGGCTACCAAATGAGTGGCTTTATCATTCTTTAAAAGATCAAAAGCAAGCAGTAAATCTTTGTCCAAATCTTTATTTAATAGATCTCTATATATGTGTTCAACTAATTGTTTTAATCGACTGATTTTATCTACATATGAGCCTAGTTTTGGATGAAAAACAATTTTTTCTAAGTCTGAACGGAGTTCTTTTAATACACGCTTACGATCTTTATTAAAGTAGAAAAGCGCATCTTCTAGCCTTGCCTTGACAACCTTCTTATTCCCATCAATAACATCTTGGTTATAATCCAATAGATTAGCACAAACACCATATTCAACATTGGATTGATCATTTTTACTCCATCGCATCAGATATTTTTGATGTTCCTCAAGTACACATGTAACAAGTTCCTTTGGGAGAATCTTGAATTTTCCATCCAGAGCAACGAATTTTAGACGAGGAGATTCAGTCATGTAGGTATTGATTTCTATGTATGTTTCAATATCAGAAGAGTAGTCATATTTTTTCGCGTCCTTATATAAAATTTTCTTGATCAGTTCTCGACGTTTCTCCTGGTCTAAAATAATATTGTATTGTTTTATGAAGGCTAGATAGTCGAATGCGGAACTTATTAATACCCTTTTGGGATTGGAGTATCTGGGTGTATATGTGTAATTATCGTTGAGAATAGAACAATCGCCGTTTATTGTAAATAAGGGTAAATTGATTCTAATTGCTTTGTCGTTATGAAAAGAGATCAGCCACCTGGGAGGCCTAATAAAAGACTGCTTAGATGAATTCCATCTCATGAATTTCTTGGATGGTGCACATTTTAAAATTTTTGTTAGAAGATTTTCTATAATCTTTTGAAGACTTGTTTTCTTTACTATTGTAAGAGATGCAAAGCACTTGCCTGATTGTTCAACGAACTGCACATCCATCATTTGTGAACTCTTACTTTTCACAAACCCTTCTAATTCTTTAGTAGGGTTACCATCAGAATCGTAACAAGCAGACTTGGGCGGTCCTTCGACTGTGATTTCCTCTTGCTTTAAACTTATTGGGCCCTGAATTTGTATAACTATTCTTCTAGGCGTGAAAAAAAGATCTGCCTTTTTAAATTTTAATCCGTCATTTATCAGCAGTTCACGTAAATTATTGGTTTCCTTAAATTCTTTTACCCATAATGATAAATATTCGGAAGGAAGTTCTTCTAGCCCAAGCTCTAATATATAGAGATCATTAATTTTATCGTTGGAACTTTTGATGCTAACACTATCCAATCCATGTACAACAATCTTTTTCCGCTCATCTAATAGGGGGTAGTTCATGTTCTCTCGCTCAGACAACCAAAGTTCACCAATACGCTTGGAGAAATTCCCCATTTGCGCAAATTTTGCTGTCCGGTCAGAGATACTTACAACCCTTCTTGAATCCAGAAGATTGAAAACATGGGATAACTTAAGTAGATAGTCATATCCTGCCCAATAATTATTTTTCTCCAACTGTTCCTGAATCTGTTTTTCATATATTGTATATAACTTTTTTAAGTCAGTAATGTTTGATGTCTCAAAATTATGCAAAGACTGCCAGTACTCATGTTTTTCAAACATCTCTCCATATGTAATATCTTCATTCCAGGGAATATCCCTATAATCACCAACATTAAATATATACATCGCCAGTCTTTCTAGACCAAGGGTAATTTCCAAAGCTGGCTCTTCCAAGGATAACCCGGCAACTTGTTGAAAGTATGTATATTGGGAAATTTCCATTCCGTCTAACCACACTTCCCAACCCAGCCCCCAAGCCCCAATAGCTGGAGATTCCCAGTTATCTTCCACAAACCTTAAATCATGTGTCTTTGGATCCACTCCTATCTCCTGTAACATTTCAATGTACAATTCCTGATTATGAATTGGAGCTGGTTTTAACATTACTTGATATTGAAAGTAGTGTTGTAACCGATTGGGATTTTCTCCATATCTTCCATCATCAGGTCTTCTACTTGGCTCCAGATAAGCAACATTGTATGGTTCTGGGCCCAACGCTCTAAAAAATGTTTGCGGATTTGCAGTACCTGCTCCAATTTCCATACCATATGGCTGAGCTATAATGCACCCTTTTTTAGCCCAAAACGAATTTAGTCTTTCTATTATTTCTTGAAAAGTTTTTATCTTTTTATTTTTCGCCATAAAACTATAACGTAAATACAATCCTAAAGTATTAACGTTATTATAGCAGCAAGAAATGAATTTTGGTACATGAAGTTACTCTATTTGGTCTATCACTCTGGTAATCATTTCTTTTGGGATATTATGTTTAATTTGGTCAAAGAAATCTTTGTTTGATTGGCTAACATTTGTATATATCTTTAAGCCTCCCACTTTATCCAATGTTTCTAAAAAGAGAACGTTATAATTTCTCTCGTGGTCAACCTCTAGCACTTTAATAGTCTCATCAACCGATAATGCAAAATCAACGTCCCATTTCTTCCAGAAATTATATGATCTATATATTAAATCGTTCATATCGATTTGCATTCCCCTTGTCCTCGTTAAAAATCTTTTCATAACCTGACGAAGTCTATAACCTGGATCTTTATGTGACGGGACAACACCTTCTCCTGAAAGCAATGTGGCTGTCTTTATAGAGTCAATTACTGCCGACATCTTGTTACTATCAGGTAATAATTGATAGTACGGATCAAAGCCCTCTATATAATAATCTGATAGCTCCAGAGCCCAATTTAATCTTTCAACCCCGAAACAAATATCGGAGATTGGTATTTTCCGACCTTCTGTAACAGGAAAGTCGTATATATAAACACACTCACCAAGTTCAGTCCCTTTATACAAAACTGTAAAATAGATGTTTGAAAACTTTCTCTTCCCCCAAATTCCTTTTGATTCTTCAATTCTAATCGAGATGTCCTCCAATGATTTTTCTTGACTTACAATCAATCTGATAAAATCAATACACAACTCTATAAACTCTGCAGGTGTTGAATCAACAAATTCCACCGAATAGTTGACAAATGAAGTTGAGATACCATCTCTCACTTTATCTAAAAACTGACTTCTTACAACGGGCTGGGCGATTATAAAAGCAGTTTTATTTAAATCTCCTGTTTCCCTCAATATGGTCTCGACATGCTGAACTCCAGCTGATGTAAAGTAGGTTGAATCTCCAGCAGGGCGTAGTATTTTGTCAGGAGCGATATGTTTTATGTTTCTGAAAAACCTATGTAGCTCACTCGCTGAGCGAGTATTAGCAGAAACCAGGCCCGACTGGTATAACTTGGTAGCTGTTTCGTTACCTGCGATTCTAAAATCTGTTTCGCTATCACTACGAACTAAATGCAGGTTTTCGATAATATACTCTCTGGCACACTTTGAGTTGTTGCTCATAGTTTAATACAATCTGTACTTTTGATCCAAAACACCTTGCGTTATAGAAGGTATTTTCTTATGCTCAGCTTCAATAAACTTCCTTAATTTATCGATCTCAATAAATCCTTGGTCAACAACTACGCAAGTCTTCCAAGGATCAATCAACTCTCTACCACTTTGACTTACTAGATAAACTTCGTTAGGTATACCGAAATTTTTGTAAATCTTTTCAGAAATTTGCTGAGCGGCAATATAATAAATTTTTCCAATATGGTATACAGGATTCTTTCCACAAGCTCCTTCCATACTCATCGGCTTAAAGGGAGAGATTACACCATTTATACGATTACCTCTTCCAACAAGTCCTTCATCTCCACTCTCTATTGATGAGCCTGTTGCTGTTAAATATAGTTCTGTAGTCTCAAAATTATCTCGGGTATTTATGTTTAATTCAAGACTTTTTATTTTCAAGGATCTAGCGACTTCATATATAGTATTTCTAGCTGATTCAATGTTAGCCTTGTACTTATCAGCTGATCTAACATGGTTTGCGATTTGAGGGATACACATTGTGACATGGAAACTATTTATTTTCCTGTATCCCATTACTTTGATATCAGAACCAATCCAAGGATTAGATTTATTAAATTCTTTTGAATTTAAGGTATTTTCAATCTTTAATACTAGAGTTTCAAGACGAGTATGTGGAAAATATCCAACCCCCAAAGAAGTATCATTGGATACTAACTTTTTTATCTCTTGTAGATCATGTAACCCTCGAGGTTCAAACCAATATTTTCGTGTCCCTTTTTCAGAACCTGTCTCGTTCGTTTTACCAGGGCTACTTTGATTACTTAGGTTGTAATGAAATTGTAAGTCCTTTTCAACATCTATCATTGGGAACTTCTCGGCAAGAAATTCTTTAGCCCAACTGATTAATAATTTTCTTACAGGAATTTCTTCATTTCCGAATTTTGTAGAAGCTCTTCCATTCAGCAATATCCTTATGGGATCTATTAGGTATCCATTTCCAAAAACGACATTAGAAGATCCACCTAATAACCCGACCTTATCAAAATTATGATGCAAGATTGCTCCATATTTCTGCTTTGTATAATTAGAGTAATTAATAGACAATTTTTCTGCTAGAGCGTCAGACAAAGTGTCCGGATGTCCAATTCCTTTCCTTTCAACAAATTCTTGAGGATCCTCAAGAAATGGTTTTGATGTAATATTAATATTCATATAAATAAGTTTCAAAATAAATTGCTGCGCAATTTAACACATAAATATAAACTAATCGGATCTCCCATGTTTAACTAAGGGACCTGCCCTTTATAGAGAGTTAAAAAGTGACCTTAAGTTCAGCTAAAGAATCAATCGCGGGGAAATCAGCACCTTCATAATCTTCTTTTGGAAATAGAACAACTTTACCAAAACCTAAATCCAAAACCGCCTGTAAGTTCTCCACTTTATTATCAATAAAAGCACATTCCTCTGGTTGTCTGCCCGCTTTCTTCAAAGCATACTTATAGATTCTGGGATCAGGTTTATCAACATCAATTTCTCTGGAAAGGACCACTTCGTCAAAGTATTTCTCTAAATCAAAATCTTTAAGTTCAAAATATTTTCTTGATACTAAGCAATTAGAGATAATACCCAGTTGGTACTTTTGTGATAGGTAATCGAGGATTTCCCTAGCACCTTCAACCGGAACATAACAACGTTTCACGTGACACATGGCCATATATTCAACCGTCTCCTCTTTAACATCTAAATTCAAATGTTTTAACAATTTTCCGCTAAACATTCGGAAATAGTTGATTTCCTTTTCTAAAGTGGCAATATCTCTCCATGCTTGCGGGATATCTTTATCCGTCTTGATTAATTCTTTCTCCTTCTGATGATAAAGATCTAAACTAATATCGAGGTAATTAGAAATCTGTTTGTTGATATTAACAATCTTCTTAACCAGAACATCTCCACCATCGAAAAATATTGTTTTAATTGTTTTAATAGATTGATTTTTTATCATTACAAGCCGATTATATCAAATTTCATTCTATGCTAAATTATTCATGTTAGAATGAAAGGTGTGGCAAAAAACAATCGGCGTGCCTCAGCAATTATCATCTTAGATAATAAAATCCTGCTAATCCACCGCAAAGAAAGTGGGTTGATTTAAAAGGCATTAACAACTTAACGCTTTACCCTGTGGAAGTTAAAAAGTTTGTTTGTAACAAATGAAAGAGGCTCAAAACATTTTCACCCACAACAGAAAGGCTTACCGCGCAACCTGGATTACAACTGATTCCTTAGTAGAGTTTTCTCCCATCACTCAAGTATATGGTGTCTGCTTTGACTCTCATGGTCATATCCTAATTTGTCTGCGGCCAGGCTCCACATGGAATCTTCCTGGCGGATCACCAGAACCCAACGAAACTTTAGAACAAACACTGGCTAGAGAATTTATGGAGGAAGTTAACGCCGAGATTAAAAATCTCAAACCTCTCGGAGTACAAAAAGTTGAACTGGTCGACAGCGAAACGAAGGGAGATAAACCCCTTTACCAAGCGAGATTCTTTTGCAAGCTGGTTAGGTCATTACCTCAAAAAACCGATCCCGCCTGCGGTGAAATACGAGAACGAAAATTCGTTTCCTCCGATGAAATTAATCAATACATCCAATGGGGAGATGTTGGTAAGGAAATTTTCAGTCAAGCTTATAGATATTTTCTGCAAGAACGAGACAAGAATTAAAAGATCTTTTTAGGTTCGGCCAGAGAATCAATGGCAGAGAAATCGTGAGTGGCAGGGTGGGGTAAAATTCATTATAATGAGTCTAGCGAGTTGTATGCTTTGCTTATAATTGGGCTTGTAGGCAAATATCGGGGATATAAACATACTTGGTAGTGTTCTGAAATACAGTTCTGATGTTGTCTACGATGCACCGCCATCCTGCTACGCCAAAGCCTGCCTGCCGACAGGCAGGGCTTCGCAGCGATGGCATCCTGATTCGCCAAACTTGCGTAGCGATGGCTTTCCACTAATTTATCCATCTATGTTCTATGTTTATATCCTAAGGAGTCTTGGAAATGAAAATAAGTTATATATTGGAGTTACAAGAAATATAGAAAGTCGTTTGAAACAGCACGACTCAGACACAAACACAAATAGTTATTCGGCAAAATTCAAACCCTGGGGTTTAGAGTGTTTTATAGCCTTCAAGAATAAATATTTGGCAACTGAGCTAGAAAAATACTTAAAACAAGGATCTGGATTCGCATTTATGAAAAAAAGACTTTTACCGTAGGTGCTGCGAAGCTTCAGCGTAGCAGACCCACCCCCTCCGCCATGGTTCGGCAAGCTCAGCCAAGCAAACGCTGGACATTTGCAAACCCGTTGTTATCGCATTCCCCCAAAGAAATTGGCCACAAACTTCCCGATCGGAAAGTTTGTACCTGACCACAATTGAACTTCAGACACTCCGAAAATCTGACATAATTGCCCTAAACCAAATAATCCTAAGGAGGAACCGATGGGACCCAGAGATGGAGAAGGTATACCAATTTGCCTGTTCGGGGGAACCCGGAGATGGAAGCAAATCGCTAAGACATTACTTGCCAGTCAATACACCCTGGTCAGGAAAGCCGCCGATGCAGACCTCATCATTATTGGTGAAAAAGACGATCGTAACCGTATTCCGCCTGGACTGCGGGGCAGAGCGATCGTTATTTGCCTCAGCGAAGCTGACCGTTGGGGAAGACTCTACCACGCCGGGGCATTTTTTTCCCACACGGACAGGTTAAAAACCTGTCCCTACAAAATCATATCTTCTCCCCTTGACAAGTGAACACCCGTTCACCTAAAATGCTTTCGTGCTAGAAAATCAGAGGATAAAAATTGCAGACTTTTACCAAAAACAGCGGCGGATGCCCAGCTATCGTGAGATGCTCAAGCTTTTTGGTTTTAAATCCAAAAATGCCGTGCACAAAGTGGTGAAAAAGCTCGTTGATGCCGAGCTTATAACCCAGGACGAGCAGGGGAGACTGTTGCCACAGACACTGCCGCGTCAGCTTTACGGTGGAACTAGGCTTTTAGGTCTAATTGAAGCTGGTTTTCCTTCACCGGCAGAAGAAGAACTGCTTGACACAATCAGCCTTGATGATTTCTTAATTAAACATAAAGAGGCCAGTTATTTGCTAAAGGTCAGCGGTGACTCGATGATTGATGCCGGAATTTTACCCGGAGATTTAGTTGTCGCCGAAAGGACCAGCGCCGCTGGAGTAGGGGACATTGTAATTGCCGAAATTGACGGAGAATGGACAATAAAATATCTGCGCAAACAATCTAATCGGCTTTACCTGGAACCAGCCAATAAAAAGTACCAACCCATTTTCCCCAAAGAAGATTTGCAAGTAGCGGGAGTGGTGAGGGGAGTGGTAAGGAAATACTGACGTTTCAAGTTAAAAGCATGCCACGTAGCGAAGCCCCGTCTGACCACATAAAACGTGGCACGCGGGGTCGAAGCTTTACGTGGTGAAAAGTCAAAAGTTAGTAGACGAGTGAACAGGTTTCTGCTTTGCTAAGCAACGCAGGGCAAGCGACAGGTAACCTGTACTGACGAGCTTTAGCTCGTTACAATCGAGCAACACCCTAAAGAGCGTCAGTTCAGCCCGCCCGTACTGACAGACTCCGTCTGATGGGTGCGAAACTTTACATGGTGCAAAATTAAAAGTTTAGAGCATTGATATCACAAGCAAATTGACTAAAAAATGCCGCGTGTCAAAAAAAAGCTGTATTTTTTTGACATTTGGGGTTTGACATTTATTTGTCATTAGACATTAGTCATTTGACATTAAAACCCAACCATCTGACTATTCAGCCATTAAATCTCATTAAACATACCAAGCGCTAAAAATGAGCACAGCTCCACTCTCCATCCACTCATTCCCCAAAGCAATTCTCCACATTGACGCGGATGCTTTTTTCGTCTCCTGTGAGCAGGCATTAAATCCAACTTTAAAGAACAAGCCGGTTGCCGTAGGCAAGGAAAGAGGCATCGTCACCGCCATCAGCTATGAGGCCAAGGCTAAAGGTGTTAAGCGCGGAATGCGCGGCTTTGAAATTAAAAGAATATGTCCCGAGTGCATTATTTTGCCCTCCCACTACGAAACCTACGGACTATTTTCTTTAAGAATGTATGAAATTGTCAAAAGATTTACTCCCACAGTTGAAGAGTACAGTATTGACGAATGCTTCGCGGATATAACCGGACTGCAAAGACCATTAGGGATGAACTATCCGGAAATTGCCGCTCGTATCAAAAGAACTCTGGAAACCGAATTGGGATTAAGTTTCTCCGTTGGTTTAAGCGTTACCAAAACTATTGCTAAAATCGCCTCTAACTGGAACAAACCCTCGGGGATAGTTTCCATCCCCGGCACAGAAATCCATCATTATCTAAAGAAATTGCCGCTGGAAAGAATCTGGGGCATCGGCCCACAGACCAGTGCTTATTTAAATAAGCTGGGTCTTAAAACTGCTTTGGACTTAGCCAGAAAATCTCAAGATTGGGTACAAGCAAAACTGACCAAGCCGCATTACGAAACCTGGCAAGAATTGCGGGGACAGGCTGTTTTGATTTTAGAAACCGGATCTAAGAAAAACTATAAAAGCATCACCCGCTCCCACACTTTTAACCCACCCACCAACAACCCACAATTCCTGCTGGCACAACTGGCAAAAAACTTAGAAGCCGCCTGCGCCCATGCACGGCGATTTAATTTAGCCTCCAATAAACTCTTTTTTTATCTTAAAACCCAGCAATTTAAATACTATGGCGCAAAGATTAAATTTACTGCGCCGACGCATCATCCTAATCTGCTCATGCCGGCAATCCGAAAACATTTCGGGCAAATTTACTGCCAAAAATCTCTCTACCGCGCCACCGGAGTAACATTGACAAACCTAAAAACGACAGAAAATACTCAAATGGATTTATGGGGCCAAACACAAAAAGATTCCAAACTAACCCAAATCTACCGCGGTATTGATAAACTGGGAGCTAAATATGGCCGCCGCACCGTCTTCCTCGCCACTGCCCTAACACCTAATACCCACCAGCCATCTCCAAAATTAATGCTCAAAAGGAACTTCAACATCCCCTTGCTTGGCAAGGTCAGTTGAACCCTGTCAATTTTCCAACCGAGCAGCCACTGACGGATGACAACATTTTTTGTGCTCCGTTCTAATCCGTGTCTGTATTCTACCAAAACCGTCAACTTGGGGTAGGGGAATTGCCCATCTGTTATAATGTTGTCATCGCCCAGATGTTGGGGCAGTTCGATTCCTATATTAAAGTCGTTGCCGATTTAAAAGAGAGGAAATTGGCTGGGGGCGGAGAGTTTCATGTTGACTGCGAGCAACAACTTATTGAACAGGGCAGTAAGCAGTCTGACCTGTGGGGTGGGGGAGTGGACTGGCTGAGTAAAACCGTGGAGTTCAACTCAATGACTAATATTAAGCCTCGCGATAATAATCCGAGCCAAGAAATTTTAGACCCTAAAATCAGAAAAGAATTTGAGATATTAGTAAAAGAGTTATTTGAAATTAAAGACTAGCGCACGACAGCGCCGTCGATCGCAAAAGCAATTAGATTCAAAACTACCTGCAATGGGAAAGGACACAATTAACACCAAAAACATCTCCCGCTTCCTCAAAATGTCCGCCTCCGACCAACTCGGCGCTATCAGCAGTAATCTGCGCAGGCTCTCCAACTGGACTTATGATAAACCGGACGAAGAAAAATTAAAACTAATTGAACAATTCCTAGACCAAACCGCTTCTTACACACAAAGGGTTGACTCCGACGCACTAACTCAACCACTTCAAGAAAGATTTGCAAAGTTCAATAAAGAGCTAAAAATTCTACAAAGAGATTTTGCAACCGCTATGGACAATAACTGCCGCCGCCTTGTTTGGGCAGAAAAAATGCTCGACTGGAGTAATTTTCTCTCCTAGCATCTAGAGTAGGGGAGAGAGGAAAAATTTGACAACTATCATAATTCTATGATATATAATAGTCATTATGCTTCAAGATATCAGCATGCTTAATTTAAGAAAAAAAACTGGTGAAATTATTGACCGAACCTTCTACACCAAACAAAGATTCCTTGTTAAAAGGAAAGAAAAGCCTATGGCAATGCTGATTCCCATTGAAGACTATAATTTCTACATCTCCGATGATAATATTGAACTTTACAGTAAAGCGCGAATCAAGGAGTTTATGGCCGCTGATAAAATAAGCCCAAAAGTCACTACTAAGGCCAAAAAACTCCTTCAGTCGTGAATATCTCTACTTCTACTAAAATCCTTCTCGATGCCAATGTTTACTATGCCGCCGCCAAATCCAGCACCGGAGGCTCAGTGCTAATCCTAGAATTTGCCAGAAAGAAAAATTTCACCATCGTCACTACCAAGCATATTCTTAAAGAGGCGGAAAGAAATCTGCGGAACAAAGAATCACTTCAAGTTTTACTCCAACATTACGAAAATCTAAAATCTATAAAACTCAAAAAAATAGAAATTGACACCCAGAAAGCAGTAATAGCTTTGAAAAACATTATTAATCCTAAAGACGCGCTCGTGCTATATGCCGCGCAAAAAGCCCGTGTGAACTTTCTTCTTACCCTGGATAAAAAACACTTTTTTAACCCCAAGATTAAATCTCAAAAAATTCCGTTTAAAATTCTTACACCGGGAGATTTCATTCAAAATCATCTTCTTGACTAAAATCGACACCCTTTGTAATCTGTCCGCCATTATCAGTCGATTGATGGGAAATAGCATCTAGAGTAGGGGAGAGGGGAAGAAATCGAGCCCTTCGAGAACGTCCTCAGGGTAAACTATTTGCGATTTGCAATTTACGAATTACTAATTACGATTTATGATTTTTTTTAACTTTTAACTACCTTCTCCCCCCGCTGAATTTTTAGGGCGTAAGTTGTACAACATCCGTAATGGCGAATTTGTTACAAATCTCCGCGAACAATCTACAAATATTTTTCAGCAGCACGGCAATTCAGCAACACAGCTTCACAACTACAAAACTACAATTCATTAACCATTCATTAACAACCCATTATCTGCGCATTAACAATACATAGCACACTGAAGCCTGCCGCGCCGCGTTTTACGTGGTGAGCGCAGTCAAACTGTCTGCTGCTTGCCCTGCGTAAGCCGGAAGGCGAAAGCGGGGTCAAACAATCAACCACTTTTCCCGTGAAACCGCTTATACACCTCCCTAAGCCTCGGATTAGTTACATGGGTGTAAATCTGCGTCGTGGAAATATTCTTGTGGCCCAAAAGCTCCTGGACCGAACGGATATCGGCTCCCGAAGTTAACAAATCCGTGGCAAAAGTGTGCCGCATCACATGTGGGGTAACATCAATCGCTAATCCTGCTTGGCGGGCACATTTTTTTATAATTCGCTGAACACTTCGCACCGAGAGACGAAACTTCTCTCCGGATGGATCTTCTATGTAGTCTTTGATATCACCCGAAGAACTTTCGTCGCTTTTAGACCCCTTAGAACGCCTCGTGCCAGAGTGACTGATAAACAGCGGTTCCCAAGCATCACGTCTCCGATTAAGATACTCTTGAACCCATTTTTTGGCGCGGTCGGATATAAACACCAGCCTAACTCGGCCGCCTTTACCAATCACACTAAATTCCTGAGACTTTGAATTAACATCTTTTCGATTCAAACCAGTCATTTCCGAAACCCTCAGCCCCGTACTAAATAAAAGTTCCATCATCGCCCTATCCCGCAAACCGCGAATCTTAGTTGTATCCGACTGGCGCAAAAGTTGTTCTAATTGCTCCAATGCCAGAAACTTCAAGGAGTGTGAATCAGATCTGCGTAACTCCACCCTTTCGGGCGGCACACACGCAATACCCGTACGCGCCAAATATTTTAAAAAAGCCCTTAGAGCCACTACATAATGATTCTGCGTAGATGCTTTTAATCCTCTTCTAGTAACCGGATTAATGTAGCGATTTAGATACAAACGAAACTCCTTCACTAAATCTTCCGTAATATCCACTGGCTTAAGCGGGGCCGTTTTCAGCTCTCTCTTGGCCCATTTAAGAAAGCGCTTTAAGCGGTAATGATATTTCTCGGTTGTGGATGGAAAGAGTCCCCGCTCAAGTTCGGAAAATTCTATAAAGTCAATTATCAGTTGATTCAATGTTTTCTGGGTCATAAACAGTGAAGAATCCCCTCAAACGCAAAAAAAAGGGACGGTTAGCCAGCGGGGAACTAATTGCCAAAACTACACTTTTTAGCCCTCGGCAGACTAACAACCAAAATCATTTTTAATTACTTTATCATAGTAAATTAATCAACCGCCAGTTACTAATCATTTGCTACAGATCAACATCAGTAGGTGAGTGGAGAACATACCCCGCGCCATGTCGTGAATTGTATGATTAGCGACGCGCCATGTCAAGTTGCAAACTTGGCCCTGTCGCAACCTGCAGAAGATGCCGCTCGCGGGATCATTACAACAAGGCCGAATCCGAAACCCCGGGAATGCCGGAATTCAGATTCTTGGCATTTTTTACGAAATCCAATTTGAGAGAGAAGTCTAGGTGTTTTTATAAATATATGTATTCTTTTTAAATGTATTTTTATTATATTTTCAATTTATTAACACCCAACCCAGTTACTTCCTCCCCCCGGAACAGTCCCTTTCTGCCTTTGGACAGATCCGCCTCTGGCGAACTAGCACTCCGCCCCATAGTGCGCCAAAATTATACACATTATTAACCTATCCCGCACAGAGCCCCATAACAAATCTGCAAAACCCCACAATAATACTATCAGGTGTTACTGTATCAGAAGCAAACAAATTCTTCCGCAAATTCAGAACCTTCTTAAAAAAAATTTACTTTGCTCCCCTACTCTCATCAGGTATCCGTTAATCAATCGTGGAATTTGTTTTAAGTTAGAAAATTAGCTTTAAGTTAGCGGAGAATTTAAATTAGCTTGTTTAAAAAAATGAGAGGCAGCCTGCTTTGACACCACCTCTCATATATTTTGCGACTTCGCTAACTCTACTACCTCCGCATACGCGCTTGTTCCTCATCGACACGGGCTAGTCTCCGCGTTATCCTTTGCTTCACGGTCATAAACACCTCGCCATCGATCCCTGGCCAGATAATGCGCAGAATAACCGAAAGGGCTAAACTGATAATCGGGATGTAAACCAATATCGCCCTCATCTCAATCTCCGGCGGATTATAGAGTGGGCTGTTTTCTACCGGAGTCCCGG
>Ga0180007_10003198_pt1 | contig 18515 bp, 17 predicted proteins | sample MM_PC_MetaG_FD_121122 | JGI IMG/M metagenome (GOLD analysis project Ga0180007, IMG submission 121122) | Groundwater microbial communities from the Aspo Hard Rock Laboratory (HRL) deep subsurface site, Sweden - MM_PC_MetaG | ecosystem: Environmental > Aquatic > Deep subsurface > Groundwater... | reverse complement strand
CTGTTCAGGCATCTGCTGAGGCTTTCCTCAGTCAGAGAACTGTCCAGAAAGTTGCAGAACTGGACAGAACTCAGAAAAGCATGTGGATTCCATGTGGCAAGGAGATACCTTTCAGTTCAGGATTCACGGCGTAGGAAAGGTTTATATCACTGGGTTTACTGATGACTGCTCAAGATTTATGATAAGGTCGACAGCAGCCGTTGTTCGTTTTGGGTATTTACTCACCACAACAGGTTTACCTCGCTATACCGAATATTTTATACTATTATCTACCAATAATCTATACAATGGCAGCTACCGAACTCATAATTTATCTACCTGTATATAATGCTGAGGCCACGATAGCTTCTCTTCTGGATCGTTTATGCACTACAGCCAAGCTCATTGGCAAAAAGCCTCTTAATATGGCCCTCAAAGCTGTTATTCTCGTAAATGATGGCAGTTGTGACAATACCCTCACCATATTGAAGGGCATCTCAAGGGAAAAAACACCATGGCTACACGTTCTCGACAAAAAACAAAATAAGGGCGCAGTAGATGCTGTTCTTGATGGCATGCGAAAATCCCTTGAAATGGCAGCTGGCAATGACAAGTATATAATCGTTCGTATGGATTCCGACCTTGAGCACCAACCAGAGGATCTGTTAAAGCTACTCCAGCCGATAAAAGACCACAAGACCGATCTAGTTGTTGGTTACATACCCTTCGATAGGCGAAATGGCTTCTTTGCAAGTCTATTCAATCGATATATCGGTCTTGCAGAAAGTAGGGAATTCTTGGGGCTTGATATCCCGCAGTTCTGCCCCGGTTTTTATGCTACCAGGACATCTGTTCTGATTCGTACGTTTCCTGAAGCCGAAAAAATGGCCATCTTGTTCAAAAAAACTTACAATAAGGAGATGATTGCCATTGATTTCGTTTCCATAGTTCTTGCCAAGCGTCTTGGTAACAGAATCTCTACCGTGCTCCTAAGCCCTATAGAAAATAAATGGATAAAGAAAATGCCCCTAAAAAGGCTTTTCTCTTATCTCTATTCGCACAAAGAAATAATTTCCTTTATTAGAGAACAGTAACCTTACAGTGTCAGAAAACACACTATGCTGCGTCCTATTCCAACTTCTGCAAATTTTGCATACATTCTTCTTCTATAATCTGCCGGTAGTTGCAATTCGAAATTTACTCTCTTCTTGTGACATAAACTACCTAACTTTGGATTTTTTATAAAATCCTCCCCCATCAATAAGAAGAATTCCATTGGGAAATCAGTCATTTTATATTTTATTTTAAATCCACTATATAACAAAAACTTTGTTAGACTATCAATATTAAAATAGTTTATGTGGTCTGGTGCACTAACCCAATAATCTGCAGTTGTTCCATTTTCAACACATATTTTCTGTAGTTCGTTAAAATCATTTGGAACTTTAATAACCATCATGCCATCATCTTTCAATAACTTTTTAGCATCTGAGATAAATGTCAATGGATCAGCTACATGTTCGAGGATATTCATTATTACTATGGCATCAAATTTCTCTAAACGATATCCCTTTAAATACCCATCAAGAGTGCAATTGGTGATGTTCAATCCAGTTATTCCTTTTTTTGATGCTATTGCAGCTAATTCTTCAGAAGGTTCAATGCCTTTAGTATGCCAACCGTTTTTGGAGGCATAATCTAAGAAATCTCCAGCCCCACATCCAATCTCAAATAAATCGTTTCGCCTTCCCAAATGTTCTTTTAACACTGATAAAATGTCGGAAAATACAGTTAAATTAAACCAGTTTAATTCGGCTTTCCTTTCCTTTACATCCATTAATTTTTTGATATGCGGAGCCTTGTTCCCTTTTTGAATGAGTGTAGCATAATGTTTGCCATAGAACTCTTCTAGCTCCTTTTCCGTAGGAACTGGAGATAATCTTTTATATCCAAATTTTTCATCTGTAACCAAAACATAGTCTCTCAAGGCATCACCCGTAATAATTATTTATTATAATTAAATATAACTCTTTCGTTATCAGTTTTGTAGTATCCTGATTTAATGTCTTGGTGAATAATTCATTTAAATGATTGCTATTTTTGCCAAAGTCAAACAACATAACAGGTTCAAGAAATTAACAGCGGCAGTCATAAGCCGCTGGGTTGCCTGCAAAAGCATCCCTATTGTTGCAAGCACCCCTGCCCAGCTCTTTGCCCTTACTCTTTCAGATGATGAAACCTTCATCACAGAGAATACCGTCTCTGCAAAACACCTGTATCCATAGCATATTTTTTCCTCCAAATATCATTTGAAATTTGATATAGAAAGGGGCTGTTCAAAAAGGCCAGTATAAAAGTATTTTATCCTTCTCATAGGACCTCTCTGTAAAGAGGGATTTTATGGAAAATGTATATCTCCAAACAAAAGGAAAAAACAGGTCAACAATCAGTTACAAAAAATAGACGATGAATTAGATGAATTGTTCAAATATATTGATAAAATAAACAAAAAAGTAAGGAATGGCAACATCAGTACTGAAGAGGGAAAAGAACAACGGGAGAAAAAGGAGAGGCAACGAAGTCGAATCTGTTTTTGGAGACCAAAAGCTGAACAATAGAAAAAGGCATTATCAATTAAGAGGAATGTAGAAGATTAATCTAGAAGCTGGACTTTATTATATCTCTTATAATCTGAAAAAATACACTCAACTATAGAAAATAGATTGAAGATAAATGCAGACTGGGGAAAAATTTGGCAGATCATCGGCCTGAAAAACAATTGATTTGTTTTATAGAACAATGCCCTTCGGGCAAATTAACCACTGACGCTTAGCTTCTGCTGACCAAAATATTTCTGCAAATTCAGATCATCTGGTGGGTCAGTTGGTTGCTCTATATACTCAACCTGCATTGTTTTTCCACAAAATTCGCACTTTGGTTTTGCAGAACATGGTTTTTTCTGAATAAACTTCACTGTTTTCCTAAACATAGAAATTATAGAAGAGTATTTTTTCCGCTGATTGTTGGAGTATATTCCCTGATATCTGATTAGATGATAGTTCTTTTCAGGAAGATGTCGAAGAATAGCGGTGATGAACTCATCAACATCCATTGTGATATATTTTTCTTCGTGGGTTTTCTTGTTGCAGATGAATGTAACTGTATTCCCATCATAAGCAGTTATTCTTGACTGAGCTATTGCAGGATGTCTTACATACCTTGCAAGATATTTTATCAATTCAAGTTTTTCTTTAGGTGTCCTGTCCTTTGCTCTGACATAGAATCCATTGGAATACTGCTTGAACATTCTGTCTATGAACTGGTTGCTTTCCTTTGTTTTTGGCATTGCTTTTTTCAGTCTCGTAAGAAGATGATATTGCCATACTTTCCTCAGGCTTTCATAGGATACAAATGCATCTTTCCATTCTCCGTTGTTTGTTATACCTCCTTCTGTTGTCAAAGTATGGAAATGAACATTGAATTTGAGGTCTTCACCAAATGTATGAAGAACCGAAAAAATACCTGGTTTGATATTGAGATTTGGGTACTTGAAAGAGAATGCCTGAGTTATAACTATTGGAATTGTTCTGAATGCAACGTCAATAAGCTTTTTGTCGTGTTCTATGACTTTCCAAAGTTCATCTGGCATTGTAAAGACTATGTGCCTGTGAGTAACTGGAAATAATCTTCTCTGCACTTTTGATGCCCATAAATCTGTTTGTTTCTTTCCACAGTTCGTGCATAGCTTTCCATTGCAGTTGAAATGAACTATCTTTTCTTTCTCACAATTAGTGCATTTATACCGTATGACCCCCTTGGAAGGATGCTGGCACAACAACATCTTTTGCAATTCTTTAATCTGATAGGAAGTAAGGAAATGATTATATTTCTTAATGTATCCCAATAATCTGCTGTGTTCAGTGAAATATTTGTTTGAGTGTTATCATAATGAATATTTCACTACGCAGCATTTATACTTTTTATAATACAAAAATAAAAGAATCCTAAAATCACTTTTTGGACAGCCCCTACAGAGAACTGGGTTCTCTGGATCAGCCCTGGGAGTGTGTCACTGGAAAGACCAATCAACTTTCAACAGAGTTCTTGCAAATTGAGCATTCCATGTCGCGAACGCCGCAGAGTTCACGAGCATATTGTGAACATGACGACGTTCACAATATCAGTCTCTGACTGGTGGTGGGTACGAGCATTTTGACAGGGACAGTATATCTTATTGTAGATGATACTTTATGTGAAAAAACCGGAGAAAAAATAAAGGGCGTTGCAAGGCACTTTGACCACAATCAAAAAAAGAACAAGGTGATTAGGTTGTTTTCGACCCAAAACTCGCATTTCCAATAAAACGTTGCAACGTTTTATGGACCACAAAATAACTGATTATTTTGTAGGTCGATAAACAATCTCAAACAACAAACGAAGCGCGTTTTCGGTTCGGTTGTTGAACCGAAATTCAAGCTCCTTTAAGTACAATGGAAAGTGTTCCTGATCAACTTCATGGTAGTTATGCAATCTTTCTTTTGCAAAACTCCAGACGACTTCAATACCACTGATATGTTTTCTCCCTTTTGCAAAACGGTTCTGATGGTTCATCGTATAACGTTTTCCAACATGATTCATGAGAGGTGTAACCACATATTTTCCTTACGTCTGAAGAGGCATTCCTGAGAGGAATGCCCGAGGAAGCTCTCCTTGGAATGTTCAGAAAGCTTATAAGATGTTGAGTACATATAAATCTAATCAGGTGAAACAATAACCTAGCTCAACAACAACCTGTTAAATTGTCCGTGATAGTATTCGTCCTTCAAAAAGAAGAAGAATTATATTATTGAATGAAAACAGTTAGGGTATGTGATCGTATTATGTTAAGTGGTAAAAATGAAATTGTGTATCTTCTCAGATATTCATGGTAATGCGTATGCATTTGAGAAAATTATCGCATCTATGAAAAAAGAAAAACCAGACAGATATATATTTTGTGGTGACATTTGTGGATATTATTATAACCAAAACAAAATAATCGATTCGTTATATCATCTTAAAAATTTTATCGGGGTATTGGGGAATCATGATAAACTATTTTTAGATATGTTTAATGGTCTGGGTTCTGAAAAAGATTACGTTATGAAGTACGGTAATTCAAACAGACTTCTCTTTGATAAGATAACTGATAAAAATTTGGGATTCTTACAAGAATTAAAAGAACAGGAAATACTTAATATAGAAAACAACAAAATAGCAATATTTCATGGGAGCCCTTGGAACGCATTAAATGACTATGTATATCCAGATTCACCTCTCGAAAGATTTGCAGAGTATGAATATGATTTTATATTTTTAGGTAATACCCATTACCCTATGGACAGGCAAATAAATGGGCTAAGAATAATAAACCCGGGTTCGTGTGGGCAACCAAGAGATTCTTACCTTCCAAGCTATGCAGTTTTGGATTTAGAATCCAGAAAAACCAAGATTATTAGGGTAAATTACAATTGCGAAGCACTAATAAGTGAGATTCAAGGTAACAATGAAAAAAATAGATATTTAATCGATATACTTTTGCGAGGTAAACCTGGGAGGATATAATGGCTGGGAATATTTTAGTGACTGCTGTTGGCGGCGATATCGGTCAGGGCGTAGTTAAATGTTTAAGGGAGTTACCTGCATATTATGATAAACTGATCGGTTGTGACACTAATAGATATGCGGCAGGGGCCAAGTGGGTTGATAAGTTTTTTATAGCTCCTCATTCGTCTAAGGAGCGGGAATATGGATTATTTATTGACTCATTGATTAGAAATGAGAAAATTAGATATGTTTTCCCCATTAACGAAGACGAAATTAAATTTTTTAACAAAAACAGATCTAAGTATATTAATTCTGTAAAAATATTTATCAATACGCCATTTATCTTGGACACATTTTTAGATAAATACAAATCAATGGTTTTTCTTAAAGAACATAAGATAACATGTCCAAAAACAATTTTATTATCAAAATATTCTGGTGGTTTGATATACCCATTTCTGATAAAAACACGCCATAGTTACGGAGGAAAGGGAGTAACCATGGTTAATAGTCATAAAGAGTTTGAATTTTATAACAAAAAATCGAAAGATATAATCGTTCAGGAATATATAGGAAGCAAACATGAAGAATATACTGTTGGGGTTTTTTCAAATGGGGGTAACATATACTCTATTGCATTTAGACGTTATCTAAGTGGTGAGTGTGGTGGTTTTAGCAGGTTCGTTGAACTGGTTCACGATACTAAAATTACCAAAATAGCAGAAGAGATAGCAAAACTAACTGGATTAAATGGCACCATAAATATTCAAATGCGTAAAATAAATGGAGATTATTCCATATTTGAAATAAACCCCCGAATTTCTAGTACTGTTTATTTTCGTCATTTTTTTGGTTTTCAGGATATCAAATGGCTGTTGGATACTGAACTAGGAAAAGAGATTAGATTTGTGCCAAAGTATTTCAAAGGAGTAGGTGTTAAAGCATATACCGAAGTGTTTTTTGATATGGAATAAGATATGATAATCATACATACTACCTGTAGAGTAGTCGGATTTTTGTCCTAAAATGTTAGTCGATTTTATGTCCGCTTTTATTCATCAGTTTTCTGGTGGGAATTATGGTGAAAGCGACTAGGGAAATAAGACTCAAAACAGTCATAATGTATACAGAAGGAGTCAAGACTGCAAAGGAAATCAGCCAGCTTTACAACATCTCTGACAGGACTCTCAGGAGATGGTATAAGGAATATCTGGATAATGGCATTGACTAACTACGGCCTGAGAAAACAGGGCCAAAAAGAGGCAACAATAAAATATCTGAGGAAAGGGAAGGAGAAAGCAGTAAACTGCCTGCAATGGGCACTAAAGGCAGGCAGGAAATCAAGGTAAATATACCTTGACAACGAAACCAAGTTCATCTCAAAAGCATTCAAAGCCGAAGTTGAAAAGCACAGGATACAGCTGATTTTTGGGAGGCCATATTATCCAAGAGGCAGGGGAAAGATCGAAGCATATCATAAAGTCCTTCATAGGAAGCTCATTTCATTGACTGGGTTCAGATCATTGTTTTACTTCAGAAAAGAACTGTGGAAATTTGATCAGAGGTACAATTATTAGATAAAACAGCAGATACTTGGCTGGCATACTCCAGCCAGCATTTATATAATAAAAAGGATTTTAACAAGAATCAACCAAAAGTCAAAAAGCGGACAAAAATTCAGCTAACAAAAGCGGACAGAAACTAGGCTACTGTACAAGCCCCAAGATTCACATGTGTGTTGTGAAACCAACCTGCGTTGGTATTCTGTGTTTTCTAAGGATTTCTACAAAGCCGGAAGTACTGATCATCATTAGGTATCCAAAACTGAGCTCTCATAACCTGAGATCATTTCTTTTGATAACGGTGTCCCTAACTTAATATCATGTTTCGTTTTTTTCCCCAAAATTTGTTCATAATATCTTGGATGCATTCCGCCGTTTGGTCTGATAACTTTCACATTTTCACGCGTGAATTTCTCTCCTCTTTCAATATCTTTTACTACAAAAATGGATCTCATGAAAACCCTGTGTTCTCTTGCTTTTTCAGTTAGGTCAAATGTACTTTCTCCAATTGCCTGTTCTATCTCTCTCACTGCATTTACCAGCCGTCTGAATTCAGAAGGTTCAAGTGAAAATTTGGAATCCGGTCCACCCATTTTTCTATCCAATATTATATGTTTCTCTATTATGTTCGCCCCAAAAGCAACCGCTGTTGCTGGTGCCACAATCCCCAAACTATGATCAGAAAGTCCCGTGACCACATCGAATTTTTCTCTTATGGTCTGTATCGTTCTGAGGTTCATTTCGTTGAATGGGGCTGGATATGCACTTGTACATTTCAACACACCAATATCATCATTGCCCTCACCCTTTATTGTATGTATGGCAAGTTCGATGTCTTCCAAGGTTGCCAGTCCTGTTGAGAAGATAACTGGTTTTTTTGTTTTAGCGACCTTTTTCAGCAAAGGGATGTGATTAACTTCAAAAGAGGCGATTTTATAGGCCGGCATATCCCCCAGTTCCTCTAAGAAATCTACTGCCGTCTCATCAAATGGTGTCGAGAAAAATATCAATCCCTCATCTTTTGTCTTATCCTTTAATTCCGGAAACCAGTCCCACGGAGTGTATGCTTCCTTATAAAGTTCATAGAGACTCATCCCGTTCCATATGCTTCCCTTTATCATAAAATGTTCATTTTTTGCATCAATAGTCATTGTGTCTGGTGTATATGTCTGGAATTTTACTGCATCCACACCTGCCGCTTTTGCTTCTTCTATCAGTCTTATAGCGTATTCCTTCTTTTGCAAATGATTACAAGAGATCTCTGCAACAATAAGCGCAGGTTCGCCATCGCCCACATATCTGTTGCCTATTTTTATCAGTTTGACCATCTAAATCACCCCAGGCATTCCTTTGTTGCCATAACGACCTTGTCAATTTCCCTCTCTCCCATGCCAGGATAAAGCGGCAGTGTCACTATTCTCGAGAACACGTCATTTGTATTAGGGAAATCATTTTTGTTTATTTTAAGTTTTTTGTAGTAGCTGAATTGATATATCGGGATATAGTGTACGTTTACCCCTATTCCCCTGGTCCGCATCCCGTTGAAAAATTTATCCCTGTCCATGCCTTCGTCGAGCAGGATTGTGTAAAGATGCCAGGCATGTTTTATCCCGTCATTTATAAATGGGACTGTCACGCCCTTCATTCCTTTGAACGCCTTGCCGTAAGCGACAGCTATCTGCGCTCTCTTCTTCAGGATATTGTCGAGTTTTTTTAATTGTGAATGTCCAAGTGCACATTGTATATCTGTTATACGGTAATTCCTTCCAAGCATTTTGATATCATAAGCATAGCTTGCAGTTGGTCCGAGCCGTTCACGCAATGATTTATCCATGCCGTGGTTCCTCAACATCCTTAATTTTTTTGCAAGTTCTTCATCGTTTGTCGTTATCATTCCGCCTTCTCCTGTTGTTATATGCTTGACAGGATGAAAGCTGAATTCAGTCATATCAGCGAGCGAACCAACGCGCTTTCCCTTGTACTCTGCACCTATTGCATGGGCAGCATCCTCTATGAGTTTCAGGTCGTTTTCCTGTGCTATCTCCCCTATCTCATCGATATCACATGGCTGACCGGCATAATCAACATAAATTATAGCTTTTGTCTTTTTTGTTATTTTTTTTCTTATTTTATCAGTATCTATGTTGTAAGTTTTCGGGTTTATGTCTGCAAATACGGGCTTGCATTCGTTATACAATATACAGTTCGAAGTTGCTACAAATGTGAAAGGTGTTGTTATTATCTCACTTCCCTTTGGGAGTTCCAATGCGCCTACTGCAATATCCAACGCGCTTGTACCGGAGTTTACTGCAATTGCGTGGTCTGCTTTAACATAGCTTGCAATCGCCTTTTCAAATTCGTCAACCTTTGGCCCGCTTGTTATCCAGTCCGCCTTCAGTGTCTTTATAACAGCGTCTATATCATCCTTGTTTATCTCCTGTTTTCCATATGGAATCATGATTACACCTAATTATCCATATCCTCGTCAGCCCTATATATAAGTATCTTCAAGATCAAAACTATCAGAGAAAACTATGATTTTAGCTTTTTTGTCTGTCCGATTTTCTACAAGATGCCATAATTGCGGTGATATGAGCAATCCAGAATAATCCTCGTTTTCACCGTTGAGGGCAATCTCAGTTGCATTTCTGCCATGACCAATAGATGTGTGAACAGATCCCCCACCTGTCTTTCTAAGCGTTATAATTACCTCTCCATCCACCGGAAAGATAACCTCTGTTTTTTTCTTATGATAATGCCCTGCCCTTGTTTTCCCAGGGGCTATACAAACCAAGTAACTATGCACTGCTTTGAAATCACGGTATTTTTTTGAAAAAAGTTCGATTAGATATCCGTCTTCCCTGGAGTGTTTTATCCTTTTTATGGTGCTAGTATTTATGCTGCCTTTTTTTATTTTTGCATCCATCCTTCTTCCACCAGCAGTTTTTTTATCTCATCCTTGTTTAACCACCAGTTGTTCCTATCGCTCGAATAATAGAAATCGTCAGCAACTTTCTTTCCACCATGTTCCTTGCCATTAACGTTCCAGAATTTAAATTCCGGAGTTATGATATAATGATCGCCCATATCTATAGTATGTCTTGCTTCTTCGGGCGTTACGAGCACTTCATGCAGTTTTTCTCCAGGTCGTATACCTATTATCTTCTTCTTCGCCTTTGGTGCAATCACATCAACAAGATCGGTAATTTTCGTGCTCGGTATTTTAGGGATGAATATCTCACCACCTTTGGAATTTTTGGCCGCATTTATCACAAGCTCTGAACCTCTGGTTAGTGTTATCCAGAATCTGGTCATCCTCTCATCAGTTACGGTTACCTCACCATTCTCCTTTTGTTTTGCGAACAACGGAATTACACTGCCGCTGCTTCCGATGACATTGCCATATCTCACAACGCTGAACTTTGTTTTTCTTGTGCCGGTATAAGAATTTGCCTGTATGAATAATTTTTCAGATACCATCTTTGTCGCGCCATAAAGATTTACTGGCTGGACCGCCTTGTCAGTGCTGAGTGCGACAACCCTTTCCACTCCATTATCTATAGCTGCATCTATTATGTTCAGTGCGCCATCAATGTTTGTCTTGACTGCCTCTATAGGGTTGTATTCGCATATCGGGACATGCTTGAGTGCGGCTGCATGGACAAGTATATCTACTCCGTTCATGGCACGGTATAATCTCGTTCTGTCCCTGACGTCGCCTATAAAGAACCTGAGCCTGTCGTCGGTCAGTTTGCGTCCCATCTCAACCTGCTTTAACTCTCCTCTGGAATAAATACGCACTGATTTAGGATTGTGTTTCTCAAGCAATATGCTCGCAAACCTGTTTCCAAAGGAACCTGTGCCACCAGTAACCATCATTGTCTTGCCTGCAAAATTATCGCTATCCATAGTAACACGCATCAAAAGTTATATTCTCCTTTTTGGCATAAGGTCATTTAATTATATTGGAAGCTCAAGCGATTCATTTATTTAGTGTTTGCGCATAGTTCATCTCATGAAATTCCTTGTCATAGGCTGTGGTTCAATCGGCCGAAGGCACATGAAGAACCTTCTTTGTATGGGCCATGAAGTTGTCGGTGCTGACTTAAGTGCAGAATACAGGAAATGGATAGAAGAAAACTTGCACATACAAGCTGTTGAAAATGCTGAAGCCGCACTTAACGTAGCAGGAAACAGAATGCAAAAGCCGGATGCTGTTCTGGTATGCACCCCTCCAAGTACTCATGTCGAGCTTGCTTCAATTGCATTAAAGGCAGGTATCCATGTCTTTGTCGAAAAACCGCTGTCAAACACACTCGAAGGAGTCGAAGATCTGATAAAGCTTGCAAAGTCAAAGAAGCTCTGCCTCGCAGTTGGGTATAATTTTAGATTCAGCAAGAGGCTCATGAAAGTGAAAGAGCTCGTGGATTCAGGTTCCATAGGTAAAGTCCTTTATGCCAGGATCCTGATCGGACAGTATCTTCCTGATTGGAGGCCGTGGCAGGATTACAGGAAAAGCTATACTTCATCCAAAAAACTAGGCGGGGGGATAATACTTGATGCTTCGCATGAGTTAGATTATGCTCGCTGGCTGTTCGGTGAGATAGACTCGATATGCTGCATGGCCGACAAGCTGAGTAGCCTTGAAGTCGAGACAGAAGACGTGGCAGAGATCCTGCTGAAAACCGCTGGCAGTGTGATCATAAATATCCATCTTGATTTTGTCAGACGTGACCGTGCAAGGACCTGCGAGATAGTCGGCGAAAAGGGAACTATAAGATGGGATGCGATCTCCGGTAAGTTGTCTCTTGTCTCGTTCGACAAGGACGGCGCGGCAGATGAGCAGGCGTTCGATCTGGCGGACGATCTGAATGATATGTACGTTTCCGAACTGAGCCATTTCATTGATTGCATGAAAAACAAAAAGAAACCCCTGGTTGACGGGACTGAGGGCAAGACCTCATTGCTGCTTGCGCTGAAAGCAAAGGAATCATCGGAAAAGTCAAAATACCTTCGAATCAAATGAGTGTTACATCGGATAGCATATCATTTTTGAGTGATAACTATGATAATCGCAATTTTGCAGGCAAGAATGGGATCAAGCCGTTTGCCAGGCAAATCCATGGCCCTGATTAATGGCAAGCCATTGATATGGCACGTCATACAACAACTCAAAAGAGCAAAGAAAGTTGATAAGATCGTTGTGGCAACTACGATTGCAAAAGAAGATTCTGTGATAGCCGAGCTTGCCAAAAGCACAGGTGTGGAATATTTTCGGGGGAGCATTGAGGATGTTCTTGACAGGTATTATAATACGGCAAAGAAATTCGGAGCGGACATAATTGTACGAATCACTGGAGACTGCCCACTTCTGGATCCGCAAGTGGTCGACAAGGTGATAGGTACGTTCACCGAGGGCAATGGGAAATATGATTATGTCTCAAACGTGCTTCCGCCCACATATCCAGACGGTCTTGATACCGAAGTTTTCTCATTCAAATCGCTTGAAACCGCATGGAGGGAAGCGAAGCTCCAGTCAGAGCATGAGCACGTCACTCCGTTCATAAACAAAAAACCGCAAAGGTTCAGGAGCGCGAACTGTATTAACGATACTGACCTGTCACAGATGCGGTGGACAGTTGACGAGTCGGAAGATCTCGAGCTGGTGAAAAAAATCTATTCGCTTCTTGGCGACAAGGCTACGAACCACAGTTTTAATATGATAGATGTGCTAAACATAATAGCGAGCCATCCAGAACTGAACAAGTACAATGCTCACATCGAGCGCAATGAGGGTTATGTTAAATCATTAAAAGGTGATAAAATGGTCAACAAAGGTCAAGATCTTTGGGTCAAGGCAAAAAAAATTCTTCCTGGTGGCAGCCAGCTGTTGTCAAAACGGTCTGAAATGTATCTTCCTGATCAGTGGCCGTCATATTACTCAAAGGCAAAAGGTATCAATGTCTGGGATCTAGACGGAGTGAGGTACAAAGACATGTCCAATATGGGTATCGGCACGTGCGTTCTTGGTTATGCTGATCCTGACGTTAACAAGGCTGTGCTCAGTGCTGTGAGGAATGCCTCAATGACTACGCTCAATTGTCCGGAAGAAGTGGAGCTTGCTGAAAAACTACTGCAGCTTACTCCATGGGCCCAGATGGTTCGTTACGCCCGTACTGGTGGTGAGGCGACAAGTGTTGCAGTAAGGATTGCAAGAGCAAGTGTTAAAAAGGATAAAATTGTGTTTTGTGGGTACCACGGATGGCATGATTGGTATCTGTCTGCAAACCTTGCCGGTGACAAAAATCTCGACGGCCATCTTCTTCCTGGTCTTCATCCGCTTGGCGTTCCTAGATCGCTTACAGGAGTTTCGATACCGTTTGAATACAATCACGCAGAACAGCTTGAACAGATCATGGAAAAGAATCCAGATGTCGGCGTCATAATGGTGGAACCAATGAGGCACCATTATCCGGAAAAGGATTTCCTAAGGCGGGTCAGGGAAATTGCAGATAAGTATGGTGCAATTTTGATATTCGATGAAGTAACTTCTGGCTGGAGAATGAATATAGGTGGTGTCCATTTGTTATTTGGTGTTAATCCAGATATCGTTGTTTATGGGAAAGCTATAAGTAACGGTTATCCGATGGCTGCTATAGTAGGTAGGGCAGAAGTTATGGATAAGGCACAGGACTCTTTTATTAGCAGTACCTATTGGACCGAGCGCATAGGTCCTGTCGCTTCACTTGCAACAATATCCAAAATGGAGCGATGTAATGTTCCTGAACATCTCAAATCCATAGGAACCAAAATCGGGAAGGGATGGGAACAACTTGGCAATGAACATGGCATAAAGCTAAGTGTGATGTTCGATTTTTCCCCGCTCATCGCATTCAACCTTGATTACGGTGATGATTCGCAGGCTATCTCTACACTCTTTACTCAGGACATGCTTGAACGCCGCTACCTGGCTTCGAAGGCGGTTTATGTCTCTTATGCGCACAAAGAAGAGGACGTTAACAGGTATCTTGAGACAGTTGATTCAGTTTTCAGGAAACTCAGAAAGGCGATAGACGAGGGCAAGGTCAATAGCCTTCTCAAAGGTCCAGTAGCGCATTCGGGTTTCAAGAGGCTTACATCCTAGTGTAAACCATTGTATCGTACTAAAAATTAGAAAGGTTAAATCATATGAAATTCGGGAATATAAAAAAAATTATTTTCTTTGGTGGCGGACAGCTTTTATTTGAGCTTGCATTAAAGCTCAGGTACAAAGGTATGCAGTTCGACATTATCACAAGCCAGCGACATGCTGCTGAGCTGATCACATACAAAGGAAAGACAATCCCTTTCGAGAAATTACTTTCTACTAATACGCTCCCATTCCATGTCAGTGATGATATTAATACCGACAAAAAAGTCCTTTCCATCATCGATGATTCGGTTCTTGGTATCTCGCTTGGTGCAGCATGGATATTCAAGGAAAAATTCATCGACATATTCAAAGGGAGGTTGCTCAATCTGCATGGTAGGCGCCTTCCGCAGGACCGCGGTGGCGGAGGATTTTCATGGCAGATTATGCGTGACAACCGGCTTGGTTCGGCCCTTATCCATCAGATCGATTCTGGCATAGACACAGGCAAGATAGTGAAATTTAGGGATTTTATTTATCCTAAAAGTTGCAGGAAACCGACAGAATATCAGGATTACATGAATGCCAGATACCATGAACTTTTTGATGAATTCATAGACGAGATAAAAAACAATGCAGATTTTGCAACCATTGACCAGCAGGAATCCCAAAGCATATACTGGCCAAGGTTGTCAACAGATATCAATGGTGCGATAAACTGGAGCTGGAAACTCGAACATCTTGAACAATTCATCTGCGCGTTCGATGACCCGTACAAAGGTGCATTCACTTTTATGAATAATCTGATGGTGCGGCTGAAAGACGTACGTATCGAATCCAGCGAAGGTTGCTTCCATCCATTCCAAACCGGTCTTGTATACCGCAAATATGACGGCTTATTGTTTGTTGCAACAGCAGAAGGCTCGCTCGTGATAAAATCAATAACCGATGAAAATTCAAAGGATATCATGGATAAGGTCCGTGTGGGCGACAGATTTTACACCCCCCAAAAATACCTTGAAGATGCCATGACCTCGCGTGTTATTTATACGCCAAAAGGCAAGAGATAAAAAGGTTCTTCTCACAAGTCGGGGAACAAATATATGGGAGACTCCATGTGTTTGTAAGAACCCGTGAATGCCCGTATTATCATTACTACTAAGGTGAGAATTTTGATGAGATAGTTACATATCTACATAATTCTCAAGCACCTTCAAACCTGTATCCTGGCTTTTTTCAGGATGAAATTGCGTGCCAAATATATTGCCATGGAGAACTGCAGCAGTAAAATCATATCCATAGTTACAGGTTGCAGCGATATCTGAGTTATTCTTGCATACCATGTGATAACTATGCACGAAATAAAATGAAGCACCGTCCTTCAACCCGCTGAAAATCGGATTTGGGGTTTGCTCTGGATTAGTAAATTTAACGTCGTTCCATCCAACATGAGGCACTTTGAACACTCGCATTGTACTGCCGCCATTGGAGCCTGAAAAATCGAATTTCCTAACGCTTGCATCTATCCATCCAAGACCGACATGGTGGCCGCGCTCAAACCCATCTGTTGCGAGCAATTGCATGCCAAGGCAGATGCCCAACAAAGGTTTTCTGTTGGTCAGGACTTCTGTTCCAAGAAAATCCACCAAGCCAAGGGAATTGAGATTTTTCATCCCATCTCCGAATGCGCCAACGCCAGGAAGCACGAGCTTTTCTGCATCAGCGAGTCTGGAACTGTCAGCAGTGACTACGACATCTGCACCAAGCAATTCGAGCGCTTTTGCAACAGACCTCAGATTTCCCATTCCATAATCTATTATGCCTATCATTTCGATCTCACAATTTTTTGGCTCTTGTTTTTGAGTCTCCAGTTTTACTTTGTCCTATCCCATTTATCCATATCATGAAGCGGTGCCCCTTTCTTGATTTTGGACAGATCAGGAATATGCGGAGCTACGACATGGCTCAACGCAATCTCCATGAATTCTTCTTCTGTTATATCAAGATAATCCAGGAAGACATCAAGGCTAGCAGGTCGTCTGCCATCGTATTTCTTTATCTGTTCTATAGCGTTCTCCTTTGTCGTACGGCCATTTCTTAGATCAAGACTCATAAGATGAGCGGTTCTCCCAAATCCACGTTTTATGTATTTTAGATAGTCTCGAACTCCCGTAAACATGCATTCGATCTTTTCATAGTAAAATTCATCAGAAGGTATTCCTTCGGTAACGTCTCCTTCCCAGCCAAGCTCCTTCCGAATCAACTTGGAATTTTCTTTTGGATCCCAGGGGATGTACGAACCCAGGAAAAGTGGCATGCAGCCAAGTTCCTTCAGATCTTTGTATGCAGGGAATGAAAGGAACTGGAGGTCACGCATTGTCACTCCCTCGACCATACCAACCATATCTTCTGCGGTGATACCAAGATTCACGAATTTGTTGAACTGTTTTTCATCAGCCTTCTCGATTTCATCATAACTGTAATAGCTCGTGTATTCTGCGGTTGGTTCTCCACGGAAAATCAGTGGAACCTGGAATTTTATTGCCATATGCGAGGGGAATGCAACAATGCCAGTATGGCAGTGCCAGCAGAAATCACCCTTGCGCTTTAATGATTCAAGCATTAATTTTTTCACGACTTTCCAATTTGGAGTATATTTTATGAAATCCACACCGAGTTTCTTGATCGTTCGCTTAACATTTGCAAGAGTTTTTGGTCTGTAAAATCCGTGGTCAAATGATACTACCAAAGGCTTCACATCATAATCCTTGACAAGCTTATACACGGTGAATGTGCTGTCCTTACCACCACTGAATGGAATAATGCAATCATAAGCGTATTTGCCACGGTAATTGTCCAGAATTTTTACAAGTTCCTTTTCCCTTGCTACCCAGTCTATCTTTTCTTTCTTATACTCAATCTGCCTACAGACGTTACAAATGCCTTCCTTGCCATAGGTGAGGGTCTCGTGTGTCTCAGGAATCAAACATTTTGAACAATATTTTAGTTTACATTTTGAAGAACAATATAGATCGCCAACCACCATAAGAACACCAAGTTTATAGGATATTAAGAATGGCAATAACAAAATTTAAATGCATGGTTTCTGTGGGCTTTGCGTCATAAATAGCTCTGATCAAATTGTTTGACCACTATCCGACGTTCAAAATAGGCAGTAATCACCATTGTGATGTTAGTCACAATGAATCTACAAAATGATTCTGTACCTTTTCTAAATTATTGCCAAAGACTGAATATTTGGCTCGCCATAGAAAATTACATGGGAGACCTGACTAAAGAATCCTGACTTTAGATGCAGCTTTCTCCAAAACGCTCTTAGAATTTTGACTTTTTCTTCAAAACTCGGACTTTATCTTCAAACGGGACTTTTCCTACAAAGCCCATAGGCTGATGCAAATTTAAAACATTGTCATCACCTCAGAGCACCAGCTTTCTCCAGTTCTTCAAGCCGATAAGATAACTTGCAATTGCTGAGTAGAGCATTGCAGAGAGGCAGGTATAAGTATGCTGCAAGGCTCTCTGCAGACCAGCAAAAGTGAACCTCTCAAGAGCAAATCCATCCTTTGCATGGGAGTTTACCATCTCAGATGCAACTCTCTTCTTGTAATCCGAATCTTTTGGTTTTCCAAAGTCATCCCCACTTCTTTTGTTCCTGTCAATTATATCTGCAATTTGGTGTTCCCTGAGCCACTTTCTGATGTAACCAGCATCGTAGCCAGAATCAGCAAGCAGTTTCTTTATCTCGTATGTGAAGTCCCCCAGAACCATCCTCACCAGAGGCAAAAACTGCTTTGAGTCATGCTCATTTGCAGGAGTAATAACCACTGCAATCGGCAGTTCTGATTCTGCATCTGAAACAATGTGTGCCTTGTATCCAAAGATATACTCAGCCTTTGCAGCGCAGTAGCCAAGCTTTGCTCCTTTATCCCCTTTCAGATATTGCTTCAAATGGAGTTGAATCAACGGAAAGAATGAAGCCTCTTGCAAGGCCAATCTGCTTGGCCTTGTCAACAAGCTGATAGGATATATCGGAGGGGTTGATTCTGTTTCTGGCCCTGCTCAACGTTGAAGTATGTGGCGTTGTTTTCAATCCACATGCTTTTCTGAGTTCTGTACAGTTCTGCAACTTTCTGGACAGTTCTCTGACTGAGGAAAGCCTCAGCAGATGCCTGAACAGAAGTGCCTTTGCCAAGGACTTCAGGCTGTATTTCTTGGGACCTTTTATATGTTTATCCTCT
>Ga0180007_10003197_pt1 | contig 18515 bp, 17 predicted proteins | sample MM_PC_MetaG_FD_121122 | JGI IMG/M metagenome (GOLD analysis project Ga0180007, IMG submission 121122) | Groundwater microbial communities from the Aspo Hard Rock Laboratory (HRL) deep subsurface site, Sweden - MM_PC_MetaG | ecosystem: Environmental > Aquatic > Deep subsurface > Groundwater... | reverse complement strand
GATCGAAAAAGAAACGGAGTTTTACTACAAAGGAGGGATAGTCTCGTTTGTGGAGCATATAAACAAGAACAAGAACGCTCTGCATAGAAAGATCGTATACCTGGAAAAAGAAAAAGAGGGAGTTCAGCTCGAGGTGGCCCTGCAGTACAATGAAGGGTATGCCGAGAATATCTATTCTTTTGTGAATAACATAAACACCACTGAGGGAGGGACGCACCTTACGGGGTTTAAGTCCGCCTTGACCAGGACCATAAAAGCGTACGGAAAGAATCGCGGTATTTTGAAAGGGGCGAATCTGTCCGGGGATGACGCGAGAGAAGGCATAGGCGCTGTTATCTCCGTTAAAATACCTAACCCGCAATTTGAAGGACAAACAAAAAGTAAACTGGGAAATTCCGAAGTAGAAGGAATGGTGGAAACCTTAGTAAACGAAATGCTCGGAGCGTATTTCGAAGAAAATCCGGACGTCGCTAACAAAATAGTAAAAAAGAGCGTTTTGTCATCCTCGGCAAGAGAGGCCGCGCGGAAGGCGCGAGAACTGACACGAAGAAAAGGGGTTCTGGAGAGCGGGTCGCTTCCGGGCAAGCTCGCGGATTGCTCCGAAAGAAACGCGGAACTTACAGAGCTGTATGTTGTAGAAGGGGATTCCGCCGGCGGGTCAGCGAAACAAGGAAGAGACAGGCGGTATCAGGCGATACTGCCTTTAAAGGGGAAGATCCTCAATGTCGAAAAAGCCAGAACGGTGCAAGTCCTTAATAACGAAGAAATAAAGACGCTTATCATGGCGATCGGCGGCGGAGTGGGAGAGGAGTTCAGCGCTGAAAAAATAAGGTACGGGAAGATCATCCTCATGTGCGATGCTGATGTCGATGGATCCCACATCCGGACCCTGCTTTTAACGTTTTTTTATCGTCAAATGACGGAGATACTTGAAAAAGAACATATATACATCGCGCAACCACCGCTGTTCCGCGTTAAAAAAGGGAAAAACGAGCAATATATCAGCACCGAACAAGAGATGAAAGAGTTCTTAATAGACCGGGGAGTGGAAGAGTTGGAAGCGAAACAAGGAAAAGACGCGAAGGCCCTGACGGGAGCGAAATTGAAAGAGTTGCTGGAGAATATTATACAGCTGGAGAAACTGACGAATGCTATCGAGAGAAGAGGAACAACATTAAGCAAATACCTGAAAATGAGAGACCCTAAAACAAAAAAACTTCCTCTGTATAAAGTTACAGCGGGAGGTGTGGAGAAATATTTATACAGCGATGACGAGCTTTCCAGGATGAAAGTTACAGGAGGAGAGAAAGAACTGAAAATGGGAGGCGAGAAAAAAAGCGGAGCCAAGGAAAGCGCGGAGGTAGATGTTCAGGAGTTTTACGAAGCGAGAAAAATAGAAAAAATAACAAAAGAAATAGCTAAATTCGGGCTCGATACAGCCGACTATGAGGTGAGCGAAGAGGAAGACGAAGAGAAGTCATCAGGGGGAAAAGGGAAAAAAACAAAGACGTTATTTTACGTCAACCTTGAGAAAGAAATATTTTCCCTGAAAGGGCTTCTAGAGTACGTCCTCGAAGAGGGCGGAAAAGGGATGACCATACAGAGATATAAAGGGCTTGGCGAAATGAATCCCGAACAGTTGTGGGAAACAACGATGGATCCCGACAGAAGGACACTGCAAAAAGTGACTATAGAGGACGCGGTCGTAGCCGATGAAATGTTTACGGTGCTTATGGGAGACAACGTGGAATCAAGAAGAGAATTTATTATATCGCATGCCGGGGAGGTAAAGAACCTGGACATATAAAACGCGGCGCGCGTGCCGGGTGAGGAGAAAAATGTATACAAGAAACGAAAAGATAATACCTGTTTACATTGAAGACGAAATGAAGGAGTCCTACATCACTTACGCGATGAGCGTTATTGTGGGAAGGGCCCTGCCGGATGTGCGGGATGGGCTTAAGCCTGTGCATAGACGGATACTCTATGCCATGAAAGACATGGGGATAGTACACAATAAGGCACACAAAAAATGCGCGAGAATAGTCGGAGAAGTCCTTGGTAAGTATCATCCGCACGGAGACTCGGCCGTGTACGACTCGCTTGTGAGAATGGTCCAAAGCTTTTCTCTTCGGTATCCGCTGGTGGATGGGCAGGGGAACTTCGGGTCGATAGACGGAGATTCCGCGGCCGCGATGAGATATACAGAGGCTCGTTTACAACGGATAACGAGCAGCCTTCTGCAAGACCTCGAAAAAAACACCGTGGAATGGCAACCTAATTTCGACGGGTCCCTGAAAGAACCCAAGGTGCTTCCGTCCGTGTTGCCGAACCTTTTGTTGAATGGCGCCAGCGGCATCGCGGTCGGAATGGCAACCAACATACCGCCTCACAACCTGCGGGAGATAGTGGACGCGATCCGCTATGTGATAGAAAACCCCGGCTGTTCGGTGGATGACCTGATAAAAATAGTCAAAGGGCCGGACTTCCCCACAGGGGCGCTTATTTGCGGGAAAGAAGAAATAGTAAAGGCCTACCGGACAGGAAGGGGCAGCATAAAAATGCATGCCCGGATGCATATGGAACAAAAAAAGAACGGAAAAGAAAGCATTGTCATCACAGAGATCCCGTACCAGGCAAATAAAAGCAGGCTGGTCACATCCATAGTTAAGCTGGTGAAAACAAAAAAAGTCGAAGGTATCGCCGACATTCGTGATGAATCCGACAGGGACGGGATGAGAATAGTGGTGGACATCCGCAAGGGAGCCAATGCCGAAGTTATATCGAATCAACTGTACAAGCATACGCAAATGAGTGATACGTTCGGAGTGATCATGCTGGCGCTTGTAAACTATGAGCCGCGGGTTCTGAACCTCAAGGAAATGATAACGCTGTTTATTGATCACCGGAAAGACGTCGTGGTAAAACGGACAAAATACGAACTTGCGCAGGCGGAGGAAAGAGCCCATATCCTTGAAGGGTTAAAGATAGCGTTGGATAATTTGGATGAAGTCATAAAGCTCATAAAGAAATCAAAAGACCCGGAAGCCGCGAAAGACGGGCTCGTGAAAAAATTCGGTCTTTCGGAAAAACAAGCTCTCGCGATCCTTGCGATGAGGCTTCAGCAACTGACAAACCTGGAAACAAAAAAGATAGAAGACGAATACAAAGAACTGATAAAGCTGATAGAAAAACTCAAAGGGATCCTTGCGAGTGAGAAAAAGGTACTCGGGATCATAGAACAAGAATCTCTGGAGTTAAAAGAGAAATTCGGGGACGCGCGAAGGACCGAAATAACCGCGGCTGCCTCCGAGCTCAACATAGAGGATCTTATCGCGGAAGAAGACATGGTTATAACCGTTAGCCATGCCGGGTACATTAAAAGATATCCCGTTACCGCGTATCGAAAACAGCGGAGAGGAGGGAAAGGGGTCACCGGCGCCGAAACAAAAGAAGAAGATTTTGTGGAACACCTTTTTGTCGCTTCGACGCATGACTACATGCTGGTGTTCACCGACAGGGGCAAGCTACACTGGCTAAAAGTCCACGAGATCCCGCAAGCCGGGAGAAGGACAAAAGGCAGGCCCATTGTTAATCTCATCGGGACCACCGACGGAGAAAACGTGACAGCAGTTGTGCCGGTAAGAGAATTCACCGAAGGAAGATTTGTTGTGATGGCGACAAAAAGCGGAAAGATCAAAAAAACACCGCTAAAAGCATTCGACAATCCCCGCAAGTCCGGTATCATTGCTATTACCCTGGATAAAGGAGACGCTTTGATAGGGTCGCTTCTTTCAGACGGAGACGACGAAATATGCCTGGGCACACGTGACGGAAAGGCGATCAGATTCCGCGAAAAAGACATTCGAGCAATGGGGCGCGGCGCCCAGGGGGTTAAAGGGATACGGTTGAAAAAAGGGGACTCCGTTGTGGGAATGGTTAAAGTCGTGCCGGGAAGCGCTATTTTGACCGTGACACGGAACGGGTTCGGCAAAAGAACAGAGTTTGAAGAGTACCGGCTGCAGTCTCGCGGCGGGAGCGGAATAATAAACATGAAGATCGTAGAAAAAAACGGGGCTGTGGTAGGGATAAAAGATGTGAAGGAAGAGAACGAAGTTATGTTGATCTCCAAAACCGGGATGGTAGTACGAGTTACGGTGCAAGGCATAAGCAAGATAGGAAGGGTCACTCAGGGAGTGCGGGTTATAAGGCTCGGAGCAAAAGATGAGCTTATCAGTGTGGCGAATGTTATCACCAGGGAAGAAGAGGGAGAAGAGGGAGAAGAAGGAGAAGAAGCAGGCGAGGCATAAAAAGGGTTGCAAAAATAAGGCTGATTTTGTAGAATATGCCACTTGCGTCATGAGGAAGAGGTCATTTATAGAGCGACCCCATCGTCTAGTCAGGTCCAGGACATCAGATTTTCATTCTGACGACCGGGGTTCGAATCCCCGTGGGGTCGCCATTAAAGCTATCAGCCAAACCAGAGAGGAGGGAAACCCCCCTCCCGATTGATTCCAGCAACCAGCAAAAACTCAAAAACATGGATATTGAACAACTGTGGGAAAAAGCTAAAGAGAAGACGGAAATCGTCAGAGGCAGAGTGAAAGGATTATCTTCGGTAAGCTTGACGGCCGTGCCATATGTTTTTCTTGCCGAATCTTCCGTGAATGAAGGGAACACGGTTGTGCGTAAAGGGAAAGTCATTGTCGAAAAGCCATTGATAATGTTGCCGCGGGACGCGCCGCAATTCGACGGGTTCGATTTTGAAGAAGAACTCGGCCTCAGCCAGGAGTTGATCCAGACCTTTCTTTTGATGAGAGGGATAAGGTTCCCCTCGATGAAATACAATAACATGGTATTTGATCTGGAAGTGGACGAATCCCCGCTTTCAAAATGCGTTGATAAGTATAAAAAACACCTGGAAAGGGAAGAAAACGTAACAACTGCGCTGGTTCTGGGGCCCGAGGATTGCTGGCAACTTTCGCTGTTGCTTTATGTTGCCTCGCTCGCGGGAAGATGCGCCTGGGCGGATATCATGAAACTTATGGAAGGGCTATACCGCAGAGAGGAGTAAAACGGAACCATGTGCGGGATCATAGGGTATACAGGAAAAAGGAACGCGAGAGAAGTTCTTATAAACGGGCTTTCACGGTTGGAGTATCGCGGGTATGATTCCGCGGGAGTGGCCATCGTCGAAGACGGGGATGTTCAGATAGAAAAGAAACAGGGAAAACTTTCCGTTTTGGCAGAGGAACTCAAAAGAAGCCCCCTCCAGGGAACATCGGGGATTGGACATACTCGATGGGCGACGCATGGCGTGCCGAACGATGTGAACGCGCATCCTCACTATGATCACCGCAAAGATATCGCGATAGTTCACAACGGAATCATAGAGAACTACCAGGAACTCAAAAAAACACTCCAGACAAAAGGATACAAATTCGTTTCCGAGACCGACAGCGAAGTTATCGCCCACCTGATCGCGGATCTTTATACCAACGATCTTTGCGACGCCGTTAAAAGAGCCGTAAAAAAACTTAAAGGGTCGTTTGCCATAGCGGTAGTGCACAAGGGAGAGCAGGGAAGGATAGTCGGGGCGAGAAAAGACAGCCCATTGATCGCAGGCGCGGGAGACGGAGAGTTTTTTATCGCCAGTGATATCCCGGCTATTTTGGAATACACCAACAAGGTGATATACCTGGAGAACGGGGAGGTCATAGACCTGAAAGAGGACGGCATTACGATATACAACTCCCGCGGAAAGAAAGAGAACAGGGAACCCGTAATCATTAAATGGGACATAAAACAGGCGGAGAAGGACGGGTATAAACACTTTATGCTCAAAGAGATATTTGAACAGCCTGAAATGCTCAGAAGGATGTTTACTAAAAGAATAAAGAACGGACAAGCGCATTTTGAAGAGCTGACGTTTTCCAAAAAAGAGTTGGGAAAAATAAAAAAAATAGCAATCGTAGCCTGCGGAACCGCCTATCACGCGGGAATGATAGGTAAATATCTTTTGGAGAAGATAGCGAAAATACCAGTGTGGGTGGACCAGGCAAGCGAGTTCAGATACCGGGATCCGTTGGTCGCGAAAGACACGCTGGTGATAGCGATATCTCAATCAGGGGAAACGGCCGATACGCTGGCCGGGGTGAGAGAAGCGAAAAAAAGAGGAGCCAAGGTCATCTCCATATGCAATGTAGTGGACAGCTCTATCGCCCGGGAATCACACGGTGTGATCTATACGCACGCCGGTCCGGAGATCGCGGTAGCGTCCACAAAAGCGTACACGGCGCAAATAGCGAACCTGTACCTGTTCACATATTACATAGCTTCGGCCAGAGGCATAAAGGGGCTGAATGAAAAGAAAGTTTTCGCGGCCCTGAAAAAGATCCCCGGACACGCGAAAAATTTTCTAGAGCAGCATCATTCAAAAAAGAACAAGATCTCAGGATATGCGGCGAAGTTCCACGAATATTATCTCGCGAGGAACAATAAAAGCTGTTTTCTTTATCTCGCCAGGAACATAAACTACCCCAACGCGCTTGAGGGAGCGCTTAAGCTGAAAGAAATATCATACATCAGCGCCGAAGGATATCCCGCCGGAGAAATGAAGCACGGGCCGATCGCGTTGATCGACGAGAATCCTTGGGTGGTGTGCATAGCGACCGAAGCGGCGACGCACGACAAGATGGAAGCTAACATACAGGAGATAAAAGCGAGGGGCGGGATCGTGATAGCGATCGTGTCCGAAGGCGACGGTCTCGGCGAAGACAAAAGCATCAACTATGCCATTGAAGTGCCGCGCGTTCCGGAAATATTATCGCCCATGCTTGTTGCCATACCGTTGCAGCTTCTGGCATATTATGTAGCCGGAGAGTTCGGGTATGATATCGACCAGCCGCGCAATCTGGCCAAATCAGTAACAGTTGAATAGCCGATTAAGGAGGAACCTCGTCATAATGGCAGGCACGTTATCGATCGTTAGCACTCCCATAGGAAATATAGAAGACATTACATTGCGGGCCATACGGACACTGAAAGAAGCGGACATCATAGCGGCAGAGGATACACGGCACACGAAAAAATTGCTCAACGCGTACAGAATAGACACACCTCTTACCAGTTTTCATTCCTACAATAACCGACAAAAATCCCGGACTATCATCAAGATGCTGAAGGAAGGGAAAAACGTCGCCCTTGTGTCAGATTCCGGAACCCCGGGTATATCGGACCCGGGGCATGTTCTGATAAAGGGATGTATAGACGAAAGTCTCCCGGCGACGGTGATCCCCGGGCCGACGGCTCTTGTTGCCGCGCTTGTTTTATCTGGGAAACCGGCTAACAAGTTTGTGTTCGAAGGATTTCTGTCCAGCAAAGGGGCGAGAAGAAAAAAACAGCTGAAAGAACTACTGACGGAAGAAAGAACGGTTATCGTTTACGAATCACCTCACAGGATCGAAAAGTTATTAATAGACATTAAGGACATCGATCCGGCCAGAACGGTGGTGTTGGCGAGAGAATTGACAAAGAAATTCGAAGAAGTAAAGCATGGAACGGCAGAAGAACATCTGGGATATTTTGCGGAGAATAAACCTCGCGGCGAGTTTATTGTGCTTTTTTAGCGGGAGGGAAACCGCTAAACGTATTGACTTTTCATCCGCAATGGATAGAATGGTATCGGCGGGTATAATAACTATATTTTAAGGATGACGACCAGGAGATGACCTATGGTGGAAATGACACTTGTTTTGATCAAGCCGGACGGACTGAAAAAATCCCTCACCGGGAATGTTTTGACGAGACTTTCTGAAACCAAACTGGACATAGTAGGAGCCAGGATAGTGAAGGTCTCCCGCGAACTCGGCGAAGAACACTATAAACATTTGGTGGATATGCCTTTCTACGAAGAGCTTATCAAATATATTATGGGAGATTTCCATAAAAAAAAGGTCATGGCACTGACATATTGGGGAGAAGATGCCATCCAGAAAGTCCGTGATATATGCGGCAAAACAAACCCGGAAGAAGCGGACGCGGTCTCCATTAGAGGCGCGTACGGCAGGATCACCACAAGGGGAGTGTACGAGAACGTAATACACGCATCCGCGAATAAGGTCGATGCCGAAAGAGAAATAAAGCTTTGGTTCAAACCAAGCGAGATCATTATTGAAATGTACCCGACGGTTGAGGCGGAAGAAAAAACAAAGGTGATTAAATGGGCATAAAGAACGAGGGGAGAAAAAGCAGCTCAAAGAGAACAAAAAAGGCCTGCATACGATCAATGACAGGGTTTGGGAAAGCCTCGGCGGAAACACCTTATGGAACGGTGACCGCGGAGATAAAAACATTAAACCACAAGAATTTAAGCGTTAACTGCCTGCCATTCGACAATTTTTTCCTGATGGAAGAACGGCTTAAGGATGTCTTCGGGAACAAGATCGTGCGAGGAAAAGCCGTTATCCGCGTTATTCTGAACCCCGCAGGGCACAAAAGGTCTCTTAAAAAAGTCCGAATAAACGAAGAAGTGGTCAGAGAATACGTTGCCGGGACAAAAAAGGTCCAAAAGCGCGTTGCGGTAAAGGGAGAAATACGCATAAGTGATGTTCTCTCTTTACCGGGCGTGATAGAGCAAACCAGCGAAAAGAAGGAAGAAAAGATATGGCCGCACATTAAGAGAGCGGCGGAAGAAGCCCTCCGTGACCTCATGAGATACAGAGAAAAAGAGGGGGCAAAACTTTCAAAAGAACTTTCCGGCAGGCTAAACAAGATCGACTCGAGACTCAAGGGCATAAAAAAGCATGAAAAAGAAAGCGTAAAAGCATACCGGGATAAACTTGCTGACAGGATAGTTAAAGCTACGGGGAAGAAAACAATAGACAAGATAAATCTGGAAGAAGAGGTCGCTTTGTTCGCGAGGAATTGTGATATCGCGGAGGAAATATGCCGCCTTTCAAGCCACATCGGAGCTTACAGGGATGTCCTGAAAACCGCGACGACAGATGTCGGAAAAAAACTGGACTTTATCGCCCAGGAAATGCACAGAGAAGCTAACACGATTGGGTCGAAAGCCGGGGATTACAGGATATCCAACGCGGTCATCGAGATAAAGAGTGAGATCGAAAAGATCCGCGAACAAGGAAAAAACATAGAATAATGGACAAAATGGACGGCGAGAAAAAACACAAATCTATAATCATGGTGGTTTCTTCTCCGAGCGGGGGAGGAAAAACCACTGTCGTAAACAGCCTGCTTGCTGCCGTGTCGGGCATAGAAAGGTCGATATCGCACACCACGCGCGAAGTGAGAAAGAACGAACACGATAAAGAAGACTATATTTTTATTTCTGTCGAACAATTTAAAGAAAGCATTGAAAAGGACGAATTCCTTGAATGGGAAGAGAACTTTGGAAATTATTACGGCACTTCAGAACAACAAGTGCGTGACGCGCTGGCGACCGGTCAGGATGTGATACTGAGCATAGACGTCAAAGGGGCCAGGCGGGTAAAAAAGAAATTCCCCGAAAGTGTAAGCGTTTTTATCATGCCTCCGTCGGTAACAGTCTTGACGGAAAGATTAAAGGAAAGAAACACGGAAAAAGCGGAACAAATGAAAATACGACTGGAGGAATCCGAAAGAGAAATAGCCGCCGCTATCGAGTATGATTATCTTATTGTGAACGAAGACGTCGAACAGGCGGCAGAAGAGCTGAAGACAATACTTGGAGTAGAAAGAAAAAACAGACGAATACCAACAGAAAAAGGTAAAAAAAATGGATGAGATATCGCTGGAAACCCTGCTGAAAAAAGAAGGGAGTATTTTTAAACTTACCAATTTGGCCGCGGCAAGGGCCATGGAGTTGAACGGCGGGATGAAAAAACTCGTTGAGGCCGGACCGAAAGAAAAAATGACGACGATAGCTATAAGGGAAATAGCATATGGCAAAGTTAAGATCAAAGGGACCTGATAAAGCGAAGAAAAAAGTCCTTCTCGGCGTTACGGCGAGCATAGCCGCGTATAAGGCATGCGACATTATCAATGAACTGCGCAAGAGAGGGTTTCGAGTGAAGTGCGCGATGTCTAAAGACGCGAAGGAATTCATCCAGCCGCTCGTTCTGGAAACATTAAGCGGTCAAAAAACCGCGAAAGACCTGTTCCATCTACCGGAAGAGAGAACACCGGAGCATATCTCTTTAGCCGAGGAAGCGGATATTATCCTGGTTGCGCCGGCAACGGCCGACATAATAGGGAAAGTAGCCGCCGGCATCTCAGATGACATTCTAACCTGCGCTATATGCGCTGCTAAAGGGCCGGTGGTTTTTGCGCCGGCTATGAACAATAGAATGTTCGAAAACCCTATCCTGCAGGACAAAATATCGTACTTAAAGGAAAAAGGGTATTATTTCATCGAGCCTGTTGTGGGGCATCTGGCCTGCGGTCGGAACGGGGTCGGTCACCTTGCGCCGCTGGAAGACATTATAAGGCGTGTCGAAGATCTGACAAAGTGAAGAAAAAAATCCAAAAACCAACAAGTATTCTGGTCACGGCCGGACCTACCGTAGAGGCGATCGACCCCGTCAGATTTATTTCCAATCGTTCTACCGGTGAAATGGGGTACGCGGTGGCCCGCGCGGCGTCAAAAAGAGGGTTTCGAGTTGTGCTGATAAGCGGGCCGGTGTGTTTGGCGCCGCTGGCAGGCGTGGAAACACTAAAGGTAGAAACAACCGCTGAAATGATGGGAAAAGTTAACGAAAAGATACAAGGAATGGATTGCATTGTCATGACGGCCGCTGTATGTGATTTCCGTCCGGGACAAATAAAAAAAGAAAAAATAAAAAAAAGCGGCAAATTGACCCTTGAGCTGATAAAGACCCCCGATATTCTTAAAGGGATAGGCAAAAGAGAGGGCCTTGTGAAAGTGGGGTTTGCTCTGGAGACGGAGCGAAGAAGCGACCCGATAAAGAAGCTTAAAGAAAAAGCAATGGATTTGCTGGTAATGAACATAAAGGACGCTAAAAACGATCCTTTCGGGAAGGGCGCGAAAAATTTTATTCTATTAGGGAAAAATAATTTTTTCCGGACAATAAAAAAAACCTCAAAAGAAAATTGCGCGGGCATAATACTGGATGAGATAAAAAGACTGCTCGATGAGAAAAAAAGAAGCAAATAACAGAGGGTTCACTATCGGCGAATTATTGACCGTGCTTGGCATTGTTCTTACGGTAGTTTTTCTGCTTCAGCCGTTCGTGCGGCAGACAACCGAAAAAGTGGACAGGGCCGGATGCATAAGCAATCTTCGGGGAATAGGCCGGGCGATGTTCATTTACGCGCGTGAGCACCGTAAACAATTTCCACTGACCATAAAAACCCTTTACGAGGAAGAATATCTGGCAGATGCCGGCATTCTTGATTGCCCCGCCACTAAAAAAACAGGTACATTGGATGATCCGGAGTACATATATACCCCGGGATTGTCGGCAACAGACCCGTCGGATACGGAACTTATCAAGGACTTTGAAGGAAATCATTCCGGAGTGTGCGGTATTCTAACGGTGGATGGAACGGTGTTTTGGCAAGAAAATTCTGACAAATAACATATCTTCCGCGGTATAAACGGGCCTGTACCATAACGAGAGCCTTCCCGATGAGAAGCCGGCAGATTATTCCGTAACAACTAAACAGTATGAAGAAGAAGAAAATATTAAACTATACGTTAGATGAATTAACCCGAGAGATAAAAAACATGGGAGAGGCCGCGTATCGGGCAAAACAGATTTTTTCATGGGTGCATCAACAAGGAGCTATACATTTTTCCGAAATGACAAATCTCCCGCAAACTTTTCTCCGGGAGATGAAAAAAAGTTTCGATATTACAACACTTACTCTTCGCGAACAAAAGGCGTCAGAAAACGGTGAAACGGAAAAGTTTCTCTGGGAACTGGGAGACGGCGAGTATGTAGAGACAGTGCTGATAAAAACAGGAAAAAGAAGGACCATTTGCGTTTCCACGCAAGTGGGATGCAAATTCGGGTGCCCATTTTGCGCCAGCGGGACAGCCGGGTTTACAAGAGACCTCGTGACGGCTGAGATCGTCGGCCAGTTGCTTTCGGTTCAACGCGCCGCGGGCGGACGCCTTACCAACATGGTGTTCATGGGCATGGGGGAGGCGTTGGACAATTATGATAACATTGAAAAAGCGATAAAGATCATTAATCATTCCGCGGGAATTAACCTTGGGGCCAGAAAGATCACGGTATCGACGTGCGGCGTCGTTCCGGGGATAAAAAAACTTGCCGGGATAGACCCGCATGTGGAATTATCGGTTTCGCTTCATTCCCTGGACGAGAAAACAAGGGACAAGCTTGTGCCGGTGAACCGCAGGTATCCGCTTAAAGTTTTGCTTCCCGCGTGTCGGGAGTACAGAGAAAGAACAGGCCGCGCCGTTACTATCGAGTACACTCTTATCAAAGGAATAAACGATTCGGATGAGGACGCGCGAAAGCTCAGGAGCGCGGCAAAAGAGATCAAAGCCAAGGTCAACCTGATCGCGTGCAGCCGTGACGCGGGCAGGGAATTTGAGCCGCCCGGGGAAGGACGCGCAAAAAGATTTCGAACAATAGTAAAAGAAGGGGGAGTTACTGTCACCATCCGGACATCAAAAGGCGGAGACATTGAGGCGGCCTGCGGACAGCTGGCGGGAAAAAGAAAAATGGACCCATCTCGCCCGGCATGCAAGGAAAAACGAAAGTTCAAGCTTATAGTTTTTGATATTGACGGAACGATCACAAAACATGTTTCCAGCTGGAGGTACATCCACGAGAAGCTTGGTTTGTGGGATATCCTCGCGAAAAAATACCAGGAACAATTTCTCGCCGGAAAAATAAGTTACAAGCGTTTCTGTGAGCTCGATGCCGATAATTGGAAGGGCATAGAGGAAAAAAAGATGAGGGATATTTTTCAAAAAGTGGAATACTCAAAAAACGCGGAAAAAACGATAGAGAAATTAAAAGAAAAAGGTTTTAAACTGGCCGCGATCTCAACAGGACTGCAGTTTATCGCGGAGAGAGTCAAAAAAGAGCTAAAATTCGATTATACAGTAGGGAACCGTCTGGATGTCCGCAAAGGGATATTGACGGGGGGAGTAACTATCAGCATAAGCCATGGAGCCAAAGGGGCAACATTGCGTAGTATTTTGCGGCGGTTCAAGGTGACCCCTGAAGAAATGATAGCTGTGGGAGACAGTTCCGGGGATGTACCGATGGTTAAGCTGGCGGGGTATTCCATTGCGTTCAATTCATCCAGCGAGGAGTTGTCGAAGTTAGTAGACCATGATTGCGCGACTTTAGATTTTATGGAAGTATATGGCAAGATACTGGAAGTTACGCGAGAGAGGGGCAGTTGATCATGAGGCATGAAAAAAGAACGAACAGAGAAAAGAATATTCCCCGAGTCTTAAGAACAAAAAACAAACGCCTGTCCGGAAAACTTTTGTTAAACAAGGGAAAAAAGAAATGAAGAATATTTTCTGGTTCTTTCCGCTATCGGCTCTTTCCTCCGCGGGCGCGAACGCCCGACCGGAAAACGGGCACGATCAATACACCGACAAACGCGCGAACATGGTCGAGGAGCAGATAAAACGTCGGGGGATAACCGACGAAAAAGTGCTAAAAGCCATGAGTAAAGTTGAGAGGCACCTATTTGTTTCGGATGAAATGAAGGGCGAGGCGTATGAAGATCATCCCCTGCCGATAGGTTCAGAACAAACCATTTCACAGCCGTACATTGTGGCATATATGACGGAGGCCGTACGCCTTATGCCGGAGGACAGGGTCCTGGAAATAGGGACAGGTTCCGGATACCAGTCCGCCGTTCTTGTGGAAACAGTGAAAGAGGTTTTTTCTGTCGAGATAATAAAAGGGCTTGCCGATCGCGCGCGCGAAGGCCTTAAAGAAATGGGCTATACCAATATTGAGATAAAACACGGTGACGGATATTCAGGCTGGCCGGAAAATGCGCCTTTCGACGCGATAGTGGTCACGGCGGCGCCGCGTGAAATTCCCGAACAACTCAAAGAGCAGCTGAAAGTCGGAGGAAGGATGATCATACCTGTTGGAGATCTTTTTCAGCAGTTGTATTTGATCACCAGGACAGAACACGGGTTCGAAGAAAAAACATTATTGCCTGTTAGATTTGTTCCTATGGTGGAAGAAAAAGGGACGGGATAAAAAAATAGCTTTTCTTTTAACCGTCAGGGGGGAAAGAAAAGCTACAAAAGACCCGTAATACTTAAAAAGAACAAGTGCGCTTGCCTCCAAACATTTTAAAGTGTAGCATAATATTTTCTTGAGGCAACTTTTTGAAAAGAAAAAAAAGGGTCAAAGGGCAAGAGCGTTGCGCTACCAAAAAGTAAGAAATCCTTGTTAAAGGAGCGAAATCATATCACTTTTAGGAATAAAGCAATAGAGCCGTTATATTGGGAAAAGGTAGATATTACGTAAATATGTGGTTTTTGAAACAAAAAAAGAAATACTGTTAAGCGAACAAGCGAATATCAAAAATTTTGCTTATACACAATTGAAGAGGTATACTATAGTCCGATAATTACACAGGATGTGGATACGAGGACAAAATTGGCATGAACGGAAAAAAGATCGTTATCGCCGAGGACAATAAAGACATACGCGAACTGATCCAACGCGCTTTGGAAAATGTTGGATACGAGGTCGGCGCCGTAGAGGATGGATTCGCGCTGATCGCTTATTTGAAAGCAAATCAGGATATCGATGCGGTGATCCTTGACCTCGTGATGCCGGAAAGGGGCGGGGTAAGCGTTTTTGATACGGTTCATTCAGTTTCACCGGCGTCCAAAATTGTTATTTACACCGCGTACGCGGATTACAAGGATTCGGTCTATGGAAAAAAGGCGGATGCTTTTGTAGAAAAGACCGAGGGCGTGGGAAAGATCACCCAGACGTTAAAAGAGTTGTTATGATTTTTATGAGCGGCAAAAATTATCCCGAGAAAGCGAACAAGCGAAGTTTTACCTGCGAACATACTTATATAGAAACGAAGAAGCGCGGAGAGGTGTCCGAGTTGGCTTAAGGAGCACGCTTGGAAAGCGTGTGTGCTGCAAGGTACCCAGGGTTCGAATCCCTGCCTCTCCGCCATTATCAAAAAATAGGGACACATCCTTTAAATGGGATGTGTCCCTATTTTTTAGGACAGGCAGAAGGATAGAGGAAACAACTTTAATTCAAAGACAAGACATTGTATGGGAAGGCATAACTCCTGTACGCATAAACATTAAAAGAGCAACAACTAAACAAAAAAATAAAAACCTTGGATTAGAGCTTGTGGATAAAGCACTTTCCCAAGTTATAGCTGAAGTTAACAGGCGGAACAAGAAGAGCAAACAAGCACAGCTTTTTCTTAATGAAAAAGGAAAAAAGATTTCACAACAGACAGCAAGAAGGATTTTGAAGAGAATTAGCAAGGAAATCCTAGGGGAAGAGATAACGCCTCATTATTTCAGGCATAGGTTTCTGACCAAATGCAACCTTAACAAGGTGCCGATTCAAGATGCGATGGCTATAGCAGGTATTACCGACATAAAAGTGGTACTAGAATATTATTCTCACACCACCAAAGAAGGACTAGGCAAAGCATTTGAGTCCCCCCAACTGTTAGGACAATAAAATTAGAGTTATTTCAGAGTATATGCTATAATGACACCGATATGTATAATTACGTCCGTAATATGTTTATAAGAGCAGTACTAATAGGGCTCCTTACGACTATGCCCTTACAAGGGGTTAGTGCGTCTGTAGTACCCGAAACTTCAACTTTAGCCCCTCCGTTGTTTACAAGCGAGTTCCTTGGAGAAGAAGCTTACATTCAAAGAGCAATCACAGTTACATTAGAAAATGCACTCAGAAGCATCAAGCGAAAAGATGCAAATAGCTTTATTAGTGATAAAAGGTTTAAGGAATCTCTTTCAGATAGCGAACTTGCGTTTAACATTCAAGCTGAAGCATTTACCTTACAATATTTTATTAAAGAAATATGCTCGTTGTATGAGGACGAAGAAATCTCTGTCTATAGAATTAGATGTAAAGTTAAGCGAGATGAATTTTCTATGCCGACATATCATAGTATTGAGTTTTCTATAAAACACAATGAAGAGATGGATGAGTTCGAAGTTTTGGATTATTACCCAGGAGACCAATTTAAGGTACGTAACCCATTATTTTATAAGGAAGGTAAAAGACAGTCAGATGCAATTAAAGTAACCTTGGTTATGCCCTCTGATACGTCAGCTTCCATAGGAGCAGGTTCTAGAAAAGGTATTGATAATTTTTTACCTCTAGGAATTGCAAGTATTGCTGGGAACTTGAGAGATTGGGCTAAAATAAATAAAGTTAATCTTGATATTCAGGTCATTGATACTGCTACTATGGGATATTCAAATTATGATGTATTGAAAAAGATAAAAGAATTTAAGCCAGATTTACTAGGGCTAAGCGTTCTGTCTCCTTCTGTAAAAAATGCAACATTATTATCAGAAACGGTAAGAAAAATATTGCCAGAAACAATAGTAATATGGGGCGGTGACCACGTTGTCTCAAAATATGATGAAGTGAAAAGTTTACCTTTTGTAGATATTGTTGTTTTGGGAGAAGGTGAAACAAAAATGAAACAAATGGTGGATGTTTTAAAAGATGTAGACAGGAGCAGAGAATCGTTCATGGATAAGATTGAGAGCCTTAATGGCATAATGACTATTAAACAACGGGAGAAATTAAGTAAATTAAGTGAACCTGCCTATGATATGTTCCCTATGGATTTATATAATTGGAGAAACATCGCAACAGTGTCAGCAGAGAGTCATAGGGGCTGTCCAGGAAGATGTTCTTTTTGTATAATGCCCGAAGTTTTTAAAGGAGTTATTGAGACACAACAACCAGAATATTTTGTCAATCAAGTTACACAATTGAATGAACGGTATGGGGTAGACTATTTTTACATAGTTGATGACAATTTCACGACCAATAAAAAATGGATTCACCAAGTTGCAGATTTAATTGAGCAAAGGGGTATTGATGTCGGTTTTGAAATATATTCAAGAGCAGATTTCATCGCAAAAGATACATCTATTGTAAAGGATTTAAAGAAAATGGGAGTAAAAGCTGTTTTTGTAGGCATTGAATCAGGGAATGCCGATATACTGAGAGAGTATGATAAAAAAATAAATTTTCATAACATCGAAACTACAATTAAAGCTTTGGGAGATGAAGGAATAACAGTAATTGCTGCTTTTATTGTTGGGGCTCCAAATGATAACCAGGAAACAATTCAGCAAAGCATAAAATATGCTAATCACCTAAAAACACTTGCACCGATTGTTCTTCACTTGACACATTTAGTTCCTTATCCAGGAACACCTATTTATAAACAAGCTGTTGACTCTGGCTTGCTTGGTGAAGAGGATTGGCAATACTTTGACCCCCATGGAAACGCAGTTATGGGAACAAACTTTATGACTAAGGAAGAAGTAGATGAATGGAAAATAAGGTTTTTGAGAAATTTTTATGATGAAGAACATATTAGAAAATTAAGGGCAAGCGAGTCCCTGCATAATGTTGCAAGAGGTTTTATTGACCTTGTTGAGCAGATAGACCGAGCAGACACATTGGTAGATGTTGCGGGGGAAATGAAGGAAGCTAAAAAGGCAGGTAAAATAGCAGGAACTCAAGTAAAGACAAACTATCATGATAGACAAAAATTAATCGTTCCATTTGAATTTTATGGCAATAGAATAGGTGAGTTTCGAAATGATGTTGATAAATATTCAGATAGGTTCTTTCTGGATTATGTTGATGAAAAAGAAGCTTCCGACTATATTGAAGCAGTTATAGTGAAATCAAAAGAGATGGAAAATAGAACGGTTGCACTGGTGCCTAGAGATACACCAAAAACCCATTTACGAAAGTTAAAAGCTAACGGCATTAGGTTTATTTTAATAGATAAGGAAGAATATTTTCTCCATAATGTTATGCATGAAGATGATAAAACCATGAGAGAGGACATCTATTCCATAATGTTGCTTTACAGGAGCTTTTCGAGAAAAAACGATAAACCATACATAGAACAACTACTAAAATTCTTTCTGGAAAGTAGGTTCGACTTAAAAGGGATGGATATCGAAACAATGATGGACGCTATAGACAAGGAAGATGTAGATAAATTATCAAAAGCAATTTTGTTAGTAACACCCATAGAGAAATATCGTAAGCCTGAATATTTCGAGGTATCTCAAATAATAATGTCAGCATAGTTCACGTGGTGAAAAACGTGGTGAAACACTAATTTTAAGTATAAATGTCGTTACCTCCCTGCCTCTCCGCCATTGTTGACGCTCAGTCGAACCCTGTTCCTCAAGAAGGAGCGGGGTTCGCTGTTTTTGGGGCTCTTTCAGCGGTAAGTTCTGCACAATCTCGCCGTCCGGTTCGTTT
>Ga0180007_10003196_pt1 | contig 18526 bp, 17 predicted proteins | sample MM_PC_MetaG_FD_121122 | JGI IMG/M metagenome (GOLD analysis project Ga0180007, IMG submission 121122) | Groundwater microbial communities from the Aspo Hard Rock Laboratory (HRL) deep subsurface site, Sweden - MM_PC_MetaG | ecosystem: Environmental > Aquatic > Deep subsurface > Groundwater... | reverse complement strand
GAAGTGCGTGGACGCTATGAGCTATGAGCCAAGAGCTATGAACTCTATTACTGTCTGGGGCACTGGCAAACCCACCCGCGAATTTCTTTACGTCGAAGACGCCGCAGAGGCCATTATTTTAGCTACTGAAAAATATAACAAATCCGAGCCAGTTAATATCGGCGCCGGCTTCGAAATATCCATTAAAGATTTAGTCAAGCTTATTGTTAAGCTCACTGGCTTTAAAGGTAAGGTAATTTGGGACAAAACTAAGCCCGACGGCCAGCCGCGCAGATGTTTAGATACTACAAAGGCGAGTAATGAATTTGGCTTTAAAGCGACAACTGTTTTTGAAGAAGGAATTAAGAAGACAATCGGCTGGTATAGAAAAAAAACAGTAAATTAATATTCGAATGAAAGGAAAAATCATGTATTGGAGTAATAAGATTTTATTATTGACTGGCGGGACAGGTTCATTTGGTCAGAAATTTATAGAGATTATGCTTAATAAATATAAACCAAAAGCGATAAGAATTTTCAGCCGCGATGAATTAAAACAATGGGAAATGGCAAAAAAGTTTAATAATAATGGGCGTTTAAGATTTTTTATTGGGGATATAAGAGATAAGAATAGACTTGAACGGGCAATGGATGGGGTAGATATCGTGGTCCACGCGGCTGCGTTGAAACAAGTACCGGCTTGTGAATATAATCCTTTTGAAGCCGTAAAGACAAATATTCTTGGCGCACAAAATATAATTGAGGCGGCTATAGATCATAACATAGAAAAGGTTATGGCCATAAGCACTGATAAAGCAGTTAATCCGGTTAATTTATATGGCGCTACTAAAATGTGCATGGAAAAGCTGTTTGTTGCGGCCAATGCTTACGTTGGAGAAAAAAGACGAACCAAAATGGCTTGCACCCGCTATGGTAATGTAATAGGAAGCAGGGGCAGTGTTATACCGTTATTCAAAAAACAAAGCTCTACAGGCAAAATTACTATGACCGATAAAAGAATGACCCGTTTCTGGTTAACGCTGGAGCAAGGAGTAGAATTTGTTATTAAAAGTATGGAAATGATGTATGGCGGAGAAGTATTTATTCCTAAAATTCCAAGTATGAAGATTATAGATTTGGCTAAAACTATTGCGCCTAAGTGTAAAATAAAATTTATTGGCATAAGGCCCGGCGAGAAGATTCACGAATGTTTGTTGACTAAAGATGAAGCAAGGCATTCTTTGGAATTTGAGGACTTTTTTGTCATTGAACCCGAACATCCTTGGTGGAAAAGAGAAAACTGGAAAGGCGGTAAATATTTAGCCGACGGTTTTAGATATACCAGTGATAATAATAGCCAATGGATTACGAAGAAAGAGCTGCAAGAAATGGCAGAAAAATTATGAAAACAATACCTTACGGACATCAATGGATTGATGAAGTCGATATAAAAGAAGTAGTAAAAGTTCTAAGATCGGATTGGATTACTCAAGGACCAAAGATACAAGAATTTGAAGATGCACTTGGCAAATATACAGGAACTAAATATGCTGTCGTAGTTTCAAGCGGGACAGCGGCACTACATATTGCCTGCCTTACCGCGGGGATAAAAGAAAGCGATGAGGTAATAACTTCTCCGCTAACTTTTGTTGCTTCGGCAAATTGCGTTTTATATTGCGGCGGGAAACCAATCTTTGCTGATATTCAAGAGGATACTTTTAATATTTCCCCAATTGAGATAGAAAAGTTGATAACCCAAAAAACCAAAGCCATAATTCCTGTCCATTTTGCCGGACATTCCTGCGACATGAAAAGGATAAAGCAAATAGCACGAAAGAATAAATTATTAATAATTGAAGATGCCGCCCATGCCCTAGGTGCAAAATATCGGAATAGCAAAGTTGGTTCTTGCCGTTATTCTGATATGACTATTCTCAGTTTCCATCCGGTGAAGCACATTACCACTGGTGAAGGCGGGGCGGTATTGACCAATAATAAGAAATTATATAAGAAATTATTAATATTAAGAAATCACGGTATTACCAAAGAAAAATATTTGGATAAGCCCGACGGTGACTGGTACTATGAGATGCAGCTTTTAGGCTTTAATTATCGCCTTACCGATATTCAGGCGGCCTTGGGCCTCTCTCAGTTGACGAAACTGGATAAATTCGTCAAGCGCCGCAGGGAAATAGCCGCCGTATATAACCAAGTATTTCGCGGCAATGATTATTTTGACCTGCCGATTGAGCACGAAGGAGTTTATTCGTCTTATCATCTTTATCCTGTTAGATTGAAGAAAAGGTTCTTGGCAGCCAAAAAAGATATCTTTTCCAAATTGCGGGAAAACGGAGTAGGGGTGCAGGCGCATTATCGACCGGTTTATCGACAGCCCTATTATCAGCAGTTGGCTTATTTGCCGGGTTTATGCCCGCAAGCGGAGAAGTTTTACCGTAGCGAGATAAGTTTGCCTTTGTATCCGCTAATGAGCAATAAGGATATTAATTTTGTCGTAAATAAGATAAATAAGGTATTAAAAAAATTCTAATAATGAAACATAGCAAACTTGCACTGGGAACGGTCCAGTTAGGCCTGGATTACGGCATCAATAATAAGAGAGGTAAAATTCCGGAAAAAGAATCAGCATCAATTCTGGGCGCCGCTTTTGCGGCTGGGATTGACACTCTGGATACTGCGGGGGCGTATGGTGACAGCGAAAAAGTAATAGGTAACTATTTCAAAAGAACCGGACAAAATTTTAGAGTAATGTCTAAATTTGCCAGCGGTGATGCCGAAAATATAAATAAGGCATTCAGTCGGTCATTAGCTAATACTGGAGTAAGTAGTTTTTACGGTTATTTGCTTCATCATTTTGAGGACTACCGGAAAAATCCAGAAATATGGGATGATCTGCAACTTCTCCGGGACCAGGGCCATACGGCTAAGATTGGGTTCTCCCTGTACTTGGAAGAGGAACTTGATTATCTGCGGGAAAAAGACCTAAAGATAGATCTACTGCAGGTTCCCTATAGTATATTTGACCGTAGATTTGAGAAATATTTTCAGCCATTGCATGAAGCGGGCATAGAAATCCATACCAGATCGGTTTTTTTACAGGGTCTGGCTTTCAAGGCGCCTGAAGAATTGGACATGCATTTTGATAGAATAAAGGAAAAAATCGCGCGCTTGCGTCAATTGGCCAAAATAAATAATATCAGTGTAACCGGCCTATGTCTGAATTTTGCCCTTGCGAACGAATGGCTGGATAAAGTGATTGTCGGGGTGGATAATCGGCAAAACCTGGAAGAGATCATAGGCGCGCAAAAATACCAGCTGGCGGTAAAAAATATCAAGGCCCAGCTATCCGGCATGCGTGAAGATGACGAGAATATCTTACTTCCTTATAGGTGGAAGACATCATGAAAGTTGGCGCCATTATTCAAGCCAGAGTGAGTTCTACCAGATTGCCGGGAAAAGTGCTAATGGATTTGCTCGGGAAAACCGTATTGGAGCGGGTGGTTGAAAGAGTAAAAGCGGCCAAACTTGTGAAAGATGTTGTTGTAGCGACCACTTTAAATAAGGAAGATGATGGAATTGAAAGTCTATGTGAAAAAGTACCAGTAAAATATTTCCGCGGTTCGGAGAACGACGTTTTGGATAGATTTTATCAAGCGGCAAAATATTATCAAATTGAAAATATTGTCAGGATCACTGCGGATTGCCCTTTAATGGATCCGAGAATCATCGATAAGGTTACAAAGCTTCACCTAGAGGGTCAGGCGGATTATACCGCCAATATTATCGAAGAGACTTACCCTGATGGAGAAGATGTCGAGGTTTTTACTTTTGCAGCTCTTACCAAAGCATGGGAAAACGCGTCCCTGCAGTCTGAACGCGAACATGTTACTTCTTATATAAGAAACAATGCGGGGCTGTTCAAGATTGTGAATCTTAGGCATGAGAGTGATCTGTCCGACTATAGGTGGACACTTGATGAGAAAACAGATTATGAGTTTATTAAATTTATTTACAGCTCGCTTTATAAAGGGAATAATGATTTTGGGCTAAACGAAGTGGTGGAATTTCTTAAGTCCCACCCGGAAGCGTCAAAGATAAATCAGAATATTGGCAGGAACGAAGGATATTTGAAATCTTTAAGAAATGATAGAAAGGTGAACTAAATGGGTAAAGCACAAGAGTTATACAGGAGGGCCAAGAAAATTATCCCTGGGGGGACCCAGTTACTTTCCAAAAGACCGGAGATGTTCCTGCCGGAGTTATGGCCGGCCTATTATCGCCGGGCGAAAGGATGCGAAGTTTGGGATCTGGATGGCAAGAAGTATATAGATATGAGTTTTATGGGCATCGGCTCATGCTCCATCGGATATGCCGATGAAGATGTCAACCGGGCAGTAAAGAGGGTAATCGATCAAGGAAACATGAACACCCTTAACGCTCCCGAGGAAGTGGAGTTAGCTGATTTGCTCATTAAATTGCATCCGTGGTCAGGAATGGTAAGATACGCGCGTAGCGGCGGTGAGGCTATGTCAATTGCTGTCAGGATCGCCCGGGCCGCCACAGGCAGGGACATAGTATTTTTCTGCGGCTACCATGGCTGGCATGATTGGTATCTGTCTGCCAATCTGGCCTCCAATAAAGCCTTAGATGGACATTTACTGCCGGGATTGAATCCCCGGGGTGTAAACCGCCAGCTTAGGGGTACTTCTTATCCGTTTAGTTATAACAATATTGATGAGTTCCTGGAATTGACGGCTGAACATAAGAACAAAATCGGTGCTATTGTGCTGGAATCAATCAGGAACGACAAACCAAACCGGAATTTCCTCCGGACAATTCAAGATACGGCTCGAAAAATAAAGGCTGTTCTGATCGTAGATGAGATCACCGCGGGTTTCAGGCTTAATGTGGGGGGCGCCCATTTGCTGTTCGGACTGGAACCGGATATTGCTGTTTTTGCCAAGGGTATGAGCAATGGATTCCCCATGGCGGCGGTTATCGGCAAGAAAAAAATAATGACAGTGGCCCAGGAGACATTTATTAGCAGCACTTATTGGACGGAAAGAATAGGGCCGGCGGCAGCCATAGCCACAATAAGAAAATTTCAGGATAAGAAAATATCCCAGCACTTGGTTATGTCCGGGAAGCATGTCCAGGACGGCTGGAAAAAGATAGCCGCCAAGCACAGCTTGGCTATTGAAGTCGGCGGCATCTATCCGCTGGGACATTTTTCTTTTATCCACAAAAAACCCCTGGTATTAAAAACCTTATTTACCCAATTGATGTTGGAAAAGGGATTTTTGGCTACTACCGCTTTTTATGCTTCTTATTCTCATAAGGAACTGCATATCCATAAATATCTGAGGGCGGTGGATGGTGCTTTCGCCGTCATCTCCCGGGCCGCTGCGGATAAAAACCCGGGAAAATACCTAAAAGGCCCGGTTTGTCATTCGGGATTCAAAAGGTTAACCTGATGAAAGTTTATTTACTGGCCGAAGGCGGGAAAAAAATAGGATTTGGCCATGTGACCCGCTGTATCGCCATATATCAAGCCCTGGAGGAAATTGGACTTAGGCCAGAATTTTTGATAAACGGGGACGATAGTTTAAGATTCGCACTTCAAGGCAAACGTCACCGGACTTTTAACTGGTTAAATGAGAAAGAGAAAACATTCAGCCTTCTCGCAGGATCGGATATAGCGATCATTGATTCTTATTTGGCCGGACCGGCATTTTACCGAAAAATGTCGAAGGTAGTGAAAGCCCCGGTCTATATTGATGATAACCGCCGGCTGGAATACCCTCGCGGACTGGTAATTAATGGCTTGGTATACGCAGATGCTCTTAAGTACCCGCGTAATAGGCGGAATAATTACCTGTTGGGACCCAGATATATTCCGCTGCGCAAGGAATTTTGGCGAGTAAAGAGTCCGGTATTAAGACGGAGCCTGAAAAAAGTCGTGATCTCTTTTGGCGGTATGGACCGCTTTAGCCTGATACGGGACCTGGAAAGGGATTTGAAAGACAAATTTGATTTCCAGGTCACGGTTATTAATACTACGAAAAAACGGGTGAGCGCGTCTAAGATGCAGCAGTTAATGCTGTCTAATGATCTGTTTATCTCTGGCGGTGGCCAAACTACCTATGAACTGGCACGCTGCGGTATCCCGGCTATAGGTATATGCTTCACCCGTAATCAACTGCGAAACGTACAAACCTGGGGAAGAAAAGGTTCGTTAAAATATGTCGGTTGGTATTATAATCCTAGAATATTGAAAATAATAGAAGATACTCTACGCCAGCTTGATTACAGGCGATGTCTTAAAATGAGCGTGGCGGGTAGGAAACTGGTAGACGGACAGGGAGCCAGGAGAGTGGTCAGGGAGATACTGGCCTATTCGAGAAAGCAGGACCGGTATAATGGATGATATGCATAAAGATTTAGAATGGAACGGGAGCTTATTTATTAATTTCGTCAATATGAATAGTGCGGATCGGAAAATGGTCCGGAGTTGGCGCAATCACGCAGAGATCAGAAAATGGATGTACACTGACCATGAAATAACTGATGCGGAACATGAATCATTCATCGTCAGGCTCAAAGATGATGAGCGGAATTATTATTGGCTGGTAAAAGATGATAACGGTATTGGCCTGGGAGTGATCTCCCTTAACAAGGTAGATCGTCAAAACAGTAATGCCTATCTGGGGATTTATACGGCTCCGGTAGAGTTTGCTCCCGTAACAGGTTCCAGATTGATCTCCGGCATAAAACACCTGGCTTTCAGGGTGCTTAAGTTGCACACCCTAAAATTGGAAGTAATTGATGAAAATGCCCGAGCTAAGAAATTTTACCTGAAAGCTGGTTTTCAGGAAGAAGGTCTTCTGAGGGAATTTGTGCGTAAGGATAACCATTGGCTTAATGTTAAAATCTTGGGTTTGATCAATAGCGAAGAGGATTAATAATGGAATTTTGCCTAAAAACGAAAAAAATTGGTCCCGGGAATTCAGTTTTTATAATCGCTGAGCTATCTGCCAATCATCGGCAAGACTACAGGGTAGCCGTTAAAACTATTGAAGCCATCAAGAAAGCCGGAGCGGACGCGGTGAAATTGCAGACCTATACCGCCGATACAATTACCATTGATTCGAACCGTAAGTATTTCCAGATTAAGAAAGGCACGATTTGGGACGGTAAAACCTTATACCAGCTTTATCGGGAAGCCTATACACCTTGGCAATGGCAGCCGAAATTGAAAAAAATAGCCGAAGACATAGGTCTGGTTTGTTTTTCTTCCCCTTTTGACCGGAGTGCCGTTGATTTTCTGGAAAAGATGAAAGTTCCGGCGTATAAGATCGCTTCTTTTGAGATTACCGATATACCGCTGATAGAATATGTCGCGGCGAAGAAGAAACCGGTGATTATTTCCACCGGCATAGCTACGCTTAAAGATATTGAAGAATCAGTCCGCGCCTGCCGCCGGGTAGGTAATAACCAAATAGCTTTGCTTAAGTGCACCTCCGCTTATCCCACCTCGCTGGAAGAGATGAATATATGCACTATCCCTGACCTAGCCAAGAGATTCGGTGCAGTGGTCGGGTTATCCGACCATAGCTTGAGTCTGGCAGTGCCAGTAGCGGCTGTTGCGCTGGGAGCGAGAATAATAGAAAAACACTTCATCTTGGATAGAAAACTCGGAGGTCCCGATGCGATTTTTTCTTTATCGCCAGTAGAGTTTAAAGCTATGGTACAGCTTATAAGGGAAACAGAAAAAGCGCTTGGTAAAGTAACCTATAGTCTTAGCCCTAAAGTTTTAAAGAGCCGTGAGTTTGCCCGTTCGCTATTCGTGGTAAGCGATGTGCGTGCGGGTGATAAATTCAGTGAGAATAATGTGAGATCGATCAGACCTGGGTTCGGCCTGCACCCGAGATATCTGAGGAATGTCCTGGGTAGAAGAGCACGTATGGACATTATGAGAGGAACTCCGCTCACTAAAGATATGATAACTAAATAATCCAAAATATAACAAAAAAATGAAAATTTTGTTTTATCACCCAGCAAACTATTTGGAAATAAGTATACCGCAGGGTATCGCTATTTTAAGCGCTATACTCAAAAAAGAAGGACACCAGGTGGAACTTTTTGATGCTACCTTTATAAAGCCTAAAAATTATGAAGAGGTGCATGAAGGTATGATGGCCGGGCCGGCAGTATATAAGAAAACAGATTACGCTATCGAAGACCTGGTAAAGAACGATCCTAAGCGTGATATTAAGGACGAATTCCAGAAAAAGTTGGACGCGTTCAAACCGGATCTTCTGGCAGTTTCTACCATGACTACGAATTATAATTTTGCTTTGAAAGTATTAAAATCGATCAAAATAAGATGCCCGGTTATTATCGGCGGAGTACACCCGACCATTAGTCCTGGGGAAGTTATTGCTGACCGGATTGTGGATATTGTCTGCGTTGGAGAAGGGGATGTTGCGCTGCCGGAAATATGTCAGGCGATAACCAATAGCCAGGACTATACAGGCATTAAAAATTTGTGGGTTAAGAAAAACGGGAAGGTATATAAAAACGAAGTTCGCCCATTTGTAAACCTGGATACATTACCCTGCCCGGACTGGTCGATGTTTGATCCTCGTCATCTCTTTCGTCCCTTCATGGGTAAGATATATATTGGCGGATTATACGCCAGTTCCCGCGGATGCCCGTGTGCTTGTACCTACTGTGTCAACCGGACATTGAGAGAAATATTTAAGCATTGCGGCCGTTATTTTCGTTATCAAAATCCGGAAACCACCGTCACGCATATAACCGAATTAAAAAATAAATACAAAACTACCTGGTTTAAGTTCGTGGATGACACTTTTCTGTTGCAGCCGCTGCAGAACCTTGAAATACTCCGTGAAAAACTCAAACCGCTTAAAATACAATTCGGCTGTTCAGTACGACCCGATACAGTGACAGCGGAAAAAGTAAAATTGGTTCGTGATATGGGTTGTGTTGCTATGTCTGTGGGGATTGAGACCGGTAATGAAGAGATCAGGCGCAAAGTGTTGAATCGGCAGATCTCCAATGAGCAGATAGAGAAAGCATTTAAAATAATCAATGAACACAATATACGTATTTCGGCTTTTGATCTCATCGGGTTACCGGGAGAAACCAGAGGGAATGTCTTTGAAACTATTGAGTTCAACAAAAAATTGAACGTTCAATCCGGTAATGTTTATATAGTATATCCTTTTGCGGGCAGCCAGATATCACTGAAATATAATATAAATTATAGAAGAAAAAACGGCAAGATAATTCCCATGAGCGAAGCCTCGGTGTTCCATCTTTCTAAAATGACCCCAGGTGAGGTTGAGGGTCTGAAAAAAACCTTTAACCTTTATTTGAACCTGCCAAAAGAATTATGGCCGATTATCCGGTTAGCCGAAAGGGAATCAAAGACAGGTAAAATTATTTATGACGCACTTAATAATTTTGCCGCGACGGTAGTATAAAATGGATATTGTATTATTAAACAAGGAAAATGAAGCAACTTGGAATGAATTTTGCCTGCAGAGTGCTGATGCTTGGTTCTGGCACACTAAATACTGGATGGATTATGTAATAAACTACCGTCCTGAATTTCAACCGGAACAGTTATCTTTTTTTATCAAGGAAAATAATGAATTGCTGGCTATTTGCCCATTAATTCTAGAAAAAAACAACGACATAAAAAAATTCAGTTTTAGTGATTTTGGTGTTCCTGTACCGGCATTTTCTGATAAATTACCCGTGAAGATTCAGAAAAAAGTGCAGAACTATATTTTTGAGCATATTGATGCCATGGCGCTGGAATTGGGAGTGAAAAAAGCGACTTTTAGATTTTCACCGTTAGCCAAAGTATATGTTCAACCAAAGAACCATCCTGCCAATTATCTTTTGAAATATGGTTATCTAGATGCATCCTTTAATACCCAGATACTGGATATCTTTGCTGATCCGGGCACCTTAAAGACTGCGGTTAGAAAAGGACATAAATATGATATAAACCGCTCTGGAAAAATAATGGAAAGCCGGATTTTTGATTCAAAATCAATTACTAAAGAAGATTTTGACCTTTATTGCCAGCTTCATCACAAAGATGCCGGCAGAGTAACCCGGCCGCAAATAACTTTTGACCTGATGTATGAATGGATCAAACAGGGAAAAGCGGTTCTTGTGGGAGCGAAATTGAAAGAAAATTGTCAATATGTCGGTTTTTCTTATCACATTGTTTATAAGAATGGCGCTTATTATGCTTCATCCGCGAGTGATCCGGTTTGTGAAGATATGCCGATAGCGCATTTTATATTGTGGGAGTCAATATCCTGGCTTCGTAATAATCAAGTAAGATTTTTTGAAATTGGCTGGCAATTTTACGGAGGCGAATTACATTACCAGGCTTCGGACAAAGAGTGCCAGATCGCAAAATTCAAACGGGGATTTGGCGGAGAAAAAGTTCCTCAATTAATAGCTGAAAAATATTTTGATACGGAATTGTTTATGCTGGAATATCTTAAAAAAATTGGATACTATAAAAAATATTTGGAAGCAAAAAAGACAGAAAAAAAATGAAGAAAAATAAAATTGTAGCTATCATTGAAGCCAGAATGAGTTCTACCAGATTGCATGGGAAAGTAATGAAAAAGGTTATGGGTAAACCGCTTTTGGAACTGCTTATTGAAAGGCTCAAAAGAGCAAAAACAGTAGATACTATTGTTGTGGCTACCAGCAATCATCCAGAAGATATGGTTATTGCTGATTTGGCTGAGGGTTTGGGTGTGCATAGTTTTTGCGGCAGTTTGAATGATGTCTTAAGCAGGGTAATAGAAGCCGCGGAATCAGTTGGCGGCGGCATTATCGTTGAGATTACCGGCGATTGTCCGCTGGCAGATCCGGAGATAGTAGATAAAATGGTCAATACTTATTTGAGTAATGACGCTGATTATGTCAGCAATGTGCTGGAGGCGACTTATCCGGCCGGAATGGATGTTCAAGTATTCGCGCTGAAGGTTCTTAAAGAGATATCCCTGACGGCTAAAGATCCGGAAGACCGGGAGCACTGTTCCTGGCTGATTTATAGGGATACCAAAACCACAAAATATAAGCTGTTAAATGTAAAAGGGCCTAAAGCCCTTTCTTATCCTCATTTACGTTTGATGCTTGATTATCCGGAAGACTATGAATTTATCACGAAAATCTATGAGAATCTATATCCGGAAAAACCCGATTTTAATACCTTGGATATAATTAAGTTATTAAAAGAAAAGCCGGAACTTAAGAAAATAAATGACAGAATAGGAATAAAAGTATGGGCAGGTCAGAAAATAGACGAAAGCACAAACGGGGATTAAAATAATGAAATATAAGGCTGGTATTATCGGTTGTGGTAATATAGGCAGTATGATCGATAAAGGTCCAGGGATAAAACCGTTTTATACCCATGCCGGGGCTTATTATAGTTCTCCTAAGTTTCAACTAACAGCGGCTTGTGATATTGACCCGGTAAAGTTAAAAAACTTCGGGCAAAAATGGCAAGTAAAAAACTTATATACGGATTTTAGGAAAATGCTAGAAAAGGAGAAATTAGATATTCTAAGCGTTTGCACGGCTAAAGAGCAGCACTATCAGATAGTTAAAAAATTAATTGAAAAAGGAATTAAAATAATATTTTGCGAAAAACCTTTTACAGGAAATGTTAAAAAAGCTGAAGAGTTGGTAAAATTGTGTACTAGCAATAAGGTCTTACTGGCCATCAATTATACGCGCCGATATACTCTGGGCCATCAAAAGGTAAAAAAAATAATTACCGGGGGGGAATTGGGAAAAATCCAGACAGTAAACTGTTTGTATACTAAAGGAGTAATAAATAACGGTTCCCATGTTATTAACTTACTGCAATTTTTGTTTGGGAAAGTAAAACGGATACAGGCTTTATCACCTTTAACTAAGAACCGGGAGATCAAGGCGGATTATGATCTGGATCTGTTGCTTTATTTTAACCGGGGATTTTACACTATGATTAAAAACCTGAAAGCCGAATACTACAGCCTTTTTGAAATCGATATTTTGGGTACTAAAGGCAGGATTAAGATTACTGAATCGGGATTTGACATTAAATGGTATAGGGTGATTGTTAGTAAAGTTTTTCCGGGTTATCGGGAGTTGGATGTTAAAGGCCGGGAGATAAAACATGGTATGGAAGAGGCCATACTAAGAGCATTGGACAACATAGTTTCTGCTAAAGATAAAAAATCGACACTGGTCAGTCCGGGGCGGGATGCTTTAGTAACGTTAAAAATAATCGATCAAGCCATTAAAGCGGCAAAAGAATATAAAGCAATGTAAAAGAGGAGATAGCATGAAAGAAGAATTGGCTATATTCGGCGGTATGCCGGTACGTAAGAAACCTTTTGCTTCTTATAATTCCATTGGAAAGGAAGAACTGCGGGCTGCCGGCAAGGTGATCAGCAGCGGAGTATTATCGAAATTTATTGGTTGTTTTGATCCGGATTTTTATGGAGGCCCTAAAATCCGGCAATTTGAAAAAAATTGGGCCAAATATACAGGTGCCCAATATGCTGTCTCGGTAAATTCCTGTACTTCAGGATTATATGCCGCCTGTGGAGCGATAGGGGTATGTCCCGGTGATGAAGTTATTGTTTCACCTTACACTATGAGTGCATCCGCCAGCTGTGTTCTGGTTTATAATGCTATACCGGTTTTTGCCGATATTGATGAAGATACCTTCTGTATTACCTCGGAAAGCATTGCCAAAGTTATCTCTTCGCGGACAAAAGCAATAGTAGTAGTTCATATTATGGGTCATCCGGCGGATATGGATGGCATTATGAAACTGGCAAAGAAATATAACTTGAAAGTTATCGAAGATTGCGCCCAGTCACCGGGAGCCGAATACCGTGGCCGAAAAATCGGCACTATTGGTGACATTGGAGTATTTAGCTTGAATTACCATAAACATATACATACCGGTGAAGGCGGAGTGGCGGTAACCAACAATAGGAAATTGGCCAACCGGCTTTATCTTATCCGTAATCATGCTGAGGCAGTAGTTGAAGATATGGGCGAAACTAATCTGGTGAACCTGCTTGGTTTTAACTACCGGATGACTGAAATTGAAGCCGCTATCGGCATAGAACAATTAAAGAAATTGGATCGTTTGATCAAGCCCAGGATAAAGTTAGCCAATTATCTTACAAAAAAACTGTCAGGCATTAAAGGCCTTACTCCGCCGACGGTTAAGTCCGTGGCAAAGCATGTTTATTATATTTATGCCTTGAAATATGATGAAGAAATCATCGGCGTATCCAGAGACAAATTTGTCAAGGCGCTGGCAGCAGAAGGCATCAGTGTTTTTCAGGGATATGCCAAACCGTTATATTTACAGCCGATTTACCAGAAACAAATAGTCTATGGGGAAAAGGGCTGCCCATTCAAATGTAGTTACTATAAAAAAAAATTAAATTACAAAAAAGGGCTGTGCCCGGTTACAGAAAGGCTCTATGAAAAGGAATTGCTGTATACTAATCTGTGTTGTCCGCCGCTTACCTATAGAGATATGGACGACATAGTTTTAGCTGTTAGAAAAGTTCTGGAATGGAAAGACCAGCTTAAAAGAGTCAATTAATGAAAGAGAGAATACTTATTGCTTGTAATGACCCAGGCGGCTCTATGGTTTGTTTGCCAGTGATCAAACGCCTATTGAAAGATGATAAATATTACATTTCAATTTTCGCTGGGAAATACGCGGAGAAAATATTTAAAGAAGAGAAGATAGCCTGCAAGACACTGCGTCAATCGCGTTTCACAAAAAAGGAAATGGTAACTATTGAGCGGATCCTGAAAGAGGAAGAGCCAAGCCTGGTTTTTACATCGACCAGTTTCGGTAAGGCTATTGATAATGCTTTTTTGTATGCTGCCATAAAAAGAAAAAAAAAGACTTTTGCCTTATTGGACCAGTGGTGCAATTACACACAGCGATTCAGGGTATTTTCCCGAAATAAAAAAATCGGGTACATTCCGGATCTTATCGGGGTGATGGATAATTTTACCAAACAAGAGATGATTGACGAGGGGTTCCCCGCTAAACGCTTGATAGTTACCGGCCATCCATATTTTGATACGTTGATAGGCCAAAATATACGGCTTCCGAAAACGAAACAATCAAGCTTCAGGAAAAAACTCGGGATTCCACCTAAAAACCTGATTATTGTTTTTGCGAGCGAGCCGTTCAGAAAAGGGGATTTACGCATGATTGGGTACACTGACATTATAATTGCCCGGGCTTTAATTAGATCCTTGGAATCGATAGCTGAAAAGGCCGGAAAGCCGATAACATTTTTAATCAAGATCCACCCGCGTGATGAGCGCAAAGATTCAGTTTTTCCACTGAGTTCTTCTCCCTGGCTGCAAATAGTCCTGGCAAGGCCAGGCAGGGCTACTGATTTTATTCAAAACGCTGACATTGTTGTCGGAATGCAATCTATATTTTTAATTGAATCATTTTTGCTGGGTAAACCGACTTTAAATATCCAGATAGACCGGAAAAACAAAGATACACTATTAACTAATAAGATGGGATTAACTAAAGCAATTGAATCATATGAAATGCTGAATAAGACGCTGTCAGATATCATTATCAGAAAAACAATTATAAAAAATAATAGTAACCACTCTTGTTTTGCTGAAATGGACGGAAAATCAACAGATAGAGTTATCAGTATAATTAATAAAATACTTTGCAAAAAGTGATAACTAAGAAAAATAAAATAGTTTTATTTTTCCCTGTACTCGAAGAAGGGAAAGACTATCATTGGCCGCCGATATCATTATTGGCACTGGCAACAGTTCTGAAATCCAACAAGTTTGAATGTGTTATTATCGATTCAAGAGTCGAAAATGATCCGGAAACGAGATTGAAAAATGAACTTAAGGATGCTTTATGTCTGGGAATAACCGCTTTTACGGGATATTCGCTTAAATACGCGTTAAAAGCAACCAAGATTTGCAGAGATCTTGACGTAAAAATACCCATTATTTTTGGCGGCCCGCATGCTACTGCTTTGCCTGAGCAAAGTAAAAAATCGATATTAATTGATGATGTGGTTGTTGGCTATGGGGAGTTTGCCTTTTTAGAAAAAGTACAACGTCTGGCAGGCATACAGAGGGCCGGTTCCCAATTTGACCAGGCAACTGCCTTTAAAAAATTTATAGCCGCGGATATGCCCGCGATCCCTTACGAAATAATTGATATGAAAAAATATATAAATCCTAAAACGCAGGCGACCATATATCTTACTAGCTATGGGTGCCCGGGTAAATGTTCTTTTTGTTCCACTCCCACCTTGAGGAGTTGGACACCTTTCGCTGTTGAAAAAGTTAAGAAAGATTTAGATAATCTATTTAAAATTCACCCATTTAAACATTTACTCTTTTTTGACGCGACATTTTTTGCCAATATCAAAAGAGCCCTGGAAATAGCGGATTATATTCAAAAGTATAATGTCGAATGGTCCGCGGATTGCAGGACATATGAAGCGGCAAAATTGGATAAGGGTCTCATTAGACTTCTGGAGAAAAAAAAGTTAACGTATCTGACTATTGGCCTTGAGACCGGATCTGATAACATTGTAAACATAATGAATAAGGGAAAAGGGCACATAGAGAGAATGTATCAAGTTATAAATAACTTTAAGGATTCGTCAATTAACATTGCCAGTGGAATTATCTTTGGTATTCCCGGAGAGACAATTGATGATCTGAAAGTAACCTTAAAAGTTATTAAAGAACTTTGTGCAATAAAGAGTAATTTTAAGGTAAGCACAACTTTTTTCAGGCCGCTGCCAGGCACAGAATTATACCATGTACTGGAAAGAGATTATCACTATAGATTTCCACAAAGCCTCGAAGAATGGGCAGAATTAGGGGCAAAGTCCCACTTCGAATATAATGAAGCTATGGATATTCCGTGGTTTAATAAGGAAATGGCGAAAGAATATATTAGGATTTACACTGATTTTTGGCAGGAAAACGCGCATCTTTTTGAGGGGAGAGGTCTTTAGGAATAATAGATGATGAAATTAAATAATAGAATAGCAAAAAACGCCTTAGTATATATTGGCGGCGGGGGATTAGCAGGTTTAGTTTCATATTTGCTGATGCCTGTTTTAACAAGATATCTGTCTCCGGCAGATTACGGCGTAGTTTATATGTTTATGGCTTTGGTCATGTTTTTTGTTTCGGTGATAGGGTTGCAGGCTGATACGTATTTTGCACGGTACTATTTCGAATTTGAAAAAGCAGTTTTTGCCGAGCATATGGGTGGAATCCTGAAAGTAATATTATTTTCAATGATTATTATTCTGGGATTAGTTTTAATATTGAAAAACCAATTAGTTTTGGTTTTATCAGTTAATGGGAATCTGATAGTTTTATCTGTAATTATTGCCTCAGCCAGCTTTATTGGTATTTTCATCCTCAGATATTACCAATTGGAAGGTAAGGCTGTTCAATACATTTATATCACTGTGGCGATGTCATTAATCGGACTGATTATATCTTTAGTATTAGTCGTATATTTACATCTGGGTTGGAAGGGTAGATTAATAGGCGTAATTATTCCTATTATATTTCAAGCTGTCGCATCCGTGTTTATCCTGTATAAAAACGGATTAATCAAATTCGAATTTAACTATAAACATATGAAAGATATAATATTGTTCGGATGGCCGCTTGTTTTAGGTTCTATTGGTGGATGGGTTATTAATATGGCTGACAAACTATTTATCGCCAAAATGGTATCAATGGCGGCTACGGGAATCTATGGCATTGGAGCATCGATGGGGACAATCATGGCAATAATAGTTGATTCTTGTGCCAGGGCATGGGTACCATATTTTTTTAAAAATATAAGAGATGATTCGGACGAGAAGAACCTTAGGATTGTTAAATTCACTTATCTTTATGCTTTCTCAGTTATTGTCATGTCATTTGTTGTTACTTGTGCAGCTTATATTTTTATTCGATATTTTCTGGCAAAAAGATTCCAGGCTTCTTTTAATTACGTCATTTGGATCAGTTTGGGACAGGGTATCGCGGGTATAAGGTCAATATTTATATACTATCTTATCTATAAGAACAAAAACTATGTTCTTAGTTATATAATTATAATAACCAGCATTATTAATATTATAATGAATTACTCGTTAATTAAATTATATGGACCGATGGGGGCGGCTTACACTGTATTTTTGACTTCGATTATTGCTACTATATTGACTATTGGTGCGGGAGTATATTTCCACAAAATGCCGTGGCTGTATTTTATAGAAAATGACAATCTATCGCCTGCATAAATTATTATACAGATCGTATTATGGCAGATTATAACGTCAAAGAAAACATTGAAAAAGGCATCTGGAATAAATACGTTGATGCTTCCCGTCAGGGATCGATATTCCTAAATCAGGATTTCGTTGAATCATTGAACGTAAAGTATAAGACGTATCTGTTCTGCAAAGGAAATGAGCCCGTTGCAGGATGCATGGTGCTGCTGGACAGTGAAGATAAGCCGCTGCATTCACCCTATCCTTTCGTGCCGTACCAGGGATTTTTCTTTATTGAAAGCGGCGAAAGCAGTGTTAATAAGACAGTTTCGAGTCAGTTTGAGATAACAGAGTTCATAATTAATCACCTGGTATCATTATATGGGATGGTTTCTCAGACCCATTTCAGGTTGAATGATTATCGGCCATTTTTATGGCACAACTATCATACCCCGGAGAAAGGACAGTTTAAACTTACGCTAAATTATACGCCCATACTTAGACTTGACAGCTATAAAATTCTTGAAGACTATTTGGCCAAAGTAAGGTCCGTACGAAGGCAGGAATATAACAAAACTATAAACGCGGGTATTAAGGTAGTAGATTCAAACGATATCGAACTTCTTGTCCATCTTCATAAGCTTACCTTTGTGCGTCAGGGTTTGGAGTATGATCCGAATGAAGAACAACATGTCCGTTCAATATCAAAAATTGCGCTCGAAAAAGGATTCGGCAGGCTGCAGATAGCCATGATCGGCGATAAACCTGCTTCGGCGATAATGTTTTTATTGGATAAGAAACGCGGTTACTACATGTTCGGTGCGAACGACCCAGAATACAGAAAAAGTTTCGCTTCAACTCTATTGCTTGTTGAAAATATCTGGAAGTGCAAGGCTGACGGTTTAATTGAGGTCGATTTTGTAGGGTGTAATTCTCCGCAACGGGGCGATTATAAACTTAGTTTTGACGGGGAATTAGTGTCTTATTTTGAAACAAATTTAATAGAGGCTAAATGATGATTTCTTTCATGAACATTAAAGCTCAATTTAAAAATATATTGCATAATGTTATTCCAGACAAAAACTGCAAGGCGTTTATACAGTTTTGCCATGAAAGATGGAGGGAGTGGAAAGTAAAAGAGCCCACATCTG
>Ga0180007_10003195_pt1 | contig 18528 bp, 18 predicted proteins | sample MM_PC_MetaG_FD_121122 | JGI IMG/M metagenome (GOLD analysis project Ga0180007, IMG submission 121122) | Groundwater microbial communities from the Aspo Hard Rock Laboratory (HRL) deep subsurface site, Sweden - MM_PC_MetaG | ecosystem: Environmental > Aquatic > Deep subsurface > Groundwater... | reverse complement strand
TGGGCAAGAAGATCGTTCCCGATCAGGTGCGCGCCGCGGTGGAACTGACCCGCCGGGCGGGCATGGACAGCGCATGCTTTTTCATGCTGGGCTTCCCCGGCGAAAGCGACGCCGACCGCGCGGCCACCCTGGAGCTGGCCCGCTCGTTGCCATCCGGGCTGGCCTCCTTCCACCTGGCCACCCCCTACCCCGGCACCGGCCTGGCCGCCGATTGCCCGGAGCTGCCCGCCTGGAGCGAGTTCGACGCCCAGCACTTCGACCGGGCCGAGCTGGAGTCCTGGCGGCGGCGGGCCTATCTGGGCTTCTACCTTAAGCCGGGGCGCTTGGCCGGGTTGTTGCGCCAGGGCGGGCCGGGGCTGCTCAAGCGTGGTGGGCGCTTGCTGCGGCAGTTTCTCAAGTAGGCGGCTCCGCAGACGCCAGGGGGACGGGCTGCCGGTGAGGTCTTCCTTATTAATTGCGGTGCTTCTGGCAACGGCGGACGCTCTCGGGCGGGGATAAACCCCGCCCTCCCCTCTTAGCGGCACAGGAAACTGTTGGGTTTCGCTTCGCTCTACCCAACCTACGCTATTGCTCAGATCTTGGCGGCACAGCCAGACGCCGCAGGGCAAGGCGGCAGGCGAACGAGGGACGCAGGCGTAGTCTACCTACGCCGAGGACCGAGTGACGCCGACAACGCAGCCATGCGGGGTCTGGCGAAGCCGCGCCTGCTTAACGGATTCTGACTAGTACATACCCCGCCATCTTGCCGTCTGCCTTGAATTCGCGCCCCGCCGCCAGGGCCTGGCTCTTACCCGCATAGGGGCCGATGAGCACCCGATGCCACAGGCCGCTCTTGCGCGAGTTCCAATCCATCACATAGGCCGAGTGACCGGCGGCCCGCCAGCGGTCCCGGGCCTGGAGGGCCAGATTGGAGTTGCGGTTGGAGGAGAGCTGCAAGTACCAGCCGACCGGCGGCGCGCCCTCGCCTTGAGCGGGCGGGGCCTGGGGCTTGGCCTTGGCCTTGACCACCGGGGCTGGCTTGGCCACCGGCGCGGGCGCGGGCTCCGGCTCCGGCTTGGGCGCCAAGGCCGCCGCCGCCGGGGGCACCGGGGCCGGGATGGGTTCGGCCTTAACCGGAGGCTCCGGCGCGTGGCGGGTGCTCCAGCCGGTGGCCACCACCGGGGCCGGGGGCTCGGGCTTGGGCGTGGGCTTGGCTTCGGGAACCGGTTGAGGCTCCGGCTTGGCCGGGGGAGCAGGCGCGGGGGACGGCTTGGGCTTGGCTTTGGGCGCCGGAGCGGGCCTGGGTTCGGGCGCGGGTTCGGGCGCGGGAGCCGGGGGCAGATTGACCCCGCCCGCGCTCAGGCGGCTCAGCTTGTCCGGCGAGAGCTTGAGCAGGCTGGCGGTCATGCGGCTCTTGGCCCCGGCGGCCTTGGGGTCCAGCCGGAGGGCGTGGTGGAAACTCACCACCGCCGCCGCGTCGTCGCCCTTGGCCTGCTGCACCATGCCCAGAGTGTCCCACACCGCCGGGTTATTGGGGGCCAGGCGCACCGCCTTTTGGGCCAGGGCCAGGGCCTCGTCCAGCTCCTTGGTGTTCTGGGCCAGGGCCCAGGCCAGGTTGTTCATGTACACCGGGTTTTCCGGGTCCTGTTGCAGGGCCCGGCGGAACAGCACCACCGCCTGGCCGCCGTCGCCCATGGAGTTGAGCAGGGCGGCCTTGTCGTTGAGCACCGCGGGGTCGTCCGGGGTCCACTCCAGGGCCCGGTCGTAGGCCTTGAGCGCCCCCTTCTGGTTGCCCACCGCCGCCCGGCACAGGGCCATGAGGTGCCAGCTTCCGGCGGCCGCCGGGTGCAGCTCCAGGTCCAGGCCGAGCGGCTGCATGGCTTGGGAGTACTTACCCTCCTGGTAGAGCTGCTGGGCCTGGCGGCGGAACACGTCGCTGGTGAGCATGGCCAGGGCGGTGCCCTCGTTCAGCTTGAACGGGGGGCTGACCTGGCCCAGCTTGAGCCCCTTGATGGCCTGGAGCATGGGCTGGGGCAGGTCGCTCTTGGCCAGGCAGTCGGCGTGGGTGGTGGCGAATTCCTTGTTGTTGCGCACCATGTCCAGGGAAGCGCTCTGAAAGGGGCGGCCCTGGCTGAGCATGGCCTGCATTTCTTTGAGCACCGCCTGGTTGCGGGTCCAGAACACCCACAGGCAGACCCGCTTGGCGTCGCCCGGCGGCTTCTGGGGCATGCGGGCCCAAGAGGGCGCGGACTGGGGCGAGGCGTCCTTGGCCCTGGAGGCGACCGGGACGGGAGCGGGGGCGGGCTCTTTGGTATCCTTGGACGGCCCCGAGGCGCAGGCCGCCGTCAAAAACAAAAGAACGGCCAGGATCGCCCAATATCTATAAGCGGGAAAACGCATGGCTGGATTATAAAAATTTGCCTGTCCCGGCGCAACGTACATTAACGGTCAAGGGGCATAAATTCCTAATGACAGTTGACAAATTGGCGCTTATGGGTAATCTTGACTAAGTACACCGGCCAATAAGTCTAAATTTCCGCTGGATCTTCCAGGCTCCGCCCAGTGATCTAAGCAAAAAGTTAAGGCTCGTTGAGCCAGAAGAAACCCCCCGATTTGGTCGGAGGGGTATACCGCTTTTTTCATAGGAGTCTTTGTAAGATGAGCAGTAATATCTATGTGGGCAACCTGTCCTACGACACCACCGACGATTCTCTGAGTGCCGCCTTTTCCCAGTACGGTTCGGTCCTTTCGGCTCGGGTAATCACCGACCGCATGACCGGCCGTTCGCGCGGTTTCGGTTTCGTGGAGATGGAAGACAACGGCGAAGCCCAAGCCGCCATCAGCGCCCTCAACGGCGCCCAGTTGGACGGCCGCGACCTGAAGGTCAACGAGGCCAAGCCCCGCGAAGCCCGGCCTCCCCGCCGCTGGTAGCCCATGACGGGCCCGGACAAGCCCGGCCCTGGGCCGGGTTTATCCGTACCTAAGACGATTAAGTCCCCAAGGCCGGCCCGCCAGTGGCTTGCCGGCTTTGGGGATTTTTTTATGCTCAACTAGGAGGTGACCACTTGGCGAGAACCAATTATCAGTTTCAAAAAAGACAGAAGGAAATGGAGCGCAAGAAAAAGAAGGAAATGAAGCGGCAGCAGAAGCTGGAAAAGAAGCGGCTTTTGGAAGGCCCGGATTTCGAAGAAGAACCTGATTTGGAAGACGAGGATACCGAGGATACCGAGCAGGACCCGCCCGCCTAGGCTTGCTCCGAATTAACGGGCCGGGGGCCGTCCAGGGCCGACGACAGCGCCTGGTGGGTGGCCTCCATGAGCCGGCGCGAGTTTTTCTTCAGCGCCGGATCGCTGATCAGCGGCAACACCGTAACCTTGATTAGGCCCGGCCGGATGCGCCAGCTCTTCTTGGGCAGCACCTGGGCCGAACCATCGATGGCCACCGGGGCCACATCGGCCCTGGCCTGGGAGGCCAGCACGAAGGCCCCCCGCTTGAACTCGCCCAGCTTGCCGTCGGAGCTGCGGGTGCCCTCGGCAAAAAACAGCACCGCGCTGCCCGCTTTGATCTTGTCCACCGCCTCGCGCATGAGCACCCCGGCCTGGCCCCCCTGGCCGCGGTCCACGAAGATGTAGCCCGCCTTTTTCATGGCGTAGCCCCACAGGGGCACCTTGCCCAACTCTTTTTTGACCACGAACTTGAAGTCCACCGGCAGGCTGGCCAACAGGGCCAGGATGTCGAACAGGCTCTGGTGGTTGCACACCAGGACCATGGGGCCCTCACCGGCGCGTTTGAGGTTTTCCAGGCCGCTGGCCTGCACCTTTACCCGGCTGGCCCAAAGCAAAACCCGGCTCCAGGGCCGGGCTCCGTAGCGGTGGGTAAGGCTGCCCTTGGAATCCACCAAAAACCACAGGATGGAGATGGTGGACCAGATGACGGTCTGCACCAGGATGAACAGATGCAGGGCGTGCATCCCCACCCGTCCGAAAAACCCGACCCGCTCCACTAGATGGACCACTCCACCAGGGAGGCACCCCAGGTGAGGCCCGCCCCGAAGGTTACCATCAAAAGCTTGTCCCGGGGGCACAGGCGCCCGGCGTTGACGGCCTCGGCCAGGGCGATGGGGATGGAGGCGGAGGAGGTGTTGCCGTAGCGCTCGATGGTGGTGTAGACCTTTTCCTCGGCCAGGCCCAAGCGCTGGGCCAGGGCGTTGATGATGCGGATGTTGGCCTGGTGGGGCACCATCAGGGCCAGCTCCTCCACTTTCACCTGGGCCTTGTCCAGGGTCCAGCGGGTGATCTCCTCCAGGCACTCCACCGCCTTCTTGAACAGCGGCTTGCCGTCCATGACCAGGTAGAAGGGCCGTTGCTCGCCCACCCCCGGCACTATGTCCAGGGTCGGGAGCTCGCATTGTTTGTCCACGGAGTAGAGCAGATGGCCGAAGGAGCCGTCGGAGCGCAGGTTCACCGCCTTGATGCCGGTGTCCTCGTCGGTGCGGCTAAGCACCACCGCCCCGGCCCCGTCGCCCAAGAGCACGCAGGTGCCCCGGTCGGACCAGTTGGTGACGCCGGAGAGGACCTCGGCCCCCACCACCAGGGCGTGCTCGGCATCGCCGCAGCGGATGGCATTGTTGGCCACGCTCAGTGCGTAGATGAAGCCCGAGCACCCGGCGGAGACGTCCATGCTGGCCGCCTTGCGGGCCCCGATCTTTTCCTGCAACAGGCAGGCGCAGGAAGGGAACTGGCGGTCCGGGGTCACCGTGCCCACCACCACCAGGTCCAGGTCGCCGGCCTCCACCCCGGACTTCTCCAGGGCCTGGCGGGCGGCCCGGGCGGCCATCTCGCTGGTGACCATGCCACCGGTGGCGATGCGCCGTTCCTTGATGCCGGTGCGGCGGGTGATCCAGGCGTCGCTGGTGTCCACCACCTTTTCCAGGTCGCGGTTGGTCAGTACGGTCTCGGGAGCATATGAGCCGGCTCCCACTACTTTTGCTTTATACATGTTTCCATAAGTCCGGCCTCCCCGAATACGGGGGGACGCTCCTCTAGCATAGGCCTAGAGGCCTATTTGGGCCGGCGTCTCTGTTGTGGAGGTGTGGGGGTCGCGATGAGACGCTTGCGGTTAAAAAAACAAAGGGCTAAACTGACCCCCTTTATACCCATAGCTTACCATCCGATAGCTTACCACCCGACAGGCCGAAAGCCCACCTTGACACGGTTTTTTATCTGGGGTCAAAATTGGACAAAACCTCGGCGGCAAGCCGGTGAATGTGATTCAGTGAGCCGCCCCATCCGGGTCGGACATTCATTATCCGGCTTGGTGTATATTAAATTAACGGCAGAGGTTGTTTTAATCGCAAGAAGGCGGAGCGTAAATGACTAAATTTTGGGCGGCGATACTGGCGGTCATTTTGTTGGGCACCGCCGCACCGGCCATGGCCGAAGGTGAAAGCTACTTTACCCGGCTGGTCATCCCGGTGGTGAACCAGGGCGAGGAAATGGTGGTGCTCAGCCTGGACGAAAAGATCACCACCCCCGGCCACCGCTATCTGGACAAGAAGCGCGCGGTCACCCTGAGCGTCAACGACCCGGCCCGCGACGGCCTGCGCCTGGAACACGAGCACTTTCTGATCATCAGCCAGGTGGAGGAAGGCATCGAGCCCCTGTGCCGGGTGAAGCTGAAGACGGCCAACACCGCCGGCAGGCCGGGCAGCCTGCTCACCTACTGCGCCGCCTCCTCCAACGATGAGCGCTGCCGGTTGCAGGTGTACAGCGAGGCCCAGGTCTGCTATGTGCTGGTGACGGTGCGCTAGAGAAAAATCCACCCCTTTCCGGTCCGCGGAAAAGAGACTCCCCATGCGTTGCCTGGCGCTCTTGGGCGTGCTGGTCCTGTGGGCCGCTCCGGCCTGGGCTGAGCAGTTCGGCTCCTTCACCCTGCATGTGGTCAACCAATCCGCCGCCCCCCTGGTCTTCACGGTGAACCAGGGCGGTGAGACCACCGTGCCCCCCGGCGGGACCGGGCGCTTCGGCCAGGGCTTCGACTACGACCAGTTGGCCGCCAGCCCGGACTACCTTTTCCAGGTGCAGGTGAGCGGCCAGGGGGACGCGCCCTCGTGCTCGGTGCGGGTCCGGGTGGAGGTGAGCGCCTGGGGCGACGACTACCTTTTCTCCTGCTCGCCGCGCCGGGAGCTGGTGGGCCCCTGCCTGTTGACCTGCGACTACGACAACGTGGGGCCGAATTCAACGGCCCGCCTGGTGTACAAACCCGGTCAGTAGCCCGGAAATTTACAGAGACCGCTTGGTCGCTAGACTCCTCGCAGCGACAAGTACTTAAAGAAACGCGGCACAGCCAGGGCCCGCAGGGCAAGGCGGCAGGCGAACGAGGGACGCAGGGGTAGTGAGCCTACCCCGAGGACCGAGTGACGCCGACAACGCAGCCATGCGGGGCCTGGCGAAGCCGCACGGCATAATACCTAGGGTCTTGCTTTGTAATTGCGGTGGGTCTATCCTCCGGTAATCAGCACCCTCACGGTGAGGCGCACCTGTGCACTTTGTGGTTTCCGGCGTGGATTGCCCCATCTGGCTACCCCCCCTGGTGGCCTTTGTGGTCAGCTTTTTCACCTCCATGGGCGGGGTGAGCGGGGCCTTTCTGCTGCTGCCCTTCCAGATGAGCTTTCTGGGCTTCACCTCCCCGGCGGTGAGCCCCACCAACCTGGTCTACAACATCGTCTCCATCCCCAGCGGGGTCTGGCGCTATCTGCGCGAGGGCCGTATGGTCTGGCCGCTCACCTGGGTGGTCATCGCCGGGACCCTGCCCGGCGTGGTGGCCGGGGGCTTCATCCGCCTTACCTGGCTGCCCGATCCCGGCCCCTTCAAGGTGTTCGTGGGCTGCGTGCTGCTCTATATCGGGGCGCGCATGTTCTGGGACCTGACCAAGGCCCGCGGCAAGGAAAAGGGCCCCCTGCTGGAGGGCCGCCCCGCCCTGTGCACCGTGGACCAGTGCCGAATCACCCTGCGCGAACTTAGCTTCAGCTTCGCGGGGCAAAACTACGCCTGCTCCACCCCGGGCATCTTCCTTTTGTCCCTGGCGGTGGGCATGGTGGGCGGGGTCTACGGTATCGGCGGCGGCTCCATCGTGGCCCCCTTTTTCGTGGCGGTGTACGGCCTGCCGGTGCACGCGGTGGCCGGGGCGGCGCTCATGGGCACCTTTGTCACCAGCGTGGTGGGGGTGGCCTTTTACCAGGCCATCGCCCCTCTCTACGCCGGGCAGATGGCCGTGGCCCCGGACTGGCTGCTGGGCCTGCTCTTCGGCCTGGGCGGCGTGGGGGGCATGTACTGCGGAGCGCGCATGCAAAAGCGGGTGAAACCCCTGTACATCAAGATCATGCTGGGGCTGATCCTGCTGGGCACGGCGGGCAAGTATCTGGTGGGGTATTTTATGAACTGACCGGCGGACGCCGTGTACCTAAAACCGAAGGCCCCGGATTTCTCCAGAGCCCCCGGCTAACCAGAACTTCTAAAAAGGCCAGTTCCGCTAAATATTTTCACAAAATCCGGCCTTTTAGTCAAGCAATAAAACAATAACCGGTCAACTTTTCCCGAAAAGCACCCCGGCCAGCCAGTCCACCCCCAGCTTCAAAAGCTCTTCCTCGTCGGCCAGGGCTAAGTCCACACGCTCCCTGTCGAAACCGAACCTGTCCCCAAAGCCGGGCGACTCCACCAGGGGCCTGAAGGCCTCCAGGTTGTACAGGGCGCTGATAAAGGCGTGGGTCTGGCGATCGTCCAGGCTCACCTCGCCACGCCGGGCCGGGTGCATGAAAAGGCGCAGGCAGTAGTTGTTGGCCGCCTGGTATTCGGCCAGGCCCTGTTGCTCCACCCAGGCGGCCGCGTCCAGCTCCTCGGGCTGGTCCCAGCCCAGGCAGCCGGGGGTCTCCTGGCGCAGGAAAATCTCTCGGGGTTCGCGGCCCGGCCCGCCGGGGCGCACCGCCCGAGCCAGGGGGTAGACCCGGCAGCAGGTGGGGCGGTGAGGGTACACCGAGCAGCCCTCATCGGTGACAAAGGGGCATACGCCCTGGTCGGTGAGCTTGATGCGCAGGGCGGGCCAGCCGGAGACCGGGTCGGCCTCCAGCTCCACATAGTCGGTGAGCACCTGAACCGCCGGCAGGTCCAGGGCCCGGCGCAGGCGCAGAAAGTCGTAGGGCAAAAGGGGCAGGCGCTTGTCCCGGCAGCAGGTGTTGAAACAGGCCAGGCCGGGGCGGCAGGCGAAGCGGAAGGGTTCGCCGGGGGCCAGGCGGCGTCCCCCCAGTCCGCCGCCGCTTTCGATCACCGCTAGTTACCGTCCTCTTCCAGCCACTCCATGATCATCACCGCCGCGGCCACCGCGGTAACCCACTTGCCGTCCTTGGGGCCCACGGCGGTCTGGGTGATCTCGCTGGTCTTGACGATCTGGCCGGACATGCGGAAGACCTGCTTTTTCTCGTCCCAGCTCTGGTCCACGTCAAAGTCGATGCCCAGGGTGGAGGCCAGCATCTCGGCGGCCAAGTCCTCGGCGTAGTCGCCGGAGACCTTGGCCGACTGGCCGTAGCCCTTGTGCTCGCTCAGGTAGCCGTGCAGGGTGCGGTCGGTGGGCAGGGCCAGGCCGATGGACGAGGAGATGAGCCGGTGGGACTCGTTGGTCTCGTTGCGGGCCATGACGCAGAAGAGGATCTGCCCCGGCACCAGCATGGACTCGCCCTTCTGGCGGTTTATGAGCAGGCAGTCGGGGGGGAAAATGGAAGACACATGCACCAGGTTCTGGCTGGCGATACCCGCGGCGCGCAGGGCCAACTCGAAGCTGGCCAGCTTCTCTTTGTGCTCGCCCTTGCCCTTGGTCAGATAGATGTACTTGGGTACCAGCATGGCGCCCTCCTTGAATAGATGAGGCAATATTGTAACTCAGTAAGGCTACACTTATGGCCGCCAAGTGGGAATCCGTCAAGACCCGGAAGCCATTTTTGCCCTTGGCCGATTATGGCGCTGGGGGAAAGGGCTGCTATACTGCAAGCAAAACCGAGAGGAAGCCCGTGTCTTTGATTGGAAGCAAAATTCTCACCTTCGGCGGAGTGCCCCAGCCCAAGCTGGAGAGCTGCCGGGCGGCGATCATTCCCGCTCCCTTGGAGGTGACCGTCACCTACGGCGAGGGCGCGGCCCAGGGGCCTCTGGCCATCATGAGCGCCTCGGCCAACATGGAGCTTTACGACGAGGTATTGGACTGCTCGCCCATCGACCAGGGCATCTACACCCACGGCCGGGTGAACACCTCCGGCCCGGTGGCCGAGTCCCTGGAGCGCATCCAGGCGGCGGTGGCCGCCGAGCTGACCGCCGGGCGCCTGCCGGTGCTGTTGGGCGGCGAGCACACCGTCACTGTGGGGGCGCTTCGGGCCATGGTGGAGCGCTACGGCACCGGCTTCACCGTGCTGTCCCTGGACGCCCACCTGGACATGCGCGAGGACTACGAGGGCGAGCGCCTTAGCCACGCCACGGTGATGCGCCGGGCCCTCGAGATGGGCCTCGGGGTGCGCTGGGCCGGGGCGCGCTCCTGCTCCCTGGAAGAGATCCGCTTCCTCAGGCAGCAGGGAATAGAGCCCCTGTGGGCCCACCAGACCCACGCCGACCCCAATTGGGTCGAACGCGCCCTGGAGGGACTGGACGGGCCGGTGTACATCAGCCTGGACATCGACGGCCTGGACTCGGGCATCATGCCCGCCACCGGCACCCCGGAGCCAGGAGGCCTGAGCTGGCAACAGGCCAACGCCTGGCTCACGGCGGTGTGCGCCCGCCACCAGGTGCTGGGGCTGGACCTGGTGGAGCTGGCCCCCCTGGCCGGTCAGACCGCCTGGGATTTCACCGCCGCCCGCCTGCTTTACCGGGCCCTGGGCCTTATCTTTAGAGGAACGCTATGAGCCGCAAAATGGCCGGAGAGCCCATCGCCCCCGCCCCCCTGGAGCGGGGCCTTTCCACCGCCCAGCTGGTGGACAACTACTTCCTGGCCTACAACGCGGCCCGCCTGCGCGAGGGCTGCCGCCTCTGGGCCCGGCGCATGGCCCAGCCCGAGGTGACCGTGGGCATGAGCCTCACCGGGGCCCTGACCCCGGCCGGGCTGGGGGCCTCCTGCCTGGTGCCCCTGGTGCGCCGGGGCCTGGTGGACTTCATCGTAAGCACCGGGGCCAACCTCTACCACGACGCCCACTTCGCCCTGGGCCTGGGCCTGCACGTATCCAGCCCCTTTGCCGACGACGCCGCCCTGCGCCGCGAGGGCCTGGTGCGCATCTACGACATCGTCATGGACTACACCGTGCTCCTTAAGACCGACGCCTTCTTCCGGGAGATGATCAAGGCGCCCGAGTTCCAGCGCACCATGGGCACCGCCGAGTTCCACTACCTGGCGGGCAAGTACCTGGCCGAGCGCCAGCGGGTTTTGGGCCTGGGCGATTCGTGCCTGTTGGCCGCCTGTCATGAGATGGAAGTGCCGGTGTACGCGGCCAGCCCCGGCGACAGCAGCATCGGTATGAACGCCGCGGCCCTGGCGCTGACCGGCTCGGCCTTCGCCTGGGAGGTGAACCGCGACGTCAACGAGACCGCAGGCCTGGTGCTCATGTCCAAGCGCGGCGGCGGCAAGACCGGGGTGGCCATCCTGGGCGGCGGCGCGCCCAAGAACTTCATGCTGCAGACCGAGCCCCACATCCAGGAGGTGCTGGGCATCGACGAAAAGGGCCACGACTACTTTTTGCAGATCACCGACGCCCGCCCGGACACCGGCGGCCTTTCCGGGGCCACGCCCTCGGAGGCGGTGAGCTGGGGCAAGGTGGACCCCGAGGGCCTGCCCGACACCGTGGTCTGCTACACCGACACCACCATCGCCCTGCCCATCATCACCAGCTATTTGGCCGAGACGGTGGGCAGCCGCGAGCCCAAGCGCCTCTACGCCCGGCGCGACGAGGCCATGGAGCTTCTGAAGAGGGAAGCCAAGGTCTAGGCGAAGACCCGGTCCCGCACCCAATCCCGCTGACGTTGGGCGGCGCGGTGAAAGGCGGCCCAGGGCCGTTCGTTACGGTCGCCGCGCCACAGGTACACCGGCTCCGGCGGGGGCGAGGTGTTCTCTTCGAATCCCAGGCTGTCGTCCTCCTCTATGGCCTCCCTCCGCCAGGCCATGGAATCGTATTCCCAGTCAACATGCGCAAATCGTTGATTGAATATGGTTTGCCAGCGACGGCAACGCTCATCTTCATCATCGGAGGCGAAGGACAGGGCCAATTCCACCTGGCCGGCAAGGTCTTGCCAGGTGGGGGCGCGCCCGGCCTGGGGAGAGGCCTGGAGCAGCTTGGCGTACAGAGCCCTGGCCGCCTTGATGAACTCGCTGGGGTTGTCGCGAAAAACCAGCGATTCTTCGCCTCTCGGCCCTGCCCGGTAACGCCACACCCGGTAGGGCCGGTCCGGCAGGCTCCCCGCCTGCATATGGCCGATCTCCAATAGGCGGGCTGGGTTCAGCTCCTGCAAGGGAACCGGCTCGAATCCGCCGTTGTGGCGCACCTGGATCTCGCGCACCCGGTTCAGGCCGCAGTTCCAGCCGCAAAATCCCTGATGGGCCCAGGTGTCGGCATAGGTGTGCAGGGCCACTCCCAGGCTCACCAGACGCTCCAAGGGACCGTTTTGCTCCATAGCCGCATCCACCAGGGCGCGGGCCATGGGTGAGTTTGCTTCGGTTATCAGTCCGGCGGGCACGGCGGGCGAAGGCCCCGGCGGTAGGAAATGGAAAGAAACATAGACCTCGCGCCAGGTGTCCTCTTGCATGGACTCCAGACCCATATGGGCGGTGAGCACCGGCACGAAATTTTCCTGGTTGATGGTCAGGGGGGCCCGGTCCTTGGCGTCGTCCACGTACTGGCTGGCGTAGGCGATGGTCAGGGCGTCTTCCGGCTCAAACCCCGCCGAGCGGGCCAGCACCGCGATGCAATAATAGTGGAAGTCTTTTTGCACGGCTTCCCTCTCCCCAAGTTCCGTGGGTAGGGCCCCAAACCGCAAAACCCGGCCACGCATTTTCATCGCAGCCGGGCGGTCATGGCCCAGGGGGCAGGCACCAAGGTCCATGCCTATTCTAATGCCCTGATGCTAGTATATGTTTCACATGGTGTTCAACATTAATCTTGCCCCCCCAGGCGGTCTGTGCTATTGGTGGCACCCGTCTGCACGACATTTCGTCTATACCCTGGACCCCCAGGGCGTGGAGCAGCCTGATGTACCTGATTAACGAGGTTTCCCGCAAAGTTGAGCTGAGTCAGAAGCGAATCCGCGAGTACGAAAAAGAGGGCTTCATCCTGCCCGAGCGCGAGGTGAACACCAACAACCGGCTTTACAGCGATTTCGAGGTCTCGCAGATACGGCGCATCAACTTCCTCATCCACGGGCGGGGTTTCACCCTGGCCTGTCTGCGCAACCTGATGGTGCTGGCCCCCTGCTGGAACATCTTCGCCTGCTCCCAAAAGGAGTCGTGCGCGGCCTACGCCGAACCCCATCGCCACTGTTGGGAGATCCGCCAGCACTCCTCCACCCTGTGCCCCGGCCCCTGCGAGCGCTGCGCGGTGTACCTGAACCGCGAGTACGCGGCCGAGCGGGTGCTGGAGCCCTCCGGCGGCGCGCCCATGGACCAGGAAAGCTGATGCGCCCCGAGCTTACCGCCGTGGTGCTGGCCGGAGGGCCGGGCAGACGCCTGGGCGGGGGCAAGCCCTGGCGCACCCTGGGCGGACGCCGCCTCGTGGACCTGGCCCTGGAGCGGGCCCGGGAACTGTGCCCCCAGGTTTTGGTGGCCGCGGCCGACTGCGCCGATTTCGCCGACCTCACCTGCCCCGTGGTGGCCGACCGCTGGCCGGGCCAGGGGCCACTGGCCGCCCTGGTCACCGTGTTCCTGGACACCCCGGCCACCTCGGTGCTGCTGTTGCCGGTGGACGCCCCCCTGATGCGCCCGGCCCTGCTCAGGCGCATCCTGGAACTGAGCGACGGGCAAAAGGCGGTGTGCTGCCAGGGCCCCGGGGGCATGGAACCCTTGATGGCCTGGTACAGCCGCGAGTGCCTGCCCTGCGCCCAAAAGCTGGTCCAGGACGGGGAGCGGCGGCCCCACCGGCTGCTTCGGCAGGTGGGAGCCTACACCATGAGCCGGGAAGAGGTGGCCCTGGTGGACCCCGACGACCTGAGCTTCATCAACGTGAACTTCCCCCAGGACCTGGAGCGCGCCGAGCGGATCGCCGCCGAACGTGGGCTTTTTGACACACCGGAGGGGGCGTAGTGTGGGTTTCGCCCCCCAAAGAAAGGAAAACGGGGGACTTTACCGCCCCCGTCACCGTTAGAGGGGCCAAACAAATTTTGCTAGCAATATTGTAGCATTAGCCGTATTTTTCTCCTTAGGACAATAAAAAGCGGACCGATGGCACGCTAGTTGCTTCTATTCCTGCCCAGAGTTATGTCCGCACGAGGAGCCGACTTAATGAACCAACACCAGCGCACCTTAATGCGCCCTGTATCCTGCACCGGAATCGGACTGCACAGCGGCAGAACCGTGAACCTTTCCCTGCGCCCGGCGGAAACGGACACCGGAGTGATGTTCAAGCGCTCCGACCTGCCCGCCTCTCCCCTTATCCCCGCCGACGTCAATCACGTGGTTTCCACCGACCTGTCCACCACCGTGGGCATGGACGGAGTGACCATCTCCACGGTGGAGCACCTGCTCTCGGCCCTATCGGGCCTGGGGGTGGACAACGTGCTGGTGGAGGTGGACGCGCCCGAGATCCCCATCATGGACGGCTCGGCCGCGCCCTTCGTGTTTTTGATGCGCGGAGCCGGCTTCACCTCCCAGGGCAAGCCCCGGCAGTATTACCGGGTCAAGCGGGAGGTCGAGGTGTCTGAAAACGGCAAGAGCATCAAGGTGTCCCCCAACAAAAAGCTCAAGGTGGACTTCACCATAGAGTTTGAGCATCCCTTGATCCACCGCCAAAAGATGGGTTTCGTCCTGGACGAGCGGGGCTACGACAAGGAGATCAGCCGGGCGCGCACCTTCGGGTTCTTGCGCGACATGCGCTATCTGCACGAAAACGGCCTGGCTCTGGGCGGCAGCCTGGACAACGCCGTGGTCCTGGACAACTACCAGGTGCTCAACGAAGACGGCCTGCGCTTCCCCGACGAGTTCGTGCGCCACAAGGTGCTGGACTTCATCGGCGACCTGGCCATGGTCGGGCGCCCCATCGTGGGGGCCTTCACCGCCCATAAGTCCGGCCACGCCCTGAACAACAGGCTGTTCCGCAAATTCCTGGCCGACCCCACCGCCTGGGAGCTGGTGACCCCCAGCCTCAAGGACATCCCCGAATTCGCCGAGGAGCCCCTGCCACTGTTCGACCGGGTGGCGGCCACCGCCTAAAACCCGGCCCGCAAGCATTCCCACGCCCCGGCACCCGCCGGGGCGTTTTTTGTGGCCCGCCTCACCGCTTGCCAGGTCGGGCCACCTAACGTAACATAGCCTTGTCGCTAAACATGTCCCGTCCAAACCAGGCGAGGGCCCCCAAGTGGCTGACACGGCCGAGCTGGAGCGCAGCAAAGAGATCAGGCGCCGCAAGCGCGAGCGCATCATCATCGTCATCACCCTGATCCTGGTGGCGGCCATCACCTATGCCGAGACCCAGGTGGTGGACATGGCCCAGGGCCAGCCCCTGGGCAGCTCCCTCTTGGTATTCGCCCTGATCAACGTCAACGCCCTGCTTCTGCTCTTGGTCATCTTCCTGGTGTTCCGCAACCTGGTGAAGATGACCATGGAGCGGCGCAAGGGGGTGTGGGGGGCCCGGCTGCGCACCAAGCTGGTGGGCACCTTCGTGCTCTTATCCCTGGCGCCCACCATCCTGCTTTTGTTCGCGGCCTTCCAGTTCGTGGGCGCGTCCATGGAATACTGGTTCAGCGCCCAGGTGGAAAAAAGCCTCTTCGACGCCATGGAGGTGTCCGACGCCTACAGCCAGCAGCTGGCCGCCGAATCCAGCCACTTCGCCGGGGTCTTGGCCACCGAGCTGCAACGCCGGGGCTACCGCCTGTCGCGGGCCGACGAGAAGCTGGACGAGCTGTTGGAGAGCCGCCGGGCCCTTTTTGACCTGGCCGGGGCCAAGGTGTTCTCCGACGACCTGAAGCTCTTGGCCCAGGCCACCCAGAGCGGCACCCACGCCAGCCACCTCCAGGGCCTGCCCATGGAAATGCTCAGCCGCTCCATCTCCACCGGCCTGCCGCTCACCCATTTGCAGCCCGCCCCCACCGGGGACTACGCGGCGGCCATCCAGCCGGTGGTGCTGCCCCGCAAGGACATGAAGCCCAAGGTGATCGGCGCGGTGGTGGCCTTTCAGCTGCTTCCCCCCGGGGCCCTTGCCCGCAGCCGGCAGGTGCGCAAGGGCCTGGAGGGCTACCGCCAGCTCAAGGCCTTCAAGGAGCCCATCCGCACCAACCTGTTCATCACCCTGTCCATCGTCACCCTGCTCATCGTCTTCGTGGCCACCTGGCTGGGCTTCCGCCTGGCCCGGACCATCACCGATCCCCTCAGGGAGGTGGCCGAGGGCACTCAGCGGGTGGCCGGGGGCAACTACGACTTTCACATCGCCGGGGCCGGGCCCGACGAAATCGGCACCCTGGTCAACGCCTTCAACCGCATGACCGCCGACCTCAAGACCTCCAAGGCCCGCCTGGACGAGGCCCAGACCGAGATGCGCCGCACCAACCTGGAGCTGGACCGGCGGCGGCGCTACATGGAGATCGTCTTAAAAAGCGTGGCCGCCGGCGTCATCACCGTGGACGCCGAGGGCAAGGTGGCCACCATCAACCCCTCGGCCGAGCGCCTCTTGAAGGTGCAGGCGGGCGCGGTGCTGGGCCGTCCCTGGCGGGAGATGGTGGACGGAGAAAACCGCACCCTCATAGAGCGGATGCTCGGCGGGCTGATCCCCGGCGGGGCGGGCACCATCGACCAGCAGGTGCGCCTGACCCTGGGCGGGGAGAGCCTGTCGCTGATGGTGCACCTGGGCCTGCTCAAGGACGAGCAGGGGCACAACCTGGGCATGGTGGTGGTGTTCGAGGACCTGAGCGAGCTGGAAAAGGCCCAGCGCATGGCCGCCTGGCGCGAGGTGGCCCGGCGCATCGCCCACGAGGTGAAAAACCCGCTCACCCCCATCAAGCTCAGCGCCCAGCGGCTCATGCGCCGCTACGGGGAGCAGATTCCCGAGGGCGACATGGTTTTCGACGAGTGCACCCGCACCATCGTGCAGCAGGTGGAGGAGCTACGCCGCCTGGTCAACGAGTTCTCCACCTTCGCCCGCCTGCCCGCGGCCAACCCCGCTCCGGCCGATCTCACGGTAATCGCCGCCGACGCGGTGAGCCTGTTCAAGGGCGGCCACCCCGAGGTGAACCTGGAGCTGGAGGTGGAGAGCAGGATCCCGGTGTTCGAGCTGGACCGGGAGCAGATGTCCCGGGTGCTCATCAACCTTTTGGACAACGCCGTGGCCGCGGTGCAAAAGAGCGAGCCGCCCCGCCAGGTGGTGGTGCGCCTGAGCTACGACGAGATACTCAACATGGTGCGCCTGGAGGTGGAGGACAGCGGGCCGGGGGTGTCCCCGGAAGACAAGATCCGCCTGTTCGAGCCCTACTTCTCCACCAAGAAGGGGGGCACCGGCCTGGGGCTGACCATAGTCAGCACCATCGTGGCCGACCATAACGGCTACGTGCGGGTGCAGGACAACCAGCCCACCGGGGCGCGCATGATAGTGGAGCTGCCCGCCAGGGGCGCGCGGGGAGCATAGGAGAATAGCCTTGTTGGCCCAAGTGCTGATCGTGGACGACGAGCCATCCATCCGTTCCAGCCTGGGGGGAATCCTCTCGGACGAGGGCTACGAGATCACCCAGGCCCCGGACGGCGAGAGCGCCCTGGCCCTGCTGGAGCAGGAGGTCCCGGACATCATGCTCTTGGACGTGTGGCTGCCGGGCATCGACGGCCTGCAGGTCTTGGAGCGGGTGAAGAAGCGCCTGCCCGAGCTGCCGGTGGTGATGATCTCGGGCCACGGTACGGTGGAGACGGCGGTGAAGGCCACCCGCCTGGGAGCCTACGACTTCATCGAAAAGCCCCTGGACATGGACAAGATCCTTTTGGCGGTGCGCAACGGCCTGGCCATGAGCCGCCTCACCGAGGAGAACCTCCTGCTCAGGGCCAAGGCCGAGGCCCCTTCCATCACCGGCTCCAGCCCGGCCATCCAGCAAGTGCGCCGGGCCATCGGCCAGGTGGCCCCCACCGACTCCTGGGTGCTCATCACCGGGGAAAACGGCACCGGCAAGGAGCTGGTGGCCCACGCCATCCACCGCCAGAGCAGGCGGGCGGCCCACGCCTTCGTGGACGTGAACTGCGCGGCCATCCCCGAAGAGCTCATCGAGAGCGAGCTGTTCGGCCATGAGAAGGGGGCCTTCACCGGGGCCACCGGCAAAAAGCGCGGCAAGTTCGACCTGGCCCACCAGGGCACCCTGTTCCTGGACGAGATCGCGGACATGAGCCTCAAAACCCAGGCCAAGATTCTGCGCATCCTCCAGGAGCAGCGCTTCGAGCGGGTGGGGGGCACCAAGACCATCTCCGTGGACGTGCGGGTCTTGGCCGCCACCAACAAGGACCTGCACCAGGAGATGGCGGCGGGCCGCTTTCGCGAGGACCTTTTCTACCGCCTCAACGTGATCCCCATTCAGGTGCCCCCGCTCCGGGAGCGCTCCGGCGACGTGCCCGAGCTGGCCGCCGACTTTTTGCAGCACCTGGCGATCAAGCACAACCAGCCGGTGAAGCGCTTCACCCCCCAGGCCCTGGAGGTGCTGGGGGCTCAACCATGGCCCGGCAACGTGCGCGAGGTAAAGAACCTGGTGGAGCGCATGTGGATCCTCTGCCCGGACCGGGAGATCGGCCTGGACGACCTGCCCCCGGAGATCAGCGGGTCCGCCGCCCCGGCCGGGCCCCCGCCCGAGCTGTTCGCCGGAGACTTCAAGAACGCCAAGGCCGCCTTTGAAAAGGCCTATTTGGAAAGCAAGCTGAACCAGAACCAGGGCAACGTTTCGCGCACCGCCGAGGAGGTGGGCCTGGAGCGCAGCCATCTGCACAAGAAGCTCAAAAGCCTGGGCATCAAGACCGGCAACGGAGATTAGGCATGGACCCGGAACAAATCTACCCCACCACGGTTCCTTCATGCCTGAGCCTGGATGAGGCCAAGGCCATGGTGGCCGGATTCGTCCAGGCCTTTCACAGCCAGGACGTGGATTCCCTGGCCCAGGGCTGGACCGAGGACGTGGTGATCCGCTTCGCCGACCTGCCCGAGATACGAGGCAAGCAGGCGGCCAAGCAGTGGGTGGCCTCGCGCTTCGCCCGCCAGCGGGACTATCGCCTGGTCAAGACCTTCCAGGCGGTGACAGGCGACATCTTGGGCGACTCTTGGACCGGCGCCTGGACCGACGCCCAGACCGGCAAAAAGATGCAGGG
>Ga0180007_10003194_pt1 | contig 18532 bp, 21 predicted proteins | sample MM_PC_MetaG_FD_121122 | JGI IMG/M metagenome (GOLD analysis project Ga0180007, IMG submission 121122) | Groundwater microbial communities from the Aspo Hard Rock Laboratory (HRL) deep subsurface site, Sweden - MM_PC_MetaG | ecosystem: Environmental > Aquatic > Deep subsurface > Groundwater... | reverse complement strand
CTATGGAAAAAGGTCCATAGGCAAGGCATAGTGTTTGGCCGGGCGTGAAGGCATACTTGTTCGTATGTCGAACGTCCGGCCAAACACTATAACGCCGCATATGGGACTTTTTACGACGCCATCTTAAACGCTGAAGCTCTTGACCAGTGACCCCACCACGATATTCCAGCCATCCACAAGTACAAAAAGCATCAGCTTAAAGGGCAGAGAGATCATCACCGGTGGAAGCATCATCATACCCATGGACAGAAGCACACTGGCCACAACCATATCAAGAATCAGAAAGGGCACATAAATGACAAAGCCGATGATGAAGGAGGTCTGGAGTTCACTGATCACGAAGGCAGGAATCAGGGCCAAAAGCGATAAGTCGTCTTTGGTATTGGGACGTGGACTTTTTGAAATTTTGACGAACAGGGCAATGTCCTTTTCACGGGTGTTGGCAAGCATGAATTTCCGGACAGGAATCTGTGCCCTTTCAAATGCGGTCTGGTAGGTGATCTGTTCATCCATGTAGGGGCTCAGGGCGTTGGTGTAAACATCCTGCCAAACAGGCTTCATGATAAAAAAGGTAATAAAAAGGGCCAGGCTCACCAGGATTTGGTTGGGCGGTGTTGACTGTGTACCGATGGCCTGTCTTAAAAAATGAAAAACAATGAGAATCCGTGTAAAGGAGGTCAGAAGAATCAGGATGGCCGGAGCCAGGGACAAAATGGTGAGTAGGGCGATCACTTCCAGGGCCACGGCCACATCCCCAGGCTCCTGGGCACGGTCAAGGCCCACCCGGATGGAGGGAATGGGCAGGGTGGTCGCCCCGACACTTTCCGGGACATGGGCCAGGCAAAGAAAGAGGCCGATCATAAGACACCACAGGATGGGTCGTGATGGCAAAATCCTTTTTTTTCTGTATATGATCATTGGAATTACCTCTGTCATTCTTTAGGCCTCGGCTTTTTGAATCATGGCTAAGTCATCCATAACCAGGGGGTGTGATTCCTTGGCGGCCTTTCGTAAAATGGTTTTGAAAAAGGGGCGGGGTTCTTCCTCGTCTTCCTTTTCCAGGCATTCTGGAAATTCAGTGATGTTCGTGATGTTCTGCTGGGTCACGCCGATCAGGATTTTTCGTCCCATCACGTCAAGAAGAACCACACGCTCTTTGGGGGCCAGATAAAAGGTCGATAAATGCCGGATCATGGATTTATCCCGGCCTTCCCCTTGGGCCTGGTTGATTTTACGAATGAAATAAAGAATCCCGACCAGGATACCCAGAACCAGGCAGAGCATACCCAGACTTTTGAATATCATAATCCAGAAGTCAGACCCGCTGATCAAGGGCGTTGATGTCAGTCCGTTCATGGCATACCTCGAAATAGAATAAACAATGAATTATCCAAGACTTCTTACACGTTCCATGGGCGTGATGATATCGGTTAATCGCACACCGAATTTTTCATTGACCACAACCACTTCTCCCCGGGCCACAAGCTTTCGGTTGATGTAGATCTCAAGGGGTTCTCCTGCCAGTTTATTGAGTTCCACGATGGAGCCTTGGCCCAGTTGCAAAAGATCATTTACCAGCATTTTGCATCTGCCCAGTTCAACGGAAAGTTCAAGGGGGATGTCCAGGATGAATTCAAGATCGTGGGCATCGGCGGATCTGCCTTTTTCAGCCTTTTTATCTTTTTCCAAGCCGTCCATGTCATTGAGTTCATCAGCCATACGATGTGATCCTTATTTGGTAAAGAGTTTACGTTCTACCCTGAATGCCTGAAAGCCTCGCTGAAGACCAGCGTAACCATCCAGCTTGGGATAATTTTCCACCATACCTTTGAGGGTGTCTTCGGCATCCTGGTCCAGTTCGATGATGTCGCCGGGTTTTAGATATATCAGCCGCTCGCCGGTGATTTCCGTGTTGCCCAGCTGAACAGCCAGCTCCACCTCGGAATCCAGAATGATTTCCTTGAGACGTTTCTGCCAGGTATAGTCCACGTCTTCCACCTCAGCCTGAAATCCTGCGGAAAGCTTGCCGCGCAAGGGTTCAATCATGGCGTAGGGCAGGCAGACGATCAAGGTGCCGGCGGTTTGTTCCAGCTCAACTTCAAAGCGGGTGACGATGACCAGATCCGTGGGCATGACGATGGTGGCAAACTGGGGGTTTACCTCGGAACGAACCATGGTGGTTTTTACAGGCTCCACCGGGAACCAGGCTGTTTCAAGATCCTTTAGACAGGCAACCACAACTTTATTGATCATGACTTCCTCAATGGCCGTAAATTCCCGGCCCTCGATACGTGCCTTGGTGGTGCCTTTGCCCCCGAAAAACTGGTCGATGAGACTGAACACAAGCTGGCTTTCAAGGACCAGCAGGCCGTGCCCCCTCAAGGGCTCCATTCTGAATACATGGAGGCTGGTGGGCACGGGGAGGCTTCGACCAAATTCTGAGAATTTCAAGGTGTCCAGGGACTCTGCACTGATGTCCACATTGGTATGGAGCATGGAGGTCATGCTGGCCCTGATTTCACGGGCAAAGCGTTCATTGATCACCTCAAAGGTGGGCATACGGCCGCGGATGACCTGATCCTGATTGGTGAAATCATAGATCATGACGCCATCCATCTCCGCCGCCTTGTCATCGGTCTCAGTTTTGACTTTGCCGGCGCTCAATCCCGATAAGAGACTGTCAACTTCTTCCTGTGTTAAGATATCGCCCATGATAAATCGCCTATATGATTATGAATTCTGAAAAATAAATATTGCGCACTTTGCCTGTTTGCAACATGCGGTTCAGACTGGCAATCAATTCGTTTTTGAGAATGATTTTTCCGTCAGTCCCCTGGATTTCGTTATAGGTTTTGTTGATCATAAGCGCCTTGATCGAACGTTCGATCTGGGCCGATCGTCGGCTGATTTCCCTGCCCAGATCAGGGGAATCCACGTCCAGTTCAATGCGAATTTTGAAGGACAGGTCACCCCCCATATCTCCCAGTCTGACCTCAAAGGAGCCCAGGTCAATGATATCTCTGAATAACATGGGGCTCCTGATGATGGGTTGTCTTTTTTCCGCTTGGTTTACAACGATTTCAGGGCTTTTGTCCTTGGCCTTAATGAACAAGAACCAGCCGGCAGCAGATCCGCCCAGAACAAGGACAATCAGAGCAATCAGAACATAGCGGTTTCTGAATAAGGCTTTGGCCCCCTTTTTTATACCTTTTTCATCATTGGGTTCTTCGATATGCAAGCTCAGTTCATCATCCTGTTTCAATCTGTTGGCCATGGCATGTCCTTATTTTTTTAGAATAAACTCCACCCGGCGGTTTTTTGCACGGTTTTCAGGGCTTGTGTTGGGATGGGCGGGACGTGTGTCACCGTACCCACCCGGGGCGAGCTGCCCCGGGGAAATTCCGTATTCTTCGGTCAGATAATGATAGACATTCAAGGCCCGATACGAAGAGAGTTCCCAGTTGGAACGGAATTTACCATGCCGGAGGGGTGTGTTGTCCGTATGCCCCAGGATCAGGACCTCGTTGGATACATCTGCAAGGAGGTTGCCCGCAAGATCCAGAATGGAAACTGCCCCAGGACGTATTTCAGCCATTCCCGGATCAAATAGATGCTCGGAACCCAAGGTTACCACAAGGCCCCGCTCGTCTTCATGCACATCGTAGTATTTACGAAAATTGTAATAATTGCTTTTCAAGGTTTTTTTGAGCATGGCATTTGAGGTGATATGCTGCGCCGGTTTCAGTTGCTCGCCGTCGGAGATCTGGGGCCGAAAGGCCGGTTTATATGGCCCGATATCAGCGGAATCCTCAGCTTCAATGAAATAATCGAACATCTGGTTCGTATCTCTTTTGTCCATGGACTTCATGGTGAGCAACAGCACGAAAAAGGTCAGAAGCAGCATAATCAGATCGCCGAAGGTGACCATCCATGCATTGGGGTCGGTTTGTTTGCTGTTATCTCCGGACATGGGATCCTAAAACCTCTTATTGGTCTTTGACATTGAAAAAGAAATCCTTGAAAATAAAGAAGCCTTTGGGTTTGTCCAAGGATTTGTCATGGATAAATGTGATATCAATTCGTCTGTTCATCCGACGTGTTCTCACGTTGGTGTTGGGTCCAACGGGCCGTTCCTTGCCCCAACCAAAGGCCGTGAGCCGCTGGGCAGGGATATGCCCTTTTTCCACCAGATATTCCATGACTCCCACACTCTTTAATGTGGATGCTTCCCTGTGGTTCATACCCAGAGGGTCTTCAAGGGGGCTGTCATCGGTATGCCCACTGATATCCACCGGGAATTCGTTGGTTTTGAGGATTCCAATGATCTTGTCCAGCACAAGGAGTCCCTGGTTTGTGATCCGGGTTCCGTTCCCGGTAAAAAACATCTGATCCGGGATGCTCAGGGTTGTTTTTCTTTTGCTGGAACTGACGGTGATATCCTTCATGCCGGGAACATCCCCTGATTCGAGGTCTGAAAGGTCCACCGGGCTCACCCCGTCGCTAAATATAGCATCAGGGGCAATCCCTTTGGTCTGGAGCGTCATTTCCCCACCAAAACTTTCCATAAGGGATCCCATGGCCACCCGTTTCTTTTTTTCGTCGACTTTGGCAATGGAGTTCAGGAGAATAAAAAAGGCAAGGAGGATGATGAACAGTGAGATGGTCAACATCTGGATCATACTATCGTTTGCCGGGTCCTGTTTTTTTTCTTTTTTTTGGATCATGGACACCTTTCACCGATCAATAGGCCTAATCAAATCGGCTGCTCCGTGATTTGGGAGGCATAAAGACCAGGAGCTTCTGCTCGAGAATACGGGGATTGTCCCCATGGGTCAGGGAAATGACTCCGGTTCGAATGATCTCCATCAGATGGCTTTCCTCTTTGCTCCGTGTTTTTAGTTTGCCTGAAATGGGCATGCACACGAGATTGGCCAGGATTGACCCGTAAAAGGTGGTGAGCAAGGCCACAGCCATGGCTGGTCCGATACTGTTGGGGTCATCCATGGACTGGAGCATCTGGACCAGTCCGATCAAGGTCCCGATCATGCCCAGGGCCGGAGCAAAGGCCCCCATGGTGGCGAAAATCTCCGCTCCCAGTTGGTGTCTTTCTTTCATGGCCGTAACTTCCGTATCCAGAATTTCACTGATGGCATTGGGTTCAAGGCCGTCCACGGATAATTGGAGGCCTTTTCGCAGAAAATCATTATCCAACTCCTTCACGTAGGGTTCCAGAGCCAGAATCCCTTCGCGTCTGGCCTTGGTTGCGAATTCCACGAATCGTCCGGTGATATCATCCCCTTTCATGGTTTTTGAGAAAAAGACATTTTTCAAAACAGCCACAGTTCCGAATACATCCTTGATGGGGTAATTGATCATGGTGGCGCCCAGAGTCCCGCCCAGCACGATCATCAGGGACGGGATATTGACGAACAACATGATTCCGCCCCCAAGGGCAATGGCGATGATCACCAGTCCAAAGGCTGAAAAAATACCAAGCAGGGTTGCTATGTCCATGGTCAGACTCTTTGTTTTCAGGTTTTAATAAAAAGATACATGCCGGATGTATAAACCCGCGTGATAGACCTTGCGGTGGTTTATGCAAGGAAATATCTGCAACGCTTGTGCCAAACAGGAAAACTCTCTTTTGATAGGGACTCAGCCAGGGATGAAACGATCAAAGGGCTTGCCGGAGCTGGATATAATCACATGGGCATAACAGGGGGCAGATGAAGCGCCAAAAAATGGTCACGTCAAAAAAATGGCGGAAAAAATCCCGGCTTGGATTAATAGGGTGTATGTTAATAGAGCCCAAAACAAAAAATCCCGGCTCCATAGAGCCAGGATTTTTTTGCTTTGAAGAGGAGCTGGTTTACCGTTTCATGGCAATGGTATCACCGAGCATGGTATCCACGGTGGTGACGATTTTTGAATTGGCTTGGTACGCCCTCTGGGTGGTTATCATTTTAACAAATTCGGCGGCCATGTCCACGTTGGACTGCTCAAGGGAGTTAGGGGCAATGCTGCCCAGGCCGTTTGTACCGGGTTTATTGGTGATCACCGGGCCGCTGGTCCGGGTTTCGGAAAACAGGTTCCCGCCCTGTTTGAAAAGACCCTGTACATTCTGGAAATTTCCAAGGGCCACACGGTAGAGGGGTGAAACCTGGCCATTGGAATACTGCCCCGTGATAACACCATCCGTATCCACGGAGATATTCTGGAGACTTCCTGCGCCATATCCTGTGGAGGTCTGATACACGGTGGTGGACCCGGATGCGAACTGGGTGGTTGAAAGGGCGCCGGGTGACCAGTTGCTGCCGTTGAATTCAGAACCCATGTCCAGTTCCACTTCCATGGCCGTGCTTCCACCGATGCCGCCTAGAAAATCAGCGGCAAAGGTGAAATGCTGCTGGGTAAAATCACCGGTCATGTCCGACCAGTTGTTGGTGTCAGTGAGGGTGTTGGGGTCACCCTGGCTGATGGTGACGGTGAAGGTGTCGCCCAGACCCACAGCATCTCCGGTGGTAACACTGAAATACATGCCGTCTGGACCCTGTATAAAGTCGCCCTGGGTGTAATCAGCAGGAATGGTGAGGGTTCCGGCTGTGCCGCCATTGGCAGAGGCCCAGGCGAGTCCCACGGTATTGGTTCCGATGGTGCCAGCTGTGCTTGCGGTGAAAGTATAGGTTTCCGTAGCGGGGGGGCCACCCAGGAGATCTGCCGGGTCACCTGTCCAGTCCCCTCCGACTCCTGGAAAGTTACCCGCCCATGCGCCGGTACCTGCCGTTGTAGTCAATTGCCCCCCTGAGTTGCCCACAAACCGTTCAAAGGTCTGACTTGAAAGAACCCCGTCCGATGTAAAAGACAAGATCCCCCTGCCCAGAAGGCCCTGGCCCACGTCCGTGGCACTATTGAATATGTCCCTTTGGTCTTCCGAGGGGTTGCAGACCACAATGTATTCGTAGGTGTTGGTTAATTCGCCCGGATCATAATAAATGGTGATGTCGTGTGTGCTGCCCAGGGAGTCATAAACCTTGACCGTGGTTTGATATTCGTAAGCCACATCGGCCAGGTTGATGGACGCTGCCGGATCTCCGTTCCAGACTTCAGAAAGGGGGATGCCCGTGCCGGTGGTGTTGTCATCGGCCCTGGAGTCCAGGTTGGTCATAATGCTGATACTGTCCGTGGGCTCCGGCGGTGAGGTAAAGGACTCCAGACGGATGTCTGAGACCGATCCGATATCTTCCACATCCAGTGTGGTATCATTACGCCGAAGTTCCCAGCCTTGGACAATGTATCCGGAAGGTGTGGTGAAATACCCATCCTTGTCAAACCGGAATTCACCGGCGCGGGTGTAGAAGTCTTCAGCTGCGTTGTTGGGATCCCGTACAATGAAGAATCCATCGCCTCCGATGGCCAGATCCGTGGGGGATTCGGTTGATTCAAAGGAACCCTGTACAAAAAGTCCTGCGATATCACCGATTCCGGTCCCTCGTCCTACCTGGGCTGAGCCCGAATTGGTGGCCACAGTCTGACTGAGAATATCCTGGAACGTCACCCGGCTTGATTTAAACCCGATGGTGTTGACATTTGCAATATTGTCACCAATAACCGTCATGGAATTACCCATCGCGGCAAGGCCGCTTACGCCTGAAAATAATGAACTTGTTAATGACATACCATGTCCTCCTGATTAAAATGATCGGTTATTTATTTATGTGTGACCTTCATGTTGCCTCCATCCCGTCTTTACCGGAATCAGAGATTTTCATCAGGAAGGCTTATGGTTTCGACGCTGGACGGATCGACTCTCCTGCCGTCGACCATCAGGTAATTTTTCCCGTAATAACTGGTGATCCCGCTGACAAGGCCGGAGGTGGTGGTGGAAGGCGAGGTGTACTCACCCTGTTCGTTGAGGGCGACGACCCTGTATGTGTATTCTCCATCCAAGACCTTGTAACCCTCATCATCCCGGCCATCCCATTCGATATTGTAGGTCCCTTCATCGATCAATTCATTGCCCGAATGCATTTGGCGGATGGCTGTGCCGTTGCTGTCATAGATCACCACGTTAATGGTTGCCGGTTCATCCAACTCAAAAATTCCGCCGGATATTATTTCGCCGTTGTCCACCGTCACCGGGTTTCCGTCGCTTTGGATCTCTTTGCCTATAAAATCAAAGATATTGGAGCTTTCAGAGGACTCGTTCAGTGAATTGAGAATGGATGTCAGGCTCGTATTCATGGTGATCTGTTGCTCCAAACTGGAGAACTGGGCCAGCTGGGCTGTGAAATCCGTTCCCTCCATGGGGCTCAAGGGATCCTGATTTTTAAGTTGTGCCACCATCATGGTAAGAAAGGCATCTTTGCCCAGTGTATCTTCTTTGACCACGTCCGTGGTGTCTCTGAGTTGACCGCTGATGAACATGTCTTTGTTGTTGTAATCGGTGTTGATTGCCATGGTGTTTGCTCCTGTTTGAATACCCTTTGTTTTTATCCGGGATCAGGCAACCAGATCCAGGTTGCCTTTGGTGTATCGTAAAGACCGGATTGTTGGGTTTTCAAGGTTTTCGTCCGCGATGTTGTCCGGACTGAAAGACTCTTGGTTCTTATTCCGACGCTCTTTGCCTGAATGTTCGGCATTTTGCCTTGCCTGGGCCATGGATTGTCCGAAATTTCCTGACACATCCACATCGATTTTATCCAAGCGGATGCCCTGGTCCGAAAGCATGGCCTTCAAATCCGTGGTGTGGCTTAAAATCATATCCCGCGTGGTGTGTTGCTCTGTAAGAATACTGATTTTTACGCCTTCACGGGTGTTCTCGATGCTCAGTTGAACCCGGCCCATATCCGGGGGCCTGATATGAAACTTGATTTCAGATTCACCCAGTTTCACCGCCTTGCTGATTTGCCGCGCCACCTGGTCCGTGACATAGGCAGGAAGGGTTTTATCCGATGTCTGGCTGGCTTTTAAATCCGAGACTCTCCCGTAAATATCCGTGCCCGAAAGGGATTTGGCCGCAAAGGCCGGAGACTCGGTGCCGTCCTTGGGCAGGGACGTGCTTTCCTTTAGACTTTTTTCAAAGGAGGGAAGGCTCTCTTTGGGTGTTTCTTTGGCGCTCATCTTCAGAGCGTCTGCTTTTGCCCCTGAAAAAAATGCCGAGTCGGATTTTTCACCTGACGATGGCTGGGGGCTTTTGATCGTGGGTGCTCCAAAACGAAGGGCCGTTGTGTCCTGAGCCTTACTTTCCGATATTGAAGAAGGAGCGGTCCCATCGGCGGTTTGAATTTTGTTGACACTCTTAATACTATTCCCGAATGTTTGGGCAGCGTTTTCAAGGGCCCCTGGAGATGCTTGGGTCGGGTTTTTTTCCCGGATCAGGGTTTCAAGTTTATTGACAAACTCATCAAGACTCAGGGTTCCTTTTTTCCCTGTATTAAAATCGGCGATCCCTGTTCTCCCGCTTTCGAGACCCAGGCCCTTCATAAGATTTTCCTGACCGGTTGGGGTGGTTTGGCTTAGACTGTTCTTTGAGGCTTGAATGGTTTTCAAATCCGCCACCAGAGTGTCCAGATCAATGCCTTCACCTGATTTCCCAGCATGTTTCAGGAAATGTTCCACCTGTTTCGGCTCGAATCCAAAGCTGTTCAGAAGGGACGCGATATAAGGAAGGTCCGATATATCAAGCTCATCTTTTGTGCTGCTTTCTTTTAAAAAATTCCCCAGATTCGACAAAAGCCGGGAAAGCGAAACCCCATCCTTATCCTGGCCTTGTTTCAATGATTGGATAAAGCTGTCAATTTTTTCCTGATTGAACCCCATGCCATTGAGAATGGTTTTAAGGGCGGCAATTCCTTCCTCGCCCACAAAGCGGTTCGACGGAATGATTCCGTTCTGCTGAATTTTACCCGCAAGTAGCGCCATAATATCAGTGGCTTTACTGTTTTTCATGTCCTGGGCATTCATCAGGCTCATCAGTGTATCCATATCCATGCTGGTATTTGAGTCAACCTTGCTAATCAGGTTTTCCATGAGGGATTTGAACGATTTACCCACGTCTGTGGCCTGGGTATTGCTTTTGATACCAGGTCCCATGGGTTTATCTGTCATTCGGGTGATGTTCAAATCTTGAAAAGCCTGTGTGAGCATGGTGTCTTCCTTGTGTTTTATCGTTAACCGATCTTAAACCTTTTCGTTTAACAGGTAGATTTGCAAGCAGCATGCCATGGCAATGATTGTATGATGATATTTAATAAATTAAGTTGTTTACAATAAGAATGGTTCGGGTTTACAGTGCGGAAAATCCCATGGAACCCGCCTTGTTTTTCCAGGTTTCACCCTGTCAAGGGGAAATTCTTTCCCACCCCGGGGAAGGGTGGGGCGCCCATAAAAAAAAGCCTGCTTATGATAAACAGGCCTTTTGATTTATATAGGTCCCATAGGTCACATGGGTCCCATACATCCTATATGTCCCATCATGATCCAAACTTTTTAAAAAAATTAAACCTTAAATTTCCCAACCAGGCCCCTTAGGGTCTGAGCCAGGCTCTGGAGCTTGTCCGTGCTGGTGTCCATCTGGGCGCAGTTTCCGGACATGTTTTTTGCTGAGATGTTGACCTCGGAAATATCATCGGCAATCTGGGCTGAAAAAGAGGTGCTCTGACCCACATTTTCGTTGATTTTGTGGATTACCTGTGAGACGCGGACCACGTTGTTGGCGATTTCCTTGGTGGTTGCGGACTGCTCTTCAACGGCTGTTGCGATGGTGGCAACGATGTCGTTCACATCGTTAATGACCTTTGAAATTTCTCCGATATCCGACACGGTCCCTGCCGTTGACCCTTGAATACTTTCAATTTTAGTTTTGATGTCCTGGGTGGCAGTGGCTGTCTGTCTGGCAAGCTCCTTGATCTCGTTGGCAACCACGGCAAACCCTTTCCCGGCGTCACCGGCCCTGGCTGCTTCGATGGTGGCATTCAGAGCCAGGAGGTTGGTCTGCTCAGAAATTTCAGTGATGGTTTCGGTGACCTTGCCGATGTCATTGGCCGCAGAACCCAGTTCCGCCACCCGGGCCAAGGCACGTTTGGTCTGTGCTACGGCTTTGTCTGTGATGGAGCGGGCTTTTTCAGAGTTGGTGGCAATTTCATTGATGGTGTTGGTCATTTCTTCGGTGGCTGCGGCAACAACGCCCGTGTTGACAGAAGCCTCTTCCATGGCTGCGGAGACCGAATCCATGTTTGCCCTCATTTCGCCGGAGGCATTGGCCACGGTGCTTGACCGATTGGACATCTCATCAGAACTGCCCGCCATCACACTGGAAAGGGAGCTAAGTTCCTTGGATGAATCGTTCAGGATGTTCGCATTTCCTGCAATCTGGGAGACCATGTCCTGGAGATTTTCTATAAAGGTATTGAACCATTTGGCCAGATTGCCCACTTCGTCATCGCTGCCCACATCCAGCCGTTTGGTCAGATCGCCCTCACCCTGGGCAATATCCCTGATCATGGACACCGTGTTTGAAAGTGGACTGGTTACAGCTTTGGAAATGATGATAGACACCATTAAGCTTGCAATGATGACCACAGCAAGGAACAAGACCATATTCATATATTGCTGATGCTGGATATCTATTCCGGTTTTGGTGAGCCTGTTTTTAAGGGCGTCTGAAAACGTGGCGGCATTTTCTGTCATTTTGGCTGAAAGATCTTTAACGTCTTTGGCCAGAGCAATGGCTTTTTCCGTATAACCCGCCTCTTCCTTACTCAGACCCAGGTAGACAGAATTGGCTTTTGTGTTAAAGTCCTTGAATTGGTTTAAGAGGGTCTGAACCTTCTGGGCGCTATCTTTATCAATCTTATCGAGTTTTGTGATATCACCCAATGCTTGTTCAACCAGAGACGCTTTGGTTTCAGCTGTCTTGATAATTTCCTGGTCTCCCATAAGAACCGCATCGTTATAGAGTTTGATCTGTTCATTAAAAGATGTAAGAGCTGTCTGGGATAGCTGACTCGCTGGAAATAGTGCATTTGACACATGAAGGAGATGCCCCTGGGTCTTTGACCCGGTGATCATGCCGAAAGCCATGGAAATGAAGTATCCGATGATAAGGAAGCTGATACTGCACCAGATTTTTTTGCCGATACTCAGTGATTTCCACATAATATCCTCTCTGCTGAATAATGTTTAATGCGGTTTCCATGCAGTTATGACACAAAAATACATATATCAAACATGCCCGGCGAACCGGTTTATATAACAATAAAAGTTAAATCCATATAAGGTGCTAAGATGTGCTCGGAAATATGCCCTTAAGGTATGGCGATAAGGTTAAAACAATTTTTATATAATTATATTATTATATTCCGGACTTAAAATCAAGGCGTGTCTTCCTCGGCTTTCATTTATAGTCGTGATTCGAGCCTATTTATCACTTAGGTTATATGTCACTGAAACCGATAACAACTATAACTGATGGCGTCGTAAAAAGTCCCATAGATGGAAACCTCACAGGACATGTGTATGAATCGAAAATATTGGGTTATCGTGTTTGCTATGTTGCTTTCCCATCCGGTATGGGCCAGCGATTATATGGTCGAATTGTTTGAAGAACACTACAAGGAAAAGATGATACCCGGAACAGGGGATATGAAGGTCAACCATACCTGGCAGGTTATGACCCCTTACGGAAGCAAGGTTCTGGTTCTGGTTGGAACGGATTACAACCTGCGAAACTGGATCAGGCAGGATGCAAAACAGCACCGCCTCTGGGTCGCAAAGATTCCCGATGAAGGAGATGCTCGATTCAGATATAACATGTCGGTTTATTTGGATCTACAGCAGTTGCAGCCGGTATACGATAAAAAATGGAAATGCGGAGGCTGCCGCTATGGGCCGCCTCCGCATAAACCCCCGCCCCCATTACAGACAAAATGACCCTTTAGTGCAGGTCGTCCTGCACAGGAACTTTGCCCTGTCTGAAACCAAAAAGAAGATAGATCACCCATCCAACAAAGGGAAAGAGGGCAATAAGCCCCCACAGAACCTTTATTTTTATGGAAGAGAATTCTTTGCGCAAAACATCGGAAACGGCAAGCATGGTCAGGCCGAAAAACAGGATCCCGATTCCGGACCAAATCAGGATGGTGTGAACAAGCGTATTATCCATTTTCACCTTTCAGCAAACGGGAAATTTTCATTAGTATCGTGACATAATAACCACTATGATTGTATGCGTAGAGTACTTCCTGGGCCTTTTCATGGTTGATCTCAGAATGCCATCCATAATGCCTCAGATAATTAGCGATACTTGCGATGGCATCCTTGTGGTTGAACATGTCGATGGCCCCATCACTGTTACCGTCCTTGGCTAAAAAAAGAATATTACTGGGCATGAATTGGGCGATCCCCATGGCACCTGCATAGGATCCGTTGACGGAACAAGTGTCCAGTTTTTCCCTGTCTGCATATCGGATAAACGCTTTGAGCTCACCATAGGCCCAGGTGGATTTATTGTCTGCCTTTTTGTCAAACCGAGCACGCTCAAGCCGTTTGTCTTTATCCAGGGAAGTCCAAAGAACTTCCCTGACTGCCGGATCGGATAATGACGCCATGGTGGACAGGGTGTTGATCACCCTTCGTTTGCCCATATAGGTTCCAAGGCCGGTTTCAACGAGAATTATGGCGGTTATGACGGTTTTGTCAACGCCGAAGTTTTTTTCAATGCGTTCGAAATAATCATGGTGGGTTTCAATGTATTTTCTGGCCCTGTGGATGGAGGTCTTATTTGCGAAGGGTTCGTAATTCAACAGGCCTTCATTGTGGATAAAGAAAAGGCCGGTACCCTCTGAGTCAAAAAGAATTTCCGGTGATGTATACAACGCGTCGATGGATTTTTTATCGAAACCGTCTGAAACCAGTTTTTGTTTGAGCGTGGTAAAATGGTTAACGCCGTTTTCCTGTATCGCTGGTTCTGAAAAAACGGTGGCCGGGATAATAAGGAACACAAGAAAAAACAATGTGAAAAAATATAGCGGGTGTTTCTGGACTCTGACCATCCAAGACTCCTTTGGGGTGCTTTTTACAGGACTAACAAAAAAAACCGGGGGAACAAAATTTCTACCGGCACGTGGTGTGTGCCGGTAGAAAGTTAGGTTCCCCCTCATCCCTTCGTAACGCCCCCGCATGAAGACATTGCAGGATGCGTACCAAAAATTGACAAAAAATTAAATCTAATATAATAAGGCATATATGTTTCCATGACTGTTTGCGCCAAAAGAAAACTGACAAAAATGAGCGCTTTTTTATGACAAAATGGGGCACTTTACCATGCCCAGGGGAACCGGTCTGACCAGACGCCCCTCAAAGGTGTTTACATGGGTGTACCCAATCTTTTTGAGGAGAGCCACCGATTTATCAATGTTTTTACCAACATGCTCTGGCCTGTGGGCATCAGACCCCAGGGTAAACGCAATGTTTTTTTGATGACATTTTATGGCAAGTTCTTCGGAGGGGTAGCTGTCACCCACCGGATGGTCCCACCCTCCTGCATTGAACTCCAGGGTCAGGTTTTTTTTTGAAATCCGGGTGAGAATATCATCAATGACAGGCCCACAGTTCTCAGGTATGGGGATCCCACATTTTTTTACAATGTCCGGATGGCAGATCACATCAAAAAAATCATAATCCAGCATGCGGTCAAGTTGTTCAAAATAACGTAAGGCAATCTCCTGTTTATCAAAGAGATCCTTGGGCGGAGCTTCTCTCCGGCTTGCCACGTTGTATCCCATGACAAAATGAACCGAGGCCCCAATCACATCAAAGTTAAAACCTTCCAGAATATCCTTGATCTGGGGGATTTTTTCTGGAATAAAATCCACTTCAAGTCCGGCTCGAAGGGTGATCCGGTCATGGAATTCATGTTTGAGACAGGCTATAGCCTGCATGTACAGTGGGACTTCCCGGATATCCATGGAGTTTTTTTTGCCCGGACCATCAAGGATCAGATGATCCAGAAAACAGATTTCAGAAAAACCCAGGCTGATGGCCTGGTGGATGTACGCCTTCATGCTGCCCTGTGCATGGTTGCAAAGGGGGGTATGGATGTGGTAATCAATCATGGGCAATTTCCGATAGATCAATGAGATAAAACCGTGGATAGCGGCTGCCTTTATGGTGTGATTCATGATCATAAGCCATGGTTCAATCCTAACAGAAACACAGGTGGCGGTATAGTGAAAAAAAAGACCAAATCCTTTTACAGTTGCCAGTCTTGCGGGTATCAGTCTCCCCAGTGGCTGGGCAAATGCCCGGGTTGCGGCGAATGGGATTGTCTGGTGGAAGAGGCTGACCAGTCCGGGGGATATGATAATCGGAAGGGAAAGGCCAGTCTTCATCAGGTCCTTAAACCTGTGCCTGTGAATACGGTGGAATTCGACCATGAGGCCCGGATGATCACGGGGCTTTCGGAATTCGACAGGGTTCTGGGCGGGGGGCTTGTGGAAGGGTCACTGGTCCTGATCGGGGGTGATCCGGGTATCGGAAAATCCACCCTGATGCTCCAGGCCTTGAATGGACTCTGCCAGATGGGCCAGAAGGTCCTCTATGTTTCCGGGGAAGAATCGGTCCGTCAGATCAAGCTGAGGAGCGAGAGGCTTCAGACCTTATCCCCCAGGCTTTTTGTGGTTTCGGAAATCGACCTTGAAAAGATTCTGGCCACCATACCTGTGGAAAAACCCGATGTTCTGGTTATCGACTCCATCCAGACCATGTACAACCCCGAACTGTCATCGGCACCCGGCAGTGTCAGCCAGGTGAGGGAATCCACCTTGAAACTGATGGTTATGGCCAAGCGAAGCGGAATCCCTGTGTTTTTGATCGGTCATGTGACCAAGGACGGTGCCATAGCAGGGCCCAGGGTTATGGAGCACATGGTGGATACCGTGCTTTATTTCGAAGGTGACAGCAACCATGTGTTCCGGATACTTCGGGCCGTGAAGAACCGATTCGGGTCCACCAATGAAATCGGCGTATTTGAAATGAAGGACCGGGGACTTTCCCAGGTGACAAATCCCTCGGCTGTTTTTCTTTCCGAACGTCCTGAAAAATCACCGGGATCCGTTGTCACGGCCTGCATGGAGGGAACCCGACCCATTCTTGTTGAAATACAAGGGCTTGCCAGTAGTTCAAATTTGGGAACCCCACGGCGCACAGTGCTCGGCCTGGACCAGAATCGTGTGGCCCTTTTGGTGGCAGTGATGGAAAAGAAACTGGGTATGCAATTGACCGGTCTGGATATATTTATGAATGTGGCCGGCGGTGTGAAGGTTGTTGAGCCTGCCGTGGATATGGCCATTGTCACGGCCATTGCCTCCAGCTTTCTGGATAGGGCCGTACCGGACGGCCTTGTGGTCCTGGGAGAAATCGGGTTGACCGGTGAGGTCCGTGCCATCAGCCGGATCGATGTTCGGGCGGCGGAAATAAAAAAAATGGGATTCAACCATTTGATTGTGCCCAAAAGCAGTGTCTCAGCCCTCAAGGGCCTGGGAGACGTCAGGGTCACCGGGGTGAGAAATCTGAGTGAAGCCATGGAGGTTATATTTTGAGTATGAAACGTAAGCCTGTGAAAGAGAAACCCAAGAAAGGCAAAAACCCCTGGGAAGATCATTACAGCCGCCAGGCGAAAAAAGATAATTATCCGGCCCGTTCGGTTTATAAGCTTCAGGAAATTCAGAGAAAGTTTACACTGATAAAAAAAAATGATAGGGTACTTGATCTCGGATGTGCGCCAGGATCCTGGCTTGTGTATGCGGCCGAATTGGCCGGATCGGGTGGGAAGGTTATCGGCATTGATCTAAAGCCCCTGACCATTTCCCTGCCGTCGCAGGCCCAGGCCTTTGAAGGAAATATTCTTGAGCCTGATCAGGCCCGGGAGTCGTTGTTTGCAGGCGGATTTAACGTGGTTTTGAGTGACATGGCCCCGGCCACAACCGGGATGAAGGATGTGGATGCGGCCCGGTCTTTTGAATTGTGCAGCATGGCTCTGGACCTGGCCGTTCAGGTTCTTCATTCCAAGGGGGCTTTTGTCTGCAAGATTTTTCAGGGAGAAGATTTCACGGCATTTACCGACCGGGTTCGCCTGGTCTTTGATACATACAAAATATTTAAACCGGAAAGTTGTCGTAAGCAGAGTAAGGAAATTTACATTATCGGCACAGGAAAAAAATAGGAGGATGGATGTCTGGACACAGTAAGTGGGCAAACATAAAACATAAAAAAGGGAAAGAGGATGCCAAACGGGGCAAAGTCTTTACCAAATTGATCAAGGAAATTACGGTGGCAGCGCGCATGGGGGGAGGTGATCCCAATGCAAACCCCAGGTTGAGAACAGCCATTGCCGCAGCAAAAAGTGAAAACATGCCCAAGGATAACCTGGACAGGGCTATTAAAAAAGGTACGGGTGAGCTTGAAGGTGTCAATTACGATGAAATCGTTTATGAAGGCTACGGTCCGGGTGGTGCAGCCGTTATCGTGGAGTCCCTCACCGACAACAAGAACCGGTCCATTGCCGATATCCGGCATATTTTCAATAAATGGGGCGGCAACATCGGGTCCACCGGTTGTGTGGCCTGGATGTTTGACAAAAAAGGTTTGATTGTGGTCGGAAAAGATGATGTGGATGAGGATGTCCTCATGGAAATGGCCATTGAAGCAGGGGCCGAGGATGTGAAGGATGAAGATGACAGCTTTGAAGTTTTGACGGCCCCGGAAGATTTTGAGGCTGTGAAAGAGGCCATCGATGCCGCCAAGATCATCTACAGCCTTGCCGAAGTGACCATGATTCCCCAGAACATGACACGCCTTGAGGGTGGCGAAGCGGAAAAGATGATCAAGATGATGGATGCCCTGGACGAATGTGACGATGTACAGACGGTCCATACCAATGCGGATATTCCGGATGATATGGCCTGATTCCTGTCATGTTGAATAAGAAAAAATACCAGCAGAACCATATTAATGCTTAAGGGAGTATACCATGGCGGTCGTTGTAAAATACATCGTTGTAAGAAACGGAGTTGAAAAAATGACATTTACAAGTAAGAAAGAGGCAGACGCTTACGACAAAATGCTTGATATCGCCGATGACCTCTACGAGTTCATCGGGACAGCCGGTCTGGATATCAAAGAAGAGCTTCTGGAAGATCTTTCTCTGTTTTTGTCCCAAAATAAAGACCCGGTCATGAATATACTCAAAGGCATTAAACTCAAGGGGAAACCCGAGGCTCCGGCCAAAAAGGACGAGGATAAAAAGAAAAGTGACCCGCCCAAAGAAAAGCCCGCTCCTAAAAAATAAAGAAAAGCCGCCTTCGGGCGGCTTTTCTTATTCACCATTGAAAAGATGAAAATAAGAAAATAAGGGACAGGCAAATAGTGCGGCCGGGCAAGGTCGTGTAATCGAGCGGGTGAGAATCCCGTCCCGGAAGGAAGGCCATCCACCGGGTAGCGAGTCTTTGGAGGCGATGTGGTAACACAGCGCTTT
>Ga0180007_10003193_pt1 | contig 18534 bp, 18 predicted proteins | sample MM_PC_MetaG_FD_121122 | JGI IMG/M metagenome (GOLD analysis project Ga0180007, IMG submission 121122) | Groundwater microbial communities from the Aspo Hard Rock Laboratory (HRL) deep subsurface site, Sweden - MM_PC_MetaG | ecosystem: Environmental > Aquatic > Deep subsurface > Groundwater... | reverse complement strand
TTATACAAAGAATAGATATATACAGGATATGTTCCGCATAGTATTTAATAACTGAATTATTATCCGTATTAAGGGTCTGGAAATTATGATATCCCCATATACCCAGAAGGCATAATAAGATCAGTGAAAGAGATAAAAGTGAATAAAAATAAATTTTTTTTATAAACATAACCTTTTCCTTTTATTTTTTTAATTTATCGATATCTTTATCCGTTCCAATAACCACTATAATATCATTTTCTTTCAGGATATCATTAGGTTTGGGAGAAAGCGCGGTCTCTTCTTTCACCGGATTTCCGTGATCATCAATACTTGTTTTTGTCCTTTTGATGGAGAGTACATTAATGTTATATTTTTTCCTGATATCAAGCTGATGCAGGGATTTTCCAACAAAGTCCTTGGGGATACGTATCTCGGCCAGGGACTGGTTCGCTGAAAGCGGTATATGATCCAGGATGAACGGGGCAATAAGTTTATTCGCTATACGCCTGCCTTGTTCGATCTCGATATTGATTATTTCATTGGCCCCGACCTGTTTCATGACCTGGCCATGAATGTCTGAAATAGCCCTGGCAATAATATACGGTATCCCCAGCTTTTTAAGGAGTGCTGCGGTTATGATGCTGGCCTCGATATTATCGCCGATCGCGATCACAGCAATATCGATATCTTCCAGGGGAAGGCTCATCATGAGTTCTTCATCTGTACTGTCCATTAGAATTGCCTGTGTGACATCATCTTTGATCCGTTCCACCAGTTTATTTTGATTATCGACCGCAATGACTTTGGCCCCTTTTGACGAGAGAACAGTACATACTTCATAACCGAACGTTCCCAGGCCGAATACTGCGAATACTTTTTCTTTTGCCATTTCAATCCTCCTTATAACTGCTGTTTGTGCTAACCGATGTTAATATTGCCGTTAGGATACCGGATATCGTAGATCCGCTGCCGCCGGGACAGTGCGGATACAATAGTTAACGGCCCTAATCTGCCGATGAACATAAGAAAAATAATAACCAGCTTCCCGGCTTCGCTTAATCCTGCCGTGATCCCTGTTGAAAGGCCTACTGTTCCGATGGCAGATACGACCTCAAAAAGGATCTGGATAAGATGGAATTTTTCCGTTATGGTCAGGATCAGTGTTGACAGGAAAGCAGACAGGGCAAATAAAAAGATGATCAGAAAAGCTTTATTGATCAGGTCCTTTGCTATGGACTGCTTGAATAAGACCACATCGTCCTGCCCTTTTAACATTGATCTGATATAGGCAAAGATAACGGCAACCGTGTTTACCTTTATCCCGCCTGCCGTGGACCCTGAACCTGCACCGATGAACATAAAGAGTATCATCATCAGATAAGTGTACCCGTTCAGGGCAGCAAAATTTATGGTGTTAAATCCTGCTGTCCGTAAAGTAACGGACTGGAAAAAAGCAGAGAGGTATCCTGTTTTCAGATCGAACGGAACCAGGCTGTTTTTAAGTTCGAATCCGTAAATGATCAGCATTCCGCTGACGATCAACAGTGCCGTTACGATCAGGACAACACGGGTATTCAGGTTTATTTTAACGAGGTCTACCGGTCTCTGGAAAATTTTTCTTTTTAGATTACTCGATAAATTTTTTATTAGGTTATTGATCACATTGAAGCTTAGTCCCCCCATTATGATCAGAAAAGAGATGGTTAAAGTCAGTAAGGCATCTGATTTAAAAGATTCGAAACTGTCTGAAAAAAGAGCAAATCCCGCGTTGCAGAAAGCTGAGATGGAATGGAATATGGAATAAAAAACAGCTTTCATGTTAAATCCCAAAATTCCTTTAAAAAAATTAAACAGGAGAGCTGCACCTGCCAATTCGATGGTGATGGTAATGATTATTATATTTAATAATGTTTTTGAAAGATTTTTCATTTCCTGTTCGTTAAGCATGTATGACATGATCATTTTATCTTCGAGGGAATATTTCTTCCCCATCATAAACCCGGAAAAATAGGAGAGGATCATGATGCCTAATCCTCCGATCTGGATAAGGAACATGATGATGAGTTTACCGTATACGGAGAATTTCCCGGCTGTATCCACTACGATCAATCCCGTTACGCAGACTGCGGAAGTTGAGGTAAACAGCGCATTCAGGATCCCCAGGTGTGATTTGTCGGCTGATGAGAAGGGCATCATCAGCAGGATCGCTCCCAGAATGATTACGCTCATAAAGCTGAAAATAATGGTCTGGGCCGGGTGGCTTGCGATCTTTTTTAAAAAATAATTCAGCTTTCTTACCCTGCTGAATATTTTAATAAGTAAAAAAATATTCCGGATGATGATGATATTACGCGATAAGACTTCCAGGTCCTGGCTTTTCATCAGAAAGGAGATATACCTGTTATATATGAAGATCAGGACCAATATAAATAATACAATAATATCAAAGAGATTATTCTTTAGAAATTTAGTTTTTATCTCTGCCTGAATGAAATTCAGTATCACATCCAGTAAAAACAGGGCCAGGACACTGAAATCCAGCATCACTATTATAAGCCCGGTAAGCCGGCTTTTAGGAATTCCGTATTCTAAAAATAATGAAAGTATTCCCAGAAGAAGTATCACGAAGATCAGCGTATTTAACCTTTTCTTTTCCATAAAGGTGATACAATTTACTTTCCCAGTGAAAGAAGTCAATCAGATTTTTTATTTTGATATTTATTAAATAGGTTGCTATTTTAATTTAATCAGCTATTATTATTGATTAAATGAAAATATATGTATTAATACTATTATTAATATTGACCGTTGTTTTTATATTTCAGAATTATGAAGTGGTAAAGATCAATTTTCTTTTCTGGAATATAAAGGTCAACCGGGCTTTACTGCTTCTGGTGACTTATGCTATCGGTATCACAAGCGGTTTGATCTTTTCATTTTTTATTCATAAAAAGAAGAAGGAGGGCAAACAATGACTTTATTATGGTTTCTCATTTTCAGTAATCTTATCGGAGGCGTGATCGCAGCCTGGGCTTTCATTGTAAAGAAGCAACCTAATGTAGGGACGTTATCCAGTCTGGTGTTATCCGTTAAATTACCGGCAGGTATTCTTATACTGCTGATCAGTATCATCAACATCTTTAATTTCGGATCTCCTCATTATCCGAAACTGACCCTGATCACAGGGTTATTACTCGGGATCGTTCTTTCTGTTGACCTTATAAAATATATCATTTCAGACAAAAAAACACAGGATACGATCATTAACATAGCTCATAAGATCCAGATCACTCTGGGCATGATCGCTATCGTAATAGGCCTCCTCTGGCTGGTGAATCTTGTGTTCCAGGGGATCTTCAGGATCCTGTAGGATCATTTTAATCGTTTATATACCGTCTTTACGATCCTGTAAGGGATCTTGATAAAGAGGAACGGGAACTGGATCATATTGCGGATTCCGGCAACAGATGAGATATTCTCGATATTCCTTTTTACATGGGATATGAGCTGGTTTACCACGATCTTTTCCTGCACTTCCCCTGTCTCTTTCACCAGGGATAACCTGTGTATGGAATAGAGCCCGATGATAAAAGCCAGGACAAAGAAAAAATCCCACTGCTGTAAATTTAATGTCTGGATCGAGAGGTGCCTGCCGGGACTGATGTAATTTAATGTCAGTGATAACTCTCTTTCTGAGAAAAAATGAGCAAACAGGCCTCCGATGATCGGGGCAATGCTCGCAGCCACAGAATTAACTACACTGTTCGCAGCCAGGTATGAAGTGGCCCGGCCTTTCGGGGCTAATTTCATGCTGATATTCCCTGTTGCGAGACTTACCCCGGCTGTTGAGATACCTGAAAAAATATGGATTATAATCAGCAATGGAACGGTTAAGAAGTATTTGTCCGGCATTGTTGTAAAAGTCCATGCCAGTATACAGAGCATAAATAAAGGACCGCTCACCATAAGAATGGATTTATTGCTGTATCTGTCCGAGTATCTCCCCCACAGGTTTAAAAAAAGGAAATTAAATACCTGGCTTACTATAGAGAGGATTATGATCACGGACAGGTTTAATCCTAAACGGTTCAGCATATAAACCGTAAAAAAAGGAGCAGCAAGGTTAACGGCAAAATTCCATGAACCCAGGAAGATGATCAAATTTTTGAAATTAAGGTCTTTGAAAGGATCCAGGATGAGCTTGATCAGGTCTATTTTTCCTTTAGCCGGTGCCATTTCCGGTTCAGGTATCCTGCTGATAAACAGGGCACCGATCACACCTGCAAGGAATCCAAGAAAGAAAAGCATAGAGTAAGAATGGAGCTGATAGTCCGGATAAAGTGTTTTAAAATGATCCAGGTAAAAACCGGCAGCAAGGCTCAGGGGTATGCTTAAGCCGATGGAGAGTTTCATCCTTTTTGAGAAGAAGACACCCAGCTTGTTCTGGGGAATGAGATCCCTCATCCATGAGCTCCAGCCGCTTCCGGCAAAGGCAGCAAAGATCGAGTTTAATATAAAAGCAGCCATAAATACGGTCAGGCCGGTCATGGGCGCGAATAACAGGGGGACGGCTGCAATAATGAACCAGAATAGCCTGCTTGTTATTACTGAGGAGACAGTGATTATTTTTCTTTTTCTAAACTTTTCAACAAAATATATACCCGGTATCTGGATCAGCTGGGTCAGGGGCGGTATGGCTGCCAGTAATCCTATGACAATGTTCGATGCCCCTAACTTTAATGCAAAACCTACCAGGAATACCCCGCCGGTAAGAGTTATCATGACCTGTGTGGCTAAGCCGTCGAGTATTACATATTTTAATCCTTTTCTTATGTCCCGTCCGGTTAAACCGGCTTTTTGAGATGATTGCATGTGGGATCCTTATACTGATTTTTAATTGATATGAAACTTTTGCTGTTATTTGAATTTTAAATAAACAGAAACAAATATTAAGTCAAGAATATTATTGAGGCTATCGGGAACAAAGCCGTTTTTTTTATTTTTTATTTGATATCATAATCAATTATAGTATGCTAATGCGTATGTTCAGTGAAATAAAAGACCAGAATAAAGTAAAAACGATCCTTTCTAATCTGATATCGACCGATCATTTCCCCCATGCCCTTCTTTTTTACGGGCCAAAGGGAGTGGGCAAATTTCTTACGGCTAAAGCCATTGTTAAATATTTTAACTGCAGGAATTCTGATCCAAAACAGAAAGGGAATGATCATTGCTCCATCTGCAGCCGGATAGATGAAGAGATCTATCCGGACCTTACAATTGTCAGGACTGAAAAAACAATTAAAAAGTCAGGGGAAGAGAAGGAAGCGAAAGAGATCAGGAAAGACCAGATAAAAGAAGTGATGAAGATCATGAAGTACAAACCTTTTGAAGGGGAGTATAAGTTTTTTATTATTGACGGGGCTGAAAACATGAACAATATTTCAGAAAATGCATTCTTGAAGACACTGGAAGAACCATTACCCAATAATCATATCATTCTGATATCCCATAATATCAATAAAATGCTGCCTACTGTTCTCTCAAGATGTATTACGATAAAGTTCAACAGGCTTAAAGAGAACACAGTACTGGAGCTTCTTAGGAAAAAATATGAACTGAGTAGTGAGGAGACTGAGCGGATATCATTTATGGCAAACGGCAGTTTGAACGGTATTGAGTTCCTGACGGAGAATAAAATGGCTGATGAGATAATCAGTGTGCTGGATGCTATCATAGAATGCATAGCAGCAAAAAATATCGATATGGAAGCTTTATTTATGATCAGTCAAAAGATACATTCCCTTCAGCTGAATTATCTGGATCATTTATTTGATCTTTTGCTGTTATATCTGCACAGCTCCTATCTTACAACTGTACATGATGCGGGAAATTCAAGGTTTTTCAAATATTACTTGAATTTTAAAACGAAAAACATTAAATTGAACTCCTATAATATTATCATCAGTGAAGTCATAAAGACGAAATTTTATCTGGTGAATACGAATGTTGATGTAAAATTACTGGTTGAGAATTTAATTTTATTAATAAGGAAAAATATATTATGAAGATCGTAAGCGTAAAAATAGATCATTTAAGCACCTGTACCTTCTGTAATGCCAAAGATTTTGATGTAAAGGTCGGTAATATTTATATTATCAGGACCGAATTCGGAGATGATATCGGAAAGATCTGCAAGCAGGTTCATGAAATAAAAGGTACAAAAAAACTGAAGAATAAGAAGCTTGCTGAACTGATACGTCTGGCAAATCAGGAAGATTTTAAAAAAATAAAAAAACTGGAAACCAAGAACCAGGAAGCATTGAATATCGCCAAAGAAAAAGTTAAGAAACATCAATTGTCAATGAAGATATTTACTGCCCGGTATATGTTTGATGAAAAACGGCTTATGTTTTATTTTTCTGCAGAGAATCGCATAGATTTCAGAAATTTCGTCAAAGACCTCGCTTCTGTTTTTAAGATGAGGATAGAATTACGTCAGGTCTCTCAGAGAGAAGAAGCGAGAATGATCGGAGGTCTCGGAATTTGCGGGCTGGAGCAGTGCTGCTGTACATTTTTGAACAAGCTGGATGCTGTTTCGATCAAAATGGCTAAAGACCAGAACCTCTCTTTAAATGCAGTAAAGATATCCGGAAACTGCGGGAAATTGTTATGCTGTCTGGCATATGAGTATGAGACATATAAGGAGATCAAAAAGGCCTTTCCAAAGGAAAATTCAATGGTTAAGATCGATGTGAAAGGGCTCAATAAAGAGAAATATATCGGATATAATATACCCTCTTCCGGTGAAATGACCTGTCTTGTCAAGGGATGCAATATAATAAAAAAGAGTGTATATCTGGAGATAGATGACGGCCATATCATTGAAGTTAAACTGGAGAATATAAAAAAAGGCGGGGTGAAGATTGGGACTAAATAAAAAAGAGCCTTTTTATGTTACCACACCTATCTATTATATCAATGACGAACCTCACATAGGGCATTTCTACTGTACAACTGCAGCCGATGTACTGGCAAGATACCATCGGTTGATAGGGGATGATGTTTTCTTTGCAACGGGTACGGATGAGAACAGCCAGAAAGTTGTTGAGGCTGCAAGAGAAAAAGGGATTGGTAATAAAGAGTTCATTGACAGCATGGCAGATAAATGGCGGAAGACATGGGAGGACCTGAATATCAGTTTTGATATCTTCATTCGGACAACAACGGAAGAACATAGACAAAGCGTTGAAAAGCTCCTGATTAAGTGTCATGAAAAGGGGGATATCTACAAAAAAGAGTACGAAGGCCTCTACTGCATGGGATGTGAACGATTTTTGACAGAGGCTGAACTGGTGGATAAAAAATGCCCGGATCATAAAGCAGAACCTGTATTGGTAAGAGAAGAAAACTATTTTTTTAAGTTGTCAAAATATGAAAAACCATTATTGAAGCTTTTTGAAAAGGATGATTTCGCCCTTCCTGTTTCACGGCGGAATGAAATGATAGAGTTTATCAAGCAGGGACTCCAGGATATCAGTATTTCACGGTTAACAAAAGGCTGGGGAATTCCATTACCATTGTCGATCGATCCGAACCAGGACCAGGTGGTTTATGTCTGGTTTGATGCTCTTATAAACTATATTACAGCACTGGGATATTATAAAGATGATGAAAAGATGGCCCGGTATTGGGACCATAGTATTCATCTTGTTGGCAAGGATATTTTCAGGTTTCATACTATTATGTGGCCGGCCATGCTCATGTCAGCCGGACTGAAACCGCCTAGACAGGTCTTCGGACACGGCTTCTTTACTATCAACGGTGAAAAGATCAGTAAGACTTTAAAGAACGTGATCGATCCGCTTGAGCTTAAAAAAAAGTATTCCGCTGATATCATTAAATATTTTATTCTGAAAGAGATCCCTTTCGGTAAAGACAGTGATTTTTCCATTAAGCGGCTTGAAGAAAGGTATACCGGGGACCTCTCGCATGATCTGGGGAATCTTCTGAACCGTGCTTTGAATATGATCGAAAAGTACAGTTCCGGAATGATCCCGGATCATAATAAAAAGTCGGATCAAGTCTTGATCCATAAGGAGATCCGGAATGAAGGAACCGGACTGTTGAAGGTTATAGACGGACACTACCAGCGTTTTGAATTTTCTCAGATACTGGATCGTATCTGGAAGTATATAAACAACCTGAACAAGTATATCGATCAGACAAAACCCTGGGTTTTAAAGAAGGAGAAGAAAGAGGATGAATTGATGGCGGTTCTTTATAATTGTATTGAGGCCCTGAGGCTGATCGCTCTTTATCTTTATCCAATTATGCCGGATACAGCCGGCCAGATCTTCGATCAGATAGGAATAAAAGATAAGATCGAGACTCTGAATTACCTTAAAGAAGGCCAATGGGGAAGATTAAAACCAGGGATAAAGACCCGGAAAGAGAAAGTCCTCTTTCCCCCGCTTGAAGAAAAAGGAGAGGATGATATGGAAGAGAAGAAAATAGAGTCGGGACTTATTGAAATTGATGATTTTAAAAAAGTAGATCTCAGAGTAGCCAGGATCCTTGAGGCTGAAAGAGTGGAGGGAACAGATAAATTGATGAAACTGAATATTGATATCGGTAATGAAAAGAGGACACTCCTGGCAGGTATTGCACAGCATTATGAACCTGAATCACTTCAGGGAAAAAAGGTCATTGTAATAGTGAACCTGAAGCCAAGGAAGATGAGGGGTATTGAATCACAGGGAATGCTGCTTGCTGCGTCAGATACAGACGGTACCCTTTCTGTTTTAACAGTGGAAAAGGATATTGCAGAAGGTTCAAAGATTTCTTGAGTTTATAAGATATGGAGGAGATTATGAGAAAATTAATAGTTTGTATTAGTATGGTTATTGTTTTTATGGGATGTGCATCAACCCCGGAGAGCAAGAGTGTTGCTGAAAAAGAGGAAGTAAAGAAAGACGATACTCCTATGGTCATTGTAAATGTAGTAATAAATAATATTGAAAAACTTCCCAATAAAAGAGTGGCGGTAGTTGATTTTACTGACATTGACGGAGAAGAGATGGAAGAAGGAAAGATCCTTGCGGAACAGATCGTAACGAAACTTTCACAGATCGAAGGGATCATAGTGATTGAAAGAAAGCAGATCAAGAAGATCCTTCAGGAACAGGAATTGAGTATGACAGGGGTCACGGAATCAGGCGAAGAGGCCCCGGGAGTGGGAAAAATACTGAATGTTGATGCCATAGTATCCGGGACCATAATAAAAAACGAGAACTCCGAACAGATCAATGCCAGAATGATCGATGCTGAAACCGGAGAGATATATGCTTCGGCAAGTACTTCCAAGGATCAGGAATTGAAAAAAAAGGAATATGAACAGCTGGATCAAGAGCAGAAAGAGCGAATTGAAAATGAGCGAAAGCAGCAGGAAGAATTAAGGAAGGGAGATCCCGAGATCTACCGGTTAAAAGAGGAATCAAAGAGGGATCTGGCCCGTTTAAAGGAAGAAGAACCCGAAAAATTTAAAAAGGTCCTCCTCTTATTAAAGATCATGAACACGCTGAAGATGGAAAGGCCGAGGGTGTTCCTCCTTGTCACGGAACCAAGGAAATCTCCTAAATTGAGAAATTTCCGGGAAAAAAACCCTGCGGAATTTAAAAGGCTCATGAATCTCAGGAAAGGCCTTAAATTCGTAATAGACCGCTCTGAAGCATATAAAAAACTTCTGATCATTGAGCGGGAGAGGGTCATCCGAAAAGTATTGAATAAATAGGAATGGGGAAGATAAAATTACCGGAAAAAGCAAAGTTGTTTATAGGCATCATTGCCGTAAATGACTCAATAATTTTTAAAGTAAAGGAAGTGCTTGAAAAACAGTGGGGCAAGGTTGATGAACAGAGCGATCTTTTTCCCTTTGATCTTTCGGACTATTATAAAGACGAGATGGGTGAACGCCTTTTAAAAAAGTTCTATAGTTTTAAAATGCTGATCAACCGGGAAGATATTGTAGACATAAAAATACGCACGAACCGTATCGAAGAAGAGATCAAGGCTGATGATAAAAATTGCGGCCGGGATATCAACCTTGATCCGGGATATATTACACTCTCCAATGTTACGCTTGCCACTACGAAGGATTTCAGACACAGGATCTATCTGGGTAAAGGTATCTACCTGGAGAATACCCTCTATTATGACGGCAAGAAAAAAACGTATATGGAGTGGGAAGAATGGACATATCCTGATTACAGGATGCAGGAGTATAAAGATTTTTTCAATAAGATCCGCCAGACATATCACAGGCAATTAAAATACGGAGAGGACCTTGAACGTGATTTCTAAGTATAAAAAAAAAGTGAAGTATTCTTCTTCTTTTTACAAAGTTAATAATCTATTAAAGGCTAACAGGATCAACACCATATGCCATGGAGCCAGATGCCCGAATATCGGTGAATGTTTTTTAAAAAAGAAATTAACCTTCATGATCCTGGGAAATACCTGTACCAGAGGCTGCTCATTCTGTAATGTAAAGAAGGGAAGGGCTCCTTTGCCTGATAAAGATGAACCTGTCCGGATACGGAAAGTTGTCGAGCAATTAAAATTAAAATATGTGGTTATTACTTCCGTTACACGGGATGACCTTCCTGATGGCGGCTGCAGTGTATATGATGAACTTGTCAGCCTTTTAAAAGAGACAGATCCTGGCATTAAGGTAGAACTTCTTATTCCTGATTTTAATGGAAATACAGATGCTCTGCAGATGATCTGCCAATCCAATGCCGAAGTGATCGGCCACAATATTGAGACTGTTGAAAGATTATTTCCGGTTATCAGGCCAAAAGCTGATTTCCGGAGGTCATTATCCATTCTGAGGCAGATCAAAGAAATTGCCCCGTTAAAATTGACGAAGTCAGGTTTTATGGTGGGGCTGGGGGAGAGCTTCACTGAAATAGAGGAACTCCTTTCACAACTCTTTGAGCAGAAAGTGGATATTATTACAGTGGGACAATATTTTCAGCCTTCATTGCAGAATGTTCCCGTAAAAAAGATGTATACGGATGATGAATTTCAGGCGATAAAGGAGAAGGCGAAAGAAACGGGATTTAAACATATAAGTGCCGGCCGTTTTGTACGAAGCTCCTATTATGCTGAAGAAGTATATCAGAGCATGTGACTGTCATTTTTATTGTTTAACCCGATGCCCGATTCTGTTTTTCTTTAATTTTATATTTTTTTCTGATTTCAGATAATTCTTTTTCTTCTAATTCAGGATTATCTGCATATTTACGGCTTAAATTATCACGTATTTTTCTCATCATTTTAACAGCATCAAATTTTTTATTCTTCATCAACGACCTCCCGTGGAGTTCTGATTTCCAGCACTTTATATCCAATTTTATAGTTTATAGCATTATATTGACGGATTTTATTATAATTAACAATATGCTTAAAATTCCAACTAACAAGGACATCTATATTATTAACCGTAGCTAATGCGATATGTTCAGCATCAACCAAATATTTTTTAGTAACTATTTTTTCTTTGATATATTCATCCCGTAATTTTTTTGATTCACTATTTGATATAATATAAATAATGTATTTTTCAGGTATTTTTTTAAATATATTTCTTACCTGTAATGGAGCATTTTCCAATTCTCTTAATGTTAAATCAGAAATAACAGCAGAATATTTTCCAATTAAAAAGGATTCGATTAATTTATTTGACCATGTTTTAAATTCAATATCAAAACAACCACCCAAAACAGAAGTATCTATATATATTTTACTCACAATGAAATAAATTTAATCAATATAATTAAACAGTCAATTAATTATTGTAATATAAATATGTATGTCCCTATAAGAAAGAGAAGGGCTCCTCATTTTTTTGTACCCGCAAAATCGATTTTCTGTCAGCCCTGTTATCCTCACTTTTTCTGCGATCATTAAAAAATACCATACTTTTATTTGTATAATACCAGTAAAGGGGAACTTTGCTGATATTATGCTGAAAGGGGTATATACACCAAAATATCATCAGGACAGACTTTATTACAATATATTCAGAAACCACTGGCCTGAGTTTGCTGCTGTCTATGATCAGCGGTTTTTATTGCAATATGGCCCCCTGGAAGAATATAAGATAAGGACGGTAGAAAAGTTTATACGCTGTGGTGACCCCCAGTATGGGTTCGCTTATGTCGAATGTCCCAGGTGTCATGAATCATATTTTGTCCCTTTCTCGTGCAAAACAAAAATGTGCAATTCATGCGGTGAGAAACATTCTTTAGTATGGGCTGAATGGGTCTCATCAGAAGTCATGCACAATTGCAACCACCGTCATATTACTCTGACAGTCCCTGTTAAACTGCGTTCCTATTTTTATAAGAATGATTTTCTTATGAAAAAATACCTGGAAACAGCCTGCCAACTGGTCAGCTATATGTATACCAGAGACTGCCCGGATAAAACAGCCAAAGCCGGGATCATTGCAGCCCTGCATACGGCAGGGAGCCGATTGAACTGGAACATTCATGTGCATCTGCTTTTATTATTTATGGAGGAATAAGGTATTAGCTTTGTTAAAGAATTTCAGGGTAATAGATCATAAAACATTATTGGAATATAGAAAAGCTTATCCAAAAGGATTTTATGTTGATGTTCGGTTCAAAGCAACGTATGATAATCCGGGGGAACGGGAAAAGATGGCGCAATATTTAATTCGCCAGCCAATAGGGGATAACAGGATCACCAAATATGATCCAATAGAAAAGCAGGTAAAGATATGGTATAAAGGAGAGCTGGATCAGGAGACAGGGAGACATTTGTTCCGATCTGAAAAAATAGATGTCTCTGAATTTATAGCGCGCAGGATACAGCATATTCTCCCTCCGTATTTTCAGAAGGTTCGTTTTATGGGTATCTATAGTAATAAGTACAGGGGACAGCATAAGGAAAAAGTTAAAGAATTCAAGCCGGACAGCAGAAATATTCCCGGAAAAGACTGGAACAGCTCCTGGCGCAGATTGATATGGAAAATATACGATAGAGACCCTCTGTGCTGTACCACCTGCGGAACAGAGATGAGAATAAAGGAAGTATATACGGGTCAAGTTGCAGAGCAGGAAATAAAGAAACTTATTCATCTAAAGTATTACATACGGGGCCGATGGATGATTGAGAAACGGAAAGAATGCCTTGGCCCGGTCATTGGAAAAGAGAGAAGAAAGATTGCCTGACAGTGATTCTACAGGTAAAAATAATTTAAATGTCCTGTAGCACGGGGAAGGTCTCTCTTTCTGTTTTTTAACTGTCAAAATGTATTCAAAACTTCGGTAGAGATCAGCTTCGCAGAAAAAATCATTGATATCTCATTACAGAATTGTATATTATATTCAGTCATGATGAAAAAAGGAAGGATTTCAGAGGGGTGTTATGCTGATCCGATCATGCGAAGCCAAAAGCGATTTCCTATTAATCATAATGCAACAAATTGATCATGGCACCCTTAGAGATTGTTCTACGAACAATTTCAGGGACTAAAATGCCGGGAATGTTCTGCATTCCTTAAGGGCCGGAAATTGTCCGGAGGCCAATTTCTCGAGGCAAAGTCACGCACCGTCCCCTTCCTCACTGTGTTATTCTTAAAATCGCCTTTGGGCTTTTTATAAGTTAAAGTAATCGGTCACTTAACGGAAGTTAAAAAGATAAACAACTTGACAATTCATTTTATTCCGCCATTTTTTATGAAATTGAGTTATGCCCTACTTGAAAGAGATTGAGGGATCCCGCCTGTTTATGGAGGATTATTAAATGAACACTTTAAAAAATAGTATATCGAAAATTAAATGGTTTTATTTGTTCATTTTACTGTTGTGCTGCGGAAAATTATTTGCACAGCCTTATTATGTTGATGATAATTCCGGCAATGATGGAAATCCGGGAACATTTGCAAATCCTTTTAAAACAATTCAAAAAGGGGCAAATATGATGATGCCGGGCGTAAGCAGTCCTACCTGTTATATATTCCCTGGTAATTATCCGGAAAAAGTGACAATCGCATCAAACAAGAACTTAGGCTACATCGTGTTCACAAAACTTTCAAATACAGAACCCATTATGAACGGTTCACTTGCATCCAATTATGCAATTCAGATCATAAATGCCGGCAGAGTTATCATTTCAGGACTTATTATTAAATCATACATTGATGGTATTATATTAGATGGAATTGCTACAAATAATATTATTAAAGAATGTACGATCTATTCAAACGATGTGCGGGGTATCTGTCTTAATTCAGACACAGCAGACAATAATTATATATTCATGAACAACGTATGGGGAATGAATCAGGATTATGGGATTTTTATTTCTAATGGAGATAATAATATAATCAGAATAAATCAGATTCATAATAATCAGCAGTATGGGGTTTATTTTGCAGGTTCTGCTACCGGGAATTATATTGCAAAAAATACAATCAATTCAAACAATTCGCGTGGCATCTATATAACTTCAGACACAGCAGATAACAATTATATATTAACAAACAACGTATGGGGAATGAATCAGGTTTATGGCATTTATATTTCTGATGGAGACAATAATAGCATCAGTTCAAATCAGATTCATGATCAATTGATTGGTATTAATTTCTCAGGTTCTGCTACAGGAAATTATATTACAAAGAATACGATCTATTCCAACGCAGATTATGGCATCCTGATAAATTCAGACACAGCAGATAACAATTATATATTAACAAACAACTTATGGGGAATGAATCAGGATTATGGGGTTTATATTATAAATGGAGACAATAATACAATCGGTGCAAATCAGATCCATAATAATCAATTGTATGGTATTAATTTTGAAAATTCTGCTACAGGGAATTATATTACTGAGAATACGATCTATTCCAATGCAAATTATGGCATCTATATAAATTCAGACACAGCAGATAACAATTATATACTAACAAACAACATATGGGGGATAAATCAGGATTATGGGGTTTATATTTTGGATGGAGACAGTAATACAATCGGTGCAAATCAGATTCATAATAATCAGCAAAATGGGATTTATTTCACAGGTTCTGCTACAGGAAATTATATTACAAAGAATACGATCTATTCCAACCCAGGTTATGGCATCCTGATAAATTCAGAAGATGCAGATAACAATTATATATTAACAAACAACTTATGGGGGATAAATCAGAATGTCGGGGCTTATATTAATAATGGAGACAATAATAAAATTTATCGCAATTTATTTAACAGATGTCCACAAAATATAGGTATAGGAGGTTCTGGAATAGATAATAACATAATCAATAATACAATATTTGGCAGTTCAAGTGATGGTATTAGAATTGAAAATACCTCAGCAGGGACTTTATATAATAATATCATCCTGTCAAATAGCGGTTTTGGACTGCTGAGGACAAGCTCAGGAGCTGTTTTTGCACGCTATAACGATTTCTATGGCAACCTGGCAGGTCCTACCCAGGGCGGTATTAGCTGGGGCTCCGGCAATGTTTTAACAGATCCATTGCTTGAGACAGCGGGGTTCACAATTACATCAGCATCATCACCTGCGGTTGATAGCGGTATTGTCTATCCCGGTGTTTCTGATGCATATAATGGACTTGATCCTGATATGGGGTGGAAGGAATGGTCCCCGACATTACCTTCTGATTCAACTGCTCCAACAACAACAGTTAGTAAAGATAGTGGGATTTACACCGGTGAACTTCAAGTTATTTTAACCGCATCTGACCTTGAATTACCTGATAATCTTATGATTTATTATACCACAGATGGAACTGACCCTAAATCCTCAAGCACTGTTAAAAGTAATTCTTCTCCTGTTACTATTATTTTCACAACTACCACTACATTAAAATTCTATGCTAAAAATGAAGCAGGTTTAAAAGAAAATGTACAGGAGAGAATATATCAATTTGCTCTTATACCAAAGGATGATGTTGCTGTATATAACAATCATCTCGACCTGTCAAAGGGCGAAAAAGCAAGGATCATATTTGGTAAGCCAGGTTATGCAGAGATAAAGATATATACTATGCGAGGAGTACTGGTACAAACCTATCCAAGACAGTATTACAATATAGGAGATAGTCAGGTGTGGGACGGGACTGTCCATAAAACAGTAAAGAAAGCAGGAGCCGGGTTATATATTGTAGTTATTCAAGGTGATATAAATAAAAAATCAAAAATAATTGTAAAGAAATAAAAAGAAAGAGGAATAATTATAGTTGCAATGACAAATGCCAGGTCTTAACCTTATCACTTCAATGGAGTGATAATGGCATTATAATACGAAGAAGAAGAATCTTACCGGATATATTTGATTAACCCGTCATTCCTGGTGGAGATCCATAAAGTATTCTCATCACGTGCAATATGATTTATATAAGAATCCTTTACTGCAAAATCCTTCAATAATTCCTGTGAGTTCGTGTTCGCCAGGTTTATTAAAATAAGCCCTTTATTCTTTCCTACATAGAGATTATCGTTTTCTTTATAGAGATAAGTTATGAAAAGATCGTTGGTAAGAGCGGTTATTTTTTTTATAAAACGGTCCTCTGTATTGAAGGAATATAAATTCCGGCTGCCAAAATAGAAAGAAGAGCCGTCTTTGATTATGTGATTAATGGTTTCATCAGGGGAATTAAAGACCCTTGTTAAACTCATGTCATCATCATTTAGCCGGTAAATCGTGTTATCACTGCAGAGGAATTTTTCATTTTCATCCAGAATAAGATGCCTGAACCTTCTGTTTGTATAGGTTTTGGTCAACACGGCATTAGTTGCATCACTGTCTACATTGAAAAGATCACCACTTTCCGTGAAATAAAAAAGATTTCCTTTTTCCTGGAAGATCTCCGGTACAATATTTTTTGATCTTGAGATCCTGAGAAGTTTATTATCGATAAATTTATATAATCCCTCTTTATCAATAAGATAGAGCGCATCTCCGGAAAATGTAAAGTAACTGAACTGAACATCCTTGTCTACAAAAGTATGGTTGACAATGCGACCGGTACCATGATCGATACGAATGATCCCGCTCGGCGCAAGGCATAAGGTACTGTTGCCTTTAAACAGGACACGGAGGATATTGTTGGAGATCAACCCGTCTTTAGCAGTGATCGTGTTTATGGAAAAATCATTATTAAGAAGCTTGATATTTGCAGAATCACTAATAACTATATTCTCTTCTTTCAAAGAAGAGGTCTTTTTTTCTTTTTGACAGGAACAGGCAAAAACCAGTAATAGTGAAAAAAATAATAAAAGGGGTTTATGTTTCATTCTTTTTTAAAGACAGCACCGGTTGCGGCAGAGGTTACAAGCCGGGAATATCTGTACAGATAACCTGTCTTGATCTTTGGTTCGATCGGTTTGAAATTTTTAATTCTTTTCTTCTTCTCTTCTTCGGATATTTTTAAGCTGATCTTTTTTTCCGGGATATTGATATCGATCATATCGCCTTCCTGCACCAATCCTATTGGCCCGCCTTCGGCTGCTTCGGGGGATATGTGCCCTATTGCAGCTCCTCTGGTCCCTCCGGAAAACCGGCCGTCCGTCAGCAGGGCCACATCTTTATCAAGGCCCATTCCTGCCACGGCTGAAGTCGGGGAGAGCATCTCCCTCATGCCCGGGCCCCCTTTCGGGCCTTCATACCGTATTACAATAACATCACCTTTTTTTATCTTCCCGTTAAGAATAGCTTTCATCCCGTCCTCTTCCGATTCAAAAACCCGTGCCGGCCCGGAATGTTTGAGCATACTTTCATCAACGGCTGATTGTTTTACAACACATCCATTGGGTGCAAGATCTCCGAACAGGATCGCTAATCCTCCTTCTTTATGATAAGGATTATCAACAGGCCTTATCACCTCTTTGTCCAAGACAGGTCTGTTCTTGATGTTTTCGCCGACAGTTTTTCCGTTCGCATTGATACATTTTTTATTAATGACTCCCAGTTTATCCAGTTCATTCATAACAGCCGGAATTCCTCCTGCTTCATTCAGGTCCTGAATATGATGAGGCCCTGCCGGTGACATATTGCATAAATGAGGAGTTTTATTGCTGAATTCGTTAAAGAGATTCAAGTCCAGTTCGATCCCTGCTTCATTGGCAATTGCAGGTAAATGAAGGACTGTATTGGTAGAGGCACCCAGTGCCATGTCAACAGCCATGGCATTTTTGAAAGATTCCATGGTTGCAATATCTCTTGCCTTAATGCCTTTTTTTACAAGATCCAGAATTGCCATACCGGCCTGCTTTGCCAGCCGTACTCTTTCTGCCAGGGGAGCGGGGATGGTCCCGTTACCCGGCAGACCCAGTCCCAGTGCTTCGCTCAGGCAGTTCATGGAGTTGGCCGTGAACATACCGGCACAGGACCCGCAGCTGGGGCACGCTTTTGATTCCATCTCTTCCAGATCTTTATCTCATATGTTTTTTCTTGTATATTCTCTAACGCCTTCAAACACCG